>Ga0208195_1000004_pt1 | contig 373367 bp, 328 predicted proteins | sample AD_UKC077_MetaG_FD_184441 | JGI IMG/M metagenome (GOLD analysis project Ga0208195, IMG submission 184441) | Active sludge microbial communities of municipal wastewater-treating anaerobic digesters from USA - AD_UKC077_MetaG (SPAdes) (version 2) | ecosystem: Engineered > Bioreactor > Anaerobic...
TTTTCCTTTTTCTTTGTTTGCTTTCTCCTTAGAAAGGAGGTGATCCATCCCCACGTTCTCGTAGGGATACCTTGTTACGACTTCACCCCAATCATTTATCCTACCTTAGACGGCTCCCCCCTTGCGGTTAGGCCACCGGCTTCGGGTATTATAAACTCTCATGGTGTGACGGGCGGTGTGTACAAGACTCGAGAACGTATTCACCGTGACATGCTGATTCACGATTACTAGCGATTCCAACTTCATGTAGTCGAGTTGCAGACTACAATCCGAACTGAGACTAGCTTTGTGAGATTAGCTCCACCTCGCGGCTTCGCAACTCTTTGTACTAGCCATTGTAGCACGCGTGTAGCCCAGGTCATAAGGGGCATGATGATTTGACGTCATCCCCACCTTCATCCGGCTTGCGCCGGCGGTCTCATTAGAGTGCTCATCTTACTGTTAGCAACTAATGATAAGGGTTGCGCTCGTTGCGGGACTTAACCCAACATCTCACGACACGAGCTGACGACAACCATGCACCACCTGTATCTGTTGTTCCGAAGAAACGGATTATCTCTAACCCCAGCAACAGTATGTCAAGACCTGGTAAGGTTCTTCGCGTTGCATCGAATTAAACCGCATGCTCCACCGCTTGTGCGAGTCCCCGTCAATTCCTTTGAGTTTCAGTCTTGCGACCGTACTCCCCAGGCGGAGCACTTACTGTGTTAACTGCAGCACCGAATTTTACTCCGACACTTAGTGCTCATCGTTTACGGCGTGGACTACCAGGGTATCTAATCCTGTTTGCTCCCCACGCTTTCGTGCATCAGCGTCAGTCCCGGCCCAGTAAGTCGCCTTCGCCACTGGTGTTCCTCCAAATATCTACGCATTTTACCGCTCCACTTGGAATTCCGCTTACCTCTACCGTACTCTAGTTGACCAGTTTCCAATGACCCTCCACAGTTAAGCTGTGGAATTTTACACCAGACTTAATCATCCGCCTACGCACTCTTTACGCCCAATAATTCCGGATAACGCTTGCCCCCTATGTATTACCGCGGCTGCTGGCACATAGTTAGCCGGGGCTTTCTCATCAGGTACCGTCAAATATAACGCATTTCCTCGCCATATCTTTCTTTCCCAATAACAGAACTTTACAATCCGAAGATCGTCTTCATTCACGCGGCATTGCTCGGTCAGGGTTCCCCCCATTGCCGAAAATTCCCTACTGCTGCCTCCCGTAGGAGTCTGGGCCGTGTCTCAGTCCCAGTGTGGCTGTTTTGCCTCTCAGCACAGCTACGCATCGTCGCCTTGGTGAGCCCTTACCTCACCAACTAGCTAATGCGACATAGACCCCTCCTTAAGTAATGCCCAAAAGCATCTTTAAATATCTTAACATGCGTTACTTTATCCTATCCAGTTTTAGCAGTCGTTTCCAACTGTTATCCTCGTCTTAAGGACAAGTTGTCTATGTGTTACTCACCCGTTCGCCACTTGTGTATTGCTACACCCGTTTGACTTGCATGTATTAGGCATGCCGCCAGCGTTCATCCTGAGCCAGGATCAAACTCTCAATAGTTTCTATCCTGCTCCTTCTGTTCTATTCAGTTCTCAAAGACCTTGTAGCTCTCAAAGACCTTGTTCGCTTTTTTCAGCGTTTATTATTATAGTATATTCCTACTTTGTTGTCAAGGTTTTTGTTTTATTTTCCAAAAACAAGCACCAATCTCTTTAAAGCCAATATATATTATATACTATTTGCCCTCTAAAGTCAAACGTTTTTTACTTTTTGCCGCACCTTTTTGTAGTGCTCAAAAAAAAGCAGCTTCCTATCCAGAAACTGCTTAAAAATCTTATTTTAATTTCATTTATTGTTGGGATTGTATTGGAAAAGTGTACTTATTGCTTTATCATCGATAATATTTAAAACACCTTGACCAATGACTTTCGCAACCGATAACTGAACAATCTTTTCGTTTTTCTTTTCTTCAGGAATCTTAATGGTATTGGTCGTTATTAATTTGGTTATTTGTGAATTTAGAATTTTTGTTGATGCTCCTCCTGATAGAACAGGATGTGTACAAACAACATAGATGTCCTTGGCTCCCGCTTTTTTCAAAGCTGCCGCTGCTACTAATATCGTTCCTGCTGTATCAACAATATCATCAACAATAATCACATTTTTATCATATACATCGCCAATGATGTTCATAACTTCCGCTTCATTAGGACGTACTCTACGCTTATCGATAATAGCAATCGGAGCAGAAAAATTGATAGCAATCTTTCTTGCTCTTGTTGTTCCGCCATGGTCAGGAGAAACCACAACAGCATCTTCAAGTTTTAAATCTTTTAGGTAACTAACAATAGTAGGTCCTGCTTCAAAATTATCAATTGGAATATCAAAGAATCCTTGAATTTGAGCCGCATGTAAATCAAGAGAAATTACTCTTGTCGCGCCGGCAACGGTTAACAAATCAGCAATCAGTTTTGCTGAAATAGGTTGTCGTGATTGCGCCTTTCTATCTTGTCGCGAATAGCCATAATAAGGCATAATAATATTGATAGTCCGTGCAGATGCCCTTTTTAAAGCATCGATCATAATCAACAACTCCATATAGTGCTCATTAACTGGATTTGATGTTGATTGAACAACAAAAACATGATGACCGCGAACTGTTTCTGGAATATTAATTCCGACTTCACCATCTGCAAACCTTTCTATGTTGCACTCAGATAACTCTATCCCCATATAATCGGCAATTTCTTTAGCCAATTCAGGATTAGAATTTAAAGAAAATAACTTTACTTTTGTTCCATGAATAATTGCCATTTTAAAAAGTCCTCCCGTTGTGTATCTTCAATTAGATTATAACATAATCAGCAATTTTATTCAAAGCGATTTCAATGTAAAACGTTTTTGTCCATTACCCTATACTATTTACGATAAAAAGATTTCTTCTTGAATAGCCTTTTTTGATTAATATTTTTTTTGCTTTGCGCGATTCTTTTGAGTTTTCAAAGATTCCATATACACAACTACCGCTTCCGCTCATGGAACTGTTAATTGCACCCACATCAATTAAATCTTTTTTGATCCTTAAAATGACTTCCTTTTTTGCTGAATCATAAGAAATTCCTTTTTCTAAATCATTTTGCATGTAATCAGTAATTTTTTTAAGATTGTTTTCCTTAAATCCTAAAATCACATCTTCTATCTTATTATTTTCATCTTTTTGATGCAAATGACTAAAAACTTCTTTCGTTTGTAGACCAAATTCTGGCTTTATTAATAAAGCAAATATTTTTATTGCGCTTTTTAAGTCCTCTATAATTTCACCTCGACCACTAACAATCGCAAGTTCATTTCTAACAAAAAAAGGAACATCACTACCAATTTTTTCTGCTATTTTAATCATTTCTTCAAATGACAAATTTAATCCCCACAGTTTGTTACACATTTTTATTGTCATGGCAGCATTAGCGCTTCCACCACCAAGTCCCGCTTCAATTGGTATTTTTTTATAAATATGAATTTTCATGCCTTTATTAACATTATATTCTTGTTGAATGAACTTTGCTGTTTGATAAACTATATTTTTCTCTTGGAGAATTCCTTTTGTTTTTACCTTTATCTCTTTTGGAGTAAGGCGAAAGGTGAGAGTATCATATAAACTAATCGGTACAAACACAGAGATTAAATTATGATATCCATCAGTTCTTTTATTTAAAACTTTGAGCCCTACATTGATTTTACAATTTTGTCTTACCCTCATTGATTACTCCTAAAAAACAAATGCTTTATATAATTCAACAATTTCTTTTACTGATAATTCTTCTGCTCTTAACGTTTCTTTATGTCCTTGAGAAGACATAATATCCACCAATTCTTTGCGCGAAAAAGAATATTTTGCCATCAAATTGTTTATTATTGTTTTCCGGCGCATGGCAAATATGTTTTGAACAAATTCGATGAATTTATCCCTATTATTCACGCCATAATCTTTTCCTGTCTTTTTCAAACTTATGATTACACTATCAACATCAGGTACAGGATAGAAACTATTTCGCTTTACTTCGAATAATAAGTTTGCTTCCGCCTGGAAAGAAATTAATACACTTAGGCTGTTATAATCCTTTGTTTTTGGCTTTCCTGTTAATCGCAAACCAACTTCTTTTTGTACCATAAAATAAAATTCTTCAATTGATGTTTCCTCTTCTAGCAATTTAAATATAATAGGTGTCGTGATGTAATACGGCAAATTACTGACAACTACAATTCGTTGATTAACCTTGAAATTTTTTAAGTCGCTTATTAAATCAGCTTTGAGAAAATCTTCTTGTTTAATCAATAAATTACCCTTAGTCAGTTCTCTAGAAAGAACTTCAACCATATCCTTATCTATTTCATAGCACAGAACCTTTTCCGCTTGTCGCAAAAGTATTTCTGTCATTGCTCCAATTCCTGGACCTATTTCAACGACACCATCTTCCTTAGACAAATTAATTTGGTCAATAATTTTATGAATGATGTTCCCATCCACTAAAAAATTTTGCCCTAATTTCTTCTTTGCCTGTAAATTATATTTATCTAAAATCCTTTTTGTTTCTGTAATGCTTCCAATCATTTTCTTTTCCTTTTATTCCAAAAAAGGAAGGACTTTCAACATTCTTTTTAATTCGTTAGGGATATCAATCCCTTGTGGACATTGAGGAACACATTTGCCACATTCAATGCATAAACTTGCGTTTGCTTTTTTACTAATCAAATCATTATATCTCCATTTGGAATCGCCTTCTGCTTTATACATAGCATAATCATTAAAGATTCTAAAATTACCTGGAATGTTGACGCCAACTGTGCATGGCATACAATATTCGCAATTTGTACACCCTACTTCGGTAATTTTTTTCAGGTCTTCTTTCACTTCTTTAATTAATTTTTGTTCTTCTTCGTTTAGTTTTTTAAAGTTGCTGAAAGTATTTAAATTGTCTTCTACCTGATCCATTTCATTCATACCACTTAAGATAACCTTAACGCCATCTAGTGATGCTACCCAACGCATCGCCCAACTCGACAGAGATGCTTCCGGATTATATTTTTTCAACTTGCTTGCTACTTTTTCATTAAAGGAAGCAAGCTTTCCTCCCTTAACTGGTTCCATAATGACAACAGGAATCTCTTTTTTCACAAGGTCATGATATCCTTGGATTCCTTGTTGGATTTCATCGTCCATATAATTTAATTGTATCTGGCAAAAATCCCAAGGGTAATAATCTACAATTTCCTTAAATGTTTCATAATCATCATGAAAAGAAAAACCTATATTTCTTATTTTCCATTCTTTTTTCCAACCTTCAACAATTTCCATAATATTCCATTCTTTGATAGTTCGAAAAGTATTTTTATTTAAAGCGTGCATTAAATAAAAATCTATATAATCAGTTTGTAAATTCTGTAATTGTTTATCGATTGCTTTTTTTAACTCTTCTTTTGTTTTATACAAGCGAATCGTCAATTTTGTTGCTAAGTAAAAACTATTTCGTGGATATCTCTTTAAAGCTTTTCCAACAAATGTTTCATTCTTACCATCAGTATAGGGAACTGCGGTATCAAAATAATTAACTCCGTTTTGGTAAGCTTTATCAATCAAAGCCAATCCTTTTGCTTCATCAATTTCGCCATCAACAACTTTTAATCTCATAGCTCCAAACCCTAAAGTAGAAGTTACAATTTCCTTATCATACCACTTTCTATATTGCATATTAGCTCTCCTTCAATATGTTTATTCTATCATATTTCCAAAATATTCGCAATTAATAGCGTTCTTTTCCATAAAAAAAGTCCTAGTGTTTTCACACTAAGACTTGCTTTTTATTGTTATGCACCTGGAGTTATAACGCGCACTGTTGTAGCAATCGGGAACAAGTTGTAAACTGAACCCTTTGCATAGTAGTTGTAAATTACAACCAATAGTTCTACTTCTTGACCTACAAGAGGTTTTAAAATCGATAAGTTGAAAGCATCATTATATAAGTTTTGTGTTACATCACCAAACTTAATATTAACATAATTTCCGCTAGCTACTAATGTTCCTGTAACCTTAAATACCTTACCGAAGATTGTCTTATCTGCATTACTCATAGCATTAATTTCCGCTAAAGTATTTGTTTCATAAGTGTAAACATAAGAACTTGTTCCTTTACGAGTAACTGTTGCCGTACCAATTTGTGGAGATGAATTATATTCTCCCTTTTTACCAGAAACGCTAACAACATCACCAGCAACAAATCCTGTTAATGTTTTATCATAAACAAAGATGGTTCCTGTAGAATCTTCAACAATAATACCATTTCCTACTGATGCATATTTTACTACACCTTCAACAATCACTTCAGTGTCTTTTGCCGCTGCAATTGCTTCAGCAATTGTAATAGCTCCTGGAGTTGGTTCAAATGCGATTGGAGCGGTTACTTCTTCATAACTCAAACATGATCCAAGTCTCCATCCATCTCCTGCAGATGCATCATAAATAACACAGGTGAACTTCACTAATTTACCAACCAATTCTTTAATCTCACTTTGATAGCTAGACTTGTAGTAATATAAGATACCTGCAGATGTTTCTTCAGTTGTTTCGCATAAATAGATGTTACCATATGTTCCTCTTGTTTGAACATAGCCTGTAATTTCGATAATCTTGCCATAAGCACTATTTCCCTTAATTTGAGCATAGCCTAAATCGGTTAATAAACCATCGGCAACATCTAGTGCTGGGAAGCCAGAAATTGTTGTTTGAATTGCGGCAAGTGGAGTAACTTCAGTTTCTAATTTAGTAATTGAACTTGCTGCCATTTGTCTTGTATATTGTTTGTTCTTATTGTTATAGAATGATGTCTTACCAATAACTTTAACGCTATCGCCTAAAGCGGCAACATCATCAGTTAATTTAGTTCTAACATAAATCACGCCAGTTTCATCGGCTAAGTAGAAGTATCCATCAACGTCTAATGCAACAATTTTACCTTCTACCCACACAGTATCTCCACCTAAATCACTTGTATATAAAGCATATTTTACGCTAGTCTTTGCTAACATAAATACATTAATTGTAATTTCAAGTGTTTCTGTTAAAGAACCTGAAGTAATCGTAGCTGTTAATTTTACAACGTTTTCGATTTCAGGAGATGTACCTTTCACTCCTTCTGCACTTAAAACTTCTGGTTTATCAGAAACCCAACTAATAGTTAAGCCTTCAAAATCATTAGTTTTTGGAAGATCAATATCTGCATAAATGGTTTTTCCATCAAATGCTGCTGTTAATTGTTCTTTTGTTGATGCAACTTTTTCTTGGTCGCTCAATACAGGAACTTCTGCTACTTCGATTTCAGAAGCAATAGCTAAAACTCGCCAATAGCCATTTGAATGATAGTCATAAACAATAATAGTTGCTTTTACATATTGACCCTTCATTTCTTTTAATTTATCTAAAGCATCGTTATTTGTACAAGAGTTATACACAGTAACTGCATTTCCTGATTTGAAATCTTGTATACCGTATGTATAAGCTCCTTGAGGGTCATCGACAACATATCCTTCAATAGTCATTACTTTTCCGTAATTTTCTTGATCTGTGCTCTTTAAAGCAAAGATATCGTCCGCTGTTCCTACAGTTGCAATCTCAGCATATGGATAAGTTCCATCGCCTTCTTCATCGATAGTAATTCCTGGTTTTTCAATTTCTACTAACGAGTAAAAAACTGTTTTATTTCCGGATACAGTTACAGTATCACCAGGTTGTACATCACCAGGAGCACCATATACATATACAGCACCAGTTTCATCAACAACCCAGAATCCTGCACTCTTACAAACGATTAAAACTTTACCAGTAATCAAAACTGATGCGTTGATTTCAGCTGCTTTTACCCCTGCTGCTGTTAATACTTTAACACCTTCAGCTAGAGGTTTTACATAGCCTTCCCATTCACGACTAGCAGTAGCGCCATCCTTAGAAATTGTTGCTGTAATAACAAATTTTTTATAGCCTTCCGTTGATTCTGGTCGTGAAATTTTAATCATTGGAGCTCCACTTCTATTTGTTCCAATTTCTGCGTATTTACTTTCAGAAATAGTCCAAACGATGTCATATTCTCCACTTGCTTTTTCAGGTAAAACAAGATTAGAAGAAAGTGTCGCAATATTTTCCATTACGATACTACCAACTGCAGTTTCCAATTTTTCTTGTAGTGTTGGTTCTTTTGGTTCTTCATCTGTACCACCACATCCGATTAATCCAAAAATTAAAGCAAATGCAACTAGCACTAACAGAAGTCTTTTTGCGTTGCGCTTTAAACTATACATTATTTCTTTTCCTCCTATATTATTTTTTGATTAAATCATTTAGTCCTTGATTTTTTTGATTCCCAATCATAATTTGAAAAGTTTGATTAAATCTAGATACTCCTCCGATTACACTATACGTTGCTCCAATTTCGATTGATGAAGCTTTTGGCTTTGGATAAACAGCTCCATCAATTCTAATATTAATAGATTGCCCACTGGAAGTCTTTCCATAGATAGTAAAGGCTCCTTCTTCATCTGGTTTGTTAACATTAGTTACTATATATTCTTGAATACTAATAACAAAACCTTCATAAGATGCTATATCTATTGTTTCTTTTCCAGAAAACTCTTTAATATTATATTCTGAAGTGGATTCAACCACTTTTACTTTGGATGGATTTGTCAATTGCTTACCATAAGTGTCATTATCAACACACTGGCATTCAAACGAAATAATCCCTCCTATATTTAAAACAGCTAATCCGCTACCATAGCCACTAAACATATAAATTCCCGCTGTTTCATAGACTTTACGTGTTTCATTCCAAGTTTCACTTAAATCTTCAACATATAGGTTGTCACCTATCATTCTCATAATTCTAGCAGTAATTTTTAATTTAGTACCTGAGCTATATTCATTAAAATTATTCCTTAACTCAGCAATTGTAATCTCTTTTACTTCATTAGAATAGTCAAAATTAGGGTCTGCTTCACCAAATTTCCTTCGTTTAGTATCATATGATTTCCGTGCTGCCAAATCAAAATCTTCACCATACTTTGAATCACCAGCAACTCCGGTAAAGTTGGAATAGCATTGTTCAACAATCTCTAAATTCAACAATCTAAATTTAGCTTCAGCACTTATTTTATACCAAACATAGGCAAGGTATCTTCCTCCTGTTGTGTCTAACTCAGCAGGAAAGCCTATTTTTTCCGCCTCTAAAACAATGACAGCAGCATTAGATAATATGTCTGCAACAAATTTGCTTGCTTCTTTTCCCCACGGTTCAATTCTTCCTGTTGATTCTGGTGTATTGATGCAAAGAAAACGAGCAGTAAATCTTTTGCCTGAAATATTATCAACAAAATGAGCAGTGTCACCATCAACATTTTGTGATAACCTTACTTCCCCAATGCCATCATTGATAAAACTTTTATTTGCATATACGGCTTTTAACTCTAATTCATCGGTATAATTAGTATTAATCTCTTTAATTTTTGGCTCTTCTATTACTGGTTCTTTACAACCAACAAGCACGAACGCAAGCGAGATTACTAATAACAAGCTAAATATTTTTGTGAACTTAAAAATGAATGTTTTCATTATTTCTGATATTTTGGTCCTAATTCATTAAGTGTATCTTGAATTGCTTTTGTAATATCTTTTTTATTAACAATAATCGCACTAAACATTGAACCAACAGCATCACGAATTGCACTTGAGCCAACAAAGGCAACGTCTACAAAGAAATTGTATGTGTTACGATATTGTAATCCTACATTAGCTGACATTGAATGATTAATCTTGTCTACAGGAGGATTTGTTAAATAATCTTGATAAGCCGCTGTTTCATAAGACGATTTTCTAACTGGTAAATATCCGCCTGTTGCCATGGCGAATTTTGCTGTGTTTTCACTTGATAGTAAAAATCTAATTAGTTGCCATGCAGCAGAACGTTGAATATTTGTTGATTGCCCCAAAATTGCAATGTTGGTTCCTTGTTGAATAACATATTTTGCATTAGCATCACGATAAGGAATTGGTGCTACACCAATTTGAAATTTGTTTCCTTCGGGAACGTTGTAACCAACACCAGCACTAGAACCAATCGTCATTACACATTTGATTAATTTAAATGCATTCGAAGCATAGCTCTCACCAAAAGTTTCAGCAACTGCAAACAAACCATCATTTGCCATTCCTTGGAAGAAGGTTAACGCTTCTTTTACTTTATCATTATTAAATACTGCGTATCCTTTCTCAATGTTTTCTCTTTCTGTATAAGTTCCACCCCATTGACGGCTAGCAGTAATGATTGCGTTACTTGTTGAGTCATAAGCGATTGGAACAAACATTCCATCAGCAAGATATTGTGAAGGTTTCTTTTCTCCTTCGCCAAAAACAATCACATTGTCTGCTTTTCCTGCGGCAACATCAACAAGAATCTTCTTTGATAATGTTTTCACTTCATCCCATGTTGTAGGAACTGTATAATTCATGTGTTCGAAGAAAGTTTTATTATAAATCATGACTTCAGTTGATTTGTTAAATGGTAACCCATATAAATCATCGCCTTCATCCGCAATTCTATTTTCATTTAAATATGATTCTAAGAAGTCAGATAATACGAAGTCATCATCTTCACCAACTCCCTCAAGGTCGCTTTCAATAAAGTTTTGCAAATTAATTAAATGATTTCCTGAAAAGTACTCAGCAAAATGGTCTGGGTATCCAATCACCATTGTTGGTCCAATTCCATTGTTTAAATCAAGAATTGTCAATTTGCGGACATCTCCGTAGCCACCAGATTCAGCAATCAATTCTACATTAATATTAGGCCATTCAATTTTAAAGTCCTCTAATAATGTGGTAAGTGCTGTAGAAATGATGCCTGATGGAACTCTGAAACTGATGTTAATTTCTTGTTCAGCTTTTAAATCAGCAACAGAAATAATTTCAAATTCCGCATCAAATACATTTTTCTTACATCCTGTCAATGCGATTGCACCAACTAAAACAATCAATAAGATTAAAAATTTTTTCATTTTTCTTCCCTTTCTAATATTTTATTTTATATAACAAGCTTTTTTGCTTTGTTAACTAACCTTTAATACCACTACGTGAAACGCCACTCATGATATATTTTCTCAATAATATAAACACAATCAACAACGGAACTGTTACCATCGTTGACCCTGCCATCTGCACATTTAAGATAGAATCTGGTCCCGATTGTTCGACTTTTCCTTTAAACATTTCCAATAAACCGTTACTAACTAGATACATTGATTTATCATTTGTTACCAAACTTGGCCACACATAGGCGTTCCAAGTTCCTATCATGCTCAAAATAATAATCGTGATGATTGTCGCTTTAGCGATAGGAATCATTATCTTAATCAAATATCCAAAATCACTTGTTCCATCAACTTTTGCTGCTAAATACAGTTCATTTGGTATTTGTTTGAAAGTTTGACGTAAGAAGAAAGTATAAAACACGCTAGTTACAAAGGGCAAAACCAATGCTTGATAGGTATTTCTCCATCCCAACGAACCAATTGTCTGATAATTAGTAATGACATAAATTTCTCCTGGAATCATCATTGTCATTAATAAAATACTGAAAATCAATTCTCGTCCCTTAAAGTTCAATCTTGCAAAGGCAAAAGCGGATAAAACAACAGTAATAATTGTCCCCGTTGTTGTTAATACCGCTACTATTATGGTGTTTTTATACATAGTCCATAACGATATTCCTTTTGTTATTGTTCCGTTTTTGTTGGTAAATAGTTCTGAATAGTTTTCCCACATCCATGATCTTGGGAAAAAGATGAATTGATCGGAATTGATTTCCTCAACAGTTTTTAAAGAAGTGACCAACATATAATAAAACGGAATGATAATGAATAAAGCAACCAAAATAAGAAAAGAATACAAGACTATTGAAAACAATATTTTCTTTGTTTTATAGACTTTCATTTGTTTTGGATCTAAAAATAATTCTGAATGATTCATAGCAACCTCCTAATAATGAACACGTTTCTTGCCAACTTGAAGTTGAACAAGCGTGATTGCTAATATAATTGCAAATAGAATCAAGCTTCCCGCAGCAGCTTCTCCTAGTGGAACTCCTGAAGCCCACAATTTTTCATAAACATAACCAACGATAGTGATTAATAACTTTGGATCAGAGCCTGGTCCATATTTACCAGTACCAAAAATAGAAATAACACTACTATAGGCTTTGAATGCCCCAATTAATGAAGTGATTGTAATGTATAAAATCATGGGTGATAGTAGTGGAACTGTAATTCTCCTAAATACTCTGCCTCTTGGTGTTGCATCTATTTGCGCCGCTTGGTAGTATTGCTTATCTATACTTTGAAGTCCTGATAAAAACACAATTATTTTAAATGCCAATCCATTCCAAACTGTATAAATCATTAAAACAATCATTGCATTGGTATAAGATGCTCCTGCACCAATCCAACTTATATTTTTATTGAATAATTGATTAATAAACCCATCATATTGATGAAACATTGCTCCGAATACTAAACCTAATGCTATTGTGTTTGTAACATAAGGCAAGAAAAAAATTGTTTGAAATGTACTTTGTAATTTCTTTATTGAGTTTAACCCAACCGCGATGAATAAGCCGAGAATAATCGTAATTGGTACTGAAATAAAAACCATGATGCAAGTATTCTTTAATGCCGTCCAAAAAGTGGGGTCTTTGAAGATATAGATAAAGTTTCGAATTCCTATTCCATCCCATTTACCACTCGACATACTGTAGTCGTTCATAAACGCCATTCTAAAAGCATTTAAGATTGGCCAAAACGTAAAGACAGCTAACAGTATCATAGCCGGAGCTAACGATATTGCCGCTTTCCAACCATCCTTCTTGTACTCTAACATTAGATTAGTCTCCTTCCTGTCTCTTTATTAAAGACAAAGATTTTAGAATAACTAAACTTAATCTTTGCTCCTGGTACAATTCCTAATCCACTAGGAACAATTGCTCTGAAAGATTTATCGTAGTTTTTGATACGACTAATAATCATATTATCTCTACCAATATGCTCAACTAATTCTACTGTTGCTTCAATTTTACCTTTTTCATTAATCTCAAAGAACTCAGGTCGAATGCCAATAGAAACTTCTTGATTTTCGAAATCGATATTATCATCGATAAGAGTTCCATCACTTAATACTAATTTTTTATCTTGTATTTTTCCATCAATAACATTGATTGGTGGATTTCCTAAAAATTTTGCCACAAACAAATTCACTGGTTCATCATATACCTTTTGAGGATGATCCATTTGTTGTTCAATTCCTTCATTCATCACCACAATTGCATCAGAAATACTCATTGCTTCTTCTTGGTCATGAGTAACAAACACGGTTGTGATTCCTGTTTCTCTTTGAATTCGTTTAATTTCTTCCCTTGTCTGAAGTCTTAATCTTGCATCCAGATTTGAAAGCGGTTCATCCAACAATAACACTCTTGGATATTTTACTAGTGCTCTAGCAATAGCAACTCGCTGTTGTTGTCCACCACTTAATTGACTTGGCTTTCTTTCCATAAGTTCACCAATGTGAACCAATTCAGCCATTTCTTGAGCTCTTGCTAGCGCTTCTGCTCTTGGGATTTTTAAATTTTCTAAAGGAAATAATATATTTTGTTTTACCGTCATATGAGGGTATAAAGCATAGTTTTGAAACACCAAACCGATTCCTCTTTTTTCTGGTGGTAATAGTGTAACATCTTCATTATCAAAGAAAATGCTTCCTCCAGTTGGTTTGTGTAGTCCTGCAATCATATAAAGAGTTGTTGATTTTCCACATCCCGAAGGTCCAAGTAATCCTATTAATTTCCCGGCAGGGATAGTGACACTAAAATCATTTACTGCAACAGTTATTTTTCCTGTTTTATCCGTAAATTCTTTTGTCAAGTTTTTTAAGGTGACTTCAATGCCTTTTTGAACACTTTCTGCTGATTGTATGTTTTTGTTTTCTTCCATCTCTAGAACTCCTTATCACACTATTTTTACATCTAATTATAACATTTTTCAATAAATAATAAAAGTCTTATTTAAAAAAACGTACTTAATATTACCTTTGTTTTCTCCTTTATTATCTGTTTTTAAAAAAATAAAAGTTTTTTCTAAATGATATTTTCCTTTATTTTTTATTAACAACTTTTAAAAAACAAAAACCCTTAAGAATCACCTTAAGAGTTTGTTTTTATTATAAAACTACAAAATGCCACAATAAGTAAGCAACTGCAGCGATAAATAAGAATAAAAAGAACAAAAATTTTGCTTTTTTCAACATTCCTATTATACCTGCTAATACTAAAATTACTACAAAAGCTCCTACTACTAAAAAAACAAAATACCCGCCTTTTTCAAAAAAAGCTGTTAACCAATCCATAATTGGCTTAATAAATACTTCTACTTTGTTGTCCATGTTTGTAAAAAAGTCAATGATAAGTTGCATATTTTTTTCTCCTCTATATCTCCTCTATAATTATAACTTTTTTCTTCCTTCTAATGATTTTATTAATGTTACTTCATCAGCATACTCTATATCCCCACCCACCGGTAGTCCGTAACCTATTCTTGTTATAGAAACATCTTTTCCTTCAAAAATATTTTTTATGTAAAGTGCTGTCATTTCCCCTTCAATATTAGCACTAGTCGCTATTATTATTTCTCTTATTTTTTCTTTTTCTACCCGAGAAATCAATGTTTTTAAATTGATATCTTCAGGAGAAACTCCGTTTAATGGAGAAATCAAATCCCCGAGGACATGATATCTGCCATTATATTGATTCGTTTTTTCAAAAACAAGAACATCTTTAACGCTTTCCACCACCATTAGTATATCATCTCTCGTTGGTGAACTGCAAATATCGCATAATGCACCTTCCGTTATATTTCCACAAATTTCACATTTTTTGATTTTTTCCAATACTTCTTTTAATGAGTCACTGAATGATTTTACTTTATCCGAAGATAATTTTTGAATAGTAAACAGCGCTAATCTTTCTGCTGTTTTAGGACCTATGCCAGGATACATTTGAAAATTTTCGATTAATTTCGTTAGTGAACTAGGATATCTCATCATCTTTATCTAGAAAAAACCACCAAACCCACCTAGCATATCATTATACTTTTGCATTCTTTCTTTGGTTAGTTTTTCTATTTCCTTATACGCTTTTTGGCAAGCTGCAACAATCATGTCTGACAACATCTCAAAATCATCGTGCGATTCAACTGTAAATTCTTCTGATATCTTAATCGCAGCAATTTCTTTTGTCCCTAAAACTTCAACATTTACTACTCCTCCGCTAGAAGCATAAAATATTGTATTGTCAATTTCTTGTTGCGTTGCTACCATTTCTTCTTGCATTTTTTTAATTCTTTTCACTAATGCTTGTTGATTCATCTTTCTCTCCTATTTTTTTCTTTCCACTAAATTTCCGAAAATTTCTTTTAAATTTCCTACAAGTTCCTCTTCGGGTTTAATAACCTCTTTCTCGAAGCCAACATTCAATGAAGGATCATCAATTGGTTTTAGTTTTGGTTGCCTTGAACCCATGTAATATTGGTCTGCATATTCCTTACGCTTATCAAGCCATATATTCCATGGTAGTGCTAAATAGATATACTTGCTACCTAGACAATCGCGAATAACGTTGATTGCCTCTCTTCTAAATGGTCTTCTCATCACTTGGTTACAAATTGCTGCGCTCTTAAAAGCTATGATAATTTCATTGTCACCAACAACAACGACTTCTCCTTCTGATAATACTTCCGTAATATTTTGTTTTTCATAAGAAGAGTGTTTATTAATGTTTTCCCATTGTTCTTTAATCCTAACCAATCTCTCTTTGCTTTCTTTTTTCTTTTCTTGAGAGTTGTTTAGTATTCTTTCAACCACTTTAATATCATATCTTTCAAATTCATCCAGATCTTCATAGCGTAAAGGTTTTTCCATTGCCGCTCTTACTTCTGTTTTTAATGTTGTTTCTTTACTTGAGATGATGTTTTCTTCTATTTTTTTCTTTTCAGCATTTAATTTCTCATTCAAAGCCTGGCTTTCAGCAGAAAATATTCCAATGCTCGCTTCCTCTTTAGGCTCTGCTGGCTTTGTGATTACTATTTGCGATCTAGGCTTTTCAATATTAATTTCTTCCCTGAATATTGGTTGTTTTACTGGGTCTGGTGTAATCGAAGGAGCTTCAAAAGGTTTACTTTCTATTTTTTCTTGAACTTTTTCAATCGTCTTTTCTGGTTCCTTGTTTAATTCACCAAAATCAAATTTCTCTTTATCTGCACGCTTGTCAATATCGTCAACACCAACTAAATCGTGTCCGAATAAAACTATCTGGTTATCGTTAACTTTTCCTTGCGTCTTTTTCCCACCAATTGTTTGACTAGCGTATGCCCCTGAAAGCAAGCGACTTACCTTGTCTTCGAGGTATTCCAAACGTTCTTCGATTCTTAAATCTTTTGTTTTTTCTTCGAGGATTTTAGAAACTATCTCATTTCTTTCTCCCTCATTATCTCTATCCTGAATAAGCTCTTCGACTTTATTGATAACTTCTTGATAATCGATCTCTTTTTGTGTGGATGGCATGGTTTGTTTTATTTCTTCCAAAACCTTATCCACAATTAATTCATAATCTATTTTTATTTCTTGTTTTTCTTGGGATATCATTTCCTTTGCTTTTTTCGCAAGCTCTTGATAGTCTATTTCTGTTTTTTGAGTGTTTTTAATTCTTTGTTCTACTATCTCCATTCGCTCTTGCAAATTCTCATAGATATCTTCATTGTTATTACTATTATTAGAGGAAGTTACTTTCAGTAATTCAACATCTTCCTTGATTTTCAGCAAATCTTTTCTTATATCATCAGCAAATCCATAATTGCTTTTTGGCGTTTCTGCTGTCAGTTCCTTTACTTTTTGAATAATTTGAGGTAGTTCCATTTTACTCAATTCATTAATAACGCGATTAATTTTTTCTTCCATTACTAATATTTTTTCTGTGTTTCCGTTGGAAGAAAAAGCCGCAGGTGTTGGTTGAGTGTTTGTTAAATTCAAATTGTTAAGTTTCTCTTCCAATTCGCTAATTTTTTTAATCAGATTTAAATCTTCCCCGCTAACATTAATCATCTTGATTAGTGCAACTTCTAAGTAGATATGAGGAGTTGTTGATAATCTGATTTTAGCTTGCACATCGCTTAAAACATCAATATAATAAAAAACTTTCTCGATGCTTACGGTAGCAACAAATTCTTTGAATTCTTCTTTTTGAAAAATATAGCGCGAAAATAACGATGTGTCTACATTGCGATACATCAAGACATCTCGATAAAATTGCAATAAAGCATTTACTATTTTACTAACTTCTTTTCCTAAGTTAATTAATTCATTGACCGTTTTTAATGCTTGACCTATTTCTTTTGTTTCGAAAAATTTAGCAATTTGAATCGTTTTGTCATAACTTAAATTTCCCGTTACGCTGTTCACTTCTTCAATTGTAATCTCATCATCGCTTAATGATATTGCTTGATCTAGAAAACTTAGTGCATCCCGCATTCCACCTTCAGCACTCTCAGCAATTGCAATCTTCGCTTCTTTGGTAATCTTGATATTTTCTTCATCAGCTACGCGAGTAATTAAGCCAACTATTTCATTCACCGTTAAAGATTTAAAGTCAAATCTTTGACATCTCGATAAAATAGTAGGTAATATTTTATGTTGTTCTGTTGTTGCTAGAATAAAAATTACATGTTTTGGTGGTTCCTCTAATGTTTTAAGCAAAGCGTTAAAGGCGCTTTGGCTTAACATATGTACTTCATCAATAATATAAACTTTATATTTTGAACCCCCAGGTAAAAATTTAACTTTTTCTCTAATCTCACGAATGTCATCCACTCCAGTGTTACTGGCACCATCGATTTCAATAACATCGGGATTATTGCTTTCGGCGATTTCCCGGCAAGAAACACATCGGCCACAAGGTTCACTTGTTGGACCCTCTTCGCAGTTCAATGCTTTTGCGAATATTCTTGCAATGGTTGTCTTTCCTGTTCCACGAGGACCACTGAATAAATAAGCGTGGCTTATTTTACCCGTATCAATCGAGTTCTGCAAAGTTTTAACAATCACTTCTTGACCAATGACTTCGCTGAAGTTTTGTGGTCTATATGTTCTATACAAAGCTTTGTATGCCATCGCCTTTCATCTCCTCTATTTTTTATCATTATACCATATTGATATTATTTATTAAATGTTTTTTTATATTTGATTAAACATTTTTTACCATTGCCAATCAAATCTTTCCTGTCACCGACTATTAAAGCTTCTCTAACAAGGTCATAGTTTCTTTCCTTATTATATTGCATTAATGCTCTTTGCATTGCTTTTTCATGTCCTGTTTTCGCAACATATATTTTTTTCATTGTCCGTGGATCTACTTCAGTATAATACATACAAGTTGACAATGTTCCCGGTGTTGGGTAAAAATCTTGTACTTGCTCAACACGAATTTTATTTTTATGTAGGTATTCTGCTAGTTCAATGGCATCGCCTAATTCACAGCCAGGATGGCTGCTCATTAAATAAGGAACAAGGAATTGTTTTTTTCCATATTTACGATTGAGTTCACCATATTTCTTTGTAAACTTCTCATACAAATCAAAGTGAGGTTTTTGCATATAATCAAGCACGCGCGAACTTACATGTTCAGGAGCGACCTTCAATTGTCCTGATATATGGTATTTCACCAATTCTTCAAAAAATTCGTCGTCTTTATCATATATTAAATAGTCATATCTAATTCCACTTCTAATAAATACTTTTTTCACTTTGTCTAATGATCTTACAGACCTAAGAATTTCTAAATATTCTTTGTGAGAGACAACTAAATTTTTACACTTTTCCGGGAATAAACATTTTTTGTTTTTACATGCACCAAATTCCTCTTGTGCACTACAAGCCCGAATGTAAAAATTAGCAGTAGGCCCACCAATATCGTGAATATATCCTTTAAACTCCTTATCAGAAATAATTCTTTTCGCCTCTTCAACAACCGACTCTTTGCTTCTTGACTGAATTATTCGCCCCTGATGAAACGTTAGTGCACAAAAAGAACAACTTCCCATACATCCTCGATTAATGGCAATGCTGAATTTTACTTCTTCAATAGCGGGAATTGGTTCTTGATAGATAGGATGGTAAGTTCTTTCGTAAGGTAAACTATATACCCAATCTAGATATTCTCTGGTAAGAGGGAGTGCTGCTGGATTTTGAATAATATAACCATCATCATATGCTTCAACCAAAACATCTCCATTAATAGCATCCGTATTATTGTATTGAATATTGAAACTCTCAGCATATTTTAATTTATCTTTACTGATTTCTTTATAACTTGGTAGAAAAATATGGTTGCTCGGTATCAATATCTTTTCTTTTGTTTTCCAAACCGTTCCTCTTAAATAAATAATATCCTCAATTTTTAAACCGCTTTTTAAGGCCTCAGCTACATCGACAATCGTTTGGTCGCTCATTCCATAACAAATGATATCTGCTTTTGAATCGATTAAAATCGATTTTTTTAATTTGTTTTGTAAGTAATCATAGTGTGCCAGTCTTCTTAAAGAGGCCTCTATTCCACCTAAAATGATCGGGCTATCTGGAAACAATCTGCGAATAATATTGCTATATACAATTACTGCATAATCAGGTCTTAGTCCGATTTTTCCTCCTGGAGAGTAACTATCTTTTTCTCTTCGTCTCTTACTTACCGTATAATGATTAACTATTGAATCTAGATTACCAGAACTTATCAAAAATCCTAATTTTGGTTTGCCGAACTGAAGGAAGTCTTCATCAATCTCCCACTTGGGCTGAGCTAAAATAGCCACTGAATACCCCTGGGCTTCTAAGACACGAGAAATAATTGCTATTCCAAAAGAAGGATGGTCAACATATGCATCCCCAGTTATCAAAACAAAATCTACTATTTCAATGTTTCTCTCTATTAATTCTTTTTTACTGATTGGTAAAAACATATTGGTCCCCCGCCAGTATTAATATTATAGCAAATTTTTATCCGTTTTAAAATACAAATTTTCTTAATTGTTTGCATTTGTATTTATTTATGCTAAAATAAAAGGGGTGAAGTTATGCGAATTGATAATAAATTAGTGATTTTTATTTATCGCTTTATTCTGTTTTCACTGGGAATTGCCGGAATTCTTCTCAGTGTTTTTGACCAAGAAGGAACTTTCGTTCCGGAAATGTTTCTTTATTACACAATTCAAACCAATATTTTCTGTGTATTAATTTTATTATATATGTTAGTGAAAGAATTTATCTTCAAAAAGGATTTTTCATCAGGAATATATAAATTGAAATCTCTGGCAATGATTGCTATCTCTATCACTTGCCTGGTATATGCTTTTATCCTTCTTCCTGAATTTATCAATTTGGAGACTCCTGGTTATGATGTTTTGGGTATTAAGGACCTAATCATTCATTTTATAATCCCTATCGGTTTTCTAATTGATTACTTTCTATTTGATAAAAAGGGGGCACAAACTTGGGCGGGACCTTTGTTTTCCCTAATTTATTTGTTCTTATATGGAATTGTTATCTTTGTGTATTCAAGGATTGGAAATCCATATCTTACAGGGGAGCGATTTCCTTATGAATTTATCAATTTGGATAATTTAGGAATATTCCCAGTCTTGCAAAATATTGTAGTTCTAATTTTTGTTAATCTAGTTATTGGATATATCTATTATGGAATTGATAAACTTTTAGGTTTAGGTAATCGTAAAAAGGTTGAAGTAATCGATATTAGTTTCTTTAGAAATCGTAGATAGTTTATCAATGATTTGACTTTCTATTAACCTTGTGATAAACTACTCACAATCAAATAGGCTATGAAGAGAAAAGTACCCATTAATTTTATTTTAGTGAGATGGTGATAGTGGAAACCCATTATAAAACTTGGTGAAAGAACACTCTGAGCTGCTGGAAGAAATAAAGTAGAACCAGCCGTTTAGCTAACGTTATAAGTAATTGAGGGTCATATTTTTATATGAAACTAAGGTGGTACCGCTGCAATAACAGTCCTTGGAAATATTTCAAGGACTTTTTATATTAAAGGAGGAAAATATGAAAACCAGTGTTAGTGCATTAACAAAACAAACAAAAGATTTTATCGGAAAAGAAGTAATCCTTCAAGGATGGATTAGGACAAATCGAAGTCAAAAAGAATTTGGTTTTATAAATTTAAATGATGGATCTACCGTGAATAATATTCAAATCGTTTACGATAAAAACATTGATCATTTCGAAGAGATTTCTAAATTTAGAGTTGGCTGTGCCTTAACTGTTCAAGGTGTTGTCGTTTTAACACCTAATGCAAAACAAGCTTTTGAGCTTCATGCTAAGAGTATTTTATTAGAAGGAGATTCTCCTGAAAATTATCCTATTCAACCAAAACGCCATTCACGAGAATTTTTACGAGAACAAGCTTATTTACGTCCAAGAACATCTCTTTTCAATGCGGTTTTTAAAGTGCGCAGTTTATTGGCTTATGCTATTCATGATTTTTTTAGAAAAGAAGAGTTTGTTTATGTTCACACTCCAATCATAACAGCTAGCGATTGTGAAGGAGCAGGACAAATGTTTCAAGTAACAACACTCGATTTAGAGAATCTCCCAAAAGAAAACGGAAAAGTAGATTATTCAAAAGACTTTTTCGGAAAAGCAGCTAACCTTACTGTTTCTGGCCAATTAGAGGCCGAAACCTTCGCGCTTGCTTTCAAAAAGGTCTATACCTTTGGACCTACTTTCAGAGCAGAGAATTCAAACACTCAACGTCATGCTTCAGAATTTTGGATGATCGAACCTGAAATTGCTTTTGCTGATTTAACCGATGATATGAATCTTGTTGAGGCTATGCTTAAGTATGTAATTGGTTATATCCTAGAAAACGCTAAAGATGAAATGGAATTTTTCGAACAATTTGTTTGCCCTGGAAAAATAAAACAATTGCAGGAGTTAATCACTTCAAAAATTAGCATTTGTGAGTATCGTCAAGCAATTGAAATTATTAAAAATTCTAATAAAAAATTTGATAACCGCTTAGAATATGGCGATGATTTATCAACAGAGCATGAAAAATATTTAACTGATGAGTATTTTAAAGGTCCTGTTTTCGTCATCAATTGGCCAAAAGAAATCAAAGCTTTCTATATGCGCCTAAATGATGATCAACAAACTGTTGCTGCTGTTGATTTGCTCGTTCCTGGAAGCGGAGAATTAGTCGGCGGTAGTCAAAGAGAAGAACGCCTTGATATGCTGTTAAATAGGATGAAAGAAATGCACATTCCTATTGAAGAAATGCAATGGTATATTAACTTAAGAAAATTCGGAGGAACAAAACATGCTGGTTTTGGTCTAGGATTCGAACGATTAATTATGTATGTAACAGGTGTAGAAAATATTCGTGATGTTCTTCCATTTCCAAGAACACCAAAAAATTGTGAATTCTAATGATAATCATTAGAATTTTTGACAGCCTATCTTTACATTAAAATGTTTAACCTATCTATTCTAAAAAGTACTGTTCGTTAGACAGTACTTTTTTTCACTTTAAATTTAATAGCATCATTAATATTTCAAAAACCTCTGTATTATCTAGTATTTTATCAGCAAAAAAACTGCTTCTTGTCCCATATGCGTATAAGGGAACATTAACCGCTGTATGATATCGCGTTGCTTCGGTAAACCATGTGATATCTGGTTCCCCTTCTCCAATCACCAACCCTCCGGTTTCGTGATCCGCCAAAACAATCACTAAGGTTTCTTTGTTGCTGCGAGCAAAATTTAATGCCACTCTTAATGCCTTATCCAATTCTTGCACTGCCTTAGCCATTTTTATGATGTCACCTTCTCCGCATCGATTATCGATTTGCCCGGCTTCAACCATTAAGAAGAATCCTCGTTTGTTTTGCGATAAAACTTGAATTGCTTTGTTTGTCATTTCTGCCAATGTCGGCACATCACTTGCTTGATTCATCATTCTTCCAGAAGAATAAGCAGCAAATATTTTTTTTGCCTTCGTATTCAACAAACCCTCTTTTGTAGTAATAAATTCATACCCTTTTGCTTGTATCGCTTCAGCAAAATCGAGGTATCTTGCTACATTTCCTCCCATAAAAATATCAATTCCACTATCAATCTGTTGCGTTGGGATGCTATCTTGTAATAAATATCGATTTTCTAAATGAACTGAAAATGCAGCTGGAGTTGCATCATCTAAACCTTTATCTGTAATGATTCCTGTTTTCATCCCCGCTTCCTGAGCGTAGTCAAGAATTGTTTTTAAATCGTTTCCTTCCTTGTCTTTTCCGACAACTTCATAATTAGTCTTTACTCCTGTTGCAAAGGCTGTCGCTGCTGCTGCACTATCCGTAACATCATTGTTTAGGCAAGAAGTAATGATTTCGGCTTTATATTCTGCCTTGTCTAAATCGAAGATTTCTTTTTCTTTTAATAATACCCGTCGGGAAACTTCAACCTGATTAGCACCCATTCCATCACCAATCAATAAAATTACATTTTTAATTACAGCATCTTCTTCTTGTCGACTAATATATTTTTCATTTGTTTCAATGGCATATCCTCTATCATCTAATTTTAAACTAGTCGTAGTATTCCCACACCCAACGAGAATTAAAATCAACACCAACAATAAACTCAATGTTTTCTTCATTTCTGTCTCCTTGAATTCTTATTTAATACGTTATTATACCATATTTTGCTTTTTATAGTTTTTTTAACTATCCTACTTTTTCTTTACATATCTATTTCTATATATTATAATTGTTGCGAGGTTTTGTTATGAAAACAATCGATAAACTTATCATTATCTTCACTAATCTATTCTTATTAATTGTTGCTGTTTGGGCTATTACTGTTCCCATCACTTTATCAAAATCTTTTTATTTATACGAATTTGAAAAAAATAACACCGTTGAAGAATCGGGTTATAGCCAAACAGAACTTGATAATATTGCAAATACAATTATCCGTTTCTTAGCAGATAAAACAAACGATATGCAAGTTGTAATAGACGACACTCCTGTTTTTTCTAATCAAGCCATTTACCACATGCAAGATGTAAAAGACCTTTATGTTAATGGTAGTAAAATAGCCCTTATTTGTCTTTTCTTGCTTTTTCTTTCTATATTATATATTATCTTAAATTATCATCGCCTTAAACATCTTCTATTTAAATATAGTGCGTTTACAATAGCTATTATCTTACTTATTTGTTTTGCCTTTGCTGTTTATGCCTTTGTTGATTTTGATAGTGCTTTTACTTTTTTCCATCGCGTTATCTTTCCTGATGAACAAAAATTCAACGATGCCTTCTTTAGTTATGTCTCCAATTATCCTGAATTGCCTGGGGTTAATAATTTAATGCTCACAACAATTCTTGATGTGAAATTATTTATGGATGCCGGCATTATTATCGGTTGTTTTGTGGTGTTTATTGAACTTTTGTGGCTTGCCATCCTATACGTTTTAAAAAGAAAAATCCCCAATTTAAATTAGGGATTATTTTTTTATTTTTTTGATTTGATTGTCGCTTGTGCTGCTGCTAATCGAGCGATTGGAACTCGATATGGAGAGCAAGAAACATAATCAAGTCCTACTTCATCAAAGAACTCAATAGAAGAAGGTTCACCACCATGCTCACCACAAATTCCTAGTTTCAAGTTCGGTTTTGCTTCTCTACCTAGTTTTACTGCCATTCTAATTAATTTCCCAACACCTTTTTGGTCTACTCGGGCAAATGGGTCTGATTCATAGATTCTTCGCTCATAATATTGGGTAAGGAATGAGCCAGCATCATCGCGACTAAAGCCAAATGTCATTTGCGTTAAATCGTTTGTTCCAAAACTAAAGAACTCAGCTTCTTCTGCTATTTCATCTGCTAGAACAGCTGCTCTTGGTATTTCAATCATTGTTCCTACTTTATAGTCAACACTCATATGATTTTCATCAAGAATTTGATTTGCTGTTTTTACTACAATGTTTTTAATGAATTTTAGTTCTTTTGCATCGCCGACTAATGGAATCATGATTTCTGGTGCTGCACTGTATTCTGGATTGCGTTTCTTTACATTAATGTATGCTTCAATAACTGCCCTTGTTTGCATTTCTGCCAATTCTGGATAAGAAACAGCTAAACGACATCCTCTATGCCCCATCATCGGATTAAATTCATGTAATGATTCAATTTTAGCCACTAAATCGTGATAAGGAACTTTCAATTCTTCAGCAATTTCCTTAATATCTGCTTCATTGGTTGGTAAGAATTCATGTAGTGGTGGGTCTAGGTAACGAACTGTCACTGGATAATTACCCATGGCCTCAAATAGTTCTTCGAAATCTTTTCTTTGCATTGGTAATAATTTTTCTAGTGCTTTTTGTCGTTGTTCTTGAGTATCAGCAATAATCATTTCTCTCATTGCCTTAATCCGATCAGCTTCGAAGAACATATGTTCAGTTCTACATAAACCAATACCTTCTGCACCAAATATTCTCGCTTGTTTTGCATCTTTTGGTGTATCCGCATTTGTTCTTACTTTCAATCTTCTTATTTCATCACACCAATTCATGAATTTTTCAAAATTACCAGAAATAACAGCAGGAACTGTCGCCACTTTTTGACCATAGATTAGCCCAGTTGATCCATCTAAAGCTATCCAATCTCCCTTAACTAGTTTCTCTTTCCCTATCAATAAATAATTTTCTTCTTCATATATTTCCAGTGTTTTACACCCAGAAACACAACATTTTCCCATACCACGAGCAACTACCGCTGCGTGTGAAGTCATTCCTCCCCGAGCAGTTAATATTCCTTCTGATACATCCATTCCTTCAATGTCTTCTGGTGATGTTTCTAATCTAACAAGAATAACTTTGTTGCCCTTCTTTTTTTCTTCTAATGCTTGATTAACATTAAATACGATTTGACCACAAGCTGCCCCTGGAGATGCTGGTAAGCCTTCTCCTATTGAACGCGCTTTTTTAATTGCTACTTGATCAAATTGTGGATGTAATAAATTATCAAGTTGTTGTGGTTGGACTAGCATCAACGCTTTTTCTTTAGTAATCATACCGCTTTCAAACATTTCTACGGCAATTCTTAACGCTGCTTGAGCAGTTCTTTTACCACTTCTTGTTTGTAATAAATATAGTTTCCCATTTTCAATTGTGAATTCAATATCTTGCATATCATTAAAATAATTCTCTAATTTTAGTGATAATTCAACAAATTGATTATAGGCATCTGGCATAATCTCTTGTAATGTTTCAATTTCTGATGGAGTTCTAATTCCCGCAACAACGTCTTCACCTTGTGCATTAATTAAGTATTCTCCATATAGTTTGTTTTCACCTGTTGCTGGATTTCTTGTAAATGCTACGCCTGTTCCTGAATTATCTCCCATATTTCCATATACCATAGATTGAACATTTACTGCAGTTCCCCAATCTGAAGGAATATTGTTCATCTTACGATAATAGTTTGCTCTTGGGTTTTCCCATGAACGGAATACAGCATTAATTGCCCCAAATAGTTGATCTTTAGGATTATCAGGGAAGTCTTCCTTTAATTCCTGTTTATAAAATGCTTTGAATGCTTTTGTCATTTCCTTAAAATCTTCAGCTGAAAATTCTGTGTCCTGTTGGATCTTTCTCTCTTTTTTCATCCTATCGATGATTTCTTCAAACTTACTCTTAGCTAAACCCATAACCACATCAGAATACATTTGAATGAAACGGCGATATGAGTCGTAGGCAAATCTTGGATTTTGAGTGTTTTTTGCTAACCCTGCCACTACTGTTTCGTTTAATCCTAAGTTTAGAATAGTATCCATCATTCCTGGCATTGATACGCGTGCACCAGACCTGACTGATACTAATAATGGGTTTTGAGGGTCACCAAAGTTTTTTCCTGTGACTTTCTCAAGTTTTTCTAAAGCTATGTTGATTTCTTCAATAATTCCTTCAGAGAGTTTTTCAGAATTTTGATAATAATAAGTACATGCTTCTGTTGTTACCGTAAAACCTTGTGGTATAGGTAATCCTAATTTCGTCATTTGACCTAGATTGGCTCCCTTACCACCGCAAAGATTGCGCATCGTTTCGTCGGTCTCGGTAAACATAAAGACATATTTTTTTACAGACATATTTTCCTCCTCTATATTTTTTTTATTATAATTTATTATAGCACAAGTGCTTTTAAAAACAAATGTTTTTTTGTATATGCTTTTTCATAAATCATTCTTCGTCATAATAATCAAGAAAGCTATATTTTTTATCCTTTAATTTCCATTGCATGACACAATTTAAATTGACATTTTCTGCACTAGCATAAATGCATTTATCGACATCCTTGAAATCTTTTTTTATTTTCTTTATGATTTCTTTTATTTCCTTGCGTTTTGATGGCAATTCATTATTAGCCACGTTACAGCCGCAATTCATAGCCTTTATCCCACAAAACTCAATATAATTACGAATATCTTTTTCTTCAATATAAACCATCGGTCTAATTAATTCCATTCCTAAATGATTTGTTGACTTCAATTTGGGCATCATTGTTTTAAATGTCCCTGAATACAAAACATTCAATAGTGTTGTTTCAATGACATCATTGAAATGGTGACCTAGTGCAATTTTATTACATCCTTGTTCTTTTGCGAAATCATATAAGAATCCACGACGCATCTTTGCACATAGATAACAAGGCTGATCTTTTCCCAACAACTGGGATACATGGAAAATGTTTGATTCTTTTATCACAATCGGAATCTCCAGTTTATCCGCGTTTTCTTTTAATCGCAATAAGTTTTCTTTGTTGAAACCTGGATTCATCACCAAGTAACTAACATCAAATTTTATTTTTCCGTGCCTTTTAATCTCTTGAAACAATTTGGCCATGACAAGACTATCTTTTCCGCCAGAGATGCAAACTGCTATTTTATCGTTTTCTTTAATTAATTGATAATCTTCAATCGCTTTTACGAATTTTGAATAGATCTTGCTTCGATATCGCTTGATTAGTGCTCTTTCTATTTCTCTAATCTCCATATACTCTCCTTCAAAAAAAGAAGATTGCTCTAACTGCAATCTCTATTTCTTTTTCTTAATGCTTTTTACGGTTGTTTTTGCTTTTTGGTCTTCTGCAGTCCAAACCAAATAAAATGTTCCTGTGACAATTCCTACAAGGACGATTGCAATCAATCCTTGCCACCACAAATATTTTTTAAATAACCATGAATGGTATCCTGCATTTTTGAACGTTTTCACAACAGAAGGATCACGGAAGCCTTTCAAATAATCAGTTGTATCAATTTCATCAATATCGCTTTCGAAATCCGCTAAATAAAATTCTGCCAATGGTTTATCTGTTGGTAGTTTTGTTGTTGCTGAATCTGTTCCTGTAATCTCTAATGTTGCTGTAACTTTAATATTGACATCGGCAGAAAACTTAGCTAATGCCGGCGTTTGAGTAACTCTTATAATGCTAGATTGAACGTAATTTCTTGTTGTTTCCGCTTTATCTGCCCACTCTGGAACTGAATCATAATCTTGAATCATGACATCGCTTCCAGTCGTTAATGTTATTGAAAAAGGATCTTTTCCGTTCGTTGGCGTAAAGGTTAGACTAAATTTAGGCATCTTTGCTTCATCGATAATTGTTCTATCGTCTAAAGTAAAGTAGTCCTTTACTAAGTTGTAATTCACATTGTAAATAAAGACTTCAAATTTTACCTTTTTTTGGACTTCATCATCAACACTTGGTTGATAGTAATAGTAAGCGCGATAAATAGCTAGCGTAAATAAAGGGTTTCCTGCTTCGTTTTCTATTGTTTCTATGTATAATGGATTTTCATCATAATAATAATTTTCAAATTGGCGATAGTTTTTAATTCTTCCTTCGCTGGTTATCACTCCCTTATTCAAGTAGTTTTTAAATAAAGAAGCTACAGCGGTGTTTTTTTCTGGTTCATATCTAACAGCAATACCATACCAGCCGATCATAAATGCTCCGACTAATGGTAATATGATTGCTATGATAAGAATAATAATTTTTTTCATACGAGTCTCCTTTTAGATATCTGAGGTATTATAGCATGGATTTATCTTTTTTTCAATATTTTATTTCAGTAATCGGTTTAATAATTCATTTTTTATTCTTTGCTGTTTTTTTATACAAGAAATAACCTATTTTTGTTCTAAACTTTTCGTTTTAAATTTTATTAGATTATTTCGTAAAACAACTGTTAATGTATTTTTAAAAATATTTAAAATATCTATTGTATTTTTTTGAATAATATAATATAATATGATTATGAAAGGAGAAGTGTTATGGAAATACAGTGGTTTTCTAAAAATTTGCAAGGTGTCGTAACAATTTATGAGACTAACATTACTTTAAATACAGTTGCCAGTTCTTACTTTAAAAATGCTTTTGCTACCTTGATTGGGTTCAATAAAAAAGAAAACATTTTATTGATAAAAGCATTAAACAAAGAAGAAGCAAAACTAGGTAATTATTCTTCAATAGATTTACATGATATCTCAATAAAACCTAGCTATGGAAGAATAAATGGTAAGGGACTTGTGAAAAAAATATGCGAATTCTTTTCAATGGATTTTGAAAAACAAAAATTATACAAGTTTCCTTGTAGTTGGGATGAGAGTAACAAGTACTTAAAAATATATTTAGAGGAGGAAATAGAGTAATGGAGTGGTTCCATTGGGTAATGCTTTTAATTTGGGCTTTAATTTTTATTATCACCTTAATTATTGAATTAGGGACCGCAGATGTTACAACAATTTGGTTTTGTCTTGGATCTTTAATCGCACTTATCTGTGCTGCTATTCCGCTTGACCCTTTAATTCAAATTTTAGTGTTTTTTGGCTCTTCAATTGCTTTGCTCTTCTTAACAAAACCTCTAACAAGAAAAATGATGAACAAAGAAATTATCAGGACAAATACCGACAAAATAATTGGCATGGTAGGACAAGTAACTAAAACTATTTTTCCTGATGAAGTAGGGGAAATTAAAGTAGACAACAACACTTGGCGCGCGATTTGTAACGAGGCCGTGATTGTTGAAGTGGGAGAAAAAGTATTAATTAATGCCGTTAGCGGCAACAAAGCTGTTGTGTCAAAAATAAACGATCAATCAAATATTGAAATTTTATAATCTAAAAAGGAGGAAAGAAAAATGTTTTTAGCTGCTAATCCAGGATTAGTAATCATCCTGGGAATTATTATTTTAATTATCGTTATCATTTTTGCTTCAAGTTTTAAAATCGTTCCTCAAGCAAATGCTTACGTTGTTGAACGATTAGGTGCTTACCATACAACATGGGGAACAGGCATTCATTTTTTAACACCAATATTTTATCGTATTTCCAAGAAAGTTTCTTTAAAAGAACAGGTTATGGATTTTGATCCTCAACCCGTTATTACAAAGGATAATGTTACAATGCAAATTGATACAGTAGTATTTTTTACTATTACAGATCCTAAAGCTTATACTTATGGTGTCGATAATCCAATTTACGCGATTGAAAAACTGACTGCCACCACGCTTCGTAATATCATTGGTGAAATAGAGTTAGATGCAACGCTAACAAGTCGTGATTTAATCAATGCTAGAATGCGCGAAACCTTAGATATCGCAACTGACCCTTGGGGAATTAAAGTAAATCGTGTAGAATTAAAAAATATTCTTCCACCAAAAGATATTCGCGACGCTATGGAAAAGCAGATGCGCGCTGAGCGTGAACGTCGTGAAGCAATCCTTCGTGCCGAGGGAGAAAAAAGGTCTTCCATTCTTCAAGCAGAAGGGATTAAACAATCTTCTATCTTACAAGCTGAAGCAAAACGTCAAGCATTGATTGAAGAAGCAGAGGGTATAAAGGCTGCCGCTATTCTTAAAGCGCAAGGTGAAGCACAAGCTATATTGGAATTACAAGAAGCAAAAGCAAAAGGTATTGAACTAATCAAGAAAGCCGGTGCTGATAATGCTGTATTGACAATCAAGTCTTTGGAAGCCTTAGCTGAGGTATCTAAAGGTCAAGCAACGAAAATTATCGTCCCTTCAAACCTTCAAGGAATTGCTGGTTTAGCTACTTCTCTTGCTGAAATTGTAAAAGAAAAATAGCATGGTAATTAAAGTCACCAGTTTTTAACTATTTTTTATCATAAAGAAAAAAAGAAGTCGTAAGGCTTCTTTTTATTTATAGTTATTTTTTCTATTTTCCTAAACAAAACTTGGAAAATAATTCGTTGATTAAACTTTCGTTTGCAACATCTCCTGTTATTTCGCCTAAATAATGCCACGCTGCCTTAATGTCGATAGAAACAATGTCGATTGGCATTTTTTCTTTAATTGATTGTAAACTATCTTCAATGGCTTTTTTGGCTTGTTTCAATTTTGCAACCTGCCGAGCGTTACCGATATAAGATGCATCCATTTCGTTGATGTTTCCTACTATACACTCTTCTTTTATTTTGTTTTCAAGTTTTTCAATATCTTTTTCATTAAACGAGGACAATAAAATATAGTCTTTTATTTCAGATAAATTAATTTTTGATTGTAAATCTTGTTTATTAATAACAATGATCCGCCTCTTATCTTCTGTTAACTCTAATAATTTATGGTCATAATCATCAAGCAAAGTACTGTTATCAAAAACAAGAATAATAAGATCTGCCATATTAATCGCTTCTTTTGTTTTTTTAATTCCTATCTTTTCAACAACATCGCTTGAATCTCTTATCCCTGCTGTGTCAATTAAATTGAGAATTATTCCTCCTATATTCGCTTTTCCTTCAACAATATCCCTAGTTGTTCCCGCTATATCCGTAACTATTGCTTTTTCTTCACGTAGAAGAGCATTTAGTAAACTAGACTTTCCTACGTTGGGTTTTCCTATGATAACTGTTTTAATTCCCTCTTTGATAATTCGAGATGTTTCGCATTTGTTGAGAATGCTTTCGAGCTCCTCATTCATTGCTTCCATAGTTGGTTTTAATATTTCAATGGTAATTTGTTCTTCATCTTCATATTCTGGATAATCAATGTTAACTTCTATTTTTGCCATACAAGTTAATAAACGACTACGAAAATCATCTATTAATCTCTTTACATCGCCTCTTAATCCCAAATTCGCTATTTTCAAATTTGTTTTTGTCTTTGCTTCTATAATATCCATAATAGATTCTGCCTGAGTTAAATCGATGCGACCATTTAGAAAAGCTCTTTTGGTGAACTCTCCTGGTTCTGCTAATCTAGCTCCCATCACCAAAAGCATTTCTAGGATTTTATTGGTAACAAAAACCCCTCCATGGCAACTTATTTCTACAACATCTTCGCGGGTATATGTTTTGGGAGCCTTCATGACACTGACAAGAACTTCATCAATCACTTCGTTTTTGTCGACAATGTGACCATAGTGAATCGTATGAGAAGCAACCTTATACAAATCCTTACCTCTAAACAATTTATTAACAATAATTAGCGCTTCTTGACCACTGATTCTTATAATAGATATTCCCCCGCTTCCTAGTGGCGTTGATATCATTGCAATTGTGTCATTCATACTTTTCCCCCTTTAGAATAATCCTGAAATGTTCCCCTTATCATCTATTCTCATGTTTTCGGCGGCCGGCACTTTTCCTAATCCTGGCATTAATAGCATATCTCCGGCGATTGCTACAATCATTTTCGCTCCTGTCCTAATTTCTATACTCTTTATCGTCAATTCATGTTCCTTTGGAACTCCCAATAATTTTGGATTATCACTTAAAGAATATTGTGTCTTGGCAATCACAACAGGAAGCTCATTAAGCTTTCTCTTTTCAATTTCTATTAATGTTTCTTTTGCTTCTTCAGAGTATTTTACTGCTTTTGCACCATATATTTTAGTGGCTATCTTCATTATTTTGGTTTCCGGGCTGTCTGTTACATCATAAACAAACTGGGTTTTCTTTTCTTTCTCGCATAGTTTTATCACTTCATCTGCAAGTTCTAAAGCTCCTTCGCCACCTTTACTCCACACCTCAACAACAACTGCTTTTACCTTTTGCGTAGCGACAATCTCTTTTATTGTTTCTAGTTCTCGATTTGTGTCACTGCTAAACTTATTAATAGCAACTATCGTTGGTAATCCAAAGACTGTTGTCATGTTTTTGATATGTTTAATTAAATTCTCTGCACCTTTTTTTATCGCTTCTACATTTTCAATTGTCAATTCCTCTTTAGGGATTCCTCCATGCATTTTTAAAGCTCTGCCCGTGGCAACTATAATTACAGCATTTGGCATGATATTTATTTTTCTGCATTTTAAATCAAGAAATTTCTCCGCCCCTAAGTCAGCTCCAAAACCTGCCTCCGTTACTGTATATTCACCCAAGCTCATCGCCGATTCTGTAGCTATAATGCTATTACAACCATGAGCAATATTGGCAAAAGGTCCACAATGAATCAATGCTAAATTACCAGCAAGCGTCTGAACAACATTTGGTTTTAGAGCTTCTTTCAGAAGAATTGCCATTGCATGATGAGCATTGAGATCTCTTGCTGTAACGGCTTTCCCTTCTTTATCATAAGCAACTGTAATGTCTGCTAAGTTTTCTTTTAATTCGTGAATATCTTTAGATAAGCACATAATGGCCATAATTTCACTTGCTGCGGTAATATTAAATTTTTCTTTCCGTAAAACTTCTTTTTTTGTTCCGCCATTACTAACGACGATATTTCTTAATGCACGGTCATTTAAATCTAAACAACGATTGAAAACTATTCTGTTTTCATCAATATTTAAAGCATTCCCCTGATATAAATGATTATCAATCAAAGAGGACAAAAGATTATTTGCGGTTGTGATCGCATGAAAATCACCATTGAAATGCAAATTGATGTCTTCTATCGGGATTACCTGAGCATATCCGCCCCCAGTTGCTCCCCCTTTTAAACCAAAAACAGGACCTAACGAAGGCTCCCTAAGCGCTAATATCGAAGTTTTTCCTCTTAAATTAATAGCATCGCTTAATCCTATACTAACGGTTGTCTTTCCTTCTCCTGCCGGTGTAGGAGTGATAGCAGAAACAAGAATTAATTTCCCTCTTTTTGTTTGGTGAATCTTTTGATAATCCAGCTTTGCACGATATTTACCAAAATAATCAAGCATGCTTTCCTTTATTTGAAATTTTTTCGCTATTTCCTTTATTGTCTTCATTTTAACACTGTGGGCGATTTCAATATCTGTCATATTTTCTCCTTTGCTTGTTTACCATATTCATAATAGCATAAACTCATTTTTTTCTCAATTATTTTACTCATTTCCTTCACCAAATATCTTTTTTTATTTTGCTTTTTCCTTATCTTTGTTTTTATTATTGTCACATTTAATTTGTTATATTACTTCCTTTTATTTTTCTTTCGTGGTATAATGAATTACCTAAGATAAAGGAGGGGTTAATATGATTGCTTTCAACTTATCGAGCATGCATAGTGAAGCATCTAAAAAAATCACTGTTAATTTTTTAATTGATTTTATTTATAATTCTATCTCTTTTGAAACAAGTGTCGTTTCCCTTGATGAAGTAGCAAGAATTATCAATGGAGATAGTACTGACATTGAAAAAAACAAAGTGACTATTGTGAACAACAATCTTAACGGCTTTTTATTTATACTAGATTTATTAGAAAAAGAAGAAGCTTTTACCGAAAACAAATTAAAAGATTTACATGAAATTATAATGAAGGATTTAGGCATTGGCGGCCTTTATCGTAATGTAGACATTTCTGTTAGGGGATCTAATCATACACCCCCAAGCCATATCAAAGTTTATGATCGTATGAAGAAGTACTTTGATACCATCAACACTCCTACGGATAACATTAAGGAACAAATTGCTTTTAGTTATTTACAACTAATGAAAATCCACCCTTTCTTAGATGGAAATGGTAGATGTGCGCGTATTGTACTTAATTATCAATTGTTGAAAAACAATTTCGATCCTGTCATTCTTGACTATAACAAAAAAGATAAATACTTTGCTTGCTTAGAAGAATTTAAAGTAAACAAGAATATCCTTCCTTTTATGGATTTTATTGACATAAAAGGGTAAATAATATAGAAAAAAAGGGACTCTCTCCCTTTTTTTATTTTGCTTCGATAACAAGAATTCTATTTGGTTCTTCTCCCTCAGAATATGTTTTTACATCCTTCCATGAAGATAATTTATTGTGAATTATTTTTCTTTCATAAGCATTTAATCCATCTAAACGAACGGGGTGCTTTGTTCTGGCAACTTGTTTACCGTACTCAACAGCCATGCTCTCGATATTTTTTTCGCGACGTTTTTTATATCCGCCAACATCAACTAATACTGTTTTAATTTCATCTTTCTCACAATAGTTGTTTACAATAATGGAAACTAATGTTTGTAATGCAATTAAATTTCTTGAGTTTTTCCCGATTAAATAGCCATTATATTCTCCAGCATCAATGCTAAACTCTACGCTACCTTCTCGTTCTTTCTTTTCTATAAACCCTTCGATTCCGTTTGTATTTAAAATCATTTGAATATATTCTTTTGCTTTAGCAACGCCATTAGTTATAACTTTAACTTCAACTTCAAGTTTTCCACCAATTCCTAGAAAACCCTTTGTTTCTTTTAGAATATTGATTTCAAAATTTTCTTCACTAACGCCAAAATCCTTTATCGCTAGTTCCTTTGCTTCAGCTATAGTTTTTACTTCATATATTTTTGTTTTCATTACTATAAATCTCCTTATTTTTTCATCTTGATTCTTAATTTTTCAAGTCTTGCGCTACTTGATTTACTTCCAATATAACTTTGGAAAGTAGAATAAATATTACCAACAAACCAATAAAGACCCAACGCTGCTGGACTTGTTATAATAAATATAACCATCATTATCGGCATTCCATACATCATGACTTTCATCATCGTTTCTGTTTGCCTTTGTTGCTCTGTTTTTTCTGGACGACGATATGCTGGAAGACTTGCTTGCATGCTTTCTTTTTGCTTTTCTTGTCTTTTTGTTAGTAAAATTTGGCTTCCTAATTGTGTTAATCCTACTAATCCCGCAAGAATATATATTCCAATCTCTTGCCATCCCCCCATGCTTTTATCCTTAAACAAATCTATTCCCAAAATTGTTGTATTCATAAAATCAAAGTCAATTGGTAATTTCACAATCCCTAATTTAGTAGCAACTTCTGGGTTTTCTATTAAGTATGTCGTTGTTGTTGAGGGGATTCTTCTTAATGTTTCAAAGAAAGAAATAAAGATTGGCAATTGTAAAAACGGCATCAAACATCCACTAAGTCCAATTCCATACTTTTTATAAAGTTGCATCATTTCCATTTGTTTTCTTTGTTGACTCTCTTGATCTGTCTTTTCAGCGTATTTTGCTTCAATCTTTGCTTGTTCAGGTCCGACTAATTGCATTTTTAATGACATATCGTTAGACTTGGCATAAATCGGCCAAGCTGCAGTTCTCACAACTATTGTTGCTAAAACAATTGCGACACCATAATTACCAAAGGCAATTGTTTTCCCCAACCCCCACATTAACATGGTCATCGGCCAAACTAAGAAATCCCACGAAGGGAACTTGAAGCCATATATTGGTTGGTAAACTATTTCTGCTTCTTGCTTTCTGCAGCCACTTAAGAAAAATAATCCCACAATTAATACTGCAGCAATAATATATTTCCATTTATTTTTGTTCATTTTTTTTCTCCTTCAATATTTTACTAAACAAATTACTTAAACTGTCGTCTTTTTCTTGAAACGTTAACTCTACTGCTAACCTTTTTATAATGATTAAAGCCTTGATTCCTATCAATTCTTTTTTGTTTTTTCTAATAATCTCTCTTACAGCCCTTTTTTCATAATTTCTAATAACCGCACGGCCAACTTTTTTAGAAACCGATATTGCTATTTTCATTTCGCCTTCGCTTTGTTGATAATAAATTGTATAAAATCTATTTCCTACACTTTTTTTCAAAGACATCACTTTTTCTATTTCATAGCTTTTTTTTAAACTGTATTTCCTATTCATTTTCCCTCCAATCAGCAACAAAAAAGACCACTCCTAATCATTGTTGACATACGAGTGGTCCTGGTTTTTATGCTGTTAATTGTTTTCTACCTTTTCTACGTCTATTAGATAAGACTCTTCTTCCACCAACAGTTGCCATACGAGCACGAAATCCATGTGTTTTGGCGTGTTTTCTTTTGTTTGGTTGGTATGTTCTTTTCATAGAGAGCACCTCCTATACTAAACCATGCTTGTACATTATACTACAATCAAATTTTTAAGTCAAATACTTTTTTTCTTTTATATCAAGATATCTTTAAAGTCAATCTTGTATAAAATTTCTGTTTTTAAATTGTTTGCGTCGGTATAAAAACCCTTAATATAGATATATTCGATATCAATTGTTTTATTTGCTTTGCTTGTCATAGCTATTGATGTATCTACTGTAGAGAAGTAGTAATAGTTATATAATCCTCCAATAGGATATATTTCTTTATCGCTTGTTACAATGAAAGCTTGAAAATCGAAGTGGAACCTCTCACTAGGATTAGTAAAGTTAATCGTGTTGGTAATCGTATAGTTTGTTGAATCACTAATCGGTTCGTTTGCCTTTACAGAAAAATTAATTTTTCCTAAAATATCTGTTTTATCGGTGAATTTCGAACTATTAAGCTCGCTTTTCTTTAATTTAATGATTTCTTCACCAAATGTTACTGTCCTCTTAAGAATCTCTTCTTCGCTTCTTTTATAATGATATTGAATTTTCCCAAATAATTTTTGATATCCCCCGCCACTAACAGACTGGTTACTCATCATAGTATGAATGGTTGGGGCACTTGTTGAACTCCAATAATCAATGCCAGAGATATAATCCATTGTGTTTTCGTTGGTTAATCCGCTGAATTGAAAACTGACATTATTCAAAGCAGTTGAATAGTTATTATAAATATACGCTGTATAGGAATGCTTCACAGCTATTTCCCCTGTTCCGCTTTTGGTTATAACGTTGGTTGATTTAATATATGGGGCTACTTCATAGTTATATTCTACATGCTTATATTCTGGAATTACCACATAATTGTATTCTGGGAAAAAGCTAAGCAACGCCCAAAAAGCAACAACAGCATAAGCCAATATGATTAAAATAATTGTTATGTTATTTAATTTGCTAGGGAAACTAAAAATTCCGCTGCTTTTTTCTTTTTTGCCTTCTTGTTTTTTTGCCTTTAGATTTTCCATTTTTCCAACCAGTAAACTCTTGTTTACTGCCTCCATTCTTTTTAATTTAATGCTGATAATATTTTACCATAAATTATTTTTATTGCAATATTTTTTTCTTTTTGTTAATTTCTCTTTCTATATTATATATAGTTTTTCTTCCCACATTTCTACTTAGGGAAAGAATTAGGAAAACTGCCTTTTTTATTCCCCTTTTTTTCCACATGTGGAATGTTGAAAAGTTTTTTCACTTTTCTATTTATTATTTTTCTGTTTTATGGTATCATTTGTGTATGGAATAAATGAGAGGGGTTTTTTTATGCGCGGTCCTATCACATTGTGGCAAGAAACTCTCAATATGCTTAAAGAAGAAATAAATGAGGATGATTTTAATTCCCTGTTTGCGGAATTAACCGAAATTTACAAGGCTGAAGGTGGATATATTTATATTCCAGTCGCCCGTTCTTTTGATAAGTTTAGAATTGAGAAGTTCTATGTTGATAAGCTCAATAAATTAGTAGCTAAACTTTCTGATGAACTCATAAAATTCAAATTTGTTACTAAAGCTGATATTGAAAAAGAGTTGGAGGAACAATCAAAAGAACCTCTACAAACACCAGAATTAAGCTATGCTACACGTACTTTATCTCCAACCTTTACTTTTAACTCCTTTGAAGTTGGAGAAAGCAATCGCTTTGCTTTCATCGCGGCGATGAAAACTGCCGAATCTGCTGAATCTGCTGAAAAAATGTATAACCCTTTATATATTTTTGGTGATGTAGGATTAGGGAAAACACATTTAATGTCTGCTATAGGAAACTATATTCTCGATAATAAAATCGATTCGAAAATTCTTTACGCAAGCAGTCAAAAATTTGCTGAAGACTACTTCCTCGCAACAAATAAAAAGAAAGGTTCTGGAGACAGTATTGAAAGAATAGAATCTTTTTATTCCAAATATCGAGACGTAGATGTTCTTTTAATCGATGATATCCAATTTCTTCAATCAAAAAAATGGTCACAAGAAGAGTTTTTTAAAGTCTTCGAGCATCTTATCGGTTTAAACAAACAAATTGTTATCACTTCTGATAAACCCGCAAACGAACTTACAGACATCATGCCTAGATTACGGTCTCGCTTTAATTGGGGGCTTTCAGTAGATATTAAACATCCTGACAAAAATTTAAGGGTTAATATCTTAAAAAGCAAGCTCTCTACATTAATTAAAGATCCTAGCGATGTTCCTTTAGAGGTCTTAGATGCTTTAGCTGATTATTTTCCTAACAATATTCGTGATTTGGAAGGAGCTTTGAGGGGCTTTGTTACCTATTGTATTTGTTTAAACATTCCTTTCACTGTAGAAAACATGTTAATCGCCTTAGAGAATACTCTTCCTAAAGAAAAAGATCTAAAAAATGTTTCTTCCTCTTCTAAATTAATTGAACAAACAAAAAATATTGTTGCTAATTATTACAAAATTGCCGTTTCAGACCTAACTTCTCAGTCACGCAAGCAAAAAATTGCTTATGCTCGTCATGTTGCAATGTTTCTCTTGCGCGATAAATTTAATATTCAATTAAAAACGATAGGAGAAGCTTTCGGAAACAGAGATCATGCTACGGTTTCTTATGGAATCGATAAAATTGTTTTTATGCAACAAAATGACCCTCTAGTTAAGAACGATATTGAAATTTTACTAAAAAGCATTGAAAAATAACAGTTTTCCACTTTTACACATTCTTAATAATAAAAATAAAAAATAAAGATAAATAATAAAGGAGCCTTTTATGATTTTTACAATTAATAGAGATCTATTGTTGCAAAACTTAACTTCAGTTAGCAAAGCTTTATCTACTAAAGCGCAAATGCCTGTCTTAACAGGAATTAAAATTGATGTTGTTGATAATAAAATATTACTAACAGCATCGAACAGTGAAATTTCTATTCAAGCATGTATTGATGATAAAAAACATGTGAAAATAGAAGAAGAGGGGACTTTCATAGCACCGGGAAAATATTTAATTGAACTAGTAAAGAAAACCGAAGCGAAAGAAATATATTTTGAGTCTTTTGAAGACAACGCCATTAAAATATTAGCAGATAAAAGTAATTTCACCCTAAATGTTCTTTCTAAAGATGATTATCCTATAATATCTTTTGCAGATTCACCAACATTTCTTACTTTAGATGCGATTAACTTAAAACAATTAATCAGAAAAACAACCTTTGCGGTTTCTTTATCTGAGTCAAGAGTAATATTAACAGGAGTTTCTGTTACTTCTCAAGGGAATTTGTTAGAAGTTGTTTCAACAGATAGTTATCGATTAGCGAAAAAACAACTTAAATTTAATGTCGATTATCCAGAAATAAAGGTAGTAATTCCAGGAAAAAGCTTGGATGAACTAAATAAAATCGTCGATGAAGGTGAAACTCTTGTGGAGATTCACATAAGCCATACGAAAGCGTTGTTTAAATACAAGAATTTGTTATATCAAACTCGCTTAATTGACGGGACTTTCCCAAATACAAACAGTTTAATTCCTACAGAATTCTTAACCAGCATAAAATTTAACAAAAACGAGCTCATTTCAGCAATCGAAAGAGCAGCTGTATTTACTAATATGGATTCTTCTAACATTATAAAATTGACGTTAAACAGCGATAAAACCGTGGAGATTGCTTCAACAACCAATGAAATCGGTGCGGCACAAGAAGAACTAAATCCAATTGAATGTAGCAATGTAGTTCCTTTCCAAATCGCTTTCAGCTCAAAATATTTTTTAGAAGCGATCAAATCATTTGATTCTACGGAAGTAACGGTGCATTTTACTGGAGAAGTAAGACCATTTATTATCACAGGAGAATACGATCGTAATTTAATTCAATTAATATTGCCAGTAAGAGTATCATAATAAAAAAAAGAGTCGAAAAACTCTTTTTTTATTCTAAATTTATTAATTTAAACAATTCTAATAGGTCTTTTTGTAACAAATCTTTGTTTGTTTGATCATAACGTTCTAAAGAAGTAACATCAAAAACGCTAATTCCTTCTGCTTGAAGGTTTTTAATAATAGATTTCTCTTGCAAAGCGGGAAGAACAGTTGCCGATTTGGTGAATTCTTTTGCTTGTTCTTGTAATTTTTCTAAAGAAACCTTAGGAGCCCTTCTATTTTTGCTGTATCCGTTGGGTAAAACATACTTAATTTTTGTTAAATCAATATCATTATCGATAAAATATTGAATTGTATTGAAAAAACCACCTAATCCGAGGCTATCTAAGCCGACAACAATCAAAATATGATGACTAAAATCTAATAAAATCTCCGTTAAGCGATTGCTTGATGGTGGAAAGTCGATAAAAATATAATCAAAGTAGCTAGAGCAATCAACAATTAATTTTTTTATTATTTTTTCTTGGCTTCTTTCTAAAGTTAGCTTCATAGAAAGTTTGTCGGTATTTAAAGTTTTAATTAAATAGAGGTTTTCTCTGGCTTCTATTAAAATATCTCCTAGTTCAGCATGTCCTGCTAACCAAAATTCTAAATAATTATCATTAGTATCGAAGATTTTCTCTTCTACACCGAAGATTTTAAAGATACTATTTTGGTCATCGGCACTAATAATTAAAACCTTTTTCCCTAAAGTAGCGTAATAATGCGCTAAAAAACCAATAAAAGTGCTTTTGCCGACGCCACCCTTCTTACAAAAAGTAGAAACAACAGACATTATAAGCCCTCTCTTTCTAGTTTTTCAAGAACCGCTTCTTCAATATACTGTGAAAACTGTAAACTTTTCTTAGCAGCAGCAATCTTAACCCTTACTCGTAATTCTTTTTCCATAACAGCTGTGTACTTCTCTTTCTCGCTGGCGCGCGTTTGTTTAGTAGCAGGCGCTAAAGGATTTTCTCGCTTTTGAAACGGGAATGATGATCTGTTCATTGTGTCAACCTCCTTGCTATAAATATATACACAAAAACATATAAACATAAAAACATACAAAAACAAAAACATATTTACATATATATGTATATATGTGTATTTTTTGCTTTTTTACTCTTTTTTAGGAAAGAAAAAAGAGATTTTTAGTCGTTTAACCCTAGGCCGACAGGGAAAAGTAACGACAAAAACCAGAAAACCTATTCCTCTAAAGTCCTTAAGTTTTAAACCAAAAATACAACCCCATTAAAACGCCGATAAATTTCGTTTTAAATCGTTTTTATACAAAAATAGGTAAAGTTATTAGGGGTGGGTCGTTGAAAACAACGCACAAAAAATTTTAAGGGGTAAAAATTCTCTTTAAAAAGAGGTAAAAACCGTTTTTTGGCCTGTTTTTCGGTAGATGTGCGACGGAAAGCGCAATAAATAAGTATATAAATAAACAAACAAATAAATATATATGTATAAGAATAAATACATATATATGTAAATGCGTATTAGTGTTGTTTTGTTGCGATCAGATATAACAAAAAAAGATTTCGTTTTTTCGTTTTGTTTAGAAAAACAAGAGCAAAAAAGCCATCCCAACCTGGATGATTATCTTTATGCACATATTATATAATAGAAACGAAAGGAAATCAAGACTTTATATGTATTTATGTAAATATTTATTAAAGGATAAAAAGCGGTTGCTTTTTGCCATAAAAACAGATGTGTATATCCATATTTTAACAAAAAATCACAAAATCAAGTTCATTAAATATCATTTTTAACAGGAAATCTAGCACGAAGGCGTTTTTAATTTGTTTTTAAGTAAAAAGAAAAGATTAAAATTAAAACAAAGAGTATATAAATTTGTAAAAAGGGCGAGGAAAAGAAGCATTTGTATGTATGGATATACATATATAAGTAAATATGTAAAGGAAATCGGCTATTGATAAGAAAAACAAGAAGAAGATTTATTAATTAACAAGTCTTTTTCTTTTTTTTGAGTGATAATTTCAAACAGACAAGCGAAAAGATAGTTTAAACAAGAGAATGGATACATCATCATGTACGGTAAAGTTAAATAAAGTCACACATATATACATATATAAGTAAATGTGTAAAGGAAATCGTGCGAAAGATAATAAAAACAAGAAAGAAACTTACTGATTAACAAGTTTTTTTCTTGTTTTGAGAGATAATTTCAAATATGCAAGGGAAAAGATGGTTTAAACAAGGGGAATGGATACATCATCATATGTAGAAAAGTTAAATAAAGTTACACATATATACATATATAAATAAATGTTGACGATAAAGCGAGAGCTATCTACGGCATATAGGCACAGAAAAAGCGTCGAAAAAGAAAATTATCATATTTATATACATATATACATCAATAAATAAAACAATCCGATAAGAACGCTTATCCAGAAATTTGTTGTTTCTCTAAAAAGGATCTTAAAAAACAAAACAAAGCTATCGTTAAATAGGTATAATCTAAAGAAAAACAACCTAACAGATGAAAAAAGAAAATAAATATTTAATAAGTATTTATGGATATAAGTAAAACCATACATCCTTATGAGAAAAACATAGCTACAAAAAAGATTAAATTATTTTTAACACCTTTTAAAATAAGCCTAGAAAAATAAATATTTACCTATATAGGTATATACATAAGGATTATCAACAGAATTATCAACTCAAAAGAAACTAAATCAAAAGGGACAGGACAAAGATAACCATATATACTTATTTATGTATAAAAAACAACGGAAAAAAGAGCAGCGGGGAAAACGGCTTTATTTTCGTTTTTTTCATGAAAAAGTAAAGGCGAATAAAAAATAAGCAAAAAAAGCGATTACAGGCGAAAAAAAGGGCTAAAAATCAAAAGAGTTCAAAAAAAGTAAAAAAAAGACTAGGAAAAAGCAAGAGTTTATGGTATAATATACATAATAATTAAGAAGGAAAAAATATGACTAAAATCACAATAAAAACAGAATATATCACCTTAGGTCAGTTTTTAAAATATGTAGGTGTTATTGATAGTGGATCACAGGCAAAAGCTTTCTTGCAAGACCAGATAGTACTGGTTAATGGCGAGGCGGAGCAACGAAGAGGGCGAAAACTATATAATGGATTTGCCGTGATTGTTGATAAAAAGAAGTTTCTTATAGGTAAAGACGATGTTTTATCTCAATAAAATAAAATTGACCAATTTTCGCTGTTATCAGTCGTACTCAACAAATTTCATCCCGCATATTAATATTATTGTGGGGAATAATGCAGTTGGAAAAACGAGTCTTGTTGAAGCTATTTATTGTTTGGGATTGACAAAATCGCATAAAGCTTCAAATGACGTCGAAATGATTAAAAATAATAAAGAAGTTGCCGTGATAAAAGGTCTTTTTCAAAATGGTGAAGAACAAGATGAGATTGTTTTATCAATATCGGAAAAAGGAAAAAAAATTAATAAGAATAACAAAACAGAACCAACTTTGAGTAGGTATTTAGGATATTTCAGCATTATTATCTTTTCTCCTGAGGATTTAGGCCTTGTTACTGGTGGTCCCAGTGAAAGAAGAAAGTTTTTAGATGTGAATATCGGTCAAACAAATAAAAAATATTTGAAGAATTTAATGAATTATCGCAAATTATTAAAACAGAGAAATGAAGTATTAAAATTATTCAATGAAAAAGAGGGATATGATGATTGTCTACTATCCATCTTAACGAAAGCAATGATTAGCGAAGCAAAAGAGATTATTAGCGAAAGAAAAAACTTTATAGATTCGTTAAATAGTTATCTTTTTGGCAAATGCGACTATATTAGTGGAGAAAAGGAAGAAGCGAAAATCGTTTATAAGCCTAATTGTGATGAAAAAAGCTTGTTCGAAGAAAGCGAACTCAAAGAAAGTTTAGATAAAATAACAAAAACAACGAATTGGGGACCTCATCGTGATGATTTTTCAATTTTAATAAACGGAAAAGAGGCCAGTAAGTACGCATCTCAGGGACAACAAAAAACAGTAGCCTTATCCATGAAATTAGGGCTTGCTGATTTAATTAAAACAAAAACCGAGAAAATAATTGTTATTCTTGATGATGTATTCGGGGAATTAGATGTTGAAAGGCAGAACAGAGTTTTAAAATTATTAACTTTTGATGATCAAATCTTTATCACAACAACAACAACTGATCATTTATCAGAAAAAGTATTAAAAGATAGTCAAATATTACATATAGAAAACGGTGGTGAATGAAATGGAAGAAAAGCAAATAGTAAAAGGAGCTTATGAAGGGGCCGATATTCAAATTCTTGAGGGATTAGAAGCGGTAAGAAAACGACCAGGTATGTACATAGGATCAACAGGTCCTAGAGGGCTCCATCACCTTGTTTGGGAGATTGTTGACAATTCAATCGACGAAGCCCTTGCTGGTTATTGTACTCACATTGAAGTGGATATTTTACCTGACAATTTCATTCGTGTAACTGATGATGGACGGGGAATTCCTGTTGAAATTCATAAAAAAACAGGGGAATCTGCAGCAGAAGCGGTTTTTACTATCCTTCATGCTGGAGGTAAATTCGATGGGTCGTCCTATAAAGTTTCTGGCGGACTTCACGGTGTAGGAGCGAGCGTTGTCAATGCTTTAAGTTCATATTTAAAAGTTGAAATTTATAAAGATGGGAAAAAGTATGAACAAGAGTATGCTCGAGGAAAGAGATTATACCCCTTAAAAGAAGTGGGAACAACAGAAGAACACGGAACAACAGTTACTTTTAGACCAGATAGTGAAATATTCAAAGAAACAGTGGAATACGATTTTGAGACACTACGAATAAGGTTGCAACAATGCGCCTTCTTAAATAAATCATTAAGAATTACCTTAAGAGATACTCGTAATCCCGAACGCCCTAAAAATTTAACTTATTGTTACGATGGGGGAATTGTTGAGTACGTTTTATATTTAAACAAAAGCAAAAATCCCATTCATAATAATGTAATATATGTTAGCGGAAAGTCGGAAAACATTGAAATTGAGATTGCGATGCAATACACAGATGATTACAACAGCAATATTTATTCCTTTATTAACAATATTTATACTCCAGAGGGAGGAACACACGAAGAAGGATTTCGTAATAGTCTAACAAGAGTACTAAATTCTTACGGAAGAGGGGCAAATCTATTCCGAAAAGATGAGAGTTTCGCCGGCGATGATGTTCGAGAAGGACTAACCACCATTATTAGTTGTCGTCATCCTAATCCACAATTTGACGGTCAAACGAAAGCAAAATTAGGAAATACTGAAGTCAGAAAAATCACTTCACAAATCTTATCAGACGGATTAGATGCTTTTTTAAAGGAAAACCCTATAGTAGCGAAAAACATTATTGAAAAAGCAATTGTGGCTTCTAGAGCCAGAATGGCAGCTAAGAAAGCAAGAGAAGCAACGCGAAGAAAAACACCATTAGAAACCTTAGGATTTGCTACAAAATTAGCGGATTGTCGATCAAAAGACCCTAGTTGTAGTGAAATTTACATTGTCGAAGGTGATTCTGCTGGTGGTAGTGCTAAAGGCGGAAGAGATAGTGAGTTTCAAGCGATTTTACCTTTAAGAGGAAAAGTCTTAAATGTTGAGAAAGCAAGATTAGATAAAGTTTTAGGAAATAAAGAAATTATTTCGATGATTCAAGCTTTTGGAACGGGTATAGGCGAGGATTTCAACATCGCAAATGCTCGTTATCATAAAATTGTCATCATGACAGATGCCGATGTCGATGGTGCTCATATTCGAACCTTGTTATTAACGTTCTTTTATCGTTTCATGCGACCTTTAATTGAAAAAGGATATGTTTATATTGCGCAACCGCCGTTGTATAAAATATCTTTAGGGAAACGGATAGAATATGCGTATAGCGACTTAGAACTACAAAAAATATTAGAAACCTTTCCCAAATCATCAAAACCTAATATTCAAAGATATAAGGGATTGGGAGAAATGAATGATGAACAATTGTGGGAAACAACAATGGACCCAGCAGCACGGACCTTATTACAAGTTACACTAGATGATGCAATCGAAGCAGACACAATATTTAGTATGTTAATGGGTGATGATGTAAAACCAAGAAGAGATTTTATTGAAGAAAATGCTGTTTATGTTCAAAACTTAGATGTATAGGTGGTGTAACGGGTGGAAAAAGAAACTGAAAAAACACTTTCAGAAATAGAAGAAAAAGAAGAAAACTTAGAAGCAGATACAGAAGTCATTGATCATGTCGTTGATGGTCATCACTTAGGCGGAGTGAAAGAAATCGATTTAACCAAAGAAATGAAGACTTCTTTCTTAAGTTATGCCATGAGCGTAATTGTAGCACGTGCACTACCAGATGTTCGTGATGGAATGAAGCCAGTTCATCGTCGTATTCTATTTGCGATGGATGAATTAGGCGTTGGATCGGATAAACCGTATAAAAAATCAGCACGAATCGTCGGAGATGTTATGGGTAAGTATCATCCTCATGGAGATTCTGCTATTTATGACTCGATGGTGAGAATGGCACAAAATTTTAGTTACCGATATCCTCTGGTTGATGGCCAAGGTAACTTTGGTTCTATTGATGGTGATGGAGCAGCGGCAATGCGTTATACAGAAGCAAGAATGAGCAAAATTGCGATGGAATTGCTTCGTGATTTAGGAAAAAACACTGTTGACTTTCAAGATAACTACGATGGAAGCGAAAAAGAACCGGTTGTTTTACCTTGTCGCTTCCCGAACATCCTCGTAAATGGAGCAACAGGAATTGCTGTTGGTATGGCAACGAATATTCCGCCTCACAATCTAAGCGAAGTAATCGATGGAATTCTTGCCTTAATAAAAAATCCGGACATATCTATTGAAGGATTAATGAACCATATCAAAGGTCCCGATTTCCCAACAGGAGGATGTATTATGGGCCTTAGTCAAGTAAGAAAAGCTTACATGACAGGAAATGGCACCATTACAATTCGGGCGAAATGCGAGATTAAAGAATTAGAAAACGGGAAAATAGAAATTATCATAACCGAGATTCCTTATCAAGTAAATAAAACAAAATTAATAGAAAGAATTGCCTTCATTGCTAATGAAAAAATAGTTGAAGGTATCACAGGATTGCAAGATGAATCTACAAGGAAAGGGATGCGAATTGTAGTTGAATTACGTCGCGATACTAATCCTAATGTTGTTTTAAACAATCTATACAAGCATACCCAATTACAATCGACATTTGGGGTTAATATTTTAGCGCTGGATAAAGGGCAACCGAAAGTACTTAATCTAAAAGAGGTATTGGAATGCTATCTAGAACACCAAATTGAAGTAATCACTAGAAGAACACAATACGATTTAGAAAAAGCAGAAGCCAGAGCACATATAGTAGAAGGATTACTAACCGCTTTAGGGAATATTGATGCCGTTATTCAGCTAATTAAACGCTCTAAGACAACCGAAGATGCGGTGAAGGGCTTAATCGAAGCATTCAACTTAACCGAGATACAAGCAAAAGCAATTCTGGATATGAAGCTACAACGTTTAACAGGATTGGAAATTGATAAGTTAAAAGAAGAATTAGCTTCATTGAAACGAGAAATTAGCGAGTATAAAGAAATCCTGAAGAACCAGGGTAAAAAACTAGAAATCATCATTGGTGAATTAACCGAAATGAAAGAAAAATTCGGCGATGCACGGAATAGTGAAATTAGCCTAAGTGATGATCTAGTGATTGAAGACGCTGATTTGATTCCCGTAGAGGATGTTATTATCACCGTTACAAATAAAGGATATGTAAAGAGAATGACAGTAGACACATATCGTGCTCAAAATCGTGGGGGTAAAGGAATTACAGGAGCTAAAATTTCAGATGCGGATTATGTAGACCAAGTTCTATTTACCTCAACCCACGACACCTTGCTTTTCTTCAGTAACTTCGGGAAAATATATCGTCTAAAAGCGTTCCAAATTCCGATTTCGAGTCGTATCGCTAAAGGATTACCGATTGTTAATATTTTAAATTTTGATGAAAATGAAAAATTAGCAGCGGTTGTAAATGTGAAAGAAGAAGAAAAGAATGATGGCTACTTATTGTTTGCAACTCGTCGAGGAATTGTAAAGAAGACAGAAATTTCCGAATTCAGTAACATCAGAACAAACGGAATTAAAGCAATCCTTTTAAATGATGGTGACGAGTTGTTCGAAGTTTCCGTTACCGATGGAGAAAAAGACATTATTCTAGGGGCTTCTAATGGAAAAGCAATTCGGTTCAGCGAATCAGATATTCGCCCAATGGGAAGAATTGCTGCAGGAGTCAGAGGGTTAAAAGTAGAAGATGGCGAACAGATGGTAGGAATGGCCATTGTTAATACAGATGGAGACGAAATTGTAATCGTAACCGAAAAAGGGTATGGAAAACGAACCAATGTTGATGCGTTTAGAGTCCAGGTCCGTGGTGGTAAAGGAGTAAAAGCATTAAATATAACCGCTAAGAATGGTAAAATGATTTCTTTATCAACAGTACGAGGAGATGAAGATTTATTAGTCATTACCGACAAAGGAATGATTATCAGAACTCACCTCGACCAAATCTTGACTGTAGGAAGAGATACTCAAGGAGTTTGTATTATCAAATTGAACGAAGGTCATAGCGTATCTTCTATGGCGATTGTTCCACGAAGCGAAGAAGGCGAAAACGATTCAGAGGAAGATAATGAAGGATTCACCTATGATGAAGATTACGTCTTTCGTGATGAGGAAGATAAGGAAAAATCGTGATAAAATCGAGAAAAAATAAAGGGCTTTTTGCCCTTTATGGTATTTATATTATGATTATCATCATCATAACAATTCCGGCTTTAACATTTTTTCTAGGGGTTAATTGGTTTTGTACAGAAAGCATTTATATTATCTATTTAGGAGGCGTTTCTTTTGTCAATACACTTTATGTTGTGTTAAAAAGCGGAGGTTTTGCACTGGCAATACTATTAACGCTTATCATTAATAAAAAAGTGTTGTTCATAACAAAAGATTACGATAGCAAACTAGAACAAAATGTTACGATTGTTAAAGCATATGAAAAATTTAAAATTGATCAGATTGTTCTTGTTCCCTATGCGATAGATTTAATAACAGCCTATATTTCTTATTTTTGGTTGGATAAGAAACATCCAAATATTGCTATTGTGATTCTTATATTGTTAAGTTTTTGGGAGATTGTCATCGTAAAGACCACAATTGATAACCTAATTGACTTGGTGAAATTTGTGGAAAAGGGGAATAATGTTTGACAAAGTAAATCAAAGCATATATAATAGGCATAATTAAATAACCAATGATAAGGCTTAGTATAAAGAAAAGGCATTTAAGAGACTTGATGGCTGGTGAAAATCAAGATGCAAACTTTAGAATCTACCTTGGAGGAGAAGCAAAACTTCCGGTTAATTACCGTTATCAATTGTTTAAGCGAGATACTAGAATCTAACTAGGGTGGTACCGCGGAGAAATTCGTCCCTTACATATATTTTTTATATGTGAGGGCTTTTATTGTTTTATAGGAGGAAAAGATGATTGACATTAAATTAATTAGAGAAAATGTGGAAGAAATAATTACAAAATTGGCAACGAGACAAAAAGACTTCAGTTATTTACGCGAAGTAAAGGCGAAGGACGAAGAAAAAAGAGAGTTGCTAATTAAAGTGGAGAACTTAAAAAAAGAAAGAAACGAAAAAAGCAAGTTAGTCGGCCAATTGAAACGTGAAAAGAAAGATGCAACGGAAGTATTGGCAAGTGTAGCTCATATCGGCGAAGAAATTGCCGCATTAGATGAAATGGTGAATCGCTTAGAAAAAGAAATTAATTATTCTTTATTGATAACACCTAATATCCTCCACGAATCAGTTCCTATTGGCAAAGATGAAACTGAAAACGTAGAAATACGCAGATATTTAACACCAACAAAATTTGATTTTACACCAAAAGCACATTATGAATTAGGGGAAAAATTAGATATCCTTGATTTTGAACGAGCAACAAAGATTACCGGAAGCAGATTTGTTGTTTATAAGGGATTAGGAGCGCGATTAGAGCGATCTTTAATCGCATTTATGATGGATTTACATAGCAATAAACACGGCTATACAGAAATCATTCCTCCATATATCGTAAATCGAGAAAGTATGATAGCAACAGGGCAACTACCAAAGTTTGAAGAAGATGCCTTTAAATTAAGCAACGGAAATGGAGATTGGTTTTTAAACCCGACGGCGGAAGTGCCGACAATTAATATGTATCGCAACGAAATCATCAGTTTCGAGAAATTACCAATCTATCATTGTAGTTATACGATGGCTTTTCGCTCCGAAGCAGGTAGTGCAGGAAGAGACACACGGGGATTAATCAGAACACATCAATTTAATAAGGTGGAATTAATCAAATTAACAACCGCTGAATCTTCTTATCAAGAGCTTGAAAAAATGTTGTTGGATTCAGAAGAAGTTTTAAAACAATTAAAATTGCCTTATCATGTTGTTTCTCTTTGTAGTGGTGATATGGGCTTTGGTATGGCTAAAACATACGATATTGAAGTTTGGTTACCAAGTCAAAATGCATATCGAGAAATTGGTAGTATTTCTAATGCGGAAGACTATCAGGCTCGTCGGGGAAATATTAAAACAAAACGCGATAAAGATGCTAAGTTGGAATATGTTCATACATTAAATGGTTCAGGCTTAGCAGTGGGAAGAACATTGGTGGCGATTATGGAAAATTATCAACAAGCAGATGGGTCAATAAAAGTACCCGAAGTGCTTATTCCATATATGGGTGTAGATATAATAAGATAGAGGAGGAAATATGCTAGATATAAATATATGCTCACAAAAAAGCGATAGTGAAAAACCGTTGGTATTGGGGTTGTTCATTGATCAAAAAGTAGAAATTGATCATCTTCTTGATCATGATATTGAAGAATTAATTAAAAACAAACTTGTTAAATTGGAACTTGGAGAAGTAAATAAAATCACAACGCTTTCTAAAATAAAAAACAAAGTTATTTATATCATCGGTTTAGGAGAAAAAGAAAAATATTCCCAAGAAAAAATGAAAGAGGCAACTAAGAATATTAATAGTGCTTTGGGGAAAGAGGTTATTATCGATTTCGATAGTTTTATCGGCAATCTTGATGTTCAGGAAGCAGCATTTAATTTTATTCTAAATGTTCATTATTACAATTACAAATACGATGAATTTCTTTCCAAAAAGATAGAAAACGATGTTAGTTGGGAATTGGTTACAAAACACGAGATAAAACAAACGGCGATTGAAGCGATGAATCTCGCAGTAGCAATCGATAACACGAGAGATTTAGTGAACAAGCCGTATAATGCATTATCTGCCATAGAATTAGCGAACTATTCCCAAGATTTAGTCAATACACTGGATAGCAAGAAAGTGACGATTCAAATATTTGATAAAAAGCAGATAGAAGCATTAAAAATGGGTGCTTTCCTGGCGGTTAATAAGGGCTCAACTTGTGAACCGAGATTAATAGCAATTAAATATCAAGGTCTTGAGGAATGGAAAGAACCAATTGCTTTGGTCGGCAAAGGAATTATGTATGATACTGGTGGATACAGTATTAAAACATCGATGAATACCATGAAATGCGATATGGCAGGAGCGGCAACCGTTCTTGGAGTCCTTGAAAGCCTGGTAAAAAACGAAGTGAAAGTCAACGTGCTTGTAGTCATTTGTGCAACAGACAATCGTATCAATGGGGAAGCGCTACTTCCAGATGATATTATTACCGCGATGAATGGAAAAACAATTGAAATCGTATCAACCGATGCAGAGGGAAGATTGACGCTTGCCGATGCCGTTTATTACGCTCAAAAAGAGGGAAGTAAAGAAGTCATTGATATTGCAACATTAACAGGAGCTTGCGTTGTTGCTTTGGGGGAATACACGACAGGAATTTTTGGTAACGACCAAGAAAAAATAAACAAATTCTTAGAAATATCTCTCAAGACTGGGGAAAGCACTTGGCAATTGCCAATCACAGAGCATATTAAAAAACAAGTGCGTTCTAGTAAAGTTGCGGATCTTACCAACTCAACAGGAAGAAACATGGGGGCGAGCGGAGCAGCAGCCTTCATAGAAAATTTTATTGAAGAAAAAACAAAATGGCTCCATTTGGATATTGCTGGTACAGCATTCCATACCTCTCCTGGTTACAAAGAATTTTATGGTGCTACTGGAGTAATGGTGCAAACAATTTATCAATATTTAAAGTAAAAAAAAGAGACAGCTATTAAGAAAATAGCTGTCCTTACTATATGAAGAAGAAACGGAGAAAAAAATGGAAAGAGTCTATAATTTTTCTGCTGGGCCTGCAATGTTACCTGTTGAGGTGCTTAAAGAAGCCGCGGAAGAAATGTTGAATTATAAAAACACCGGAATGTCGGTTATGGAAATGAGTCATCGAAGCAAAGATTATGAGATGATATTAGAAGAAGCGGAAGAAAATTTAAGAAAATTAATGAATATTCCGAACAATTATAAAGTTCTTTTCTTACAAGGGGGAGGAAGTCAACAATTTGCAATGATTCCCATGAACCTGATGAAGAATAAAGAAGCAGATTATATCTTGACGGGAGTCTGGGCAAAAAAAGCTTATGCTGAAGCAAAGTTATATGGAAAAGCAAATGTAATAGCGAGCAGCGAAGACAAAAACTTTAGTTATATTCCCGCTGTGAACAATCTAAACGTGAGCGAAAAAGCTGATTATGTTTATATTTGTGAGAACAATACCATTTATGGAACAAAATATTGGCAACTTCCCAATACAAAAGAAAAAGTATTGGTTTCTGATCAATCTTCTTGTTTTTTATCTGAACCAGTTGATGTAAACAAATACGGATTAATTTTCGCTGGAGCACAAAAGAATGTGGGACCTGCAGGAGTCGTTATTGTCATTATCAGAGAGGATTTAATCACGGAAGTGGTATATCCTTCTACACCAACAATGCTGCGATATAAAATTCACAGTGACAATAAATCTTTGTATAATACACCACCTGCATATGGGATATATATTTGCGGTAAAGTGTTTAAATGGTTGCTTGATCGGGGTGGATTATCTGAAAGAGCAAAAATAAATCAAGAGAAAGCAAAAATACTCTACGATTATTTAGACCAAAGTCAGATGTTTAAGTCTCCGGTTAGAAAAGATAGTCGTTCTATTATGAATGTTACCTTCGTTACAGATAAAGAAGAATTAAATGAAAAATTTATTAAGGAAGCGAAAGCACAAGGATTAATCAATTTAAAAGGTCATCGTTTGGTTGGGGGCATGAGGGCAAGTTTGTATAACGCTATGCCAATCGAAGGAGTAAAGAGCCTTGTCGCTTTTATGAAGAAGTTCGAAGAGGAAAACCTATGAATAAAAAAATTTTATGTTTGAATAATATTTCTGAAAAAGGAATGAAATTATTTCCTGATAGTTATCAAATAGTTGAAGACATGAATAATGCAGATGCTATTCTGGTTCGTAGTGCTTCTATGCACGAATTAAAAATCCCTAATCGAGTAGTAGCCATTGCTAGAGCAGGCGTTGGAGTAAACAATATTCCCTTAGAAAAGTTTGCCAATCAAGGAGTTGTTGTTTTTAACACTCCTGGAGCAAATGCAAATGGTGTAAAAGAATTAGTTCTAGCGGGAATGTTATTGGCGGCCCGTGATATTATAGGAGGCATTGGTTTCGTAAACGAAAATAAAAATGTTCTTGATATTGATAAACTTGTTGAAAAAGAAAAAAACAAGTTTGCAGGAACAGAAATCATGAACAAGAAAATAGGAGTAATCGGGCTTGGCGTAATCGGTGTTTTAGTAGCCAACGCTTGTGCTGATTTGGGAATGGATGTTTACGGATATGATCCATTTCTTTCCATCGATAATGCAATGCATTTATCACGAGATATTATTTATGTGAAGAAGATTGAGGATATTTATAAGGAATGTGATTATATTACCCTTCATGTACCTCTTACGGAAGAAACAAAGCGAATGATTAACGAAAAAGCTTTTACATTAATGAAAAAAGGTGTTGTTTTGTTAAACTTTGCTCGTGATTTAGTTGTCAATGATGATGATTTAGAAAAAGCAATCAAAGAGGGAAAAGTAAAACGTTATGTAACGGATTTCCCTAATGCAAAAACGGCGAACATGAAGAATGTAATTGCCATTCCTCATTTAGGGGCATCAACTGGAGAAGCAGAAGACAATTGTGCGCAAATGGCAGTAAGACAAATAATAGATTATTTGGAAAATGGAAATATTAATAATTCAGTCAACTATCCAAATGTTGATGCGGGAATTTGTGCTTCGCAAAACCGAATTACGATAAATCATAAAAACGTTCCCGGCATGATTAATAAATTTACCTCTGTCATCAATCTTCACAAAGGGAATATTGCTAATATGACAAATAAATCATTAAAAGATATTGCATATACTATTTTAGATATCGATGGAGCGGATATTTTAGAGATTTATAAATTAATCGAAGAAATTGCTGATGTTATTAGAATAAGAATAGTAAAGTAGGACGAAGTATGAAAGTTGGAATGCCAGTATTATATGAATATAATTCGGTTTTGGAAAACATAGAATTGGCGAAAGCATTGGGGTTAGATTTTATAGAATTGAATCTAAATTTCAGTTATTGCCGCCAACAATTAGAAAATCCTGAAGAATTAAATCATTTATTAATTACAAATCACTTAGAAGCGACCTTACATTTTTATGATGAAGCAGATTTTGCATCTTATCCAGAAGTTGTGGATGCTTATATGTTGTTATTAGAAAAATATGCGACTTTAGGAGCAAAAGCAAAAATCAAACTGATCAATATTCATATAAATGAAGGTCCTATTGTAACAATTTCTGGTCAAAAGAACTATATATATGAAAAGGAATATACTACTTATATTGAAAATATCAAACAAAGGCTCCATCAAGCTCGAGAAATATGCGAGCGCAATCATATGGATTTAGTGTTAGAAAATGTATATGTTCCTCATCACATTCAAAAAACATACGTAGAACTATGGAAAGAAGGATTTGATTTCAATTATGATATTGGACACGATAATAATGATGGAGACCGACTTCAAAAAGTATTACAAACCACGCCAATCAAATTTAAAGAATATCATATCCATGATGGAAATCGTAAAACTTGTCATTTAGCTCTGGGGGAAGGAACAATCGATATTAGCAAGTTCAAAAGGGAAGCAGAAAAAAATAAGGCATATGTTGTTTTAGAAGTAAAAAGTAGCGAAGATTTACGTAAATCGGTTAAATATTTTAATAATTTGTAAAAGAAAAAAAGCTATATAAATTGGTTAAGTTCAATGTGAATAGCTTTTTTGTTTTCTTATAAATCACTATTTGCTATAAGCAATAAATTGTGATATGATAAATCATAATTCGGAGGAAAATATATGATAAAACTAGAGAATATTTCTAAATATTATCATAGTGAAGGAATGGTTACCTTAGGTTTAAGAAAGGTTAATCTAGAATTACCAAACAAAGGATTTATTGTTTTGACTGGCGAAAGCGGTTCAGGAAAATCGACAATGTTGAATGTAATTTGTGGAATAGATACCTATGAAGAAGGTGAAATGTATATTAATGGTGAAGAAACATCTTATTTTGATGACAGCGATTGGGAAGAATACCGGCGAAAAAGCGTAGGCTTTATTTTCCAAAATTATAATCTTATCGATAGCTATACTGTTTTAGAAAATGTTGAAACAGCATTAATTATTCAAAATCTAAAAGCAAAAGAACGGAAGAAAAGAGCTTTAGCTTTATTAAAAAAAGTAGGATTAACTAACCATGTTCGCCATAAAGCAACAAAACTATCAGGTGGAGAAAAGCAAAGGTTAGCGATTGCCAGAGCCTTGGCTAAAGATAGTAGCATCATAGCTGCTGATGAGCCTACTGGAAACCTAGATAGTAAAAGCGGAAAGCAAATCTTTGAATTATTATATGAAATTTCAAAAGAAAAGCTAGTGATAGTCGTATCTCATAATTATGAAGAAACAAAAATATACGCTGATCGGATAATTCGTTTATTTGATGGAGAAATTGTTGAAGACAAAGAAATAAAAAAGGAAATTGATGTTGAAGAATCAAGAAATTTCAGGATTGAAGCAAAACGTAAAAGGATTCCCCAATCACTAATTCTAGCCAACAAAAATTTAAAATCACAACCGCAAAAAACAGGACTACTTATGATGGTTTCTCTAGCTGTAACGATAATAGTATTTCTTGTTTTTATGTCTTTTTTTGCTGTTGATGGATTATTTGGCGGATTTCTTCGCGGAGAATCGACAAACAACTATTTTCCAAATAATTATGAAGAGAGATTAATCGTAATAAAAAAAGACCAAAATAATTTTACAACAGAAGAAATAGAAACATTTACAAATTTACGTTATGTTGATTCACTTGTAAAATATAGCGTAATTTTAGACCAACCGATATATTTTAGTGAAAAGAAGGAAATAAACTTTTCAATGGAAAGATATTATCCCCTTTTACTAGATACAATCAGCCAAAAAGACTTGAAATACGGCACGCTTCCAACAAAAGATAATGAAGTCATTGTTTGTAATAGCTTTACAAAAAAAGAGGCGGAAAGTCTGCTAGGAAAAACCGTATATTTATATGGGACGCCAGGAAAAAACAGTTATGGCCCAAGTACCTATTTAACTGAGGTAGTTATAACAGGAATTATCGAACCAAATCTTGATGACTATTTAAATTACATGTATGTTTCTTCTAGTATATTTGACACTTATTATGAAGATTTTTCCATTAATATTAATAAAAATAAAATAACCTATACGGATAATTCAGGAGAAATAGTTGAATTTTCCGTAGATGCCACTGTCGATTCAAGTTTGGTGGGAAATCAAGTAAAAATTTCGCGAGGAAATTTTGGGACAGAAGGAACGAATTATTATTTTAATGATATAAAAGTCACGATTATTTATACCGAAGATTATAATTCAACAATCTATATCAGCGATGAATTGGCTGCTTTATATATCACAACAGAAACAAACCAATTAACACTAAATGTTCGTTCCCATGATTACTATAACGAGGTAATCCGTCAAATAGAGAATTTGAAGGGTTATTATGTATTTTCTCCTTATGATAATAGTAGTAGTTTTTCATTGCTTGAGACTATTATTTTAGTTATTTATTCTATATTTGCGTTTGCGCCCATTATTATTGTTGTTTATATCATTGCTTATCTTGTGATTAAAACGATTATGTTAAGTAAGAAAAAGGATTATACTATTTTTAGGACGATAGGAATTGATGCGAATAGTATTAGGAAAATGAGCCAAATAGAAATTTTGTTATGTTTTCTATTCTCATATATTATTGTTGCCATTACGTTTGTTCTCTTACAAAGAAATATGGAAGGCGAATTTGCGAGAACATTTTTAAATGCATTGAAGGTGGATTATTATATTATTATTTTTATTGCCAATATGCTATTTGGTTATTTGATAGCAAGAAGATACAATAAATTATTAATGAAAAACTCTTTACTAGTTAATTTGAAAGTCGAATAGGTGAAAAAGATGATTAAATTAAACAAAGTAAACAAATATTATAATAAAAAGAAAAGCAATGAAATCCACGTAATTAACAATGTAACATTAACCTTACCTGAAAAAGGGTTAGTTTGCTTTTATGGACCATCAGGCTGTGGAAAAACAACACTTCTAAACGCCATTGGAGGACTTGATAGTGTAGAAAGCGGAACAATAACTTTTAATGATGTGGTTATTGAAAAGTATAACGCAAAAAAATGGGATGAAATAAGAAGTGAGAAAGTAGGATATATCTTTCAAAATTATGGGTTAATCGAAGATATTTCTGTAGGTAAAAACTTAGAACTTGTATTAACGATGCTCGGTGTGGATATAACGGAATCGGCTTCAAGAATAGAATATGCTTTAAAAGCAGTTGGAATGGAAAAATATAAAAAGAGAAAAGCTAAGCAATTATCCGGGGGACAACAACAGCGCGTTGCTATTGCTAGAGCATTAGTAAAAAGTCCTGATGTTGTAATTGCCGATGAGCCGACAGGAAATCTCGATGAAAAAAACACGACGCAAATTATGAACATCATTAAAAAAATATCGGAAGAATGCTTGGTAGTTTTAGTAACACACGAAAGAAGATTAGCCGAGTTTTATGGAGATCGGATTATTGAAATTTTAGATGGTAAAATTGTCAACGATCGGGATAATAAAACAGGAAACCTGACAGAACTAATAGCGAATCAAGACCGAAATATTTACTTGAAAGAATATAACAAGGAAGAAATTCGTTATCGTGATGTTAATATTAATTACTTTTTTCAAGAAAAAAAGGAACAGTTAAAACTGAATGTAATTTTTCATAATAATACTTTTTATATCGCAAGTGATGATAAGAATATTCCAATTAAATTTATTGAAGAAAACGATGAAATTAAAATTCAGGATACTTATAAACCGGTTATTACTAAAAAAACGTTGGAAAATTTTGAGTATCATTTGCCTAAACTAAAAAAACAAAAAAGCCGTAATGTTATAAAACTAAAAGACACGTTAAAAATGGCATTTTCATACCTAAATACCTTACAAGCCAAACAAAAATTATTGCTATTCACAATGTTTTTGTCGGCGATACTAGTAGTGCTTTCTTTTGCTACATTTTCAAAAGCAACCGAAGTTAATGAAGGGGAATTTTTAAATAGTGATCGACGAATGGTAGAAGTCGTTTCCGATAAAAAATTAACTATTGGGGAACTTCTTGAAATGCAAACAGAATTACAAGTAGAACGGTTTTACAGTGGCGGATATGGTCAAACAATAGATTCGTTTAGATTTGATCTTTATGAACAGACAACAGATACAATGTTTCATGTATATTCTTATAATACGGTTTCTCAAGAATTGTTGAAAGAAAAAGATTATATTTATCAATTGGAAGGCGAGGAAGGAATTGTCATTGATAAATGGATTATTGATAATCTCACTGCAAAGGATATCTTTGGTTATAATATGCTTCTTCAAGCAGGGGGAAGTGTAAGCAAAAAAGAAGACTATAAAAAATATTTAGGGTTGACTTGCACAAAATCGGGAGTAGATGTTGGTAAAATAGTAGGAATAACTGATACAAATAATCCTAATATTTATGCAGATGATGACTTAATAAACTTGCTGGCAATTCAAAATTTAAAAATTTATGATAAATTGTATTCGGTGGGAGGAAAGGTTGATTTTCCAACAACAAGTTTATATATAGTAAATTATTTAAATAATTTAGATATTGCTGAATATAAAACTCTCATAGGAAGCACACACACAACTAAAGGGCTTGAATTAAAAGATAAAGAAATACTTCTTCGAGATGACTATTACGAAGCAGTTAAAAATAGCTTAACAGGGAATAAAGATAAAATTAAATTTTCCGCTGATGACCAAGTTGAATATACGATTGTTGGCACATATGAAGCGAAGAATGGGGCTTTAGTTGTTGTAGAAAATGTCGAATCTATGATTTTAGATATCTACTCTTCAGCAGGAACTGTTTCTTTTCTAACTGATGACAAAGAACGAGCAAAGCAATACTTGGAAGAGAAATCCTTGGTTTTTGTTGATAATTATCAAAACGATTTTGAAAGTTATATGGCAACGAAAACAAGGACAACAACAACATTATTGATTTTCTCTATCATTATGGTAGTAACATCGCTAATCTTTTTATACTTTTTAATGCGTTCAAGGTTGATAACGAGAATCTACGAGATTGGTGTTTATCGTGCTTTGGGAATTAAAAAAGTGGATATTTATAAAACTTTTGTTTCGGAAGTTTTATTGCTCACATTGGTTAGTTCGATGATAGGATATGTTTTAGGATCAATTATTTTGAGTAAGCTCTCAAAAAAATTAATTTTTTCATCATTTATTAGTTACAATTGGTTTTTGGCAATCCTTGCCTTGGTGTTTATTTGGGCAGTTAACTTTGCAGTAGGACTATTACCAATAGGGAAACTTTTAAGAAAAACACCAGCAGAAATTATTTCTAAATACGATATATAAAAGACGAGATTTAAGACCAATCTCGTCTTTTGTTTGTGTGATAAGATATTTGACATAATTATGTTAAACTAGTATAATAAGTATTACCAAAAGGGGAGAAATATATGTTTTTAAATTTTTTTAGGGACATAGGAATAGTTACATCAATAGTGCTTTGTGTAATTTTAGTAATCTTATTTATATGTTTAATAAAAGCACTAATTTTGTGCAACAAAGACATAAAAATATTGCCTAAAAACGATGTTGATAAAAATGTCCGTTTTAGTTATGGGAAGAAATTAGAAGAACTGGTGAGAATTGCAACAACAAGCAATGAAACGGCAGAACAGTATCATGAATTCCGCGAAAAATTAAAAAAAGAGTACCCCTTAATTCATCAGAATTTCGACAAAGAAAGAATAGATGGTAATGCTGTTTTCACGTATAAAAGAAAAATAGAAGGAGCCCCTAATATTTTATATGCTACACATATAGATAGCAAAATTATATTAGAAGAACCATATATGACACAAAAGCACTTATATGGTAGTGGAACTTATGACGCTAAAGCTTTGTTGTTTGTTATCCTTGAAGCGATTGAAAATGTTTTAAGAGAAGATAAAGTTCTCAATAATAACTTGACAATAGTTATGACAAAAGACGATGAAGATAGCCGCGAAGGAGAAGATAAAATCATTGACAAGTTCTTGCGTGAAGGTAAGTTTTTTGATTTGATTATTGAAGAAGGAAGCGGAATTATGGATCCCATTTCTTCAGGATTAAGAAGTCATTATGCTTTTATCGGTATTGGTGTTACAGGAGAAGTAACATTCCGTTTTAAGACGAGTAAAGCTGCCAAAGGAGAAGCGAGACTTCAAAACTTTATTTTTGAGATTTCTAGTAGTCAAGTATTCAAAGCAAAAATTGATAAACAAACCCGGATGACAATCAAAGCCATCGCTCGAGACATGACTTTTTCTAATCGAATCATTTATAGCAATTCACTTGTTTTTCGTGGTCTAATAAAACGATTTTTAGATAATGACCAAGTTGAACTTTCACGAGTTTTAAAGACTCAGGCGCGAGTAGGTGAGGTTTTAGAAAATGATACCGATTATTATGTGGATGTCGTTTTTGAATTAGCTAACCATGATAATGTTGCGGAAGTGTTGTGTGCTATTGATAAGTATATGTTGAAATATAGCGTGGAATACGAGATGATTGCCAGCAAAGAAGGAACAAGAATTACCAGCACAAAGACAAAGGCATATAAAACTGTGACTAAAGTAATAAAAGATAATTTCGATGATATTTACATTGCACCATGGATTATTACTTCAATATCAGAAAATCGTGAATATGACCGAGTTAGCGATAATGTAATAAGATTTTCACCCCTTTATTACTCTCACAATGCGAAGATTAATCGTAAAACTAATAATGAATATGTTTCACTTAATTCGCTAGCCAAAGGGGTAAGTTTTTTCGAGAAATTAACGAGAGAATATAGTAAGAGGTAGTAAGATGATTTGTAAGAATTGTAACGCAGAAATTTCAGAAACAGCAAACTATTGTCCCTATTGTGGTTTTAGAACAACACCAAAATTAGAAGAAGCAGAAACTAAGAAACAACAAAATCTGCCATCTGCAAAGATTCCAGGGAAAATAAGCTTATTAATTGGCTTTTTATCAGTAATTATATCGTTAATTCCCATTAATAAAACGTTAATTGTTAGTGGAATTATTTTAGGATTACTCGTTTTGATTTTCACAGTGATAGAAAGCATAAAACATAAGCACAAACTATCAACTATCACAATTATTGTTGCCGCAATAGGACTTGCATCAAATATTAGTTGGTTGTTATTTATCACTTATGTATTATAAAAAAAGCAGTTGAAGATAAACTTCTCAGTCCTAAATTTATTTATAATCTATTAGCTAAATTTAATGGTGAAAAGTGCTGTGCGCTATGTGGTTAAATAATTGATAATATTGTACAAGCTGCTTATATTTATCCAGTAGCATCAATTAGAAAAAGGACTAACTTGAATTTTTATAGAAAATTTGAACTTCCTACAGAGGTGATAGTGGAATATGATTGTGCGAAAACCACCATAAATTATTCGATAGAGGGTTAATTTGGTTTGAAAAAGGTAAAGTATTTATTTCAAACGAATTGAACATCGATGATGTAGTATTTGTAAAACAAATAACAACAATTAATAAAATAAAGCCAGAATATATTAATGATAGAAAGCTAGCTTTCTCTGATTAAAGAGTAGGTAGATTACCTAGACTAAGTGTATAGAGGTGATATAATGCAAACAACAATTAAATTATTTTTAATGGATGGAGATCCAACCGGAAGAATTAAATGTAGCTTTTCTTCTGGATGGAATGGTTGTGGATATAAAATACCATCTTCAGACTTAACAAAAAGTGAAAATATTGAAATCTTAAAGTCAGCAGGCGTTTATTTCTTATTTGGATATGATGAAGATGACAACGATGTTGTTTATATCGGTCAAGGAAACATTAGACAAAACGGACAAGGTGTCTTATATCGCATAAAAGAACCTCATAATCAAATAACTGATTGGAAAACTTGTGTTATATTTGTTTCTACTGGTGATTCTCCTCTTGGCCCAACTGAGTTAAATTATCTTGAAAACAAATTCACTAAATTATCTCAACAAGCAAAAAGATACATGGTTAAAAACGGAAATACACCAAATCCTGCAAAACTATCCGAAGAAGATCAAGCAGATATGAATTTGTTTGTAAAAAATGCTTCTATCATTTTAAACATATTAGGCTATAAAGTGTTAGAGCCAATCATCTCAAAGAAGGAAAAGAAAAACATTGATAATAATGTTTATACCTATTCTTTTAGTAGATTAACTGCAAAAGGTATTGTTACAAACGAGGGATTTGTTTTACTCCGAGGTAGCCAATTAAATACCGAAGATAAATTTGCTGAAAGATGGAAAGAAAAACTACCTATCATTAGACAAAAGTATTCGGATAAAATAGCCAATAATGTTACAACTGATGATATTTTATTTAGAAGCCCATCAGGTGCAGCTAACTTCTGTTCTGGTCAATCTGTAAGTGGACCTAAGAATTGGTTTGATATCAAAGGCATATCTTTAGAAAATAGGATAAAATAAAGGAGCATTTAATATGAATGAATTAGAATTTTATAATTATTTAAATGATAATCTAAGAAAATTAGCAGATTTATATAATATTAATAATTTAGAGGATTATTTCAGCAATACAGATTTATTAAATGATAAAATATCATCATTAAGCGGTATAGAGCAAATTTATGCACAATATATTTTACATGCACAAAACGCCACAATTATTAGCGGGATTATTAAATTCAATAAAAACTTCGATTTTATCAAGTCAACATTAAAAGATTTTTCTCCTAGTCAAATTATTTCATTTTATAAAATTAATCCAAACGACAAAAACCATGAAAAATCAGCAAACCTTCTTGTTAAAGAATTTAGAAAAGGGTTACAATGGTCAACAGAAAAAAGTGAGAAACCAGATACAATAATTAAAAGATTCACAAACACTATTATAGATGGTGCTATATATTTTTCTAGGTTTGCTGATAAACAAGCTGTTTTAAAAGACTTAAATTTACACTATCAAAAACATGATTTCCGTATGCTAATAGATTATTTGTTGGATAATTTTAAACATGGCTTTTCCGTAGCATTATGTTGTGATTTTTTAAAGGAATTGGATTCTAATTTTGATTTGCCAAAGCCCGATGTCCATATAATGGAAGTAATAGCAAAGTATAAAGGATATCCCCTGGATTATTATAAAAAAAACTCTAACAAAGATCGTGCATATGAATGTATAGATGATATAATCGATATCGTAAATCAAATAAGAAAAAGCGAATGTAGACATCGAAAATTAACTATTTATAAATTTGACAGAATGATTTGGTTATGCTGTACAGGAAATTTCTTCTTGAGTGGTTCGGGCGGCTCTCTAAAGGAAAATCTGTTAAATGGAATCAATAATTAAAAAAGTCTGTAAAAAACCATATCCTTTGAGCTATTAAACTCATTGAGTATGGTTTTTATTTTTTTAGTTAATCCCTATTGGAACACCTTAAACGCTGCTCTTTTTTTTGATTTGATTAGATAATAAGGTCAATTTTTCTGGACTTAATTTGTTCTCGCTAAATTTAATTTGCATTTGATCATCTATGTAGCGAGGGATAATATGAATGTGAAAATGATTGATGGTTTGTCCAGCAACAGGACCATTATTACTTAAAATATTAATGCCTTCTACTTGTGGTAAAGTTTTGATAGCTTTTGCTAGTTTTATTACAACGGCAAAAATTTTATTCTCTTCCTCTAAATCAACGATTGTTTCGCGGTGAACCTTAGGGATTACTAAAACATGACCGATAGTCGCTTGAGAGATATCTAAAAAAGCGAGAAAGTCAGAATCTTCATAGACTTTATAAGCAGGAATTTCTCCGTTTACGATTTTACAAAATATACACATATCGTTTCCTCCTATTTGTAATTATTATATAAAATGTTATTATAAAAAGCAATAAATGTGATAAAATGTATCAGAGGTTAAAAAAATGACGGCAAGAAAAAAGAAAACCCGGGAAATCATACTACTAGCAATCTTAGTTGCATTGGCGACAATCCTATCTTATATTGATGGCCTTATATCGCGAATCGCTTTTTCATTTTTGCCAACAGCAAAAATAGGACTTGCGAATATTATTGTTCTCTTTTCAATTTATAAGCAAGATTTTAAGCGAACACTTTTACTTGTTATCATGAAATCTTTTTTAGTAGGACTCATTTTAGGAAGTCCCGTAACATTCATTATAAGTTTTAGTGCTTCCCTCGTTAGTTTTTTAGGAATGTATTTATTGCATAAGCAATTGAAGGATAGAGTAACAGCAGTAGGAATTAGTGTTGTAGGTGGAGTGCTACATATTGTGACACAGTTATTGGTGGTGGCATTTCTATATCAATTAGGCGAAATAGTCATCAGTTACGGAGCGATTCTGTTGTTGGTGTCACTGATAACGAGTATTATTATTGGAATTCTAGCAAATAAATTAATTCAATATATACAATTTGAATAGACTTAAAAAGAAAAACAAAAAAAGTTTTGAAAATAAGCGCTCTATGATATAATGTTGTATTGACGAGAAGGAGATAATTATGTTCAATAAAGTATTAAAAGCAATAAAAGAACATGATACAATCATCATACAACGCCACTTGCGGCCAGATGGTGATGCACTAGGTAGCCAAATCGGCTTGAAAGAAGCGATTAAAGCAACGTTTCCACGAAAAAAAGTGTTTGCTGTTGGAGATCAAACGGAAAGATATAATTTCATTGGCGAAATGGATGTTATTGAAGATAAACTTTACAAAGATGCTTTAGTGTTTATTCTTGATACCTCAGAAGCGTTTATGATAAGCGATGATCGATATAAAATGGCAAAATATATAATTAAAATAGATCACCATATTTATAAAGAATCCTATGGAGATATAGCAATAGTAGATACTGAATATGAAAGTTGTGCGGGATTAGTTGCTGATATTATTTTCAAGATGAAATTAAAAATGACAGAAAGTGCGGCAAAAGCATTATATACAGGAATCGTAACTGACAGCGGTCGTTTTCGTTATGAATCAACAACTTCTAGAACATTCTTGACAGCGGCTAAATTATTAGAAACAAAATTCAACATGACAGAGGTATATAACAATTTATATTCTGACGATTTAGAAACGGTGCGTTTGAGAGCGAATTTTGTTCTTCGGTTTCAATTAACAAAAAATAATGTTGCTTATATCAAAACAACGAAAGAAGATTTAAAAAATTTGGGAATTGACTTCTACTCTGTTTCACGAACAATGGTTAATACAATGGCAGGAATTAAAGGAATTGATATTTGGGTTAATTTTACAGAAGATGAAGAAAATAATGTTGTGGTTGCAGAAATAAGATCAAATAAATATAATATTAACACCATCGCAACAAAGTATGGCGGTGGAGGTCATAAGGGAGCAAGTGGAGCTAGTTTAAAATCGTTTGAAGAAGCGGATCAAATGCTAGAAGATTTAGACAATCTCATCTTAGAGGAAAACTATGGAAAATAAAGAAATTAGAAAACAAATTTTAAATAAAATAATCGCTTATGAAAAAATTATTATCTGTCGTCATGTTCGACCAGATGGTGATTGCATGGGTTCTACGATAGGATTAAGGGAGATTTTAAGGATTAGTTTTCCGGACAAAAAAATTTATAGTATAGGGTATCAAACAGCAGAGTACTTGAGTTTTTTATCTTTAGAAGATGAAAAACTACCAGAAGAAGAATACAAAGATGCTTTAGTGATTGTTGTTGATACAGCTAATAGCGATCGTATCGACAATCCTTATTATAAATCAGGAAAAGAAATCATAAAAATAGACCATCATATAAGAGTTGAAGATTTTGGTACAATCAATTATGTCGATGAAGATATGCCAGCGACAGCCTGTATTATTACAGAGTTATATGAGGAAAATAGGGATATTCTTCAAATGAATCAAAAGGCAGCACAGGCCTTATATGTAGGAATAGCAACAGACACGGGAAGGTTTAGATATCGAGGTGTTTCCGCAAAAGTTTTAAGACTTTCAGCAATCCTATTAGATTATGACTTGGATTTAGAAAAAATCTATGCAAATCTATATCTGAAAGATATTGCCTCTCTTAAATTACAAGGCGATGTTTTTAGAAAATTTAAATCAACACCAAATGGTGTTCTTTATGTATATGTTACAAATAAAATGCAGAAAAAATATAACATTTCACCAGAAGATGCAGCGGCTTTGGTTAATAGCCTTGATTCAGTAAAAGATAGTTTGATATGGATTATTTTTGTCGAGCAAAAAGATAAAACCATTCGTGTAAGAATTCGTTCTCGTTTTGTTGCGATTGACAAGTTAGCAAATAAATATCGTGGTGGCGGGCATGCAAACGCCTCGGGAGCAGTTGTTTATAACGGTAGAGAAATAAAACAGTTAGTAAAAGATGCTGATGAAGTTTTAGAAAAATTTAAAGCTAGTGAAGAAGGTTGGTTATGAGAATATTAATTACTAATGATGATGGAATTCAATCAGAAGGACTAAAAATATTAGTTGAGAAAGCAAAAAAATATGGAGATATTTTTGTTGTGGCACCACTATATGAGCAAAGTGCAAACAGCCATTCTATTTGTGTTCGAAGGGGAATTAAAATTGCTGAAAGCAATATTTTTCCTGGTGTAAAAACATACACCGTTGATTCAACACCAGCAGATTGCGTCCGCTACACAGCCTATGGATTGCGAGAAGACTTTGATATTGTTTTTTCTGGAATTAATTGTGGGTTTAATCTGGGAGACGATATTTTTTATTCGGGAACAGTGGCGGGAGCTAGCGAAGGAGCTTTGGTTGGGAAAAAGGGAATAGCTTTTTCTAGTCATTATCAAGGGTATGAAGGTGTAATTGCTTATTTTGATATCGTTATGGAATATATTTTTTCAAACAAATTATTAGAAAAAACAAATGTTTTAAATGTTAATTTTCCCCGTAAAGTAGAGGGAATTAAGGTTGCAAAGCAAGGGTATACACATTATGACTCTCATTTTGTTTATGAGAATGGGGAATATTTTCAAAGAGGTAAACCCCGTTTCGATTTGGAAGAGAAAAATGTTGATGGAGATGTTTATGCCATCAACCATAACTATATAGCAATAACGCCATTAAATATTGATAGAACTGATTTGATTGCTTACAAAGAAATTGTTGCAAGCGTTGCTCAAAAAAATAAGAAATAAACCACTTGAAAAACAAAGATAAAAGGTGTATAATACGAATATTAAATGGAGGGAAACAAATGAATAACAATAATAATGATTCGCTAATAGAAATTGCTTTCCGAGTCATGAAATCAAAAAGAAAAGAACAACCTCTGGCTAAAATATGTAAAGAAGTTTTTGAAATTAAAGGAATTAAACCTGAAGATGAACATAAATATCGAACACAATTTCAGATGGATTTCATGCTAAGCGGTTTGTTCATTTGTTGTAGCGAAAAAAAAGGGGTAAAACTTTGGGATTTGAAAAATCGTCGACCATCTAGTTTTCTTGATAAAGAAGGAAATTATGCAGAAGACATCTATAGCGATGATGAAGACGTAATCAAAAATGAATTGAGCGACGAAATAGAATACAATATCGCTGGCGAACAAAACGAAGAAGATATCGAAGACGAAGATGAGGAAGAAGCTACTGACGAAATCGAAGAAGAATTGCGTTCTGGCGGATATTATGACGAAGATGATGAAGACGACAGAGAAAATAAAACTTATGAGATTGACGCAGAAGATGATGAAGAAGACAGTTACGATGATAAAGATAGTTAATGTTGGTGCAAACCAACATTTTTTATTTGATATAAAAGAAAAATCTTGATAAATCGTTTTCACTATGATAGAATTATAGAGTATAAAAAGAGCAAAACTCAAAAGAGAAAGCTCGTCAAGATTTTACATTTTAAGGAGGAATGAAATGAAAAAATGGATAGCATTTTTGCTAGTACTAACACTGTTGTTCGTATTCATAGGTTGTGACAAACCAGTTGAAGAAGATCCAGATGATGATCAACCAGTAGTAGTAGATGTATTACCAACAGCCATCACGATAAAGAATGGTGTAGCAACAATGAATGTCGGTGATACACAAACATTAGAAATTGAAATCACTCCAAGTGATACAACTAATAAGAGTGTAACTTGGAAATCAAGCAATGAAGCAGTGGTAAAAGTAGACTCAGCAGGAGGCTTAACAGCACAAGCTGCAGGAACAGCAACCATCACGGTAACGAGCAAAGCAAAGTCGAGCATAAAGGCTACTTTTGAAGTAACGGTAAATGCAGTACATATTGCAGTAACATCAATAGCTCTAACCGGAAGAAATGAAGTAGAGGTAGGAAAGACAATTATGTTAGGAGTTACAGCCCTACCTAGCGGAGCAAGTAACGAAGCAACCTTTACATCAAGCGATACAGCAATAGCAACAGTAGATGCAAAGGGTAAAGTAACAGGAGTTGCTGAAGGAACAGTAACAATCACAGCAACATCAGTAGAAAACACAGCGATTAAAGCAGAACATGTTATCACCGTAAAAGCTGCTAGTACAGAAAATCCAGATGATCCAGTTACAAAACCAACGAGTATTGTTGTTCAAGGTAGCGAAACAAGTGTACAAGAGGGAAAGTCTATTTCATTTAGTGCAACAGTATATCCAGAAGGAGCAAGCCAGAATGTAACTTGGCATTCTCGTAAAGAGGAAGTTGCTACTATTGATGCGAAAGGTAAATTAACAGGACTTACTCCTGGAACAACATATATTTATGCGGTATCTACAGTAGATCCTAATATTCAAAGTGATTATTTTAAAGTTACTGTTATAGAGCATGTTGAAGTTGTTGTTACCTATCCAGACTTACAAGGATATGCAATTAAAATCATGTATCACAGCACATTTGATCCATATAGTGAAAACTATGGTGGAAATGATAAATCATATAAACAACAAGCAATTGAAGAAGTAAAGAACCTATACAATGTAACATTTGAGTATTCTCCATTTGGTGAAGATGCTTCTTGGGGACCTAACCGAGTAGCTTGGATTAATGGTCAAGCAGAATCTGGGACAGCTCCTGTTGATTTCTATAATGTAACTGTAGGTTGGATCAAACAACTTGTTGATGGAAAAGCTATTATCGACTTAACAGAATATTATTTGAAATGGGGAGAAAGCTCAATGCCTTTCGCACCAAAAGCTTCAACAACTGTTATGGGTAAGTTGTATGGTGTTTCTGAGGGTCACAACCCTACTTCAGTTAATGTAGATTTAGGAATCTACTATAATTATGGAATGTTGAAGAAATATAACTTGGTTTCACCTGCAAGCTTGTTCAATGCAGGCACTTGGACATATACTGATTTTGCTAATTGGGTAAAAGCAGCCCAAGCTGTATTACCAGCAGATACATTTGTTCTAGCAGGACATCCTTACTATTTCTGGTTTGGAATGGTTAATGCCGGGGGCATTAAAATTACCGATACTGCTTCAGCAAAAGTAAATCTTAAACATGCATATGCTCGTCAAGCAACAGCGGTTTTACGTCAATTGTATCTTGATGGCGCTTATGAGAAGGTACCAACATGGGCAGAAACAGATGGATTATTCATCGAAGGGAAATCACTATGTAGTTCAGGTAGCTTATGGTTTGTTCGCCATAGTGCAAGATGGCCGTCAGCGGTTTGGGGAGAAGGAAGCACAGAATTTGGATATGTTCCATTCCCTTGGCCAGATAATAAAACAAAAGAAGACACGAGAGTAAGTACTGGTGGAGATACAGCTTATGTAATGGCAGTAAGAGCTCGTCCGACCTATGTTGATAACGAATCATTATATCGAGTTCTTCAAGAATTCTTCCTATTATCAAGAAAATATCAGGCAGAAGATCCTACATTTGATCCAGATGCATATTTAGAACAATATGCGGCATCAAAATTTGATGACCCTGAATCAATTACTGCACTATTATATTTGAACGATCCAAACAAGTTGATGTTTGACCCAGGACATGCTTTCTATGATAGTATTTCTGGTTCGCCAATCGATAATAATATAATGGATATTGTTGTAAATGGTGTTGATTTTGATGCTTCAATGGATGAAGACTATGATGCATATATGGTAAGATTCTTACAGTATTACGCATAAGATAAAGGATATAGAGCGTTGTGAAAGCAACGTTCTTTTTTTATTTGAGCAACCCTATTGACAAAATAAAAAAGTATAGTATAATAGAATTAGCACTCGAGCCTTTAGAGTGCTAATGGAGGTGAATATATGGAAATGCAAGATTATAGTCAAGATAAAGACATTCTTAAAAAGTTTGGTAGGGATATTGTTGAAGAGGTTAAAAAAGGAAAAGTCGACCCTGTAATCGGACGCGATGAGGAAATCAGAAGAATTATCCAAATTTTAGCTCGTAAAACAAAAAACAATGTCATTTTAATTGGTGAACCAGGGGTTGGAAAAACAGCAATCATTGAAGGATTAGCAAGTAGAATCGTAAAAGATGACGTGCCATTAACCTTGAAAAATAAAACAATTTATGAATTGGATATGGGCGCTTTAGTCGCTGGTGCTAAATTCAGAGGCGAGTTCGAAGAAAGACTGAAGGCTGTTTTAAATAAAATTAAAGAAAGTGAAGGGCAAATCATTTTATTCATCGATGAAATTCATTTAATTGTTGGTGCAGGAAAAGCAGAAGGAGCTCTCGATGCAGGAAATATGTTGAAACCGATGTTGGCTCGGGGTGAAATTGATTGTATAGGGGCGACAACATTAAATGAGTATCGTATGTATATTGAGAAAGATAGAGCACTAGAGAGAAGATTCCAACAAGTTTTAATCAAAGAACCAACAGTAGAAGATACAATCAGTATTCTAAGGGGTTTAAAAGAAAGGTTCGAAACTCATCATGGTGTAAGAATAACAGATGGAGCTATTGTTAGCGCAGCTGTTTTATCGAATCGATATCTAACGGAACGATTTCTTCCTGACAAAGCGATTGATTTGATCGATGAAGCTTGTGCTTCTATTAGAGTGGAAATCGATTCGATGCCAACGGAACTAGATGAAGTTAGTCGTAAAATAGTTCAATTAGAGATAGAAAAAGTGGCCTTAGAAAAGGAAAAGGATCCAGCAAGCATTGAGAGATTGAATAAAATAAAAGAAGAATTATTGAGTTTAAAAGAAGAAGATAAAGAATTACGATTTCGTTGGGAACATGAAAAAAATGTAATTAATGAATCAAAGGAAATAAAGAAAAAAATAGAACAAGCAAAATTCAATCTGGATCAATATTTTAATACAGGTGATTATAAAAAAGCATCAGAGCTAAAATATCAAGAAATACCTAATCTTGAGAAGAAATTGAACGAGTTACAAAGCGAAGAGAAAAAAGATAATCTTTTATCTGAAGTGGTTACAGAAGAAATGATTGCAAAGGTCATCTCAAAGAATACAAATATTCCTATTTCGAAAATCATGAAGGGAGAAAGAGAGAAGGTCTTAAATTTAAAAGAGACATTAGAAAAAAGAGTAATTGGTCAGGAAGAAGCAATTGAGCTTGTCAGCGATGCTATTATTCGTCAAAGAGCGGGGATTAAAGATCAAAACAGACCAATAGGTTCTTTCTTGTTCCTTGGACCAACTGGAGTAGGAAAGACAGAAGTTGCAAGAAGTCTTGCTGATGCGTTATTTAACAGTGAGAATAATATTGTTCGCATTGATATGAGTGAATATATGGAAAAGTTTTCTGTGAGCCGATTGATTGGAGCTCCACCTGGATATGTAGGGTATGAAGAAGGGGGACAATTAACCGAAAAAGTAAGGAGAAGTCCGTATTCTATTGTTTTGTTTGATGAGATTGAAAAGGCTCATCATGAAGTTTTCAACATTCTCTTACAAATTTTGGATGATGGAAGGTTGACTGATTCTCAAGGAAGAGTCGTTGATTTTAAAAATACAGTTATCATTATGACATCAAATTTAGGTAGTGAATTCTTATTAAATGGGAAAGAAAAAGAAGCAATGGATTTGTTGAAGAATAAATTCAGACCTGAATTTTTAAATCGTATTGATGAAATTGTTATTTTCAAACCACTGACAAAAGAAGTACAGTATAAGATTGTTGAAAAAATGCTAGAAATTCTTCAGAATCGTTTAAGACAAGAGCATATCAATCTTGAGTTTAGCGATAGAATCAAAGCATTCATTATCAATAACAGTTATTCCCATGAATATGGTGCAAGACCTATTAAAAGATTTATTCAAAGAGAAATAGAAACGATTATTGCAAAAGCTATCATTAGTGGAGAAATTGTACCAAACGTTCAACAGTTAGTTGATGTAAAAGATGATAAAATCTTTATCAAATAAAAAAAGCATCAGTTTATGATTAAGCTGATGCTTTTTCTATTGAACTTAATTTTTCTAACAACTCTGATAATTTATAAATCCAAGATTTATCATTAGGCTTTTTACTTATTTTAATAATGATTTGGTGATGACGATACTCAAAAGCAAAATCTGAACTGATCTGATAAGCAGTAATAAATAATTCGTCTCCCTTAATATTTAATGAAGTTTTTTCTGGAATAATGATAGTCGTCAGATATTTTGCTTCTAAAATATGAGTAATATTAAATTTTTTAAGAAGAGATTCCAAATATTTTTCTTCAATATATAATAGGATTTCGGAATTCAATTTTCCAAATCGATCAGTAAAATCGTCAATGATTTTTTGTTTGTCTTCTTTAGAATTAATACTACTAATTTCTTTGTGAATTAAAATTTTAATCGCATCATCAGACACATAATTTTCATCAACGTGTTTAGAAATGTCTATTTGATAAGAAACTTCTTGTTTTTCAGGAATACCTTTGGCTTTATTCATAGCTTCTTCTAGTAATTTCATGTACATATCGATACCTACAGAATTGATAAAGCCTGATTGTTCACTACCAAGAATATCACCAGCACCTCGAATTGCTAAGTCTCGAACGGCAATCCGATATCCGCTTCCTAAACGAGTAAATTCTTTAATCGCTGAAAGTCTCTTCGATCCTTGAGAAGTCAATACTTTATTAGGCTTGTAGGTTAAATAAGCATAAGCGATACGATCGCTACGACCCACACGACCTCTGATTTGATAAATTTGTGCTAATCCCAAGCGATCCGTATCATCAATAATCAAAGTATTAGTATTGGGAATATCAATACCAGTCTCAATGATAGTAGTACATAAGAGCAAATCAAAATCGCGATTCAAAAAAGCTTCTATCGTATCCTCTAAATCTTCTCTTGCCATTTTCCCATGACCTATACATATTCTTATTTCTGGAACAAGGCGTTTTATACGACGATAAACTTGTTCGAGGTCACTGATGGTATTGTGTAGATAAAATATTTGTCCATCACGACTCAATTCGCGATAGATTGCTTCTTTAATAATAGCATCATTATATTCTAAAACATAGGTTTGAATTGGATAACGATCTTCTGGAGGGGTTTCAATCAAACTCGATTGTCGAATTCCCATGATTGCCATTTGCAATGTCCGCGGAATTGGCGTTGCAGTTAGGGTAAGAACATTGATATTTACCTTTAACTTTTTTATTTTTTCTTTATGAATAACGCCAAATCGTTGCTCTTCATCGATGATTAATAGTCCTAAATCTTTGAAATGAACATCATCACTTAATAGTCGATGAGTACCGATAACAACATCAATAGTGCCTGATTTCAATCCGTTTAAGACATTGGATTGTTCTTTAAGAGTAACAAGACGACTTAATGGAGCAACCTTAATACCATATTTTTCGAGACGATTTTTAAATGTATGATAATGCTGTCTTACTAATATTGTTGTTGGTGCAAGGTAAGCAACCTGTTTACCACCGAAAACAGTTTTAAAAGCGGTTCTAATTGCGATTTCTGTTTTTCCAAACCCCACATCCCCACAAACTAAACGATCAATTAAAACTCCGGCTTCCATATCGGTTTTTATTTGATTAATGATTTTAATTTGATCTTTTGTTTCTTCATATTCAAAATCTTCTTCAAACATCTTTTGAAAATTGTTGTCAGGCGGGTAAGCAAAACCTTTTTCCGTTTCTCTTTTTGCTTGGATTTCAATTAAGTCTTTAGTGATTGTTTCTAGTTTTTCCCTGATGGTGGTTTTTTTCTTTTCCCATTCATTAGTACCCAATTTGGTCAATTTAGGAATGCTTCCTTCACCACCTTGATATTTTTCAAGGAGAACAATTTTCTCTACAGGAATAAAAAGCTCCATATTTTCATATTGTAATTTAAGATAATCATTACGAAGTCCATTCAACTCGACGGTTTTTAAACCAAGGTAACGACCAATACCATAATCATAGTGAACAACAAAGTCACCAACGGTTAAATCTTCTTTTGAATTTATAGCAACAACATTTTGTATAGCACTTCGATATCTTGTCTTTTTTAAAGTTGGAGCTTTAAAAATTTCAGCATCGGTTATTACCTCAATATCATTATAAAAACCATAACCTAATGCTGATGGCAGATGAATTAAATTGATGCGATTTCTTTCCAATTGCGAACAATTTTCAATAATATTAGGACCAAGGGAACGTTCTTGGAGAATGTCGAATAATAAACCAACTTTTTCTTTAGATTCCAGCGCCAAAACATAGGTTTTCTGTGGATTAGCCGCTAAATCAGCACAAAATGTCGGAATATCATTTTGATAATTGACGATTGAATAACCATTAAAATCAAATAAATTATCTAATCTTATATTAGGAAGGGTTTTTTTAATTTCACTGGTATGAACTTGTTTATTAGCTGTGTAAAAAATATTGGGGAAATCAAAATAATAAAATAAATCAAGGTTTTTAGGAACTTTAATTGATTCTAAATAATTACCTAAGTCAGAACTTAATTGTATGAAATTCTCCTCTATTTTTTGATAGTCATCATAAAAAACAATTTTTTGATCCAGATACTCTAAAAAACAATAATAATCATCGCTAATGTATTTAATATATTTAGACATCTTTTCAATATTTTCATAATTTTCCAAATCTTGAATATCATTAGCGACGAAATTAGGAATTTCTTCGCAGTCTTTAGTGATGGAATCGATGATTTCTTGCAAAGATTTATTAAAGATGATTTCATTCAAAGGATAAATTTCAAAGGATTCTATTGTTGATGTTGTTTTTTGAGTGGTTAAGTCAAAAAACTTTAAGGTTTCAACTTCAATATCAAATAAATTGATTCTTACAGGTTGAGAATATCCACTAGAAAAAACATCGATAATTTCTCCACGAACACTAAATTCACCACTTGCTGTCGTTGTAGGAGTTCGTTTATAACCCATTTCTATTAAGTGACTAATGAATTCTTGCGGTATTAAAGGGTCATTGGTCTTTAACTTGATTATTGAATTAGCCCATAAATCTTTACTGATAAGAGGTTTCAACAAAGCTGCTGTGTGCGTTACAATAATTTTTGGTTCGTGATTAACGATGCTTTTTAAAGTGTTTAACCGCTCTATTTTAAAATCACTACTGATAGCAGCAACTTCTAATGCGAGAAACTCATCGACAACATAAAGATTGATATTATCTTGACCGGCAATATGGCAAAGGGCTTCATAAGCGAGATTTGCTTGATATACATTACTCGCTACGTAAACGACAAAAGAACCACTTTTTATATAAGTGGCATAGGTTAGAAGATAATTGTGATTTTTAGTAACTCCTGTTAGAAAATAATTAAACTTTTCTTGTTGTGTTGCGCTTAGAAAAGAAGGAACCACAGCATTTTTAGTGAAGAGAGAATAAACATTATTCATTTTTATTATACCTGTTCATGAAGTTTTCGAAACTATGAGTCAAATAGGTATTAATTATTTCACTAGCTTTCTCCAAAACCAAGGAAATGATAATTCCATCATCTTTAGAAAACTTTCCTAAAACAAAATCAACCGCATCTAGAGAATCATTTTGATCAATTCCTATTCTCAAGCGTTTCACTTCTGTTGTTTTTAGAATTTCAAGGATGTTTTTCATCCCTTTTTGACCACCAGCAGAGCCATTAGGTCTAATCCTAATTTTTCCTAGAGGTAAGTCTAAATCATCATAAACAACAAGAATATCATCAATATCAATTTTAAAATATTTGCAGACTAAATTAACCGCTTCACCAGATAAATTCATATAGGTTTGAGGTTTTATTACTAATACTTTTTCATTATTAAACATCAATGTTGCGATTTTTGACTTTAGTGGTTTGTTCAATAAAAACTTTTCTTTGTTCTGCTTTACTAGTTCATCAACAAACATAAAGCCTATATTATGTCTTGTTTTTTTATATTTCAATCCTGGATTTCCCAAACCAACAATCAATTTCATAAGCAAAAGCTCCTTGTATTTATTCTAACAATATAAGATATAGAAAATTATTTATCGAGTAATTTTTTTTGAATTTGATAACAAATTAAAACATTTTCTAGTAAACTAGCAATTGTCATTGGCCCGATTCCTTTGGGAACAGGAGTGATATAGCTTGCTACCTCAGAAACTTCAGCATACTTCACATCACCAATTAATTTTCCTTCTATTTTATTAATACCAATATCAATCACAACGGCATCTTTTTTAACCATATCAGCGGTGATAAAATTAGGTATTCCTACAGCAACAGCTAAAATATCAGCTCTTTTGGTGACTTCTTTTAAATTGGTAGTTTTAGAATGGGCGATGGTAACAGTAGCATTGTTTTGTAAGAAAAGTAAAGCAAGAGGTTTTCCTACAAGACGGCTTCTACCAACGACAACGACATTTTTCCCAGGGATGTCAATATAATTCTTTTTTAAAATAGAAATAACTCCCTTTGGAGTAGCAGGAACGATGGTCTCCTCGCCAGCAAGAAGTTTTCCTTGATTGATGATGGTCAGTCCATCTACATCTTTATTAGGATCAATGGTATTTAAGATAACATCAGCATCAATATGAGAAGGAAGCGGCATTTGTACCAAAATTCCATGGATATCAGGATTTTTATTACAATCTTCAACTAATTTTATCAGTTCCTTTTGAGTGATGTTATCATTTAAAAAATGAGAATCTACTAGAATACCAGCATCGTCGCAAGCTTTTAGTTTTTTATTGACATAAACGATACTAGCTGGGTCTTGTCCAACAAGAAAAATAGATAATGTTATCTTATCTTCAATATCAGCAACTTCTTTTGCAATTCGCATTGTAATCATATCAGCGGTTTTTTTCCCATCTAAAATCATAAAGCACCTCTTTCAATATCTTATCTCCATTATACAATAAAAATTATAATAATTCTATTTATTTTTTCTCGTTTTTAAGGTATAATGGAAAAGAAGGTATTGCTCCTATAGTTTAATGGCAAAATAAAGCAATGGTAATGCTTAGATCCAAGTTCGATTCTCGGTAGGAGCACCATATTTTCTCTAAAATGTCTAAATCTTAGTAGTTTCGCATAGTTAGGACATAAACCCTCGATTCCTTTAAGGAAAAACACAGCCCCCAATAAATGTTACTTTAGTAATGGCTTTATAAAGTCAACAAAGTGATTATATGAATTTATAAGCTTTAGGAAAAATTAAGTTCCTAAGGCTTTTTTTAAACCGAATAAAAAACTTTTTAACCGAATGCGCAGTTGACCTTGAAAACTATAAAATTAATAATTAAAATTTAGATAACTTTGAAATAAAAGATCTATGAATCTATACTAGGAGGATTAAAAATGAATTGGAAATATAATTTAAAAGTCTTTACTGTAATTATAATTATTTTATCATTTGTTTTTTTTGTTAGTGGTTGTCAGAAAAAGTTGAAACTATCTTTAAATGATAAAGAAGTAACAATTACATTAGGTGAAGAAATTAAAGTAGATGTCTTAGATAATACTATAAAAGATATTGTTTGGGAGTCTGAGGATAGCAGTGTCGCTACAGTTGAAAATGGGACAATAAAAGCTGTTGGCGAAGGAACTACTAATATTTTAGCAAAAGCAGGCGATTCAAAAGCTAAAATTAAAGTTATTGTTCAAAAGGAAAAAACGAATAACTTTATCGTCACTTGGCGAAATTATAATGAAGAAGTATTAGAAATAGATGTGAATGTTAAAAAGGGTAGTATGCCAAAATATAATGGAAAAACTCCAGAACGAGAAGGTTATCAGTTTGTCGGTTGGGATCCTGAAATAACAGAAGTAACAAAAGATATTACTTATGTTGCTCAATTTATGCAAGAAAAAGTATTAACTACAACTTGGAAAAACTGGGATGGTGCTACTTTATATGTTAACCATAGAACACCATATGACACTACTCCACAATATTTAGGACCAACACCTACAAGAGAAGAGGATGATTACTTTACATATCTATTTATAGGATGGTCACCAGCTTTAGTGCCAATAAAAGCTCATACAACATATACAGCTCAATTTGCTGCAGTATATAAAACATTTACCGTTACATGGACTCATCCAGATGGTACGGTTTTAGAAGTTGATGAAGGAGTAATAGCTGGTACATATGCTGAATATAATTCGCCACTTCCGACATTTAGTGATGATCCAAATACTGGTGCAAAACGCAAATTTTATCGTTGGCTGCCTAATCCAGATAGCATTAAAATATTAGCTGATACTAAATTTACTGCCCAAATGAAAGAAGTTCACACTGTTTCTTGGTTTAATGAAGGTCAACTTATACAATCCAATGAAGTATTTAAAGGAACACTTCCAGTCTATGAAGGTGCTGAACCCAGAAAACCTAGAGATAATAAATACTTATATACTTTTAAAGATTGGTCACCTAAAATAGTAGAAGTTAATAGAGTAGATGTTGACTATGAAGCAACCTATGATTGTTTTCCTGATCCTAGTAAAGAATTTGAATTCGAAGAATCAATTACTTATGGTGGCTTAATGATTACTGATTATAAGTTAAAAGATACCGGTGAGGAAGTAATTATTCCAGAATGGTATAACGGGCAAAAAATTACTGAAATTTTTGATTGTGCTTTTGAGGGCTCTTTAAAACTTAAAAAAGTAGTAATATCAAATAATTTATTATCTATAAGGCCACATGCTTTTGAAAACTGTGAATTACTTCAAACAGTAGAGTTAGGTCCTAATATAAAAAATATTGAAGATGATACATTTAATAATTGTATTAGCTTGGAATCTATAATATTTAAATCTGCGATAGAGGAAATTAGACATAATGCTTTTTACAATTGTGATAGTCTTACTGAAATTGTATTTCCAGAAGGTCTGAAAAATATATATTGGAGTGCTTTTGAAGATTGTGATAAATTAAAGCGTGTAGAATTTCCTGAGTCTTTATTTGAAATACAACCATTAGCATTTGCTAATTGTATAGATTTAGAAATAGTGGATTTTTCTCAAATAGGAAATTTGAAACATATTGGTGCCAGTGCTTTTGAAAATTGTATTTCTTTGGATGATATACAAATTCCTGGTTCAGTAGAAGGTATTGGAATTGGAGCATTTTTATCTTGTTATAACTTAACAAAAGTTATCTTTAATGAAGGTCTTAAATCTATTGGTGATCTTGCATTTAAAGAATGTGAACTTTTAGAAAACTTATGCTTACCAGATTCACTAGTAAGAATCGGAATGAATGCATTTGAAAAATGCGATAGTTTTGATTCTGTCATTATTCCTAAAAATGTAAATTATATTGGTGAATGTCCATTTAAAGATTGTCAAAATATTGAAGTTATTATAGTAGATAAGGATAATGAAACATTTGATTCAAGAGATAGTTGTAATGCTATTATTAAAACAGCTACAAACAGTTTAATTGTAGCTTGTCAAACAACTACAATACCAAATACAGTAGAGATAATTGAAGGATATGCTTTTTATAACATTCCAATTAAAAAAATTACAATTCCTGAAAGTGTTAAACATATTAGGAGCCTAGCTTTTGTATACTGTCATTCTTTGCCACATGCTAAGGTTACAAGAGACTTTAAAGGTAAACATTCAGAGATATGTCGAGTAACTATGTTTATTCCAAAAACTGTAGAGACTATAGGAGACTCAGCATTTGTATTTGATAATTTAATCTATAATGATAATTCAGTAATTTATACACAATTTTGTCTTCATACTAACGCTACTGCACAAGAAAAATATATTTCATGGGGATTAGACGGAGATTGGGGACCTACCTCTTATGTGAATTGTTATTTTCATTTTGCTGATTGATAAATATTTTTAAGAAAAAAATAATTTTTAAAAGGAGGATTTATGAAAAGGATAATAGGATTATTAATAATATTATCTGTATTAATGGTTTTAGTAAGTTGCGGTAAAAAAACCTTTACCATAACTTGGAAAAATCAGGATGGCGAAGTTTTAGAAGTAGATGAAAATGTTGAAGTGGATACACTTCCAACTTTTGATTCAAATCTACCTACTAAAATAGCAGATAATAAATATAGTTATACTTTTAGTGGATGGTCACCAGAAGTAGTTAAAGTAAAAGGAGATGCTACATATGTAGCTGAGTTTAGTAAGACCCCAATTGATTATAGTATAACTTTTAAAGTAGATGGCGAAGTTATAAAAACTATATTATTCAATGCAGATACTAAAAACATTACTCCACCTAACATACCTTTAAAAGAAGGTCATACGGGTGCATGGGGAACTTATAATCTGGATTTACCTCAAAATCAAGAAGTTTTAGCTATATACACAGTTAATAAATATACTGTAACATTTAAAGATCATAAAGGCGTAGTAAAAGAAGAAAGCTTAGATTTTGGTAGTCCAATTGTTATACCAAGCGAAATACCAGCTAGTTATACTGACTTGGAAACTGGTAAAAATAAAGTATTTTTAGATTGGGGCCAAGTTGACGATACGGTACCTAGCCATGATGTTGTATATCAAGCAAGATATAAAAACGAAGATGAATGTCATGTTGTATTTAGAACTCATGATAATAAAGTATTTAAAGAATTATTTGTTAATAAAAATGAAAAAATAGTTGCACCTACTGAAAATCCTGTTAAAGAAGGTTATACATTTGATTTATGGTTAAATGGTGATGTAGAATATAACTTTAATTTAGGAGTAACTACCGATCTTAATTTAACACCTAAATTTAATTTAAATACTTACAAAATTATCTTCAAAGCTAATGATGAAGTAGTTGCTGTAGTAGTATTTGATTTAGAAACAGAATCTATTACAGAGCCTGCAATACCACCAAAAGAAGGCCATAGTGCCCAATGGGGTACGTACGACTTAAAATTAGGTCAAGACCAAGAAGTATTAGCTGCATATACTTTGAATCAATATACAGTTACTTGGAAAAATCATAATGGCCAAGTTCTAGAAGTAGATGAAAATGTCTTATATGGCGATATGCCAGAATATAACGGAGATGAACCTACAAAAGAAGGCGAATTTATATTTAATGGTTGGTCACCATCAGTAAGTGTATGTAAAGGAGATATCGAATATACTGCCGTGTTTAAATCTACTTTAGCACAAACCGATGACTTTGTGTTTGCTGACCTTGGAGAAGGGTATGCAGTAATAAATTATATCGGTAATTCAACGGATGTTGAAGTACCTTCAACATATCTTGATAAACCAGTAACATCTATTGAACAATGGGCTTTTTATGGAAATAAAACATTAAAATCTGTAGTAATACCGGATAGCGTATTATATATAAGATATGATGCATTTAATTCTTGTAGTCAATTAACTACAGTCACTTTAGGGGCTAACGTTAAACTAATAGAAATGGATGCATTTGCAGATTGTTTATCACTTACTACGATTAACCTACCTGAAGGCTTAATAGAAATAGGTGATAGAGTATTTTTAGGTTGTTCATCACTTACTTCACTTAGCTTACCTAATAGTCTTGAGTCATTTGGTTCAAATATGTTTATGGCTGCAGAAGCATTTGTATTAACAGAATATGAAAATGCACATTATTTAGGTAATCAAACTAACCCTTATTTAGTATTTGTTGAAATGATTGACCAAACCAAAACTTCAATTAAAATTCACGATAACTGTAAGATAATTGGTGATGAATCACTAGCTTATATAAACGGACTCACAACAATTGATTTTGGTAATGGTGTAGAAATTATCGGAAATAGTGCATTTAGATTTTGCGAAGGAATAAGTAAGTTAACTCTTCCAAATAACATTAAAAAGATTGGTATTAGTGCTTTTTATGGCACATCATTAACAAAAATAACATTAGGAAATAAGGTAAAACACATTGGTTCTGGAGCATTTGAATCTTGTTATAACCTGACAGAAATTAACCTACCAGATTCATTGGAATATATTGGCGATTATGTATTTAGTTCATGCTTTAATTTGTCTTCAAACGCTTATGATAAGGGGAATTATTTGGGGAATCAGGATAATCCTTATTTACTATTATTAGAAGTTAGAGAAACTGGTACAAGTGCTATTAATATTCATGAAAATACAAAATTTATTAATACTGCAGCATTTAGTGGCTGTAAATATTTAACATCAATTACAATTCCAAAAAATGTTCAATTTATAGGTAGATCGGCATTTTATGGCTGTGATTCTTTGAATAAAGTTATTGTTGATGAAGCGAACCAAGTATATAAAGCGCCTAATAAAACAGCAATTATTAGAAAAGAAGATAATTGCTTAACACATGGACTTAATAGCACAATAATTCCAAAAGGCGTTAGAAGCATTGGCGATTTTGCCTTTTCAAATTGCGACCAAATGACATCAATTGAAATACCGGATGGTGTTACATCAATTGGAATAAGTGCGTTTAGGTATTGTATGAAATTAGAAACGGTTGTTTTACCTGAAAGTATTATAAGTATTGGTCAATATGCATTTGCTGATTGTTATCAATTAACAAAGATCAATTTATCTAATAATCTTACATATTTAAGTGAAGGTACATTTAATCGTTGTAAAGCACTTGCAAATATAGTAATTCCAGATAGTGTTACATCAATTGGAGCTTACGCATTTGCTAATACAATAATAGAAGATATTAACTTTGGTAATAGCCTAGTATATATAGGAGAAACTGCCTTTCAAAACTGTACAGGACTTACAAAACTTGTAATACCTGATAATGTTAGAAGTATAGGATTAGGTGCATTTTATGGATGTGAGGGATTAACATCGATTTCTATCGGTAGTGGACTTGCTAAAATTGGCACCCAAACATTTACTGATTGCTATAATATTACAAAAGTAACTGTGGATGCTAATAACAAAGCACTAGACTCAAGAGATAATTGTAATGCTATTATAGAAACCGAAACTAATACATTACTTGTTGGAGTTAAAACAACTGTCATTCCTGCTAGTGTTAAAATAATCGGCACCTTATCATTTTATGAATGCCCAGATTTATCTGTACTCGATCTTAGTAATATTACTAGAATTGATAGTTATGCCTTTTATGGTACTGCAATCACCAAAATAACTTTAAGTAAAGACTTGGAATCTATTGGAGCAGGGGCGTTTAATGGTTGTAAAGAGTTAAGTATCATAATCATTCCAAAAAGTGTCAACACCATTGGGAATAATGCATTCAGAGGTTGTGATCAATTAAAAATTTACGCGGAAGCAACTGATAAACCTTCAGGTTGGGCTTCGAATTGGAATCGTAGCAATAGACCAGTATTTTGGTATAGTGATACATCAAATACAGACGGAAACCATTGGCATTATGTAAATGGCATGCCTACGGTATGGGGGCAATAAATAACAATATTAGAATTATAATAGTTCCTTATTATTCATCTTTATAACAAGAAAATGTCTACTATATTCTTTAGTAATAAGTAAAGATGTTCTTAGTATTGATTATTTTTCAAATAATAATTATAATACAATAAAGATGAATTAAAGGAGTTATAGTATGTCGTTTAAATTGAAGTTCATTCATGATGAAACGGTTGAAGAAACTGAAGTCATCATCAGGGCAAAAGAACAAACAGAAGAAATAAACAAAATACTTGAGCTTTTGGGTGGAGAAAAACTTTCTTGTCAACTTCTTTCAGATGAGCAAATAATTGACATGAATGACATTATTATTATATCTAAAAGTGGAAGGTTTATATCAATCAAAACGATAAATGGTCAATATGTATTAAGTGAACCATTATATCAAGTTGAAACAAAATTAAATCCAACCTGGTTTGTAAAAATTTCACAATCGGAAATAGTAAATTTAAAATACGTTAAAGAGTGGAGTTTTGAAGGTGGAGGAATCATTAAAATAAAAATGATAAATGGTATCAAATCCTATACCTCTAGAAGATATACTAAACATATCAAGGAAATATTAAGGGGAGGCAAGCCTCTAAAATGAAAAAAAATTTAATAATAAGATTAATATTAGGCTTTATTATTGGAGTCATTATCGGAAACCTTATTACTTTATTGGTCAATCTTGGTTATGGTGAGGGCGTAAGTGTAGTATCTCCGGGATTGCTTGAATCACTAGAAAGCGAAACTTTGGCAATTGTCCTTCAAACATTACTATCGGGTTTACTGGGTATGGTATGTATGGGTGGTATTAGTTTTTTTGATATTGAATTGTGGAGTTTATTAAAAGCAACGGTTGCCCATTCGGTATCGATATTGATTTCATTTATTATAGTATTTACAGTCCTAAAATGGGTTCCATTTACACTAGTTACTTTTTTGATCATTTCCGGAACAGTTATTGTTGTTTATGCATTAATTTGGTTAATCATGTATTTAATTTGGAAAAAAGAAATAAAAGATTTAAATGAAGATCTAAAAGCGTATAAAGCTAGAGAAGAAGCAAATAAAAAATAATATCTATATTTCTATTGCAATGTTAGATAAAACTTCTTTTTTCATCATTTAAAAAAGTTTGTTAACGGTTTGAGCACGCTTAATCATTTAGGCGTGCTTTTATATTAAAAGAATGGGCATGTAAATTAGTATTTATATCTATAACCTGATGCATATCAATTTTCATGTCAATCGTTTATAAAAAATTAGCTAGAAGCAAAGAGGTTGTTAATTTACAATTTAGTCATTTTATGCTATGATGAATTAGATGATAAATTTTAAAATTTAGAAAAAAGAGGTGATATAGTGAAAAGAAAAATGTTAATTTATTTGCTTTTTTGTTTGAGTTTAATGATGAACGGATGTAAAACAAAAGTAACAGAGTATTCTTATCAAGAAGAAAATATTATCGTAACAACAGAGGAGTTTGAGTTGCCAGGAATGCTTACTATTCCAGAGTCAAAGGATGTTGTTCCAGCGGTAGTTTTGATTCATGGCTCTGGTCCAAGCAATATGAATGAAGCAATAGGAGCATTGGAACCTTTTGAAAATTTAGCACAAGAATTGGCAAAAAAAGGAATTGCTTCGATTCGATATCATAAAAGGACCTTTGTTTATGGTTCTACATTAGCTAACGATTATAGTTTTACAATTTATGATGAAGTAATCGATGATGTACTTTCAGCAATCGCTATGTTACGAGCGGATAAAAGAATAGATAGCAAAAATATCTTTCTGATTGGACATTCTATGGGAGGTCAATTGGCACCAATTATTCTTAATTTAGATAAAAACATCAAGGGAGCAATATTACTAGCAGGAACAACAGAACACATTATCGATGTTGCGATGCGACAATTACAAGAACAAGGAAGCCCTTATTATGATACCTATAATTCTTATTATGAATACTTTAGAAACTTGAAAGAAGTCGTTCCCGGAGAAGAAACTTACTTTTATATGGGAGCCTATGAAGCATATTGGGCTAGTTATAATAAGTTTGAATTGCAAAGTGAGGTTATCGAGGCTTCAAAGCATTATCAATTATTGATTATGCAAGGAGGACAAGATTTGCAAGTACCAAAAACAACACTTGATGATTACAAAAATTTATTAAAAGGAAAAGAAAATGTCCAATATAAATATTATGAGGAATTAAATCATTGTTTTGTTTATGGGGTAGGAGAAAACATTAATAATGCTTATTTAATTAGAAAAAAAATACCAACAGAAGTTATTGATGATATCGTAATTTTCATCAAAAAATGAATAAAATACAACTGGCAAACGCGAAGAGACAAATCGTAATTGCCAGTTTTTAACTATTTTCTAGAAAAAATATTTTTTTAAAGGGTTAGTATGGTACAATACAAGTATAGTAACGAAGATTGAGAAGAAGGATTTTAAAAAATAACAACAGAGAGGGAAAACTAATGATTACAGCGATTGTATATCAATCTAACACAGGGTTTACAGAAAAATATGCGATGATGCTCGCTGAAGCTACACTATTAAAAGTTGTTGCTTTATCAGAAATAAAAAAAGCAATAAAACCAAAAGCGGAAATTATTTATTTAGGCTGGCTTCGTGGAGGGATAATTTCAGGGCTAAATAAAGTTCGCAATAAATATCAAATCAAAGTAATAGGGGCAGTTGGCTTACTAGGAGATAATGAAGAATACCTAGAAATGGTAAAAAAACAAAACAAGATTTATGAAACACCGTTATTCTATCTTCCTGGCGGTATCAATAGAGAAAAGCAAAAGGGATTCAATAAATGGTTATTTAATTTAGTAATTCAGATTTTAATCAAGGGAATGAATAAAAAACCCGAGTCTGAAATTACAGAAGAGGAGCTTAAACGAATACACTATATGGAACACGGATGTGATTTTGTATCGATGGATCATTTAAAAGAGTTAATCGACTGGTATGAAGATAAGAAAGGATGGTAAAAAAGAAGAGGAGATTATCCCTCTTTTTAAGTTTTTATATTGAATTAATTTAAAAAAAGGAATATAATATTCAACAGTTGAAGAATAAAAGCAGGTGAAATATGTATAGTAAATATCACGGTTGTGGAAACGACTTTATTGTAGGAATGTATGATAAAAATATTGATTATGCAAAGTTTTCTCAAAAAGTATGTAATCGTAATACGGGAATTGGTGCTGATGGGTTGCTGATTGCGAAGGTAGACGAAAACAAAGAAATTGAAATGATGTTTTATAATGCTGATGGTTCCAGAGCACCGATGTGTGGAAACGGAATTAGATGTTTTGCTTATTTTTGTTTAAGAGAAAAATTAGTGGATAGCAATGAATTTAAAATAAATACTTTATCCGGTAAAATGGGAATTAGGGTGTTATCTCGTGAACCATTTGTCGGTGAAATCAATTTAGGGGAACCTAATTTTTCGAGTAAAGCTTTGGGCATTAATACAAGTAAAGAAACCTTTCTAAATGAAGTTATTATGATTAATGGTTGGAAAATTAAGGTTGATGCTGTTTATATGGCAACTCACCACTTGGTAGTTATAGTTGACAACTTAAAAGAAGTAATTAATAGTGATTTAGGTGAAAAATTATCTAAACATAAAATATTTACCAAGGGGATTAATGTAAACTTTGTACAAATAATCAATACCAAAGAAATTATCATGAAAACATATGAAAGAGGTGTAGGCTGGACTTTGGCCTGCGGAACCGGGGCAGCTGCTAGTTTTGTTATTCTTAATCAAAAAGGTTTATGTGATAATAAAATAGAAGTAAAATTAGAATTAGGAAAAATAAAACTCAGTTATAATGAAAATAAAGAAATCTTAATGGAAGGTCCTGCAGTTTGTATTGCTCATAATATTGAAATAGATTAAATAAATATGTAACAACCTTGGAATTATTTTAGATTGAAAAAATAAAAACATTATGATATAATGTTTTAGGTTGATAACCAAGGAGGAAAATTAATGAGTAAAATAGCAATCATCTCAGATGTGAATGCTGGGCTAGACTATATCGGTTATGATCCTGAAATACCTGTTTTGAGATCCATCATCAATTTTGGTGATGAGCATTACGTTGATGGAATAGCTATCAAAGCGGATGAGTTTTATGCTAGACTAAAAGCAAATGATTCTGTTATTCCTTCAACAAGCGCTCCAACGGTCGGAGAAGCGATGGAATTATTAGAAAAATTAATTGAAGAAAAATATACAGATGTGATTATGTATTCAATTTCTTATCAATTAAGCTCTATTGGTCAAATGGTTGAAACACTACGCGAGGAATATGAAGATAAAATAAAGATTCATGTGGTAGACACAAAAACTGCAACATATTTGCAAGGTTACATCGCTGTTTCAGCAAAAGAAATGGCAAAACAAGGAAAGTCTGTACAAGAAATATTGGATTATTCATATTACTTAATTGATAATATGCATGCATACTTTGTCGTAGATAATTTAACTTATTTAGTTAAAAACGGTCGACTAAGTGGTGCAGCAGGATTTGTAGGGAATATGCTTAAGATTAAGCCTATTCTGGAAATGAACAAACAAGGGAAAATTGTAAGCAAAGAAAAAGTAAAAACACACCGTAAAGCTGTTGAACGAGCTTTAGAAATGTTTTTAGAAGAAATAAAAGATGTTAAGAAAGTTAAGATTTTTGTTTTCCACACCATAAGAGAAGATGATGCAAAAACGATTAAGAAGTATCTAGAAGAACGCTGTCCAAATGCTTTACCAATTGAAATACATATGGTAACCCCTGCAGTTGGCGCTCATATTGGTTGTGGAGTTTTAGGATTTGGATATTTTATATTAGAAAGATAAAAAATAGAGGAGAAACATTATGGCATTAGTAAACATGAAAAAAATGCTTGAAAAAGCAAAAGTAGAAAAATACGCAGTTGGTCAATTCAATATTAATAATCTTGAATGGACAAAAACAATTCTAACTGTTGCAGAAGAAATGAATTCACCAGTAATTTTAGGTGTATCAGAAGGCGCAGCACGTTATATGGGTGGTTTTAATACCGTTGTTGGTATGGTAAAAGGATTACTAAAGGATTTGGGAATCACAGTAGATGTAGCAATTCATTTGGATCATGGATCTTCTTTTGAAAGTTGTAAGAAAGCAATTGATGCTGGATTCACATCGGTAATGATTGATGCCTCACATCATCCGCTAGAAGAAAACATCAAAATGACAAAAGAAGTAGTTGATTATGCTCATGCAAGAAAAGTTACTGTAGAAGCAGAATTAGGTACTGTAGGTGGTCAGGAAGACGACGTTATCGGTAAAGGTATCCGATATGCTGATGTAAACGAATGCGTTCGTTTAGTAAAAGAAGCAGAAATTGATGCCTTAGCACCAGCTTTAGGAAGTGTTCATGGACCATATAAAGGAGAACCAAAACTAGGATTTAAGGAAATGCTAGAAATAAAAGAAGCAACAAATAAACCACTTGTATTACATGGTGGAACAGGAATTCCTGATGAAATGATTAAAAATGCGATTAGTCGTGGAACTTGTAAAATCAATGTTAATACAGAATGTCAAATGGCATTTGCTCGTGAATTAAGAAAATTATTAGGAAATCCTGAATTTGTTGAATATGATCCGAGAAAAATTATTGGCCCAGCGACCAAAGGAATAGCGGCTGCTGTTAAAGAAAAAATTAATGTGTTTGGATCTGCTGGTAAAGCTGAGAAATAAAACTTAAGGTAGATTAACATCTACCTTTTTATAAGGTTATTGATATACTAAAAAGAGGGTGAGAACTTGACAAAGTGTTTGGTGTGTAATCAAGAAATAAAAGAAACAAAAGTTTGTCCTCACTGCGGGAATAGTATCCTAGCCATTTTTGAAAAAAACAAGATAAACTACAAAGGGCAACGATATTCCCTAAGAAAGTGGTATCTATTTTTAACGCCTCATCTGATAAAAGGAAAAGAACAGATTATCGCAAAACATAGAAGCGAAAAAATATCATATGACTATCTCTATAGTATTTTTCTAAGAAATTGTCGGAAAAACACTTTTTTAGGGTTAATTTTACCTTCTGTTTTATTTTTTGTTATTGCTTGTGTTAATATTGTAATACCAATAATCGGTCTAGATAAAGTTAATATTATCATTGATGGATCAAAGGAAAATGTGGAATATTTTCTTTATTTCTTAGGAATTTTGTGTTTTGTATTTTTCATAGGCGTTTTTTACTTGTGGGCAATAAAAAAGCAAAAGTGCTATATTGCTATCGTCAGAAAACAAACAAGATATGTCCATATCACAAAAGAAAAATATAATGAAATCATAAAAGATTTTAACTCTCTAAGAAATAAGGATGAACAAGGAGAAATTTAAATGAAAAAAATAATACTATTTATCATAGTAATAATCAGTTTATTTACATTGAGTAGTTGCGGCTATGAAACGGATATGCCAACAATTAAGAATTTAACTCAACAAGATATATTTGATCAGAAAGAAGAAAAATATTTTGTTTTCTTTTATGTTGATGGTTGTACAGGTTGTGAAGAAACAAAACCATATATCATCAATTACTACAATCTTGTAAAGGGGGATGATAGTAAGCGTCACATTTTTGGAGTTAACCTAAGCAATCCTAAGAACAAACAACTATATGTAAAATATGCTGGTACTGAAGGACAAGGAACCGATGGGAATTTTTATGTTGATGGGGTTAAAAATTGGGAGGAACTAAAAATAGGAACAACACCATCTATGATTTCTATTTATAAAGACAAGAATGGTGTGAAAACAGCTAAATATGTTGCCCAAGGAAAAGAAGCAATTATTACAGCTTTAGAAAGGCAATTCAATTAAAAAATCAAGATGATTAGTCTTGATTTTTTTATTTCATTAAATCTTCAAATAATGTTGTAATTGAAGTTGTTGTAAGATTGCTATAAAGAGCTACTACAACTCCATTTTTGATATGTAATACCCGCGGAACGGCTAGTAGTGAAAGTTCATCAGAACTTGAAACACCAATTGCGTTTTCTTCTGATTTTTTATTAAAGTTGTCGTTCATGCTACGATGAACCGCATATAATGGTGGAGAGGAAGGATGAAGTTTAGTAAATCGATCGTATTGAATTAAAAGAGGTTTGACAGAGTTACATCCTGGACAACCAGCTTTTAAAAAGAAGACAAAATATTCAGAATCGGTAACATTAAAAATATCATCCCATAATAGATAATTAAGCGAACTAGAAATTTTAACATCTACTAGTTTAGAGTCGCCCAAATCATTAAAAATTGTTAGAGAATAGCGACCTGGTAAATAGATACTGAAGAAATCAGCGCTAAATGTAAAATTATTAGAACCTTCAATATAATGAGAACCAGCACGGAAGGTTTTATTTATATTAAGACCAACAAGGGAGAAGTTAGTAGGAACAAAATCAATAGTTATAGAAAAAGCCTTTGGATTTTCAACAACAAAATTAATTACGTCAATGTTTTTTATTCTTTCCATTTCTTGATCGAATACTTCGGTAATAGGAGTGGTCCCTACGTAGTAAGAGGTAATTACATTGTTTTCAACAATCAACAAGGTTGGAGTGTACATTTTTGTTTGTTTAATTAAATCTTCGTAGTTATCTATACCTGTTAAGTCCTCATTTTCTCCTGTTGAGGAAATGCCCCCTTCAACAACATAAAAATTATGTTTGTAAAGGGAATCATAAGAAAGAATAAAATCATTATATTTATATGAGATTGGTTTTAAGGTCTCACAACCAGTGCAACCTTCTCTCGTAAGTAAAACATAAAAGAAATCATCCTCTTGTGTGAAAATTTGTTCTTTCGTTATATAATTAAATGTTTTATTATAACCAACAATAGAAATTTTGTAGGAATAAAATCCATTTTCACTATAAGCTAATTTTAATACATAATCACCAGGAGATAAATTCATAAATAGGTCAGGTGGAAGGATGACTTCCTTTTCTTTTTGATAAAGAGATAGATCAGACCATTCTTTATAAAAATCATTGCCCGTGATATTCATGAAACTAACTTTTTTCTTTGGTTGCAAAACAATTTCTGTAGGGTTATCTTTATCGAATAGATAGTTAATTTCTTTGTTGTTGCAACCAATACTGATGACGGCAATAAGCAGTAATATTATAAGGATATATTTTTTCATTTGTTTCCCTCGAATTAGATTTTCGCAATAAACTCGATTTCAATTAATGAGTCTTTCGGTAATCTTGAAACTTCAATTGTCGATCTTGCTGGTCGGTGTTCACCAAAATACTCAGCATAGATTTCATTCACTACAGAAAAATTATTGATGTCTGATAGGAAAATTGTTGTTTTTACAACGTCATTCTTATGAGCTTTGCTTGCTTCAAGAATAGCGGTTATGTTTGATAATATTTGTTTTGTTTGCTCAACAATTCCCACTTTCATTAATCCTGTTTGTGGGTCAATCGGTAATTGTCCTGATCCAAAAATAAAATTGTCAACCTTAATTGCTTGTGAATAAGGTCCGATAGCCGCCGGTGCTTTTGTTGTTTTAATAAAATCCATAGGAACCTCCTAATAAATGCTTTAAACATTATACCATAATATAACAAATAGTTGCACAAAATTTGCAAAAAAAACAACTTATTCTTAACAATTAAATATTTATATGTTATAATAGCAAATGATAATGACAAAAAAAACAATTATTTTGAAAGGAGAAACTCAAATAAACGTTGAGTTAAAATATTTATGAAGAAAAAAGCGTTTTTACTATTGCTCTTTTTAGTTGTGTTCTTAACTGGATGTGCCAACACTAAAACGAAGGACGTTTTCCGTTTTGAAGCACATGAGGTAGATCTAATTGTCGGTGAGACGAGAGAAATAAAAGTAATTTTAGGAAGTGTAAGTCCAAAGGAAGAAATTGTTTATGTAGTTGGTAATTCGTCGATTATATCTTATCAGGAGAATATACTTACCGCTTTGTCCGTAGGAACAACTAAATTAACGGCTTATGTAAAGAGTGAACCATTGACCAGAGCTGTTGTTAATATTACTGTAGGAAAAGAATCGCTTTCTTCTTTAAAAATTAACGGAGTGAATTCAATATTAATTGGCGAAAGCGTTACCTTCACTACAGAGGTAACACCAAGTCATCTTGAAAACAATGTTATTTGGAAATCATCAGATACTAAAGTAGCAACTATTGATGCCAATGGAAAATTAACAGGAAATAAAGCAGGAACTACGACTATTTCTGCTACTTCTCAATATGATAGAACAATTGTAGCCATTAAAACTGTTGAAGTTAAGTATCATGATGCAAACAAAATAGAGATTGAATTCACCAGCGGAAAAGAAACAATGGTCCTTTCTGAAACAGCGAAAGTAAAAGCAACTATTTCGCCAGCGTTGGCAAATCCTAATTATACATGGACTACAAGTGACGCGAAAACAGTTAGTGTGGATAAAGATGGTAATTTAACTGCTGTTGCTGTTGGGAATGCAACTATTACAGCAACAAGCGCAGATGGTTTAGTAAGCGATACGGTTGATATTACTGTAACTTGGGCTGAATCTACAGGATTAACAGTGAAAGAAGTAACTACCGAGATTTATGTTGGTGATACTTTCAAAATCGAGGCAACAGTAGAACCTGCTAACGCTAATCAAGAAGTAGAAGTTTCTTTTAATAACGAACTATTAGCAAAATTAGAGAAAGATACCATTACTTTTCTTGCAGAGGGGACATTAGAAGTTACAATTAAAACTGCTGACGGAAAAGTGGAAAAGAAACTAACAATTGTTATTAAACCAATTCCTGCACCAACAGATATAGAATTTAAAACTACTGATGGAGAAACTGTTTTTGATGAAAAGCAAAGCAACATTGCTCTGACAATCGAAATCAAACCAGAACATGCTCTTCAAGAATTTGAAATCACCAGCAGCGATGAAAATGTAGCAACAGTAACTGAAAGGGGCGGAAAATACTTTTTAAATACAAAGAACCCTGGAACAGCAACAATAACAGTTACCTCTAAAGTCAATCCAGAATTAAAGAAAAGCATAACGATTACGGTTAATGCTATCGAATAAAGAAATGAAGACACCAGCTAAAAAACTGGTGTTTTTAAATCAGTAGTGTTGTTGTAATTCGTTTAATAAAGTGATAAAATGATGACGGTGAAAAATATGTATGATATTATAGTAGTAGGTGGAGGTCATGCTGGAGTTGAAGCAGCATTAGCTAGCGCCAGATTAAAAAATAAAACATTATTGCTAGTAGGCAATAAAAAAATGATTGCCAGTATGCCATGTAATCCTTCTATTGGTGGACCTGCAAAGGGAATTATCGTAAGAGAAATAGACGCTTTAGGTGGCGAAATGGCAAAAGCGACAGATAAGACTTTGTTGCAAATAAAAATGTTGAATGTATCCAAAGGACCGGCCGTAAGAGCATTAAGAGCTCAATCAGATAAGATTCAATATCCAAAATACATGCAAGCGGTTATTGAACAACAAGAAAATCTAGAAGTAAGAGAAATTTATGTTGAGAGGCTACTCCTTGCTGGCAATGAAGTAACAGGAGTAGAATTAGAAAACAAAGAACAGATTAAGGCCAAAATTGTAATCATTGCTAGTGGTACTTATCTTGATTCTCGAATTCTAGTTGGTCATAAATTCTGGCAAAGCGGTCCGGATAATCAAAGAACAACATCCAAATTATCAGAAAGTTTGAAGGAAGCAGGGTTAAAATTAATTCGACTTAAAACAGGGACACCGCCACGTATCAAAAAGAACACGATTGATTTTTCTAAAACAGTGGAACAACCTGGTGATAATAGACCATTACGTTTTAGCGAAACGACAAATTTTGAAGAAATTAGACCGATTGAAAAACAAGAAAAATGTTATTTAACCTATACAACAGAAGAAACTCATAAAATTATTAACGATAATTTAACATCTTCGAGTATGTACAGCGGAATAATAAAGGGTGTAGGTCCACGATATTGTCCATCGATTGAAGCTAAGGTTGTTCTTTTTTCAGATAAGAAAAAGCATCAGGTTTTTCTTGAACCAGAAAGTCTAGAAATTGATGAAATTTATGTTCAAGGATTATCAACAAGCCTTCCTCATGAACTACAAATTGAAATGGTTCATACAGTTCCTGGATTAGAAAAAGCAGAAATAGCGAAATATGCCTATGCGATTGAATATGATGCAATAGATCCGTTACAATTAAAAGCAACTTTAGAATCGAAATCAATCAAAAATTTATTTTTTGCTGGTCAAGTAAATGGAACCAGCGGTTATGAAGAGGCAGCCTGTCAAGGATTAATAGCTGGAATTAATGCAAGTTTAAAACTGGCAGGAAAAGAGCCACTTATTCTAAGAAGAGATGAAGCTTATATCGGTGTTTTAATCGACGATATTATTACAAAGGGAGTGGAAGACCCTTATCGTCTTTTAACCTCAAGAGCAGAATTCAGACTATTATTACGTCATGATAACGCCGAAGAGCGCTTGATAAAACGAGGATATGAAATCGGTTTAATCAGCGAAGAAAGATATCAAAAATTTTTATTGCAGCGCCAAAAAATTGAAGAATTAAAAGGATTGTTGGAAGAAATAATGGTATATCCAAAAAACGAAGTTAACGATTACTTGTTAGCTAATGGAAAAGCGATAATCAATGAGAAAATAACGGGGAAAGAGTTTTTACGCCGGCCAGAAATCAATTTTGATGATATTGAATTTGTTATAAAAAATAAAATTCCTTATTCGTTTGATGTGAAAGAACAAGTGACAATTGAAGTTAAATATGAAGGATATATTAAGAAAGAATATAAAGAAGCCAAGAAAATGGCGGCGATGGAAACAAGAAAAATCCCTGAGGGAATAGATTATAATAAAATAACAAATCTTGCAATAGAAGCAAAAGAAAAGTTAGAAAAAATTCGCCCCGCAACCATCGCCCAAGCATCACGAATCAGTGGAGTTAATCCGAGCGATATAACTATATTACTTGTTTACTTGGAGGGATATCGTGAATAATTATCTCGATAAATTTAATCTTAATGATAAACAAAAACTACAATTCAAACAATATTTTCAATTTTTAATCGCGGAAAACAAGAAGATTAACTTAACATCAATTATCGAAGAGGAAGAAGTATATGTAAAGCATTTTTATGATTCCTTATCCATGATAAATGCGGGAATTGATTTAAAAAACAAAAGTATTTGTGACATAGGAAGCGGTGCCGGATTTCCAAGTATCCCTTTAAAAATATTAGAACCAACGCTTCAAGTAACCATTATTGAGCCAACAACGAAAAGAATTCGATTTTTAGAACGATTATGTGATATACTTAAACTAACAGAAGTGACGATTATTAATGATCGTGCTGAAAATGTAATTAAAAATTATCGCGAAGGGTTTGATATTGTCACAGCGCGAGCTGTTGCTAATTTGCCCATCATTTTAGAATTATCCATTCCTTTTATCAGGGTAGGAGGAAGTTTTATTGCCTATAAAGGACAATCATATGCGGCTGAAATAAAAACAGCAGAGAGATGCTTAACAACGTTAGAAGCAGATTTAAAATCAGTATATGAGTATGAATTGCCAGCCGATATGGGTTCACGAGCTCTACTGGAATTTACCAAGAGTAAGGCAACAAATATAAAATACCCACGGAAATATGCTGATATTAAAAAGAAAACACTATAGTGAGGAGCAATTAATATGGGAATAATTATCGCTATTGCTAACCAAAAAGGTGGAGTAGGTAAGACTACAACGGCAATTAATCTCGGTGCAGCACTTGCTCGCGAGCAAAAAAGGACATTGTTAATTGATTTAGATGAACAAGCAAACGCAACAATTGGAATAGGCTTTTCACGGGAAAATGTTGCAATTAGTTCTTTTGAATTATTAACTCGTGATATCGATATTAGGGAAGCAATCTGTAATACGAAAGATTCCTATTTTGATATTGTTCCTTCTTCAAATAAACTAGCGAGTATTGAAAAAACTCTATATGGATGTGAAGATAAAGAGCAAAATCTTATGAAAAAGGTAGAGCCAATTAAAAACAGTTACGATTATATTTTGCTTGATTGTCCACCTTCATTAGGAGTTATTATTGATAATGCTTTATTTGTCAGTGATTCAGTAATTATTCCTGTGGAATGTGAATTTTTCGCTTATGATGCTTTAACGCAAATGGTTAATAAAATCAATCAGGTGCAAAAAGCCAAAAATAAAATAAACAAATCATTAACTATTGAAGGGGTTCTGTTAACAAAACTAGATAATCGTAATGTTTTTGGTTATAAAATAATGGATAAAGTAAAATCGCTTTTCCCAACAAAAACATTCAATACGATTATTAATCGTTCAAGTCATTTACAAGAAGCACCTATGCATGGAAAAACAGTTATCGATTTTGCGTATAATTCTCGTGGCAGCAAAGAATATCGCGAACTAGCAAAAGAAATTATCAATAATAACGAGGCGAACTAGTATGTGGGAAAAAATAGTAAACTTTATTAATGCGTCAATGAAAACAATTATTGCGACAGCAATAATCGTGGGAATAACCTTTGTTTTATTTGTTATCATTTCCGTTGTAGGAAATAGGATTATAAAAAAACAAAGAAACAAAAAGAAGAAAGCAATAACGCTAGCAAAGATGATTCAAAGTATTCTTCGCTATGTGATATTGATACTAGCAATTATCATAATATTAAGCTTTTGGGGTGTTCAAGTAGGGCCTATTCTAGCAGGAGCAGGCATTATTGGAATTGTGATAGGTCTCGGTGCACAAGATTTAATTAAGGATTTATTGAGTGGCTTCAGCATAATTTTTGAAAATCATTATGATATTGATGATATTGTTGAGATAAAAGGATTTAAAGGTAGAGTATTAGATATTGGCTTGAAATCCACTAAATTAATTAACTGGAAAAATGAAGTTAAAATATTTACTAACGGAGACATAAAAGACATTACCAACTTTTCTAAAAATCCTTCGGTAGGAGTTGTTGAAGTGGGGATTAGTTATTATGAAAATATCGATAAAGTAATCGCTCTACTTGAGGAAAAATTAGTTGTAATAAAGGAATTATTCCCTCAAGTAATTGAAGGTCCTAATGTCCTTGGAGTGACAAGTTTTACAGAAAGTGCAATGATTATTAGAATTATAATAAAAACAGAACCAGAAAGGCATTATGATGTCGAGCGAGCAGTTAGAAAATATACGAAGGAAATATTTGATGCGAATGGTATTAAAATACCTTTCCCACAAATGATAGTTTATCATGACGATAATAAAAACTGATTACGCTGATGGCGATATTTTAGAGTTTAAGAAGCCTCATCCTTGTGGTGGAAAAACGTGGAAAATCATTCGTGCAGGAGTCGATTGCAAATTAGAATGCGAAACATGTAAAAGAGTTGTGATTATTCCGAGGATAGAACTAAACAAAAAAACAAAAAAAATAATCAATTCTAGGACACAAAGCTAGAATTGATTTTTATGTGTTACTCAATAAGAAAGGTGGTTTCTAATGGTAAAAAGTTTTATTAAATATTATCGACCTCATATAAAACTATTTATATTAGATATGATTTGTGCACTGACAATATCATTCATAGATTTATTATTTCCCATGGTTACTAATAAGGTGCTTAGAGAATATATTCCCAACGGAGCAATGCGAACGATTGTTATCATAGGAATAGTTTTACTTGTTTTTTATGGAATTCGTTTCATATTATCTTATATTATCGGATACTACGGGCATATCATGGGAATAAGATTGGAAACAGATATGCGGACAGATTTATTTAAAAAGCTTCAAACGATGGATTATCAGTTTTTTGATGATAAAAAAACAGGAGAACTGATGACCAACTTAACAACACATCTTCATGATGTATCAGAAATGAGCCATCATGCACCAGAAGATTTATTTATTTCTTTTTTGATGCTAGTAGGAAGCTTTATTTACTTGATGTTTATCAATGTATACTTAACAATAATCATATTTATTTTCTTATCGTTTCTGATTATTTATTCCATCTCGCGGCGCAAAAAAATGATGAGGGGATTCCGGAACGCTCGAAACGCTCAAGGAGAATTAAATGCAGAAGTAGAAAGTAGTATTAGTGGTATTAGATTAACAAAAGCTTTTCATAATGAAGATTACGAAGAAAAGAAATTTGAAAAAATAAATAAATTATATAAATCAGCACGAACAGAAACTTTTCGTCAAATTGGATTATTTGGTTCAGGAAATGATTTCTTCATCAATTTGGCGAACTTAGCATTACTTGTTTTTGGTGGCTATTTTGTTTATAAAAAATGGATTGATTATATTGATTTAACAACTTATTTTTTATATATAAATTTCTTGATTAAACCGATTGCTAGGTTAACAAATTCTATGGAACAATTGCAACAAGGTTTTTCGGGAATAGAAAAGTTTTATAACATCATGAAGATAGAACCGAAAATAGTAAGTCCTGAGAACGGAATAATCAAAAACGATTTTATTGGTAATGTTGATTTCATTGATGTAAAATTTAGTTATAACCAAAATGATAATCAATATGTATTGTCAAATTTCACTTTAAGTATTCCTGCTGGTAAAAAAGTAGCTTTGGTAGGTGAAACAGGGGTTGGTAAAACAACGATATCTAAATTAATTCCCCGTTTTTATGATGTTGAAGAAGGACAAGTAAAGGTTGATGGAATCGATGTTCGGGACTATAATTTATTTAACCTTCGTGAAGCAATCGGTCATGTTCAACAAGATGTTTTTATTTTTTATGGAACAATAAAAGAAAATATTCTCTATGGTAAACCAAATGCAACTATGGAAGAGATAATAGAAGCTGCAAAGAAGGCAAGAATTCACGATTTCATTATGACTCTTGAAAATGGTTATGAAACGATTACAGGAGAACGAGGAATTAGATTATCTGGTGGTCAACAACAAAGAATTGCCATTGCTAGACTCTTTTTAAAGAATCCTAAGATTTTAATTTTAGATGAAGCTACTTCTTCGTTAGATAATATTACAGAAACCCTTATCCAAAAATCAATTGATGATTTGGCGAAGGGAAAGACAACAATAGTAATAGCTCATCGCCTAACCACAATAAAAAATGCAGATGAAATTATAGTAATCGGTAAAAATGGAATTTTAGAACGCGGGAAACACGAAGAATTGATTAATAACAAGGGTTATTATTCATCTCTGTATCATTCAAGTATTACCATATAAGAAAATTCGTGATGTCTTGTAAGACATCACGATTTTTTATAAAATGAAACGTTTTCATGAAAAAAGTTTTGACTTGTGCTGAGATAATGATATAATGGTTGCATACAAAAAAACGGGTTTAATTTAAAAGATAAAAGAAAAGATTTCTTTTTGAGCATAAATTTTAAATTGAGCCTATGTTAAATAGGTTTTTTTGTTACTAATCCAGGGTTAATTTTTAAAAGATAAGGGAAAAGGATTCTCGATAAGAGAAAAGAATTCTCTTTGAGTATAGGTAAAAATTCAATCCTGTGATGGGATTTTTTTGTTTTAATCCAGGTTTTTTTTGTTTAAAAGATAGAAGTGATTCTTGAGCATAGTCTTAAAATACCTCTTGAGCATAAAGCAAAAAGCACCTGGAAAGGTACTTTTTATTTTATAGGAGGTTTTTTTATGCGGCGGAATAATATAAACACAAGAAATGGAGTTGTAATTGAATTAGCCCTATATTAGGTGATGATGAAAGAAAAACAAAATTAAAAAGAGGAGAAAGAAAAATGAAAAAAATAATTTGTTTGGTGTTATTAATAATTAGTGTGTTTGGATTAACAGGATGCAAAAAGAATGTGCTTGATAAAATAACAAAAAAAGGTGAAATTGTAATCGTTACTTCACCAGACTACCCAGCATTTGAATTTACTGACGAGTCAAAATCAGGGCAAGATAAATATGTAGGTTCAGATATAGAATTTATGAAGTATATTGCTAAGGAATTGGGTGTAACATTAAAAATAGAAGCAACAGATTTTGATACAACATTAGCATTATTATCAACGGGAGCAGCTGATTTAGCAATTTCTGGATTTACCTATAAATCTGAAAGAGCAGAAAACTATGAATTATCTAATCCATATTATCAAGAAGGCTCTCAAGGTATTATCGTATTAAAGAGTGATTACGATAAGAATCAATACAACACATTGGCTAAATTAAATGTTGCTGGCGTAAAAGTTGGTGGTCAAAGTGGATCATTACAATTTGACTATATTACAAATCAACTACCAAACGCGACGGCAGAAGCATTTACAAAGATTGCTGATGGATTACTATTGCTTGACAATGGGACAATCAAAGCAGTTGCCTTAGCATCAAGCGTTGCTGAGAATATAATTACTCAACAACCAAATAAATATGTGTTCCTAGAAGAAACATTTACCGTTCCAACAGAAGAAACACAATTGTTCGTTTTAGCGGCCAAAGGACAAAAAGAATTAATCACAAAGATTAATGAAATCATCGCAAAGATGATTGCTGAAGAAAAGTATGAAGTTTGGTTCCAAGAAGCGACAGATTTAGCGGCAAGCTTAACTGAGAAAAAATAAAAGATGTTTGAAAACTTATACAAAATACTGATTAAATATTTTCCGTTATTTATGGAGGGGATGGGCGTTACCCTTCTCCTTTCTTTAATAACAGTGGTCTTTGGAACGATCCTAGGAACAGTCTTTGCTTTAATGAGATTATCAAAAAGTAAAATACTTAATATTATCTCTGAAACATATACGGAAATTGTAAGAGGAATTCCTCTATTATTACAATTGTGGGTAATTTATTTGTTGTTTAGTTCTGCACTTGGTAAAGTAGGTGCAGTATGCTTAGCGTTGCTGTTGAATTCAGCAGCCTATGTTGCAGAAATTATCAGATCGGGCATTCAAGCAGTAGACAAAGGTCAAGTGGAGGCTTCTAGAAGTCTAGGTATTAATGCAAATAAAACGATGACAAAAATAGTTCTCCCTCAAGCAGTTAAGAATATCTTGCCTGCATTAGGAAACGAATTTGTTACCGTAATCAAAGAAACTTCATTATCTTCGGTATTCTATATTGGAGATTTAATGACAGCAAAAACAATCATTACTACACAAACCTATTTAGCAATTGAACCATACATCATTATAGGTATTATTTATTTCATCTTAACGTATACTCTATCAAAATTTATTGGTAAGTTTGAAAAGAGGTTGAAGCTAAGTGATTAAAGTAAAAAATTTGCAAAAAAAATTTGGTTCATTAGAAGTTTTAAAGGGAATAGATGAAGAAATTGCAAAAGGTGAAGTAGTATCTGTTATAGGCCCTAGTGGTAGCGGTAAATCAACGTTTTTAAGATGTTTGAATTTAATAGAAATTCCTACTAAAGGAACTATTGAATTCGATGGAGAAATTATTTATAAAAAAGAATCTTCGCGATATAAAAAAGCTGTTGAAGCGATTAAAGCAAAGAAAAAAGAAATGAATTCTCAAGAGTACAAAGCAAAATATAAAGCTGCTGTTTTAGAATATAAAAAACATCAAAATCTTGAAAAAGCGCGATTAAAAAAATTGGATAAAGCAATTAATATTCATCGTCAAAAAATGGGGATGGTTTTCCAACATTTTAATGTTTTTCCTCATTTAAACGTATTGGAAAACATTACTTTAGCGCCAGTATTAACCAATAAAATGAATAAAGAAGAAGCTGAAATAGTTGCCAAAGAATTGCTAGAAAAGGTTGGTCTTAAAGATAAGATATATGACTATCCTAAAAAACTTAGCGGTGGCCAAAAACAACGTTTAGCAATTGCTAGGGCTCTGGCAATGAATCCTAAAGTAATGTTGTTTGATGAACCAACAAGTGCTCTTGATCCAGAAATGGTAAAAGAAGTTTTGGATATCATTAAACAAGTTGTGAAAATGGGAATGACTGTTGTGATAGTGACTCATGAAATGGGATTTGCCAAAGAAATAAGCGATCGAGTTTTCTTTATGGATGATGGAAAAATTGTTGAAAAAGGAACACCAAAAGAAGTTTTTGAGAATCCTCAACATCCAAGAACAAAAGAATTTTTAAGTAAAGTATTATAAAACTCTAGCCAAAAACTAGAGTTTTATTATTTGTGTTAGAAAAAAACATAATATCTTTGTTATACTAGTAGAAGAATGAGGTGAAACAATGAAAAAAATATTTTTAATGATGTCTTTATTTCTATTAATTTTTTTGTTTGTTGGTTGTAAACAAAAAGTAATGGAGGATGCTACAATTGATGCTCCTACCGGAATGCCTTCTGATACAGTAGCAGGAAAAGACTTTTATGATGGTAGTTTATCACCAGACGTAATGGAAGGAGAAGTGGAACCTAAAGAAGAAGGTTCTCCAAATTTTATTCCCCAAGCAGGGCAAATTTCAGCAAGCGAATGGAGCGATCTGAAAAATTATCGTTTTTGGTTAAGTCTTTTTACTAGCGGGCAAGATTCTAAAGAGGGCTTATTTACCGAACATTTTCAGAAGGGATATTTTGATACTCTGAATATGATTGAGGTTGTTATTAAGAATGGTGAAGAAAAAGTATCAGGTGCTAAAGTAGAACTTTTGAGTGAAAATCAAGAAGTTTTATATACATCAATTACTAATGCTAATGGAAAAGCATATTTATTCCCAGCAACAAAAGAAATAACAACGATTAAACAAATAGGAATAACCGTTAATAATGTGACTACATACAAAGATTATACCTATAGTAAAGAAACAAATGTTGTAGAATACGATATAAAAACATCAAACACTAAAGAAAAAATAATTGAAATTATGTTTGTGGTTGATACAACAGGTTCAATGGGGGATGAAATTAGTTACTTAAAAGCGGAAATAGATTATGTAATCAGTTCAGCAAAAAGAAATCATCAAGAAGCAGAAGTTCGTTTAGCTCTTCTTTTCTACCGTGATTTTGGCGATGAATATGTTACAAGATATTTTGATTTCTCTACAAACATCGAAGAGCAAAAGAAAAATCTTGCAGCTCAAAACGCTTTAGGCGGTGGAGATTGGGAAGAAGCTGTAGATGTTGCTTTAGAAGAAGCAGTAACAAAAAAATGGAGTGAACAAAACACGACAAAACTACTTTTCCACGTGCTTGATGCACCTCCTCACTACGAAAAAGACATTATGACTAGGTATGCTAATGCGATTCAAGTTGCAAGTAGTAAAGGAATTAGAATGATTCCTGTTGCATCGAGTGGAATTGATAAATATACAGAATATTTACTTCGTAATGAAGCGATGATGACAGGGGGAACTTATACATATATTACTAATCATTCTGGTATCGGTGATGAACATATAGAAGCAACTGTTGGTGAGACAGTAGTAGAGTATTTGAATATGATGTTAATCAGGATTATCAGTGAATACTATACAGGAATTGAACAAGAAAAGGTTCCTTATTATCAAAAGTAGTTTATTAGTTAACAAGAGCAATTTATCGTTGCTCTTTATTTTTTTTCTTGTCTCTTCATTTAATAAATGATAAAATAATGTGTCCATAAAAGGAGTTTTTATGAAGGGTATAAAAAGAACATTAAAGCTAGCAAAAATGGTTATTAAATTATGTCCCTTTTATTTAATCTATAGCATTTTTGATATTGTTTTGGGATTAATTACGACATTTATTCCCATAGGTATCGTTCAAGTGATTATTGGTTATTATCATAATGGGGAGAAATTTATTAAAGTATTAATTGTTTGTGGATTGATAACCATTGTCGATTATCTAATTCAAATAATTTATAATTATTTTAATAAATTGTATCGACGCTATCAAAGGAGATTTTTCAGTCGTTACGAAATTATGATTTTCAATAAATTAAAGGAAATAGATTACGAAAAATACCAATCATCAGATTTCTTGAATGATTACAATCGAGCAATTGATGAAGGTGGTTGGGCATCTATAGGAGCGTTTTGGACACTATCGGATATCATATCTAGTTTTGCAAAAGTAATTATGATATTTACAATTTTTGCGTTAATTGACTATATAATTATCGTCTATGCGCTAGGAGTTGGAGTTGTTTACTTTTTTTTAATAAAATATGTTGCCCAAATAGAGTGGCAATTAAGTCAAAAAAACAAAAAAAATGTCAGAGAACGAGGCTATGTAAAACGAATGTTTTACTTAAAGGATGCTTCTTTTGATATCAGAACAAGCGAGATTGATAGTCTATTATTGCAAGCAAACGATACCATAGGGAGTCGTGTTATTAGCAACATAGATAAGACATTATTAAAAAGCTCAACGCTCACCTTTATTTCAGAAATTTTAATTAGAAGTATTTATCCCTTAGCTTTAGGTTTTATTTCGTATGTTACATTAAAATCAATGGATTTTGGTTCTTTTGTTGCGTTAACGGTTGCTGCATCTACATTGAGCAATATTGTTTGGAATCTTTCTGATAATTTAGCTTCTTTTGAAGCTGCGTCTGTTCGTGGGGAAACTGTGTTTGCGATAATGAATCAAAAAGGAGTTATTGAAATCAGTGGTACGAAAGAAGCAGAAACACTTGAAAAAATTGAAATTAAAAATTTACATTTCAGTTATGGAGAAACAAAGGTATTAGAAGATATCAATCTTACCATTACAAAAGGAGATAAAATCGCTGTTGTTGGGGAAAACGGAGCGGGGAAAACAACATTTGTAAAGATGCTCCTTCGTCTTTATGATCCACAAGAAGGAAAGATTATTTATAATAAAGAGCTCTATCAGGATTTAAAACCAGAAAGCATCAGAAAAAAAATAGGGGCTGTTTTTCAAGATTTTCAAGTTTATTCGTTTTCCATATCAGAAAACATTCTTTTAAGGAAAAGCAAGAATAAGGAAGATGAAGAATTAGTTATTGAAGCTTTAAAATTTAGCGGGCTTTATGAGAAAGTAATGTCTTTTCCTAAACAATTAGATACCATTATAACTCAAGAATTCGATAAAGAAGGAGTTGAATTAAGTAGCGGAGAAAAACAGAAACTAGCAATAGCAAGAGCCTACGCAGGTAATTATGATTTTATTATTCTTGATGAGCCGAGTAGTGCACTTGACCCTATCGCAGAAGCTGAAATTTATGACAAGATGATGAAACTGGGGAAAGATAGAACCTTATTATTCGTTTCCCATCGTTTATCAACAACAGTAAAAGCGAATAAAATTTATCTTTTCTCTGCTGGTAAAGTGATTGAAGAAGGAACGCATCATGATTTAATGCAAATGAAGGATGGACAATATCAGTATATGTTTAACATTCAAGCATTAAACTATTTAAATGGGGTAAAAGCAAATGAAAACATTTAAGAATAATATGATTATGATTAAATATGTTGCTAAGTTTTGCCCGTTATACATCATTTCTTCTTTTTTTGCTATTATCGCTTCTTCTGTTTCAAGTTTAATAGAAGTAATGATAGTTGAGAAAGTAATCAATTTGGTATTAGAAGAAAAAGCTGATTTCAATATTATTGTAAAAGAATTAATTTTATTTTTCGGTATCTTAATTCTTAGTTTGATTGTTAAAAGAATCCATTATGGATATCTCGTTGCTCGTAATCGTCACTTGTGGGTGAAAAAAATTCAAAGAGTAATGTTTGAAAAAGCAGCGAAACTAGATATCGCTAGTTTTGATAACCCGAAAGAATATGATTTGTTTCATCGTGCCTTAACACAAGGGGATTTAAAAGGAATCAATACATTTGACGCCTTTGTTCATTTTTTAATAAATGTAGCAAAGTTTTTTACAATAGGAATTTATATTGTTATCAAAGATCCTTTATTGTTAATTGCTGTTGTTGTCCAGTCAACAGTAGCCTACATTATTCAGTATAAAAACAATAAAATGTGGTATAAAACAAGTAAAGAAATGGAGACCAATCAACGTCGTTATGGATATATTAAACGTGTTTTCTACCTTGAAAAATATACCTGTGATATTAAAACAACCAATCTTCCCAATTTATTAATAGAAAAAGAGGAAGAAGTTAGAGTTAATCTTGATAAAGGTTATCGTGATACTGAAAACAAAGGGTTCTTGTACAATATTTTAGAAGATATTACTTCTCAAATCGTTCGAAACTTCGCGGTTTATGTCTATTTAATGTGGAAAGTATATAAAAACATTATTAATATCGCTAGTTTTGCAGCTTCTGTCAATGCTATATTACGAGTTACCAATTATATTTATGGCGTTGTATGGAGTATGGGTAGACTAAGGGATAATGCTTTATATATCGATGATTTCCTTTGGCTAATGAATTATCAACCAAAAGTTGAGGATAGTGGTGGCAAAAAACTAGAAAGCACTCATCCAGTGATTGAAATTGAACATGTTGGGTTTAAATATCCCGACCAAGAAGAATATGTTTTACAGGATATTAATCTAAAAATTGAACCACGAGAAAAAATCGCAATTATTGGATATAATGGAGCAGGAAAAACGACTTTAATAAAGTTGTTATTAAAGTTTTATCATGTTAGCGAAGGCGATTTAAAAATTGATGGAAATTCATTTTTAGATGTTGATGAAAAAGAGATTAGAAAAATGTATGTTTCTCTATTCCAAAATTTTCAAATCTATTCAGTGTCCGTTTTGGAGAATGTGCTTTTACGGTCAAGAAAATATGAAACTGATGATGAAGTTGTATGGGAAGCGCTTAAAAAAGCGGGACTATATGATAAAATTATGGCAACAGAAAAGAAACTAGACACGATCATGACGAAAGAATTCGATGATAAAGGACTAGTTTTATCAGGAGGAGAGCAACAAAAATTAGCAATAGCCAGAGTTTTTGCTGCGGACACTCCGATTATTATTCTAGATGAACCGACATCATCATTAGATCCAATATCAGAGTATGAAATTAATAAGAAAATATTAAAGTTGTATGCAGAAAAAACGGTCATTTTAATATCACATCGTCTATCAACAGTAGTTGACGCTAATAAAATATATATGATGGAAAAAGGTCGAATCATCGAACAAGGAAATCATATTCAATTGATGAAGAAAAAAGGTAAATATTATGAGATGTTTGAAACACAAGCTCACTTTTACCAAGAATCACAATAACAAGAAAAGAGCTCCTAATCAGAGCTCTTTTTATAAATCAATGTTAATCTCGACAGGGCAATGATCGCTACCTAAAACTTGATCATGGATGATAACATTTTTCAGATTATCTTTTAAATTTACAGAAGTAATGAAATAGTCAATTCTCCAACCAATGCCTTTTTCTCGGGCAAAGAAACGATAACTCCACCAAGTATATTGAATTTTTTCTGGATATAAATAACGAAAGGTATCTAGGTATCCTTCTTGAAGTAATGTAGAGAACTTAGTACGTTCTTCGATGGTGTAGCCTGGATTTCCTTCGTTGGATTTAGGATTTTTTAAATCGATTGGTTGGTGGGCTACATTTAAATCGCCACACATAATGACTGGTTTGATTTTGTTTAATGTATTAAGGTAGTCTTTAAGATCATCTTCAAACTCCATTCGATAATCAAGGCGGGTTAATCCTGGTTGTACATTAGGCGAATATAGAGTAACAAAATAAAAATTTTCGTATTCTAAGGTTATCGCTCTTCCTTCATCATTATATTTGCCATCAAGACCATAGATAACGGAAAGAGGTTTTCTTTTCGTATAGATTAAAGTACCAGAATACCCTCTTTTATCAGCAGAATTCCAATATTCATAATAGCCAGGAAAAGCAAATTCTTTTTGTTCTTCTTGCATTTTGGTTTCTTGAATAGCGAAAAAATCGGCATCCATTTCATCGAAAAAATCTTTGAAACCCTTTTTCATGCAAGCGCGAAGTCCATTGACATTCCAAGTTACAAATTTCATAAATTTACCACACTTTCTTTTGTTTGCCTATTCATTATACAAAAAAAACATTTTAAAATCTATAAAAATAACCTAAAAGAGATAAAAGAAAGGATAAAGGTTAAAGAAAACAAGAATAAGTTAAAAAAGGAATTGCTAAAGGGGAGAAAAAATTGTTATAATAAACATATATGGTGATATCGATGAAAAAAGAATTTACGGTAAAAAAAGAAAAAATTAATGGTGTTCTTGCTCATAAAATATATCGTGTTCTCTTTGATGAGGAAAACAAAGAGGAATTTCAATCCTTTCGATTTCTTGTTTTAAATATTGAGGAAGAGGAAGCAAGAGAAAAGATTGCGGATATTTTTGTTGAGCTTTTTGGAAAATCAGCTGTCCTTTATATCAATGAAAGACCGGTCATATTTTATTTCAATAACCAGGGATACGAAGTTAAAAATTTTTTGTGGTCTATTATTGATGACTTTGGAATCAAAGTATCGATTTTTAATAGCGGAAAAATCAGCTCAAAGGAAGCATTTTTTACAATATATCGTTTATATGAAAAATATATATCATCTAAAAAATTCCACTATTTCAGTGTAGGAGATTTAGTACTAGAAATCATTAAAAAAGATATGCAAGATTTAGAAAAATATCGAAAGATTTTATTGAATGATATAGAAGATAATCAGCAACTAGAAAAACTTATTCTTGCGATGTTTGATAACAATTTGAATATCACTAAAACAGCGAAAGATGTATACATGCATCGCAATACAATTAACAACAAACTGGAATATATTAAAAAAGAAACCGGAATGAATATGCAAGAGTTTAAAGATGCGGTTAGTATGTATTGGTTGATCAAATCAAAATCATAATTGTGCACTTTGCACATTGTATAAATAGAGTATCTTTAGTATAATTTTTACGTAAATGCACATTAGGAGGTAAATTAATGGCAACTGTAACACTTACAAATATAAATAAAGTTTATGATGGCAATGTTCATGCTGTTGTTGACTTTAATTTAAAAGTAAAAGACAAAGAATTTATCGTATTCGTAGGTCCATCTGGTTGTGGTAAAACTACAACATTAAGAATGATTGCGGGATTGGAAGAAATTACTTCGGGCGAATTAAGAATTGATGATGAAATCGTTAATGACGTAGCACCAAAAGATCGTAATATCGCGATGGTTTTCCAAAGTTATGCTCTATACCCACATATGACAGTATACGATAACATGGCTTTCGGATTAAAGCTTCGTAAATTTGCTCGTGATGAAATTGATCGTAGAGTAAAACATGCGGCTGGTATTTTAGGATTAAATCAATATTTGGATCGCCGTCCTAAAGCTTTATCAGGTGGTCAAAGACAACGTGTTGCTTTAGGTAGAGCAATCGTTCGTGATGCTAAGGTTTTCTTGATGGATGAGCCACTATCTAACTTGGATGCAAAATTACGTGTACAAATGAGAGCAGAAATTATCAAGATTACTGAGAGTTTAGGAATTACTACTATTTATGTAACTCATGACCAGATTGAAGCGATGACTATGGCGTCTAGAATTGTTGTTATGAAGGATGGTTACATTCAACAAGTAGGAACACCAAAAGATATCTATGATAATCCTAATAATATTTTCGTAGGTGGTTTCATCGGAACACCGCCAATGAACTTTATTGAAGGTATGGTTAATGATGATGGAATCTTCCAATGTGGTGATCATAAATTAGGTGTTTCTAGGATTAAAGTACCTGAGTCAAAAATGAAATTATTACAAGCTCAAAACTTTATTGAAAAACCAATTGTTTTAGGAATCAGACCTGAAGATATTCATGATGAACCAGAATTCTTAGAAAAACATCCAGATAAAGCAGTAAAATTAAAAGTTGATGTTGCGGAATTGTTGGGTGCTGAAACGAATATTTATGCTATTATGAGTGGTCAAAATTTAGTAGCTAAGGTTGCCGCTAGAGTGGATATTCATATGGGTGATGAAATTGTATTAGGCTTTAACACGGAAAAATGCCATTTCTTTGACCCAGAGACTGAGCAAAGAATCAAGAGAAATTAATCAAAAAGCAGTCTTTTGGACTGCTTTTTTGTATTAAGAGGAAGGAGGGAGAAGATGAAAATCTTTATTATTGGTGGAACAGGATTGTTGGGAAGCCAAGCAGCGGAAGAATTAATTAAAAGAGGACACAGTGTGTCATCGATTGCACTGCCTCCAATACCTGAAGGAGCAAAATTGCCGAAGGAAATGAAAATACATTTAGGCAACTATTTAGAAATGACCGATGATGAATTATTATATCATTTCGAAAATTGCGAAGGATTTGTATTTGCAGCAGGAGTAGATGAAAGAATTGAGAGACCACCATCGATATACCAATTTTTTAAAAAATATAATATCGATACAGTAAAAAGATTGTTGGGATTAGCAAAAAAAGCAGGTGTTAAACATGCTGTTATACTAGGTTCATATTTCTCTTATTTCGCAAAGAAAAATCCTGAAATGGAACTTACAAAATGGCATCCCTATATTCGTAGTCGGGTAGAGCAAGAAAACGAAGCCTTTAAATTTGCAAATGGTGATTTTAATGTAGCTGTTTTGGAACTTCCTTATATTTTTGGAACACAGTCAGGGCGTAAACCGGTTTGGACTTTTTTGGTAGAAAACTTGTTGGCAATGAAAAGAATAACTTTCTATCCAAGAGGGGGAACTGCAATGCTAACGGTAAGACAAGTGGGGGAAGCAATTGCTGGAGCATTAGAAAAAAATATTGGGGCAAAGGCTTATCCACTTGGTTACTACAATATGGAATGGAAAGAAATGATTTCAATATTTAATAAACACATCGGACGAGAAAAAAATAAAATCATAACAATACCTAAATTTTTGTACCGAATATCCATGAGAAAAATAATGAGAGATCAAAGAGAAAACAATATTGAAGGCGGTCTTCATATGGTTAAGTTTGCTGATCTTCAATGTACAAAATTGTTTATTGATAAGAGTTTGGGATGTGAATTTTTAGGTGTTAAGAAAGATAATATTGAAGAAGCAATCGGACAATCTGCAAAAATGAGTGTAGAGATTATTACAAACAATAAAAAAGTAGTAGAAATGAAAGAAGAATAAAGAGAAAAAAGGCATAATTTAAAAACATGCCTTTTTTTGTTGTGGACAAGCGTTTTCATATATGTTATAATTCAATTGTATCGGTCGTATGACCGACAAAGGAGTTTTTATATGGCGAAAAAAATGAAGATAGATATGCGCAATGAAATTTTGAAAAGCGTAGAAAGTCTGATCTCTGTGTCGGGCGTAAATTCTATATCTTTGAAGGATATAGCTAAGACCTGTAATATCAGTAAAGGAACTCTTTACTATTACTATAAAACAAAGGATGAAATTATCTTTGATGTCATTGTCAAGCATGTGCAAGAATTACATACGGAATATCTTGATTGGATTGAACGTCATCAACATGATTTAACAATCGAAAGATTTTTAAGTGTCATCTTATACAAAGGAGTTAAGTTATTTAATCGAGCCAAATTACATATATTTTTAGTGAATGAATGTATCAAAGGTAACGATGTTCTTCGTAATAAATTTAACGAATTATGGAACAAATGGCACAAGATTTTACAGGTCGGTATTAAAAAAGCATTTAAAAATGAACAAGAATCAGAAGATATTGCTTATTTGTTGATGTTAATCATCGATGGCTTAGCAATCCAAGAAGTCCTACAAAATCAAATAATTAGTGAAGAAAGAATTATCACATTAATGAAAAAAATAGGGGAACGCGATGTTAAGTAAAGTTGTTGCAAAATTGAATAGAAAAATTCAATTAATCAATCCTGATGTCAATCTTTCGTTGAAAGAAGATTGTGCTTTATTAACAGGTTCTAGTCATAATTGGGATGAAATCATTATGATTGGAAGAATGGTAGCGAAAACTAAAAAGTTTTATGGTGTGATTAATGATATAAAACTAAAAGATTTTGTTGAACCTAAGATGAGAGTTCCTAGTATAAGAGATGATATATACGAAGGAATGAAAGTGGATGTCCTTGTCATTGGCGGGGGAATTGTCGGTGCGGCAATCGCCAGAGAAATGACAAAGTATAATTTGGAAATAGCTCTTGTTGAGAAAGAGGATGATTTAGCCCTACATGCCAGTAGTCGTAATGATGGTTGTATTCACGTGGGAATTGATTTAAACAGTAAAACAAAGAAACTGGAATATTTACGCCGTAGCGTTCTTGTTTATGAAAAACTTGCCCAGGACTTGGATGTCGAGTATGATAAGGTAGGACAGATTATAGCGTTCAAAAGCAATTGGGAACGATTAATTTATTTACTTCTAAAACTAAAAATCAAAAAAAATGGAATACAAGAAACTAAATTTTTGAATCGTGAAGAATTGTTTAAACGAGAACCCAATTTAAATAAGATTGCAAAATTCGGTGTTTTATTTGGAACCGGAGCTTGTATTTGTCCTTATAATATGACTATTGCTCTTGCTGAAAGTGCAGTTATGAACGGAGCTAAAGTTTTATTATCTACAGCGGTATTATCGATGGAAGTTAAAAACAAGGAAATTATCAGTGTAAAAACAAATCGTGGGAGAATATTCCCTAAAGTTGTTATTAATGCTGCAGGAGTGTTTAGCGATATAGTAGCAGAAATGGCTGAAGACAGATTTTTTTCCATCCATCCAAGAAGAGGAACCAATGCGATTTTAGATAAAAAAGCGAAAGATAAATTGATGTTTCAATCGACAACAATTTATGGAGGATTAAAAAAAGCAGCGAAAAGGTATACAAAAGGTGGAGGAGTCATTCCTACTGTAGAGGGAAATACTTTAGTTGGCCCTACAGCAATTGAAACTCCTTACCGCGAAGACTTTGCGACCAATAGGGAAGAGATAAATCAAATTTTTTCTAAACATAAAAATAATGCGCCTCATTTACATCAAAAAGATATCATTACCTATTTTAGTGGAATTAGAGCGGCAACTTATGAAGAAGATTTTATTATTCAAAAAGGAAAATGGACGAAAAATATCGTTCATGCTGCTGGAATACAATCACCAGGCTTAACAGCAGCACCGGCGATAGCGGAGGATGTGGCAAAGTATACTTGCGATATCTTAGGAAACGTTACTAAGAATGAACAGTTCAACCCCATTAGAAAAGGAATAATTAGAGTAAATAAACTTTCTTATGAGGAAAGAAACAAATTAATTTTAAAAAAACCCGACTATGGTCAAATTGTATGTCGTTGTGAGGAAATCAGCAAAGGGGAAATTATTGATGCTTTGCATCGCCCAATTGTCGTACCGACAATTGATGCAATTAAAAAAAGAACCAGAGCAGGAATGGGACGGTGTCAAGGGGGATTTTGCCAACCTTTAGTCATCGAGATTATCGCAAAAGAAATGAAAACCAATAGGGAAAACATTAATAAAAAAGGGGATGGAAAAATCTTGTTACATCCTACAAAAGGTGAGAACCATGAATAAATATGATGTGGTAGTTATTGGTGGTGGACCTGCAGGGCTTGCAGCTAGTAAAAGTGCACATAAGAACGGAGCAAAAACTCTTTTAATTGAACGAGAAGGAGAACTCGGCGGAATCTTAAAACAATGTATTCATGATGGATTTGGATTAGAGCGTTTTAAGGAAAAACTGAGTGGACCGGAATATATTTATAATGAAACAGAAGAATTACCCTTGGAACTAGAAATCAGTTTATTGACTTATGTAACAAATATTACAAAAACTGAAAAAGGATTTGAACTCATCTTAGTTAATCGTCAAGGAATTAATAAAATAGAAACTAAAAAAATAATCTTGGCAACAGGGTGTCGAGAGAGAACGGCAAAACAAGTATCTATTCATGGGACAAGTCCAGCGGGGGTGTTGACTGCTGGAACAGCTCAATACTACATCAACATTTTAGGAGAAATGCCAACGAAAACTTGTGTAATTTTAGGTAGTGGTGATATTGGTTTAATCATGGCAAGGCGGATTACTCTTGAAGGTGGAAAAGTTATTGGGGTTTATGAAGCAAAAAGTACGCCAAGCGGATTAACGAGAAATATAGTGCAGTGTTTAGAAGATTATCAAATCCCTCTACATTTAAGTCATACTGTTACGAAGGTGTTTGGAACTAACCGCCTTGAAGCTGTAGAGATAAGCAAAGTAGATGAAAATATGCAACCGATTAAAGGAACCGAAAAAGTGGTGGATTGTGATGCATTGATTTTGTCAGTAGGACTTATTCCTGAAAACGAAATAGCAGAAAGCATTGGAGTAAGAATCAATCCCAAAACAAAAGGACCTTTTTGTGATCAGACGCTAATGACTAGTTTATATGGTGTTTATTGCTGTGGTAATGCCTTACATGTAAATGATTTGGTGGATTATGTTTCCGAAAGCGGAGAAATAGCAGGAGAAAATGCAGCGAAAAAAGCGGAAAAAGAAGAAAGAAAATTAATAGAGGTAAAAACAAATCAAAAGATTATGTATACGGTACCCTCTTTGATTGATTTGACTTGTATAACAAAGAAAACTATTTTCTATTTTCGCTCAACAGAAAACTATGAAAAGCAAAAATTAGTGATTTATGGTAATAAGGAGATTATTTTTTCAAAAAAATATCATGTTGTAAAACCACCAGAAATGGAAAGAGTGGAAATAGATTTGTCTAGTGTTAAAAATCTTCAAGAAATTAAAGTGATTCTTGAAGATGAATAAAAGGATAATCCTAAATAAAGAGTTGTAATAAAACTCAAAGCAGAAAACAGATAATCAATTTACAAGGAATATAAAACTAATTAAATAGGAGAAGAACGTGAAAAAACAGACATTAATTTTAACATTCGATTGTGGTACACAAAGTATTAGAGGGTTAATCTTTGATAAGGAAGGGAATATTCTAGCAAAAGAACAAGAATATTTTGAGCCTTACTTTTCTCGTGAACCTGGATTTGCTGAGCAAAAATGGGAAGTTTATTGGAATGCCTTTACAACCGTTTCTAAAAGAATTCATCAAAACAATCCACAATTGGTGGAAATGATTGCAGCAGTTACAACAACGACGATTCGGGATACTAATATTTGTATGGATAAAGATGGTAATCTACTCCGAGACGTCATTGTTTGGATGGATCAAAGAAAAGCAAAATGTAAAAAGCCGTTACCTAAAAAAAATGTCCTTCTTTTCAATTTAGTAGGAATGGGTGAAGCTTTAGAAGGACAAAGAAAAGTAACAAAAAGCAATTGGTTACAAGAAAATGAGCCTGAAATATGGAATAAAACGTACAAATATTTATTATTTAGTGGATATTTAAACTACGTATTGACAGGAAAAATTGTTGATTCCTATGCTAATCAAGTAGCACGTATTCCGTTTGATTATAAAAATAAAGTATGGCAAAAAGAAAACGGATTAACTTTCCCTGTCTTTAATATTCCGCTTGATAAACTTCCTGATTTAGTAAATCCAGGCGATATCTTAGGAACTATTACAAAAAAAGCAAGCTTGGAAACGGGTATCAAAGAAGGAACACCACTTATCGCTACAGGGTCAGATAAAGGTTGTGAAACTTTAGGTAGTGGAGTATTAAGTGAAAATGCGGCTTCGCTTAGTTTTGGAACAACAGCAACAATTCAGTTTGCAACAAAAAGATATGTAGAGCCAGAAGTGTTCTTGCCAGCGTATCCAGGGGTGGTGAAAGAATACTACAATCCTGAAGTGCAAATTTATCGGGGATTTTGGATGATTAGTTGGTTCAAACAAGAGTTTGCTCAAAGAGAAGTTGTTGAGGCAAAAAAACTGGGAATAGCCCCAGAAATAATACTGAATAAAATGTTGGCTGAGGTACCGCCAGGTTCCGAAGGTTTGATTTTACAGCCATTCTGGGATCCAATGCTTAAGAACCCTGAAGCAAGAGGTTCTATTATAGGATTTACCTCTGATCATACAAGAAAACATATTTATAGGGCGATTATCGAAGGAATAGGCTATGCTCTATATCAGGGTATGAAAACAGTTGAAAAACGAATGAAGACAACAATAGAGTATTTGACTGTTTCTGGTGGAGGTTCACAAAGCGATGAAATATGTCAAATAACAGCAGATTTGTTTGGCTTACCAGTAAAGAGAATTCAGACATATGAGGCATGTGGATTGGGAAGTTCAATGGTTGGCTTTGTCACACTTGGAATTTATAAAGATTATCATGAAGCGATTAATAATATGGTTAAATACGTGAAAGTATTTGAACCTGATCCTAAAAATCATGAAATTTACCAAGAAATTTATCATGAAGTATATAGTAAAATATACAAAAAGCTAAAACCACTATATTCAAAAATGAAAACAATGATAAAGAAAAGGGAGGATAAACATGAAACCATATAAGGAATTTGAGCCACATTGGTTTGAAGAACCAGCTCCAGAGAAAAGTTATCGTTCCATTTTTAAATGGGGAGATCCTAGTTTTCGTAAAATTCCTCGTGAAAATTTATACAAATTAATTAAGGAAGAATTGCAAATGACAGATGAAGATTTCAAACAATATGATGGAGACTTAGGAGTTGATGAAGTAAAGTTTGATATACCTGTGGGGCTAGCAAAGGAGCATATTGCTTATCTAGAAAGTGTTGTCGGGAAAGAATTTGTAAAGTATGATGACTATTCACGATTGAGCGTAGCATATGGAAAAACAATGTATGATTTACTTAGGTTACGGAAGAAGATAGTTGAAAATATTCCCGATGTAGTTGTCTATCCAGATAAAAAAGAGGAGATTGAAAAAATTGTCGCTTATGCATCAAAGCATAAGATACCGATTTATGTTTATGGTGGTGGAAGTAGTGTTACTCGGGGAGTAGAGTGTATGAAGGGGGGAATTTCCCTTGATATGCGCCTAAGATATCATAAAGTGATTGATTTTAATGAAAAAGACCAAACGATTACAGTACAAACGGGAATGAGTGGTCCTAAATTAGAAGCAACTTTGAATCAGGCACAATCGCTTTTTAACGCAAAAAGAGCGTATACTTGTGGGCATTTTCCTCAATCTTTTGAATATAGTTCTGTAGGTGGTTGGGTAGTAACAAGAGGTGCTGGGCAAAACAGCACTTATTATGGTAAAATCGAAGATTTGGTTTTGTGTCAAAAATACGCTACACCAAAAGGCAATATCGTAACTTCTAATTATCCAAGAGAAGCTACAGGACCTTCAATAAACCATATCATGATGGGGTCAGAAGGTGCTTTTGGGATTCTAACTGAAGTAACCTTGCGTGTATTCAGATATTTACCAAAAAATCGTGTTCGCTTTTCATATATGTTTAAAAATTGGGAAATAGCCCAAGAGGCAGCACGTGAAATGATGCAAAGCGAAGCAGGAAACGCTTCTGTATTTCGTTTGTCAGATCCTGAAGAAACAAATATTATGATGAGACTATATGGTGTAGACCAAAGCCCACTAGCAAAATTATTTAAAATAATGGGACTAAAGCCGATGGAAAAATGTTTGTTTTTGGGATTTACCGATGGAGAAAAAGGATTCTCTCGTAATGTAGCTAAAAACATCAGAAGAATTGCGCGAAAATATAAGGGCATGAATTTAACTGGTATGGTTACTAAAGAATGGGAAAAAGGAAGATTCAATGATCCATATTTACGCGATTCTATGCAAGATTTTGGTATTATGACAGATACATTGGAATGTTCTGTTAATTGGTCCAATATGCAAGAAGTGTATGAAACAGTAAGAGCTTATTGTAAATCACGACCGAATACGGTTTGCACTACTCATATGTCCCATGTATATCCACAAGGAGCGAACCTTTATTTTATTTTTATTGCGAAGATGAATGAGATAGATGATTTTAAAACGTATCATAGTGGAATTTTAGATGCTATTCAAAGCTCAGGAGCAGCGATGAGTCATCACCACGGAATAGGAAAAATGTTTGGTCCTTGGTTAGAAGGGCAATTAGGTAAAAATGAATATCAAATTATAAAAGTTTTAAAAAATCACTTCGATCCGGATAATATTATGAATCCTGGAGGAACATTAGGTTTAGATACCAAAAACGAGGATAAAAGATTTCTAAAAAAGTAAAAAAATAATGAAAAGAAAGAGCTAAACAAAAGCTCTTTTTTCTATCTTTTTTCAAAGCCAAGAACTAGGATAAAACCCTATGATTTGTTAGAATAATAGGGGGTAATTATGAATGAGTTCACATTATATTTTCTAGAAGAAAGTGAAAAAACCATTATTTGGGATTTTAATGGTGTTAAAATAAAAAATAACTATTATAAGAAGATTCTGAAAGAGATTTGTGAGAAAGAAGTAACTACATTGAATGCGAGAATCGAGATTGTAAAAAAAATAACAAAAAGAAGAAATAATGTTCCTTTGTACATTAATCATCAATTATTATTTTTTAAAATTAAAGCAACGCCAAATATTTGGATTAATTACTTTAATGTGTTAAAATATGAACCTGAAAATGAAAAAACAAGAGTTATATTTAAGAACGGAACCACATTATTAATTAATAAAAGAATAAAATATTTGAAAAAGACGATAAGAATGATAAAAAAGATAACGTTTTACACGCAAAAAAAGTAAAGTAAATATATACTTTCATAGAAAAATGTGGTACACTAATATAGTAAAAGGTGTGATTAATCCTGGTTGCTATATTACTAAAAATAGACTTTTCTAGTTTTTTTGAGTATTGGACAGAATTAGCAAACAATAATGTTTGGTTGACCATTTTAATTGCTTTGTTTCTTCCAATATTAGAAGCAATTCTGCCCTTTTTACCGTTGGTGATAATCGTTAATTACAACCTTGCTATGTTTAACGCTGTTTTCCCTTTTGCAGGGAGCCAGGGTCTGGCATTGTTAGTATCATCACTAGGTTCAATTATCGGTGCATCAATTGTTTTCTTCGCTTTAAAATATTCCGTTGGAAAATGGTTTCGTAAGAAAGTGGAAAAAAACGAGAAAGTTGTACAAACGATACAGCGGATTAATAAGGTAAATACTTCAACCTTAATTTTACTCTTATCTAATCCTTATACACCGACATCAATATTTAATTATGCGATGGCAATTTCGGGGTTTCAAACAAAAAAATATTTATTGGTGATTTCGGTTTCTAGAATAATAGAACTTACATTACTAGGATTATTGGGAATTATTTTCCAAGTTGGAGATGGAATTGTATCATTTGTTTGGATTACATTAACCTATATTATTGTATATATGCTGATATGGCTTTGGAGAAAATGTTATTTAAAAAGGAGAAAAAAAATGAACAAAAAGACAATTAAAGATGTTGAATTAAAAGGAAAAGTTGTTTTAATCAGAGTTGATTTTAATGTGCCAATGAAAGATGGGATAATTGTTGATGATAATCGAATTGTCCAGGCATTACCAACAATTAAGTATGCAATTGAGCATGGGGGGAAAATAGTATTATTCTCACATTTAGGAAGAGTGAAGGAAGAAGCTGATAAAGCGGATAACACCTTAGCTCCAGTAGCAAAAAGATTGTCGGAATTATTGAATAAGCCAATTGTTTTTATTGATGAAACAAGGGGTGAAAAGTTAGAAAAAGCGATTAAAGCAATGAATAATGGCGATATTGTTATGTTTGAAAACACAAGATTTGAAGACATAAATGGTAAAAAGGAATCTAAGAATGATCCTGAATTAGGAAAATACTGGGCTTCCTTGGGTGATGTTTTTGTTAATGATGCTTTCGGTACCGCTCATAGAGCTCATGCTTCTAATTCTGGAATTGCTGCTAATATGAAAGATGTTGTTGCTGGTTTCCTAATGGAAAAAGAGATTAGATTCATTGGAAATGCTGTTGATAACCCAGTACGACCATTTATAGCTATTTTAGGTGGGGCAAAAGTAAGCGATAAAATTTCAGTTATTGAAAATTTAATCAATAAAGCAGATAAGATATTAGTGTGTGGTGCAATGGCCTATACTTTCTATAAAGCATTAGGATACGAAGTAGGAACAAGCAAATGTGAGAATGATTTTGTTGAATTCGCAAAAGGATTGTTAGAAAAAGCAAATGGAAAAATCATTTTACCGATTGATACAGTTGTAGTAAAAGAGTTTAGTGAATTTGCTGAAAGTCGTGTTGTTCTTTCTGATCAAATTCCTGCTGATGAAATGGGTATGGATATTGGTCCAAAGACAGTTGAATTATTTGAAAAAGAATTGCAAGGAGCAAAAACAGTTGTTTGGAATGGTCCTGCAGGAGTATTTGAATTTGATAAATTTGCTGTCGGAACAAATGGTATCTGCAGAATTCTAGCTAATTTACCAGATGCTACTACAATCATTGGTGGCGGTGATAGTGCTGCTGCAGCAATCAAATTAGGATATGAAGAAAAATTCAGCCACATTTCTACTGGTGGTGGAGCGAGCTTAGAATATCTTGAAGGTAAAGTATTACCAGGAGTAGAAATTATCAACGATAAGAATTGCTGTTGTGGCAATTGTAAGTAGGAGAGAATTATCATGAGAAAACCTATTATCGCAGGAAATTGGAAGATGTTTAAAACCCGAGATGAAACATTGCAATTTGTATATGCTGTTTCTAATGTTGTACCGAGTATAGATAAAGTTGACAGTGTAATTTGTGCTCCATTTCCGATGTTACGATGTCTGGTAAAACGTCAGGGTGAAAATTTAAGAATTGGCGCTCAAAACATGCATTTTGCTGAAGAGGGTGCATATACAGGAGAAGTAAGCGCGACAATGCTCACTAGTCTAGATGTTACTTATGTCATTATTGGTCATAGCGAAAGAAGAGCAATGTTTAATGAAACAGATGAAAGTGTAAATGCAAAGCTTCATCAAGCGTTTAAACATCAATTAAAACCAATACTTTGTGTGGGCGAAACTTTAAAACAAAGAGAAGCTGGCCAAACAGAAAAAGTAATTAGTAAACAAATTAAAAAAGACTTAGCAGGTCTAAGTGAGACGCAAGTAAAAGACTTGGTAATTGCTTATGAACCTATTTGGGCGATTGGAACAGGCAAGACGGCTACTAGTCAAATAGCAGATGAAACGTGTGGTTTTATTCGCCAAATGATTCAAAAATTATATAATAAAGAAACTGCAGATGCAATTAGAATCCAATATGGTGGAAGTGTAAAACTGAGCAATATTGATGAATTAATGAGCATGCCAAATATTGATGGTGCATTAATTGGAGGTGCTAGTTTAATCGCTGAAGATTTTGTTAAGTTAGTTAATGCAGCTATAAAATAAGGACGCCGAAAAGCGTCCTTTTCTTTACGAGAAAGATAAAAAAATGTTATAATATAAAAAGAGAGGTGATTATGCGTGAGTAAAATGGAAATAAGAGAAATTGTTGCCAATCAAAGAGCATATTTTAACACAGGTGTTACTAAAAGTTTATCGTTTAGATTAAAAGCGCTGAAGGATTTACAGGATTCGATTCTTTTTCATGAACAAGATATTTTGCTAGCTTTAAAAAAAGACTTAAATAAATCAGATATTGAAGCATATATGACAGAAATCAGTCTTTTGCTAGGAGATTTAAAATATATAAAAAGAAAACTATCAAAATGGATAAAACCAACCAGAGTAAAAACAGCGTTAATGCAAATGCCTGCCCGTTGCTATGTGGTAAAAGAACCTTATGGGGTCAGCCTAATTATGTCACCCTGGAATTACCCATTATTATTAACATTAAGCCCTCTAATAGGTTCAATTGCTGCAGGTAATTGTGCAGTAATAAAACCCTCTGCATATGCTCCTGAAACTTCTCTAGTAATCGATAAAATTATTACAAAAGTCTACAATCCGGAATATTGTACAGTTATTCAAGGGGGAAGAGCGGAGAATACTGAACTATTAAAACAAAAGTTTGATTATATCTTTTTTACTGGAAGTGTTGAAGTGGGAAAACTAGTAATGGAGTCAGCAGCAAAGAATTTAACTCCAGTAAGTTTAGAACTGGGTGGGAAAAGCCCAGTTGTTATTGAAGAATCAGCAGATATAGATATGGCAGCCAAAAAAATTGTTTTTGGGAAGTATATCAATGCAGGGCAAACTTGTATTGCACCTGATTACGTGTTAGTTCATCAAAATAAAGAAAAACAATTAATAACCGCCTTACAAAAATATATTGAAGAGTTCTACCCTAAAGATAATGAAGGGAATGTGATTGAATATCCAAGAATTGTAAATGAAAGGCATTTTGAAAGATTAAAAAATTTAATTGAAATCGATAAAGTTGTAATAGGCGGTAAGACAAACAAACAAAATTTGTCAATTGAACCAACTGTGATGAAGGATATTAATTTTAATAGTCCCGTTATGCAAGAAGAAATATTCGGACCTATTCTACCCATCATTACATACACGGATTTAGAGGAAGTCATTAAAAAACAACAATCCCTACCCAAACCACTAGCTTTTTATTTATTTACGAACAATAAGAAAGTTAAGAAACGCATTCTTAACGATATTTCTTTTGGCGGAGGATGCGTCAATGATGTAATTATGCATATTGCGACTCCATATATGGGGTTTGGTGGTGTTGGTAATAGTGGTATGGGAAGTTATCATGGAAAATTGAGCTTTGATACATTTACCCATAACAAGAGTATTGTTGATAAAATAACAGGAATCGACCCATCAATTAGATATCGTCCTTATACTGACAAAAAGAAAAAATGGCTCAAGAGGATTTAGAGAAAAAGATTGACAAATAAACAAAAAAGTGTATAATAGTAAAGGCGTCAACAAAAGACGCTGTGTGATATAGCAGCACTTGAAAAATTAAAATAGAAATAGAAGTACCTGTAGAGGAGTAAGTAACCTAGCTGCAAATGGTGAAAACTGTTTTCAAATCTATCATTTTGATTATGTTCAAGTCCTAGCAATAAAGTATAAGGAGGAAAAAATATGTCACGTTTTACAGGATCAGATTGGAAAGTATCAAGAAGACTGAAATATTCAGTATCTGAAACAGGAAAAGAATTATTAAAAAGAAATTATGCACCAGGGCAACACGGAAAGCGCCGTGTAAAACTTTCTGAGTATGGTGCACAATTACAAGAAAAGCAAAAAGTTCGTTTTACTTATGGAATGAGTGAAAAACAATTTAAGAAAGTATTTGTTTTGGCTTCTAAATTACAAGGTAAACAAGGCGATAACTTTTTGAAATTATTAGAATCAAGATTAGACAACTTAGTTTACAGAGCAGGATTTGCCTCAACAAGACGCCAAGCCCGTCAATTAGTAAACCATGGTCATATTACTGTGGATGGCAAGAAATTAGATATTCCATCATATTTAGTAAAACCTGGTCAAAAGATAGGTGTTAAGGAAAGTTCTCGCAACTTAACCATCATACAAGAAGCTCTTGATTCCTTAGTTGTCAGAAAGGAATATGTTTTCTTTGATGCTAATACCATGGAAGCAACCTTTGTTCGCTATCCTGAAAGAGAAGAATTTTTGGAAGAAATTAAAGAAAATCTTATCGTCGAATTTTATAACAGATAAAAAAAGGAGATTTCTCAAAGGAGATTTCTCCTTTTTATTTACTCATTTTTTGTCAATTATATTATCACGATAGTTTGTGGATTCAAATACGATAAAACTTTATTTTTTATAGTCCTTGATGTATAATAAGAAAAGGTGAAGATTTATGAGATATTTTGATTATACAGCAACAACCCCTATCGATAAAGAAGTATTAGAAACCTATATAAAAGTGCAGAATAGTTACTTTGCAAACACAAGTTCTCTTCACAGTTTAGGGCAAAAGAGTAATGCGCTTTTCGAACAAGCAAGTGCAGAAATAAAGGATTTATTAGGTCTTAAACAACACAATATTGTTTATACTAGTAATGCAACGGAAGCAAATAATTTAGCAATCTATGGAATTGTTGAAAAGCACATTCGTGGTAAATTAATCACTACTAAAATAGAACATCCTTCTGTATTTGAAGTTTTTAAAAATTTAGAGCGAAAAGGTTATGATGTTGTTTATCTGGATGTTGATGAAAAGGGGATAATTGATATCAAACAATTACAAAGAGAAATCGATAAAAATACTATTTTAGTATCGATTATGTGGGTAAACAATATTGTTGGTTCAATACAACCAATTAAGGAGATTATAAAAATCGTCAGCGGATATCCAAAAACAAAACTGCATGTTGATGCTGTTCAAGGAATTGGAAAAATAAATCCTGATTTTAATTTCAAAGATATTGATTTGTTTACGATTAGTGCTCATAAGATATATGGTCCAAAAGGAATTGGAGCCTTGATTTATAATCAAAATATCGATTTATATAAAAGATTATATGGTTCTAGTGCTCAATATGGAGTCAAACCAGGAACAATTGATGTAGCTTTAGTCGTATCGTTATGTAAAGCACTTAAAAAATATCTGCCTCTAACAGAAGAACATTATCAATATGTATTATCGTTAAACCGTAGATTCCGTAGTAAACTAGAAAATCAAGAGGGAATTATTTTTAATAGTTGTTTAAAAGCGAGCCCTTACATTATCAATCTTTCTCTTCCTCACATTAATGGAGAAACAATAGTGCATATTCTCGAGGAAAAAGAAATATATCTCTCAACAGGCTCTGCGTGTTCTTCAAAATTAAAGAAGCCTGAAAAGACGATTTATAATATGACTAAATCTGAGTTGTTAGCAACCACAACAATTAGAATAGGGTTGTCGCATTTACTATCACAAACGGATATAGATGATTTGGCTCAAGAAATAGGAGAGATTGCCAATGTATGATTTAATTATGGTTAGATATGGAGAAATGACGTTAAAGAAGAAAAATTATCGTCAATTTTTAAATAAAATAGCTGAGAATATTGTCAATAAATGTAAGATTTATCCTGAATTAACATTTAGGAAAACAGATTATCGTTTTTATATCAATTTAAATGGTGTTGATTATAACAAAGTTATTGATATTCTAGATACTATTGTAGGTCTTTATTCTTATAGTTTATGTAAAAAGACAGAAGCTAATTATGAAAGTATAGCAGAGGAAGGCATAAAATTAATTCAAGAAAATTTTTGTGGTTCTTCAAAAACCTTTAAAGTGGCAACAAATCGAGGAAATAAATCATTTCCGGCGACTTCTATTGAGATATCACAGGAAATTGCTCGTCGAATTTTACCAAATATTGAAGGGCTAAAGGTTGATGTTCATCATCCTGATATTACTTTAAATGTTGACTTGCGTTATGAAGGGACATATATATTCGTACAAACAATAAAAGGATTGGGAGGTTATCCTTCTGGGATTGCTGGTAAAGGATTGCTGATGATGAGTGGAGGAATTGATAGTCCTGTAGCAGGCTTCCTGACTTTAAGAAAAGGGGTAAATCTAACGGCCATTCATTATGCTTCTCCTCCTTATACAAGTGGGAAGGCATTGCAAAAAGTAGTCGATTTATTGGAGAAATTGGCAATTTACACAACTTCTGGAAACATTACCCTGCTTGTCGTACCATTTACCAAAATACAAAATAGGATTCATGAACAAGCAAACCAAACTTATATGGTGATATTAATGCGACGAGCTATGTATAAAATCGCCAGTGAGGTTTGTCGCAAGCAAAACATGGATATTATTATTAATGGTGAAAGTATTGGTCAAGTTGCTTCGCAAACACTAGAAAGCATAAAAGTAGTGAATGAAGTTACCAACATTCCTGTTATTCGTCCATTGGCAACTTATGATAAAGAAGAAATTGTTGAAATAGCACGAAAAATTAAAACTTATGATATTTCAATCAGACCATATGAAGATTGCTGTACAGTTTTTGTTCCCGAACACCCAATTATTAAGCCAAGAATTGATCATGTTATTTTTGAAGAAAGAAAATGTGAACTTGAACCGCTGATAGCAGAAGCGATTGAAAACATAGAAATAATAGAGCTTAGTTGTTTTAAAAAGTATTTTGTTTACCAAGAAGAAAAATTCGAAATATAAGGAGCTTTTTATGGAAAAAGAAAAGAATACGATATCAAGCGAAGAAAACAAACCTCTGAATGAAGAACAAGAGAATTTAGAAACTGAATCAAGAGAAGAGCAGGTCATAAGAAGAATTCACGAATTAGATATCATTTTAGAAGAGCTTGAAGATCAATTATATAATCAAAAAATAGCTACACTTGAAGAAACTGAATATAAGAATTATAAGAAAGAAAGCAATCAATTACGAAAAGAATTGAAAGAAATCAAGAAAACAAATAAAAAAGAAGGAACGTTGGAAAGTTTACCAATATGGATACCTATTTATACTTTAATTATTTGCATTCTGGGTGCATATCCAATTGTTCCTATGCTTCCCCTTAATCTTATCAAGAGCATTTTTCCTTCCTTACCAGTTAGTTTACAAACAAATTTTATGTTCTATTTATTGATGATTGGTTATTCATTATTATTGATTTTAATTAGCTTTTTCATTTGGCTATATGCTTTTAAAAATAAGGCAATAAAGAAAATGTTCCTTTATGCGATGTTTATACAACTGTTTATAGCGATAATTTCTTGTTTGGTTGCTTATTTGTAATATGAAAAAAATAACATCTATTAATAATGAATATATTAAAGAACTGGTACGATTACACGAGAAAAAACATCGTGATAGGCAACAAAGATTTCTTGTTGAGGGGTATCATTTGCTCTTAGAAGCGAAAGATTTATTGGAAAAAGTCTTAATCGTCGATGAAAAAGATGAGGTAATTGGAGTTGAAAACATTCTAGTCACCAATGAGATTATCAATAAAGTTGGATTTACTAAAACACCACAACCAATTATAGGAGTTTGTCGTTATTTCCCTAAGTATACATTAACAGGAGAAAGATTTCTTTTACTCGATCGCCTTCAAGATCCAGGTAATATCGGAACTTTAGTTCGCAGTGCAGTAGGCTTCGATATAGATATGGTTGTTTTAAGCGATGATAGTGTAGATTTATACAACGATAAATTTATCAGAGCAACCCAAGGAGCATTATTTAAAACTAAGGTTATTGTTGCCCAATTAGAAAAAGTTGTTGGAGAACTAAAAAAACAAAAGATAAAAATAATAGGAACATCGCTTGAAGCTAGCAAAGATTTAGAAGAAATTGCAGGGGAAAAGAAGTATGCAATTATCTTGGGGAATGAAGCAAGTGGTGTAAGTAAGAATTTATTAGAAATGACCGATGTTAATGTTAAGATTAAGATAAACCCTACTTTAGAATCGTTAAATGTAGGCGTTGCTGGTGGGATTATTATGCATTATTTGGCTATGAAATCAAAAAAATAATTATTTGGAAAAGTCTTTGACTTTTTTAAAATTTATGATATAATACGATTAGAAAGTGTACTAATTGAGGAGTGGGGTTATCTCACTCCTTTAAAAATGATGTTGCACGAAAAATTGAATTTAAAGCTTACTAGAGTAAAAATAAACATAAAAGGCAGAATTAAAACGATAGAAATTCCCTTTTTTTAAAATCAATAAAAGTAGATCAATTGTAGGTTTTAGGAGGATATTATGATAAGTAAAAACTTTTTTGAATCATTGGAAAGTATAGCGTTTGATAGAGGACTAGAGATCCATGATGTTTTAGATAAAGTAGAAATTGCTATTGCTGTTGCTTGTAGAGATACAGAGTATAAAGGTGAAATAAAAATGGAATGCGATTTTGAAAAGAAGAGAATTAAAGTATATGATTATCGTTATGTTGTTGAAGAATTGACAGAAGGCAATAAGGGCGAAATCCTGATAGAAGAAGCACAAATTCTTAAACCAAAAAGTAAAGTAGGAAGTGTTATTAAAAGAGAAGTTGATTTAAACAAATTTGGAAGAAAATCGGCTAGTAAATTTAAACAGACTTTATTAAGTGGGTTGAAAGAATTGGAGCGAGAAGAGGCATTCAATTTCTTTAGTGAAAAAATTGGAGAAATTATCAATGCGAAGATTATCAATAATGCAAATGGCTTTATTACATTTGCAATTGGTAAGAATAGTGAAGCCACTATGCCTGAAACGGAAGGATTACCAGGCGAAGAATTTATTATTGGTGAAAGCAAAAAAGTATATATCACTAAAGTAGAAAAAACAACAAAAGGACCAAAGGTGTTCTTAACTCGTTCAAACAAAGAAATCGTAAAAAGATTGTTCGAATTAACTATTCCAGAAATTGCGGATGGTTCAATTGAAATCATGGGAATTGCTCGTGATCCAGGAAGTAGAACAAAAGTTGGAGTACAATCACTAAAGCCTAATCTGGACCCTAAAGGAGCTTGTGTAGGACAAGGAGGATTGCGGATTAAGAGTATTAATGAAGATTTAAACAATGAAAAAATAGATATATTTACATGGAAAGATAATCCAGTTGATTTAATAGCAGAAGCATTACTTCCTGCAAGGTCACTGAGCGTAATTGTTGATGAAAAAGCAAAGAAGGCAATAGTGATTGTTAAGGATGATCAATATTCACTAGCAATTGGTAAGAATGGGCAAAATGCTCGCTTAGCTGCTTATGCAACTGATTGGCGCATTGATATTAAAAAATTATCCGATGCGACCAAAGAAGGTCTTGAATTTCAATATAACGTAATTCAAAAATAAGGAGGTGCCATAATGAACAAAACTAAAAAAGTTCCACTTAGGAAATGCGTTGCAACTAATGAACAACACCCAAAGAAAGAGATGTTTAGAATTGTTCGCACACCCGAGGGGAATGTTATTATTGACGAAAAGGGTAAAGCAAATGGTCGCGGAGCTTACCTTAGTAAAAATGTAGAGGCCATTATACAAGCAAAGAAAAAGAAAATACTCGATAAAAATTTAGAAGTTTTAGTCCCTGAAGAAATCTATGAACTTTTACTATCAAAGTTAGGTGATACTGGTGACGAAAGATGAAAAAGTATTAAATTTATTAGGATTAGCATATAAAGCACGTAAAGTTATTACGGGAGAAGAAAATGTGATAAAACTTCTTCAGAATCAGAAAGCAAAGATTGTTTTTGTGGCTAGTGACGCTTCAAGTAGAACAATAGACAATTTTAAAAGAAAATGTTTTTTCTATAAAACAAAGGTTAGTTTCAGTTTTAATACGGAAGAATTGACAAAAGCAGTGGGAAAAACATTAGTAAAAATATTAGCGATTACTGACCAAGGATTTTATGAATCTTTGCAAGGACTTTTAGAACGAGGTGATTATTATGAAGGTTAAGGACATATTAGAGATATTAAAAATTCCTCAAGAAAAATTATTTAAAGACTTAAGCAACGTTGATATTGAAGCCGATTTAGAAACAGATGTACCAAACGATGTTGTTAAGAAATTGAGTAAAAAGTATGGAGTGAATCTTAAGCCGGTAAAAGCAAAAAAAGAACCGGTAGTTAAAGTTAAGATTACTCCACCAAAAGAACAGCCAGTTGCAAAAGAGGAGCCTGAAAAAAAAGCAGTTGAAGAAAAACCAGTTGAAGTAAAAAAAGAAAGTAAGCCTGAAGTAAAACCTCAGCCTGTTACCGCAGAAGAGGGCGCTGAAAAGAAAAAGCCCACTAAAAAACAGGAACCAAAAAAGCAAGCTCCTAGTGTGGAAGCAGAAGAGCCGGAAAAGACCCCTATTCCTGAAATTGATGTAGAATTAACAAGAGTTTATGATGATTCATATAATGATTATGTTCAAGAAACAAAAGAATATACGCGATTAAAAAATATTAAAAAGAAACAAAAAGGTCGTCAACAAGGTCGCCAAAGCAATATTGAAGAGAAAAAAACAAAAGAAAATATATTATATTTTGTTCCAGGTATGACTGTTGCGCAAATAGCGGATGGTCTTGGTTTGGGATATGGTGAAATTGTTCGTAAGCTGATTGATTTAGGATTTATGGTTTCAGCAACTCAATCTATTGACCGAGATATTGTTGAATTGCTGGCAGAAGATTCCGGATTTACATTAAAAAATAAAGTTTCGGAAGATATCACTAAATTTGAAGAAATCGTAATTGAAGATGATGAAAAATCATTAGTGCCACGCCCAGCAGTTGTCACAATTATGGGACATGTCGACCATGGAAAAACCACTTTACTCGATACCATACGTAATACCAGAGTGGTTGCTGGTGAAGCCGGAGGCATTACCCAACACATCGGTGCTTATCAAGTAAAGAAAAAAGGGAAAACAATAACCTTCATTGATACGCCTGGTCATGCAGCATTTACCGAAATGCGAGCACGAGGTGCCCAATTAACAGATATCGTTATCTTAGTTGTTGCTGCCGATGATGGAGTTATGCCACAAACTAAAGAAGCAATTGAGCATGCACAAGCAGCAAAGGTTCCAATCATCGTTGCGATTAATAAAATGGATAAACCAACAGCTAATCCTGATCGCGTAAAGCAAGAGTTGGTAGCTCTTAATCTTATTCCCGAAGAGTGGGGAGGCTCAACTATCTTCGTTCCGATTTCTGCCTTAACGGGAAAAGGAGTAGACGATTTATTGGAAATGGTCGTTTTAACGGCCGATATTGAGAATTATCGGGCAAATCCTAATCGTCTGGGAATGGGAATTGTTATTGAAGCAAAATTAGACAAAGGTCGTGGCCCTGTTGCAACCTTTCTGGTAAAGAATGGAACGATTAAAATTGGAGATCCGATTGTCGTAGGAAATACATATGGTAAAATCAGAGCTATGCAAGATGAGACAAAAGCTAGTTTAAAATCAGCAGGTCCATCAAAAGCAGTTGAGGTAACGGGATTAGTTGATGTTCCTCAAGCTGGTGATAGTTTTATGGTATTTGAAGATGAAAGAACAACCAGATTAATCAGTGAAGAACGTAGTAGTCGTGCTTTTGATATTGAAATGGGTGTCGGTAAAGAGATCAACTTAAAAACCATTTTTGAAAAGTTGGATGATTCACAAAAGGAACTAAACTTAATCATTAAAGGAGATGTTCAAGGTTCTATAGAAGCTTTACGTAATTCACTAGAAAAAGTAGAAGTAGAAGGTGTGAAAATAAATGTTGTCCGTTGTGCTGTTGGAGCAATCACAGAGACAGATATTACCTTAGCGGTTGCTTCTGGTGCGATTATCATTGGATTCAATATTCGTCCAAATGCAGCAACTCTTAAGTTGGCAAGCGAAAAGAAAATTGAAATTAGATTATATAATATCATTTATAAAGTTTTAGAAGATATTCAAGCTGCGATGGTCGGCATGCTTGATCCTGTGTTTGAAGAAAAAGTTACTGGTGAAGCAGAAGTAAGAACAATATTTAAAGCTTCAAAAGTGGGAACCATTGCCGGATGTTATATAGCAAATGGGTATATCACACGTAATTCCGATATTCGTTTAATCAGAGATAGTATCGTAATATATGAAGGAAAGCTTTCATCATTAAAGAGATTTAAAGATGATGTAAAGGAAGTAAAATTTGGTTACGAATGTGGTATGACAATTGAAAACTATAACGATATTAAAGAAGGCGATATCATTGAAGCCTATGTTATGGAAAAGGTAAAGCAATAATGAAGCATCGTCAAGTTAGATTAGAAAAAATTATTGAAAGAGAATTAAGTCGGATACTCTTAACAGAAGTAAAAGATGAGCGATTACGATATGTTACTATTTTTAGAGTTGATTTGAATAACGATTATTCTATTGCAAATGTCTATTTTTCAGTAATGGGTAATGAGGATCAAAAACAGTCGACTGCAAGAGTATTAGAAGAAGCCAAGGGATTCATCAGAAGTTCTTTAGGAAAAGTTCTAGAAATTAGAAAAGTTCCAGAACTGCGATTTAAGTACGATAAGTACGGAGAAAAAATCGAAGACATTCTACAGGGCTTGAAAAAATAGCCACTAATGGCTATTTTTTAAATGAGGGAGATGTATAATATGGATAAGGAAAAATTAAATAATTTACCAAAACAACCTGGTTGTTATCTTATGAAGAATAAAGAAGGCGAAATTATTTATGTTGGAAAGGCTAAAAACTTATTTAATCGGGTAAGAAGCTATTTCGTTGGTAGTCATGATGGCAAAACAACAGCGCTCGTATCCCAAATAGAGGATTTTGAATATATTATTACGAGCAGTGAAACAGAAGCATTTGTGTTAGAAATGAATCTGATAAAAAAACATCAACCTCATTATAATATAAAGCTAACCGATGATAAAAGATATCCCTATATCTGTCTTACTTTGGAAGAACATCCTCGTATTTTTTATACAAGAGAATTGAATAAAAAGGCGAAGTACTATGGTCCTTATCCCAACGCTACAGCAGCACGAGAAGTGGTAGATATCTTAAACAAAGTATACCCATTAAGGAAATGTTATAGGCTCCCTAAAAAAGAATGCTTATATTATCACTTAGGACAATGCCTTGGTCCTTGTATCAAGGAAATAACGACTCAAGATTACGAAAATATCCTTCCAGAAATCAATGCTTTCTTGAAAGGAAATAACAAAGAACGAATCAAAAATCTTGAGAAAAAAATGAAGGAAGCAAGTAAGAACTTAAACTTCGAAAAAGCAAAAGAATATCGAAATATGATGCGACATCTAAGTGCTGTTGTTGAGAAACAAAAGATGGAATTGTCGCTCGATGATACAGATGTTTTTGGTTATGTAACAACAAAAAATTATATCAGCGTACAAATATTCCATATTAGAGATTATAAAATGGTCGAAAGAACAGGTTCTTTATTAGGCTTAATTGATAATCCAGAGGAGACATTTATTAGTTTTATCAACCAATTCTATTTGATTGCGGGGTATCCTCTACCTAAAGAGATTTTGTTACCAAAAATAGATCTTTCGGGGCTTGCTAGAGAAATAAAAAATATTTGTTTTATTCCTCAACGCGGTAAAAAGAAAGAAATGGTTGATTTGGTTATGGTAAATGCTCAAGAAAAAATAGATTTATTAATTAAAAAAGAAAAGAGGAAATATGAAAAGAGCGAAGGAGCGATGATTGAATTAGCGAAAATTTTAGCACTGGATTCAATCAGGACTATTGAAGCTTTTGATAATTCTAACATTCAGGGTTCGAGCAGTGTTAGTGCAATGGTTTCCTATAAAAATGGATTGCCAAACAAAAAAGAATATCGTAAATATAAAGTAAAAACAGTTAAAGATGCCGATGATTATCATACCATGGAAGAAGTAATTGAGCGAAGATATTCGAGACTCCAAAAAGAAGGGAAGCAATTCCCAGATTTAATCATTGTTGATGGGGGAAAGCCACAAGTTACAGCCGCTGAGACGGCTCTAAAACGTCTTCATTTGCAAATTCCTGTTTTGGGTTTGTTCAAAGATGATAAACATAAAACACAAGGTTTATTTTATAAAAACAAAGAGATTAAGATTGATAAAAAAAGCGGATTGTTTTTGTTCTTAACAGCATTACAAGATGAAGTCCATCGATATGCGATTAGTTTCCACCGTTTAGTGCATACTAAAAACACGTTTATTTCTGGATTAGAGAAAATTAAGGGAATTGGTGAGGTAAAGAAAAAACAGATCTTACAAATCCTTGGCAGAGAAAACTTTCTCGAAGAGCTTGATGAATTGAAGTTAACAGAAAAACAAAAACAAGAGATTGCAAAATTATATGGTGATGAATAAGGAGAAAATATGCGAATTTATGGAAAAGTTTTAAAAGTTTTTCCCGAAGAAAGAATTTTAAAAATTGAATATAAAAACAGGTTATTTTGTCTATATATGACAAGAAAAACCTTTAAAGATTTTGGTCCCTATTTTTATAAAAAACCATATATATTTGCAGATATAAAATTGGAATTAAAAAAATACGGGCAGTATTATGCTTATGAAATCGTTAATTTCATCAAAGTGATTGAACCGAGTTTCCGGGAAAAAAGAATATATTATGATATTCTGACGATAAAAAAAGATATCAAAAAATTGATTAATAAAACAAAAAACAAATTGTTTATCGATTTGGAATTTACACTTCCTGCTTATTATCAATCTATACCACATGTTGCCGAGATTGTACAATATGGTATTATTGTTGAAAACAATGAGGGTGAAGTGCTTTTCCAAGATAGTAATTTAGTAAAACCTCTTCGTAAATATGGATTAAATTCAAGAACTCTTTCCTTTATTTCTCGGAAAAGAGAGGAATTCGATAATGCTATTGAGTATGAAGAATTTTATAACTTATTGGAATCTTGCATAAAAAAATACAAATCTAAAATCATTGTTTGGGGTAAAAGCGATATTCTCACACTAGAACAATCATTTATTCTTAATAAAGTTAAGCCTTTGGATTTACGGAAAAATCATATCAATTTAATGCAAGTTATTAAGAATTATTATAATTTAAAAGAGGACTTAGGATTATTCAATACCTATCAAGAGTATACAAATTCTAGTTTAGAGGAGCAAACTCATGATGCATTAGAAGATGCAGTTATTACAAGAAAGATATATCGTTTGTTTAAAGAAAAAATAAATAGTGAAAAATAAAAAAAGTCGGTTTCGACTTTTTTTATTCCCATTCTATTGTTCCAGGAGGTTTTGATGTGATATCAAAAACAATACGATTACATCCTGAAACTTCATTTACAATGCGATTACTGATTCTTGCAAGAACAGGATAAGGAATTCTTGCCCAATCAGCGGTCATACCATCAATACTGGTAACTATTCTGATTGCTACAACATAGTCATAAGTTCTCTTATCATTCATTACGCCTACACTTTTTGCGTTAGTTACAACGGTGAAGGATTGCCAAATATCAGTATCCAAATGATTATTTAAAAGTTCTTCTTGTAAGATAGCATCGCTTTCACGAGCGATTCTTAATTTTTCTTCGGTAATTTCACCAATGATGCGAATGCCTAATCCTGGGCCAGGGAATGGTTGACGATTGACGATAAAAGGATGAAGACCTAACGAAAGACCTAATTGACGGACTTCATCTTTAAATAAATCTTTTAAAGGTTCGATAACTTTAAATTTCATATCTTTAGGAAGTCCACCAACATTGTGATGCGACTTGATGGTTTTCGCTGTTTTTGTTCCCGATTCTATGATATCAGTATAAAGAGTTCCTTGACCAAGGAAAGAGAAGTTTCCTAGTTTGTTGGCTTCAAAATCGAAAGTATCGATAAATTCTTTGCCGATGATTTTTCGTTTTTGTTCAGGATCTGTGATACCAGATAAGGCTTTTAAAAAGCGATCTTTGGCGTTGATTTTAATGACATTGATATGATAATGTTCGTTAAACATTTTCATTACTTGCTCTGCTTCATTTTTTCTCAACAACCCGTGATCAATAAACATACAGGTCAGTTTAGAACCAATGGCTTTATTAATTAATAAAGCAGCAACACTAGAATCAACACCCCCAGAAATTCCCATTAGGACTTTTTTTGTGCCAACAGTTTCTTGGATTTCTTTTATTTTCTGTTGAGCGTAATTTGTCATATTCCAATTTGCTTTTGCCTGGCATATTTGGAAAACAAAGTTTTTTAAAATTTGCTTTCCATGCTCGGTGTTTTGTATTTCAGGATGAAATTGCACACCGAACAAATTATCTTTTGTATTTTCAAAGGCAACAATACTATGTGTTTTGGAAAAAGCTATGGTATGGTAATCTTGAGGAAGAGCAACAACCTTATCGCCATGACTCATCCATACTGTTTGTTTATCAGGTGTATTCAGAAATAATGTAGCTTCATTATCCACAGTAATTTCTTGGTTACTAAATTCTTTTGGTGAAGATTTTTCAAGTTTACCATTATTGTGTTGAGCAATATAATGCATTCCATAACCGATTCCTAAAATAGGAACATTCCTTTGAAATAGGGCTTCATCACAAGCAAAAGAAATATTTTCATATATGGAATGAGGACCTCCACTCAAGACAATTCCCTTGATGTTTTTTACGGAATGTAGTTTTTCAAGGGAAATATCATAGGGTAAGAGTTCTGAATAAACTCCCATTTCACGGATTCTGCGGGCAATTAATTGGCTATATTGACTACCAAAATCGAGAACAATTATTTTGTTTATTAACATAATTCACCTACGATTTCATATAATTAGGAGCTTCAGTGGTGATATCCACATCGTGTGGATGACTTTCTTTTAATCCTGCATTGGTTATCTTGATAAAAGTGGCTTTTTCTTGTAACTCTTCAATTGTTCTTGCTCCACAATAACCCATGCCTGATTTGATTCCCCCACATAATTGGAATATAGTGTCAGCCACCTCACCTTTATAGGCAACTCTTCCTTCAATTCCTTCTGGGACTAGTTTGCTTATAGAACTGTTTTGATCTTGAAAATAGCGATCAGCAGAACCTCTTTTCATAGCAGCTAAAGAACCCATACCAACATAGACTTTAAATTTTCTTCCTTGATAAATGACTTCTTCACCAGGAGATTCTTTGCATCCTGCAAGAATAGAACCGAGCATTACAGTATTTGCCCCTGCAGCCAGAGCTTTTGTAATATCGCCTGACAGTTTGATTCCTCCATCGGCAATGACAGGAATGTTTTTTGTTTTTGCATATTCATAAACATCCTTAACTGCTGTTATTTGAGGAACTCCAACACCAGCAACCACTCTAGTAGTACAAATACTACCAGGACCAATTCCTACTTTTAAAGCATCTGCACCAGCATCGATTAATTCAACTGCAGCTTCTTTAGTAACGATATTTCCAACAACGACATCTAAATTTGGAAAAGTTGCTTTTACTTTCTTTAATAAATCAACAACATTTTGTGAATGACCGTGAGCACTGTCAATTGCTATCACATCAACACCAGCTTTTACCAAAGATTCAACTCTGGATAAAGCATCTTTTCCAATTCCAACAGCGGCACCTACTCGTAGGCGACCTTTTTCATCTTTTGTAGCATTAGGATATTGAATTACATTATCGATGTCTTTAGAGGTGATTAATCCTACTAATTTATAATCGTCATCAACGATTGGTAGTTTTTCGATACGATGCTTCCATAAAATGTATCTGGCTTCTTCTAGTGTGGTACCTCTTTTTCCAGTTACCAGATTATCTTTTGTCATGATTTCTGTAACTAAACAATCTGTTTCTTTTAAATATTTTAAATCACGATTAGTTACAATTCCCATTAACTTATTATTATCATCAACAATAGGAAGCCCACTGATGCGATATAAAGAAAGGATACGTTCCGCTTCTTTTGCGGTTGAATTAATAGGTAGCGTAATGGGATTTAAAATCATCCCTGATTCGCTTCTTTTTACAATATCAACTTGATGAGATTGTTCTTCGATTGTCATGTTCTTATGAATAAAGCCTAAACCGCCTTCTCTTGCAATGGCAATAGCCATTCTTGAAGTTGTGACAGTATCCATCGCTGCCGATAAAATAGGAATATTTAGGATTATTTTGTTTGTTAGCCGAGTTTTCAACGAAACTTCGCTGGGTAAAATTTCTGATTTTTGGGGAACAAGCAAAACATCATCAAAGGTTAGTCCTTCGCGCAAACAATCTTTTGAGCTCATAATTTTCCTCCTTGTAAAATAAAAGTCCTACGATAATAGGACACACGAAAAAGAGATTGAAACAATCTTGTTTTGTATGTCTTAGTACCTATTTTTTTGGTTAGGTGTAGAAACGATTGAACCATATTATCAATCATATAAGACCTTTTTTTATGTATTATATCACTAAAAACAAAAAAAGTATATTTAATTTTGTTTTTGATATTCTCTTATGAAAAAACTTGCAGTTACCTCTAGATGGTCAACAACTAATAGTTTTTCAAAATCTGATGGTTTTGTTTTATAATAATAAGGCGTCATTTTAAAAAGATTAATTAAATCATTTTGAGTTAATAGTAGTTTATATTCTAAAATATCTTCACTAATAAGCTTGAAAGAGGGAAGAAAATAGAGTTTGTCAGTATTTGTATGTGGAGTATCATAAATGAGCGTTTTTAATTCTTGCAAATGATTATTATTAGCACTTACTATAATCAGCTTTCCTTTCTTAGTGAGGATTCTAGCAAATTCACTATCGCTATAAGGGGCAAAGATATTCAACAAAACATCACTGGAAGAATCGGCAAGGGGAAGGCTATGATTAGAAGCTACGAGATAGAGCACGTTTTTGTTTTTCTTTGCTGCAAAATCGATAGCAATTTTGGAAATATCAACGCCGATATATTCACCTGGAATCATTTGTGCTAAATGATCAGTGTAATATCCCGTTCCGCAGCCACAATCAACAACAAGAGGATGATTATCGGGAAGTCTTGAGGCTACTTCCTTTACAATCGGTAAATAAAAACCTTGCTTTAAAAAACAGTCGCGAGCGACTAACATTTCTTTTGTATCCCCGGCATTTAAACGGGAAAGCAGGAGATTCAAATAACCGCTTTTCGCAATATCATAATTGTGATTGTTACTACATTTGTAGGCATTATTCACTTTATTTAATTTTAGTTTACATTTAGGACAAATTATCATAGGACACCCTTTGAAATTATTATAACATAAAAAAAGAAGAAGACCAAAAGGTCTTCTAATAAGTCATAAATATCGGAATAATCATCGGTCTTCGTTCCGTTTTTTCATAGATGAAACTTCCAAGTTCGGTGCTGATTTGATTCTTTAAATAATTTTGATTAAACTTTTTAGTCTTTATAAGGTAATCTTCATATAATTCATAAGCTTTATTTTTTATTTCGTTAATCAGATCTTCTGAATGTTTCATGTAAATAAAACCACGAGAAACAATACTTGGTTCAATTCTTTGTTTATAAGTTGCATCAGTTGTAAATACGATAGCTACCATACCATCATCAGATAATATTTTTCGTTCCTTGATAATATTGCTATCGACGATATAATTATTAGCATCAATATAAATATTTCCTGAAACAACAGCGTAATGGGAGAAGACTTTCTTTTCTGAAAAGGTAAGAACTTGTCCATTGGCTAGTAAGAAACAATTTTCTGGAGCTACTCCGGTTTCAATAGCAAGCTCAATATGGCGTTTTTGCATAGTATACTCCCCATGAATAGGGGCAAAATATTTTGGTTTTGTTAGAGCGAGCATAATTTTCAATTCTGTTTCGCTAGCATGACCAGAAGTATGAGTATCGCTTAAAGGGCTATTTACAATCACATTGGCACCAGCTCGATATAATTTATTGATCGTGCGATTGATACTTTCCTGATTTCCGGGGATTGCGGAAGAAGAAAAAATAATCGTATCGCCAGGCATAATTTTTATATCCTTATGGGACCCATCAGCAATTCTTGATAAAGCAGCTAGCGGTTCACCTTGACTACCTGTACTTAAAATCGTAATTTTTTCTGGAGGAATAGAAGGGAATTCTTTTGCTCCAATAAAAGTACCAGCAGGAACTTTAATATAGTTCATCTTTTGAGCGACATTTACTGTTTTCTTCATGCTTCTACCGAAAACAATCACTTTGCGATTATTTTCAACACTTGCTTCCACGATTTGTTGTACTCGATAAACGTTTGATGCAAAAGTGGAAATTAAAATTCTTCCCTTGATGTTTGCGAAAATAGTTTTTATTGAATGACCTATTTTTCGTTCAGAGATAGAAAACTTTGTAACATTTGCATTAGTGCTATCAGACAATAAGCATAAAACACCTTCTTCAGAAAATTTGGTTAATTTGATATAGTCTGCATGACCAAAAAGAGGCGACAAATCAATTTTGAAATCACCAGTGTGAAGAATATAACCTAATCTTGTTTTGATTGCTATACCAAAAGAATCGGGAATACTATGGTTGTTTTTAAAGAAAAAGACGGTAAAATTTTTAAACTTATAAACAGAATCGTTAGTGTATTCTACGATATTAACGGCGATATTGTTATGTTCGGATAATTTATTTTTAATAAGAACTACAGCAAAACCACTGGCATACACTTTAGGAATCTTGACATTTTTTAAAAGATAAGGAATACCACCGATATGATCTTCGTGGCCATGAGTGATAAACAGTCCAACAATTTTATTTTCGTTGGCTTTTAAATAAGAATAGTCGGGAATGATATAATCAACTCCATAGGTATTATCAGGAAAAAGTATTCCAGAATCAATGATGATGATTTCATCTGCACACTCGACAACATACATATTTTTACCAACTTCACCCAAACCACCAAGGGCAAAAACCTTGATATTATCATCATTGAAACTATCAATAATGGGTAATTGAGTTGTTTTTAAGTTTCGCACAAAAACTCTCCTTTCTCTTGAGATATTTTGTTTTCTTGTATTTATTATACACAAAACAGGATATTAAAGGAAGAATAAAACGGTTTTAGTTGTTCCAAGGATATAAACGTGCTACAATATGAATGTAAACTATACTATAGTCAAAAAGGAGAAGCTATGTTATATTTGTTTATTATCATAGGAAGCATGATAATCTCCATGTCTTTTTATATGTATTATCATTTTAAGGTGTCGGGAGTAATTAACCTTGTTTTTAAACTGATGACTAGCTTTTGGTTTGTTTTGCTAGGGGTTGTCGCAATATTTATCAAAGAAGATAAAAATATTAATTTGAGTATATTGATATTGATAGGATTGCTTTGTGGATTTCTAGGTGATGCTGTTTTAGGGCTACGGAGAATCAATTCTGAAAATAATAAGGTTTTTTTCGGTATGGGATTAGTTGTTTTTTTAATTGGAAATGTTTTTTATTCTCGTGCTTATCTCACTTTTAGTTTATATCCAAAATACATTTATTTTTTCATTGCTATGGTTATCACAATGATTTTAATTGTTGTTTTGGAATTTACTAAAGTAAACTTAGGGCGGTTTCGGATTTGTGGTTATATTTATGCCTATGTTTCTTCATTTTTGTTAATTACAGTCACTATGGGAATGATTTCAAAAGCTTCGGTAGGGATGATGTTGGCTTTACTCGGAGTTATTAGTTTTATAATATCTGACTTTATTTTAGGGTATTTATATTTCAAAAAAATTAATCCCAATAAATTTAAATTTTATAAATATATTAATATTATTGCCTATTACTTCGGTCAAGTACTAATTGCTCTCAGTATATATTTTTTAATATAAAAAACCTCATTTTTGAGGTTTTTATTTTTGCTTATTTTTATTCATCTTGCGGACTAAATATAACAGGGTGTGAATTTTCGGGGATAAAGAAGGGATTTTCTTTATTGATTCGGTCATAAAAAAGTTTACCATAAAGATGGTCATATTCGTGTTGAAAAATGATGGCAAGATATCCTTCCAATTTCAAGACTGTTGATATCAATTCTTGTGTTTCAAAATCATATAAATAAACAGAGGCTTTGATTCTCCTATAACGATGAACAAGACCATTTACAGTTTTATCAACAGATAAGCAACCTTCTCCTGTTTCCAGATAAGTCTTCTCTTCAGAGTGAGAAATAATTTTTGGATTGATGATACAGTAGTTATGAAAGTCCCCTTTCTCGTCGTAAGCAAGAATACAGAACATTTTTTTTAAGATGCCGATTTGAGGAGCAGCAAGACCTACGCCAGGACGCAATTTGTATTTTTCAACAATTTCATTATCATAACTGTTCCACAAATAATCATTCATTAATTTCAAAACGTTTATTTCTTCATTAGATAAGGGTATGTTAGCAGGAAGAGATTTTTGTCTTAAATCGGGATGATCATCTTTAATAATATCGGAGTATAAAAGCATATCTTTTTTTATTAAATCATTCATAAAAATTACCTCTTGTTTATTATAACATATTATCTTGAAAAAGCAATTTCAATGCTTGATATAAAAGAATGAATTGTCTTTGAAAAATATTAAAAAAATGGTAAAATATTTTAAGGTGGTAGCATGAAAAAGGATTATAAAATAGATTTTGAGATGTTCGAGACTCTAGAAATTGTAAAGATTATTGATTTTTTTGTTTTGATTGAGCAAGCTCAAAAGAAAAAAGTGAGTAAGGAAAAGATGATAGCCTGTTATCGTGAGTATCAACAAATTCTAAACAATAAAAGTTTAGAGAAAAAATATGATAAAATGCTTTATGATAAATCGCAAGTATCTATATATCAAACAATGAAAAAATATTTGGAAAGGCCATAAGATGATGAGATTAGACAAATACGTATCTCAAGGATTGGGGATAACACGAAGTCAAGCACGGCAATTAATAAGGGCAAAAGAAATCACGGTAGAGTTTAAAAAGCATTTGCATAGCGATGATGCGATAGATGAGATTAAAGATATTGTTTATTATAAAGGTCGTAAGTTAGATTATTTAAAATATGTTTATATTATGCTCAACAAACCTCGGGGAGTTCTTTCAGCTACTATTGATAAAAAAGATCCAACAGTCGTGGACTTAATCAAAGAATATCAAAAATATGATTTAGCGATGATAGGTCGTTTGGATAAAGATACGGAAGGACTCTTTCTTCTTACTAATGATGGTGCTCTTGTACATCGCTTAACCGCTCCTAATAAAAATGTTTTTAAGAAATATTATGTTGAAGTAAATGGTAAATGGACAGCAGAAGATGTTATTAAATTCCAAGAAGGGTTAGAGATACTCGATGGTAAAAAGAATATATTCCTAACAAAACCAGCAAAACTAGAGATTATTTCTGATTTTAAAGCTTATGTTTCTATCAGCGAGGGGAAGTATCATCAAATTAAAAAAATGTGCTTAAAAGTGGGAAAGGAAGTAACCTATTTAAAACGCATCGCCATCGGGAAATTGCAATTGGATGAAAAACTTCCAGTTGGTAGTTACCGTCTATTAACAGATGAGGAAATTGAGATATTAAAATCAAATGAATAAAATTCTTTTGTTTGTTACTAGTTTCTAAGGAAAAGAGAATTTTGATTTGTAATAGAAGTATTGTGCAGAAAAATATTTTTTTCATTTTTTAAGCAAAAATAGATTTGGGGAGCGTGTAGTAGATATGGATAAGTCAAGTTATAAAAGGACATTTTTGTAGAGCAAAGTTTTTCTTTATATCGAAGAATTTTTATTAGAGTTGTTATGTTTGGGTTTTTAATTTTTGTTTCTTAGATTAATAGACAATTGGTTTTTTTGACCTTTGATGTGTTATAATAGGACTATAAAATATAAGGAGGCTATATGATTACAATTGCAATTTTAGGTATGGGAGCAAGAGGATATACTTATGCTCAAGCGATAGGGGAACTTGAAGATGTAAAAGTTACTCATGTATGTGAAGTAAATCCAATAAAAAAAGAATTTGTAAAACAGATGTTTAAAATAGAAGAAAACAACTACTATATGTCAGATGATGAATTTTTGAGTAAAGGAAAACTTGCGGATATTTTAATCATCTCAACAATGGACCAATGGCATTATAAACATGCGATGAAAGCATTGGATTTAGGTTATGATATTTTATTAGAAAAACCAATTGCCTCAACAGAAAAACAATGTCAAGAAATTGCCGACAAAGCAAAAAAATTGAATCGTAAAGTAGTAATTTGCCATGTTTTACGATACACTCCTTTTTATAATAAACTAAAAGAAATTGTTGATAGTAATCTTATCGGAAAAGTAAGGTCGATTACTCAAACTGAAAACATTGGTTATTATCACTATGCTCATAGTTATGTTAGAGGTAATTGGCATCGTGGAGATATAACCTCACCATTGGTAGTTGCAAAGAGCTGCCATGATTTCGATATCATTAAATGGTTGATAGGCTCTAATTGTACAACTGTTTCTTCTTTTGGAAGTCTTGAATACTTTAAAAAAGAAAATGCCCCCTTAGGAAGTGCAAAGAATTGCTACCAATGCAAGATTGATTGTGCGTATAATGCACTTGACTTTTACAAAAAAAATCCAAGGTGGTTTATGATTTTTTCTCTTGACCCGGATGTTGAAAAAGTATTGAGTAATCCTGAACATCCTTATGGAAGATGCGTTTATCAATGTGATAATAATGTTCCTGATAATCAAGTTGTTAATATGTTATTTGCTAATAATGCTGTAGCACAGTTAAATATCACTGCATTTTCTAATGAAATTCATCGTAATATAAAAATACATGGAACAAAGGGAGAAATAGAAGGTGATCTTGAAGCGATGATAATAACAGTAAAAGTATTCGGTGGTAAAATAGAAACATTTGATGTCAGAAATATTGCGAGTGATTTTTCTGGACATTCAGGTGGAGATAAACGAATGATTAAAGATTTAATTAATAGTGTTAAAAATAAGAATGACAAAGTAACATTAACGGATATTGATGAAGCTTTAGAAAGTCATAAGATGGCATTTAAAGCAGAAGAGTCGAGATTATCTGGAGGACAACCAAAAACAATCTAAGTTTGTAGATGTTAAGCAAAAATACTTGACAACGATTATTTGTTGTGCTATACTCATCAAGGAGTAAAAACAAGGAGGTATTATTTATGGCTGTAAAGTTAAGATTACAAAGATTCGGGGCAAAAAAGAGACCATATTATCGTGTTGTTGCAACGGATAGTACTAGTCCTAGAGATGGACGTTTTATTGAAATAATCGGTACATATCATCCAATTGAAAAAAATGATGTAATTAAAATCGACGAACAAAAAGCTCTAGAATGGTTGGCAAAAGGAGCACAACCTACTGATACGGTAAAATCTTTATTCAGAAAATTAGGAATAAACGAAAAATTTATTAATAGCAAAAAGTAGGAAAAAACATGCAAGAAATTAATTATGAAAAGTTTTTGTGTGATCTAATTAAACCGTTGGTATTATTCCCTGATGAAGTAGCGGTTAAGATTTTGTCAGAAGAAGACAACACAATTATGGTCCAAATCATCGTGAATCCTGATGATATAGGACGAATAATTGGTAAAAAAGGAAGGGTTATTAATTCGATTAGAACAATAGCCTATGCTTCTGCATCAAGATTCGGGAAAAAAATAGAGATTTCTGTCGATTCATTTTAATACATTTAAAAGCAATATCTAAAAAAAGAAAGCTGGAAATAGCTTTCTTTTTATTTAATCAGGTTTTTGTTTGATAAAATTTTTTATTTTTTCAAAGGTTTCATCACTAATTACATGTTCTATTTTACAACAATCTAGTTCTGCAGTTTCAGGAGAAACGCCTAGTTTTATCAGAAACATCTTTATTTTATTGTGTCGATTTAGAATTTCATTAGCCTGAAGGCGCCCCGCTTTTGTTAATAAAATAGCACCATAATTTTCTTTTTCTATCAAACCAGCCGCTTTTAAAGCGTTCATTGCTTTTGTAACGCCAGGGCGTGAAACATTCAAAAGTCGGGCTATTTCGCTTGTCCTTACAATACCTTTGCTTTTTTCAAGCATCAATATAGCTTCTAAGTAATCTTCTTTTGCTTTAGTGAGTTCTTTCATAGATGTGTTCTCCTAGAATAATTATATCAAAAAAAATTAAAAAAAACAAAAAAGAAGCTTTTTTATTTGAAAACGATTTTAATAAAGCATTTTATCGTTTTTTAACTTGACAAATAAATAAGATATGATACAATGTTAACCAAGGTTAACTTGAGGTGATTTTATGAATAAGAAAAAACTAAGTGTTGGCAGCGAAGGTCATTTAAATGATTTGGTTATTGGTCAAAAGGCAGTTGTGTTGGCGCTTCATAATGATAATAAAGCGTTGAGAAGAAGATTACTTGATATGGGAATTACCAAAGGAGTTATTATTGAGGTAAAGAAAAAAGCACCAATGGGAGATCCTGTTGATATTTATTTAAGAGGATATGAATTATGCATTCGTGAAAGTGAAACAAAAAATATTGATATTAGAGTGGTGGAATAAATGAAAATAGCACTAGTTGGAAATCAAAACAGCGGAAAAACAACATTATTTAATCTTTTAACCGGTTTGAATCAAAAGATAGGAAATTGGCCAGGAGTTACTATTGAAAGAAAAATAGGAAGGATTCGCAAAACAAATTATGAATTGATTGATTTGCCTGGAATTTATTCTTTAAGTCCGTACACTCTTGAAGAAGAAATTTCCCGTAAATATATTTTTGAAGAAAAACCTGATTTAATTATTAACATTATTGATGCTACCTCATTAGAAAGAAGTCTTTATCTGACAACACAATTATTAGAATTAGATAGTAAAGTGATAATTGCTTTAAATATGGCTGATATCGTTGAACGAAAAGGAATATATATCGATATCAACAAACTGTCAAAGTTATTAAACACAACAGTAATCGAGATTTCAGCCCTTAAGAACACGGGAATTGAGCACTTGATTTCACATATTCGTCGTAACGAAATTTTAGAAAATATTCACAATAAAATATATTCTCCCTTTATTGAAGAAATAATCGAAGATGTGAAAATAGATGTTGATCATAGCAGATTTGTTACGATTAAGGCTCTGGAAGAAGATGAAATGTTTTCCAAGTATCAAAATGAGAAAATACAACAGAAAATTAAAGAAGTGAAAGAGCATTATAACAGCGATGTTGAGGAAGTCATTGCCAATCAACGTTATAATTACATTGAAGATTTAAAAGAAAAAGTGCTTGTTACAAAAGCAGTAAAAAAATCAACAACAGATAAGCTAGATAAAATTTTCTTAAATAAATGGTTGGCTATACCTATTTTTGCCGTTATTATGGCAATGATATATATACTGTCTGTTGGAGTTGTAGGAAGTTTTACTGTTGATTTTGTTGATGCAAGGATTGGGCAATTTGGCGAATGGCTCAGTGGAAGGCTGGAAGCGTTAAATACTTCAGCGTGGTTAATCAGTTTAATAATTGATGGAATTGTCGCTGGTGTAGGAGCGATTTTAAACTTCATTCCTCAATTAATCATTCTTTTTCTATTGATTTCTATTTTAGAAGTGACAGGTTACATGGCAAGAATTTCCTTTTTTCTTGACAAATTGTTTAGAAAAATTGGTTTAAGTGGAAAATCATTGATACCTTTTATTGTAGGGTCAGGATGTAGTGTGCCAGGAATCATGGCGTGTAGGACGATAGAAAACGAAGAGGAACGAAAAATGACTATCTTCTTAACTCCATTTATTCCTTGTAGTGCAAAATTACCTATTATTATAGTTTTTTCTAGTTTCTTTTTTGAAAAGAATCAAGGACTTATAGCAGCATCATTATATTTTCTTTCTATCATTGTTATCATCATCAGCGCACTCATCTTTAAAAAAATATTGTTTAAGGGAAAAACATCAGTCTATATATCGGAACTCCCTGAATATAAACTACCTGATGTAAAGTATGTATTGCGGGATGTATTTGATAAAACTTGGTCATTTATAAAAAGAGCAGGAAGCATTATTCTTATATGTTCAATCATAGTATGGTTTATGTTAAGTTTTTCTTGGAAGTTAGAATATGGAGTTGATGTAGAGAAAAGTATATTAGCAGGGATAGGAAATTCTTTAGCTTGGATTTTTTATCCGATTATCGGCGAATATAGTTGGGCAGCTACAGTTTCAGCAATCCAAGGTTTAGTTGCCAAAGAGCAAGTAGTTTCTTCCATGGCAATAATCGCCGGTTTTGGAGAAGACCTTGCTGAAACTTCATTAATTTTTGGAAGTAGTATTTTTGCTTTCTTCACCCCGTTAAGTGCATATTCTTTTATGATGTTTAATTTATTTAGTGCGCCATGTTTTGGGGCAATTGGAGCTATGCGCCGAGAACTAGGAAGCGTAAAACAGATGTTGAAAGCGGTAAGTTTTCAAACAGGCTTAGCTTGGGTTTTTTCAACATTAGTATTTACCATAGGAACTTTGATGATGAGGATCTTTTTATGACGACAATGGATATTATCATTATAATAGGAATTGCAATTTTGGTGAGTCTGGTTGTATATTTTAATTTTATCAAAAACAAGAATACTCCTTGCCATGGATGTTCAAAAGCAAGAACATGTCATTTAACCTGTGATGAAATAAAAAAGCAACTCCGAGAGGAATATGAAAAATAGAAATTATTACATCTTTAGTAGGGGAAAAAACATTGTCTGTGAGTAAAAAAAGATATATAATATGCACATATGAACAAATATTCATATGTGTTTTTTGTTTGAGGGGTGGATTATGGAATATTTAGACAAATGCGTAAATATATTCAAGTCTTTGGGAGATGAAACACGATTAAAAATTATTGCTGAAATATTTGATGAAAGCAAATCCGTTTCAACAATTGCGAAAAATGTAAATTTAACGCAATCTGCTGTATCTCATCAACTAAAGCTTTTAAAAATGAATGATATTATCAAGAATGAAAGAAAAGGAAAAGCCGTGTACTATAGTCTTAGCGATGACCATGTTCGGACTATTCTAGAACAAGTATTTAAACACGTTGCCCATCGATAGTTATGAAAAATTTTGTCCGTCAATTTAAAATTGAAAATGCTAGCGGTAATATGCTTGTTAAGGCTGAAATTCTTTTAGAAAAGCTGATCGGTAAAGGAAACTTTTCCCTTAACAAAGAAAAATTGTTATTGACAACTACATTTAAAAATGATTTTGAAATAGATACTAAAATAGCTGAGATTATTGATTTAATTAAGAGTATTGATGAAGATATTGAGATAACAGAACGAGAAATAAAACCATGTTATCGAAAAGTTTTAATTCTGGAAAATCTCGATTGTGCCAATTGTGCAGCAAAAATTGAAAGAATTGCCAAGAGACAATTCGATCACGAATTTGTCGTTGTTGATTTCGCTACAAAGAAATTTATTATTGAAACAACAGATGAAGAATTGTTAAATCAATTGGCAAAAAGAGTTCAAGAAATTGCGACGTCTGTTGACAGCGAAATAAATGTAACTGAAAATACAAAGAAACAATTTGGCGATATAGATACACAAGTTAAAATAGATAGAAAAAGGCGCAATGAGTTCATTATCGGATTCAGCATATTTATGATTGGATTTATCTTAAAAACAATTTTAAATAGGATAGGTTATAAAAATGAACTTGTAAAAATATTAATTATTTATACATTATATATTCCTGCTTACATTTTATTGGCAAAAGATGTTTTATATGGTGCTTTTAAGAACATCGCTTCTGGTCGAGTTTTTGATGAAAAGTTTTTGATGTCACTAGCAACTATAGTAGCTTTAAGTATTAAATATTATGATGAAGCTTTATTTGTTATTATCTTTTACAAATTAGGAGAACTGTTCCAACAGTATGCTGTTAATTATTCTCGTAAATCGATTGCAGCATTAATGAATTTTCAACCACAAAAAGCAAATATTGAAATTAATGGGGAAGTAATAGAAGTTGATCCTAATGAAGTTGTGCTTGGTGATGTATTGTTAGTAAATCCAGGAGAAAGAATTGCTCTCGATGGAGAAGTAATAGCGGGAAACGCTTCTTTAGATGTTTCAGCATTAACAGGAGAAAGCATTGAAAAAAATGTCACTGTAGGTGATGAAGTATTATCAGGAGCAATTTGTAACGATGGTAATTTACGCGTAAAAGTGAAACGAATTTATGAAGATTCCATGGTTTCTAAAATTTTACATATGGTTGAAAATGCCAGCACATTAAAATCGAAATCAGAAGCATTTATTTCTAAGTTTGCGAGAGTGTATACTCCTATTGTAGTAATTTTGGCGGTTTTAATTGCTGTGTTTATTCCTTTTATTAGCCCAAAATACGATATAGCATGGGAAAATGGTTTTAAAGATTCCATTCGAGTGGCGATGATTTTTTTAGTAGTATCTTGTCCTTGTGCTTTGGTAATTTCTATTCCATTGGGTTTTTTTGGTGGGATTGGTGGTGCAAGCAAGCACGGTATTCTCATCAAAGGGAGCAATTATCTAGAAGCGTTAAATGGAGTAAAAACCTTTGTTTTTGATAAGACGGGAACAATAACTCAAGGTAACTTTAGAGTTAAAAAAATTGTTTCTTTTGGTAAATATACGGAAGAAGAACTTTTGTATTATGCCGCTCATGTTGAGGTAGGCAGTAATCATCCAATTGCAAAAGCGATTCTATCTCGTTATGAAGGAATTATCGATTCATCAAAGGTGATTTCAATTAATCCAGTTTCCAATCGAGGAGTTAGTGCGGTTGTTGATCAAGTAAATGTTGATGTAGGTCGTGTTGATTACTTAAAACAACTTAAGGTACGAGTTAGAGATTCCGCACGAAAATTACCTAATTTATTTGTCGCTATTAATGGTAGAGCAGAAGGATATTTTGTTATTGAAGATACAATCAAGGATAAGGCAAAAGAAACTATCGATGAACTAAAAAATATGGGAATTACTAATAATATTATTTTGACAGGCGATAGTGAAAAAATAACTACAAAAGTGGCCTCAAAATTAAATATCACCGAATATTACTATGAAATGAATCCAATCGAGAAAGTACAAAAAATCGAAGAGATAAAAAAACGCAATCCTAAACAAAAAGTTGCTTTCGTAGGAGATGGGGTCAATGATGCACCTGTATTAAGTAGTGCTGATATTGGAATCGCTATGGGTGCTTTGGGTAGTGATGCAGCAATTGAAGTTGCAGATATTGTCTTAATGACTGATGAATTATCAAAACTTCCTATAGCATTAAAAATAGCCAGAAAAACAAGAAGAATCATCATTCAAAACATTGTTTTAGCACTTGCTGTCAAACTGGTTGTATTGATTATTGCCCCACTAAACATAGCTGGAATTAATCAATTTTTGATTTATGAAGCGATATTTGCTGATGTTGGTGTGTCACTAATTGCAATATTAAACTCATTGAGAGCGATGAATGTGAGGTAACTATGGAATATTATTTAGTAGGTACAATAGTAGCAACGCATGGAATTAAGGGTGAACTGAAAGTAAAAATAGAAACGAGTTTTCTTGAAGAGAGATTTAAAAAAGGGAATAAATTATATCTTAAAAATAATCAATCCTATCAAGAAATTATCATCAGTAGTTACAGAATGCATAAACAAATGGCTTTGATTACTATCAATCATTTGGAAAATATTAATGATGTTTTAGAATATGTTGGAAAAGATATTTATGTGGATAGTTTATCGCGAGAAAACCTGCAAGAAAATGATTTTTACTATAGTGAAATTATCGGGTTAATGGTTTTTGATGAAGAACATAATCTATTGGGCAAGGTTAGTGATATCATGGAAGTTCCTCAAGGAGAAATACTCGTCATTACCAAACAAGATGGAAAAGAAGCTCTGGTTCCCTTCGTAGGGGAATATGTAAAGAAAATTGATCTTAAAAAGGGATTGATAGAAATCAGTCCAATTGAGGGATTATTATGATAATCGACATTTTAACACTATTTCCTAAAATGTTTGAGGGAATAATAAACTCTTCTATTATCAAAAGAGCAATTGAAAAGCAAGTAATAACCATCAATATTCATGATTTTCGCCAATATTCTGAAAAGAAAAATTGGCAGGTGGATGACTACTCTTATGGTGGTGGTGCAGGAATGATTATTGGAGTACAACCAATTGTTGATTGTTTAAGATCAATACCTAATTTTTCCGAGGCAAAAAAAATAATCACCACCCCTTGTGGATTGCCTTATTCGCAAGAGAAAGCTATTTCTTATGCAAATGAAAAACATCTGATTATTGTTTGTGGTCATTATGAAGGAATTGATAATCGCATCACCCATTACATCGATGAAGAAGTTTCTATTGGTGATTTTATCTTAACGGGAGGTGAAATAGCTGCCCTAGCAATCGTTGATAGTGTGGTAAGGTTAATCCCTCAAGTATTGGGAAATGAAGAATCGATAGAAGTAGAAAGTTTTGATAATGATTTATTAGAGTTCCCTCAATATACCAGACCAGTTGATTTTGAAGGACATGTCGTTCCTGAAGTTTTATTATCGGGAAATCATGAAAATATCAGGCAATGGCGTCGTTTCAAATCGCTAGAAAATACGTTTAAAAACAGACCAGATTTATTAGCAAAAGCAAAGCTAACAAAAGAAGATAAAAAATTCTTGGAAATGATTGAGAAAAATGAAGACTTTAAGGTTAATAATTAGTGTATTGTTATTTGCTGTAGTATTTTTTCTGGGATGCCGTAAAGAGAATATCAATGCGATAACTGATTTTGAAGAATTGGATAGATTGATTGCAAATGAAGAGATATTAAAATATGATATGAGATTGTATGAAGAATGTAGCGAAGGACATATTGCCAATTTTATGTGCTTTGGTCCAGATATTGTAGAAGACTATCAAGTGAAAATTGAGAAATTGGTTAAGAGTATTTTATTGTCTTATCCAAACAAAACAAAAAAAATTGTTGTGATAACGGATGATGATGATTATGCTTTGCTGATGTTACAAGCATTAGAGAAAGAAGGTTATACCGCTCTTTATTATTACAAAGGAGGGTATCATCAATATGTTAACGATAAACAAGGAGATTTCGTTCCTGAAAAAGGATGCAATTGTGAATAGATGTAGATACCTAGTGTAAATTCATCATAAAAAAACTTGCTTTTTTTGAATAAGTCATATATAATATACAAGGTTAATATATTTAACTAGTCACGATGCTCCGCTACTATGACAAAGGAAGATAGGAATGAGCATTGGTAGAAGGAGCGTGAAAACAAATGAGTCAACAATTGCTTGATGCTATTACTAAAGAGTATTTGAAAAAGGATATTCCTGATTTTCGTCCAGGTGATAATGTAAAAGTACACATTAAAATTACTGAGGGAAATCGTGAACGTGTCCAAATATTTGAAGGATTAGTGATTAAAAGACGTGGTGGAGGAGTTAGCGAAACCTTTACAGTTCGTAAAAACTCTTATGGTGTAGGTGTTGAAAAAACATTCCCTATCCATACTCCAACAGTGAACAAAATCGAAGTTGTTCGTCGTGGTAAAGTTAGAAGAGCGAAACTTAATTACATTCGTACTTTATCTGCTAAGGCTGCTCGTATTAAAGAGCGTTTATAGGCTGTTAAGAAATGAAGGTGTCGGTGCAAACGGCACCTTTTTAATTTTGTAGATTTTTATTCTGAATTCAAGGTAGTAATATTACCACAATTAATTTCTCTATAAATGAATAAACAATGTTTCTCAAGGAGTTAAGCAATTTTAGCTACAGAAATGCCCTTTTGAAATATTTTCATGAAAAACTTGCAAAAATAATATGTTTATGTTAAAATATGCTAGTAGAAGGTAGGAGGAAGAATCATGAACCAAAGCAAAATATATGATATAGCAGGTGCTGCGGGGGTAAGTTTAGCTACAGTTTCTCGTGTTTTAAATCATCCCGAAAAGGTAAAAGAATCAACAAGAAATAAGGTTTTGCGAATCATAAAAGAAAAGGGATATAAACCAAATGCAAATGCTCGTGGTTTAGCAAGCCGCCGTTCTACAACCGTTGCTGTTGTTATTCCTGAATTATCGCGAGCTAGTGTTGCGGAAATGATTCAAGGAATTGATGAAGTTGCAAAAAAAATGGGATATACTATCCGTTTGTTCATCAACAAAGATCAAGAGAAAGAACGAGATTTCTGGGGAGAAGTAATTGCTTCAAGTGTTGATGGAATTTTATTCATGAATGATGAAATGACCAAAGAAGCTTATCAACAAATTGAGCACACTCCTGTTCCAGTTGTATTTGTTAACTCTTTATCACAAAAAGATACTATCGGTAGTGTATGTGTTGACTATGAACAATGTGCTTATGATATCACGAAAATAATGATTGCTCGCGGAAACAAAAAAATTGTTTTTGTTGGAACTGAACACAAATATACTCTAAATGAAATGAAGCAAAAAGGTTACGTAAGAGCAATGCAAGAAGCAGGTCTGCCTGTTGATATCATTTATTCTAGTGGAGATATCTCTAAGAATGAAGTTTTCTTCAATAACGAACTGGAAAAAAGAATTCCCGATGTTGCTTTAGTAGTTAGAGATTCAATGGCGATTTCCTTTATGAATGTTGCTACAAGAAAAGGGATAAAAGTCCCAGAGCAATTCCAAATAATTGGTATGCAAAATACAAGATATGCAATACTATCTAATCCAAAATTGACTTGTACTGAAATTCCAATTTATGAAATGGGAAATAGAGCTATGAGCTACTTGACAGAATTAATGAGAAACGAAGAAAGCAAGGGTCAAAAAATATTATTACCATATAGTATTGTTTGGCGTGAATCAACTAAATAAAAGCGAAGATTAAGAATTAGTATAGATTAGATTTGAAATATAGAGACTTATTTTGATGGTGGAATAATAAGCAAAAATAGTCTAGAAATACATCTTAGGAGCTTTCCAATCAATGAGTGTTTAGCTGTGTCTAAAAACTGAGGTGGTACCGCTTAATGAATAAAATTAAGTCCTTAGATTATTCTAGGGGCTTTTTATATAAAAAATTAGAAAGGAAAAAACATTTTTTAGTGAGGATAAAGATATGAATTTATTACAAGATTTAAAATGGAGAGGATTAATATACGATGTCATTGATGAAGAAGCCTTAGACAAGAGACTTCAAGAAGGACCGATTTCGCTATATTGTGGTTTTGATCCAACAGCAGATAGTTTACATATTGGGTCATTACTACCAATAGTTACATTAATGAGGTTTCATAAAGCGGGTCATCATGTCATTGTCTTAACTGGGGGGGGTACCGGTTTAATTGGTGATCCGACAGGAAAGAAAAATGAACGAGCGCTGAACCCGGTTGAAACTGTATTGGCATGGGGAGAATTGTTTAAATCGCAATTTTCTCGCTTTATTAAATTCGACAACAAAACCGCTTTTTGTGTCGATAATTATGATTGGTTATCTAAGATGTCAGCAATAGAATTATGGCGTGAATACGGAAGACATTTTAATATCAATCAAATGTTGGCAAAAGAATCTGTCAAGTCTCGACTTGATTCTGGATTAACCTATTTAGAGTTTTCTTATATGATTATGCAAGCAATTGATTTCTTAAAAATGCATCAAGATCCAATTTTAAAATGCGATATGCAAATTGGAGGTCAAGATCAATGGGGTAATATTACAGCTGGGTTTGATTTAATTAGAAAAGTTGAAGGAAACGAAGCGAAAGTTTATTGCTTGACAATACCACTAATAGTTAAGTCTGATGGAACAAAGTTTGGTAAAACAGAGAGTGGTGCTGTCTGGTTAGATGAAAAAAAGACAACACCTTATGAAATGTATCAATATTTTATCAATACTGCTGATGCAGATGTTATTAAATATATTAAATATTACACTTTCTTATCTAGAGAAGAAATCGAAGAGCTTGAAAAGAAGGTTCTTACAGAACCACATCTTCGGGAAGCGCAAAAAGTTTTATCTAAAGAAATTGTGACGATGGTTCATGGAGCAAAGGCATATGAACAAGCAGTTCATATTTCTGAAGTATTGTTCAGTGGGAAAGTAAAGGAATTAAATGCTGAAGAAATTGAAGAAGGCTTTAAAGGTGTTCCAACGAGCGAGATTAACAAACCAACCAATATCGTTGATTGTTTAGTGGAAATTAAAGCAGCATCTTCTAAAAGAGAAGCGCGAACCTTTCTTGAAAATGGAGCAATCAGTATCAATGGAGAAATTATAAAAGATATGAATTTTGTTATCTCTTCAGAAGGAGCTATTGAAAATAGATTTACCATAGTTCGCCGTGGCAAAAAGAATTATTACTTAATTAGACATTAAAAAGACACCCTTTAGGGTGTTTTTTACTTAGGGGTTTAGTAACAGTATAGACAAAAAAAGAGCGCTAATTTGATTAACGCTCAAAAGTATGCTTTTTTGTTATCTACCTAAACCTATTTTTTTAAATATTTTATCGATTTTTCGGTTAGCTATTAAGTTAGCTCGTTCTTTACCTTGGTTGAGAATGCTTTCAAGTTCTTGAGAGTTAATAATTCGGTTGAAGTTTTCTTGTACTTTACCAACTTCACAAGCCACAATTTCCGCCAAATCTTTCTTAAAATCGCCATAACCTTTACCAACATATTTTGCTTCAATCTCAGCAAATGATAGTTCGGTAATTGTTGAATAAATCGTCATCAGATTGGAAATACCTGGTTTCTTTTCTTTATCATAACGAACACATGTTTCTAAATCAGTGACAGCACTTTTTATCTTCTTTTTGATGCTATTGATCGGTTCTAGAAGAAAAATACAGCCTTTTTCGTTGTCGCTGCTTTTATCCATTTTTTTGCTAGGGTCTTGAAGATCCATTATTCTTGCCCCTTTCTTGGGGATTAATGGCTCAGGAATAACGAAAGTTTCTCCATAACGATTATTGAAGCGAATTGCTAAATCACGGGTTAATTCTAAATGTTGTTTTTGGTCATCTCCCACTGGAACATATTTTGCATCGTATAAAAGAATATCGGCAGCCATTAAAGCGGGATAAGTAAATAAAGCAGAAGTAATTCCTTGTGTTTGTTTTGCTGCTTTATCTTTGTATTGTGTCATGCGTTCCAATTCACCCATATAACATATAGATTGCATAGCATAACCCAATTTAATATGCGCATTTACTTCTGATTGAATAAAGAGAACTAATCGTTCTGGATTCAAACCGCAAGCTAAATATAAAGCAGCAACATTTTTAATGTTTTGCTTTAATGTTTTAGGATCTTGTGGGGTAGTGATTGCGTGTAGGTCAGCAACAAAAACGAAAAATTCATAATCCGTCATCGAATTTTGCAATCTTACAAAGTTTTTTAATGCTCCTAAATAGTTTCCTAGCGTTGGTATCCCTGTTGGTTTAATTCCTGATAGTACTATATTCATAATACGACCTCCAATGGTATCTATTGTGAATATTATACTCTTACTTATCAACAAAATCAAGTTTGCAAATTGCTTTTCTATTCAAAGTTTGATATAATTTGCGGTGATGTAACATATGAAAACGTTTAATTTGTGATAATTTAACTTCAGTTTAAGGAACAAAACGTTTTCATATTGAAAAAAAATCAAAAAAAGATAAAATATGTTAACATCAGTATAATTGAAGGAGAAACAGAAATGAAAAGGAGTACAATTTTTTTTACATTAGTACTATTGTTAGCGTTTATGTTCTCATTATCCGCATGTAGTTCTAAAATAGAATCCATTAGCGTTAATGATGAAATAATCAATGCTGCAGTTGAAGATGGAAAAGTAGAAATTGGAGAATTAAAATTAACACTCAATTTAAAGAACGGAACAAAAGAGCAAATTGATGTTACCCCAGCGATGATTTCAAGTGGAGACATTAGTAAATTAACAAGTCCTGGTAGTTATGATTTGACTTTTTCTTATGAAGGACTGGAAGTAACTATTACTTTTGTCATCCCAAACCCAACAGTAGTGGGAATCGCAGTGGATAATAACAGCGTTACAGAAGCGCAAAAGAAAGAAATATTTGATTTACGAGATATTATAGTGAAGGTAATTTATTCCGATGGTGGAGAAGAATTAATCAATCTGACTGAAGAAATGTTATCGGAAGAAGATTTATTAAAACTACGAACAACGGGCGAACAAATTGTTGGTGTTGAATATCAAGGAGCTGTTGCTACTTTTTATATTAATGTGCCAACATCAGTTTTAAAAACGTTACAAATCAATGAAGAAAGCGTGTTAGCTGCTTATAGTGAAGACAAATTTAACTATAAAAATATCTTGGTTGATATGGTATACTCAACCGGTGAGATAAAAACAACTCCAATCACGTTGCGTATGATGAGCGGTAGCGATTATATTAGTTTGTATATGAAGGGTGAACATACAATTACCCTTAATTATGGTGGAATCACTAGTAGTTTTGTTGTGAATGTGCCAAATGACAAATTTGTAAGCTTAACAGAATTAAACTCCCTTGCTGATGGAGAAATGGTTGTTGTAAAGACATATACAACCTATTATTTGGGAAATACTCTCTATATATTTGATGAAAATATGGCAACAACTGCTGTATCTGCAACAGCATCAATAATGACAAACAACGATGCCATCTTAGGAGATGGTAAGGAAATCATCATCAGTGGAGTTAAAACGACTGTTGGCGATAGAGTGGGAATTAAGAGTGTTAGTGGTATTCTCACAACTAACGAACAAAAACAAGTTACCAATGCTGTAATAACTGAGTTATCACAAAAACAAATAGAAAATAATATCTACAAGTATGCTGATTTTTCTAATCTTAAAGTTTATAGTAAACCAACGCTTTTTGATGATGACAAACATGTTGTTTTTGAAATTACTGATGGAAGTAATGTTGTGAAGATACTTGTTCCTAAAGAAGAAGATGACACCTTTAGTCAAAAAGTTTTTATAACTTTGAGTGAATTAGCAGTCAATCATGAGTTGATATTAAATAATATTTTACCAGTTTATTTAGATGGTGAAAAAGTTCTAACCATAACAAAAAAATCACAAGTTGATTATGTACCGGTAATTCATGAATATCAAAAACCGGTTGGCGAAGTTGATAATGTTGCCTTTAATGCTTTTCTGGATGAAGCATTCCTATATTTTTTAGGAGATTCTCCATTCAATATCAATTACTTAATTTATGATGTTGAGGGGTTTGATGCGAAATATGGAACAGATCTAGCAAACGCTCCGGTTGTCGCAACAACAGAATATGATATGAGTCCTGAAGCGGAAATTGAGTATTATGATGAGTTGATTGTAATGAAGGGAAAATTATTAGCTTTCAATCGAAACGATTTATCAGCTAACCAAAAATTAGCTTATGACGTTATTTTAGATTATATCAACCGCAATTTAAAATATTTTGAATTCACCGATGAAGGAGAAAATATCTATTTCTACTATGGAACGCAATTAGGTAGTTATCTTGGTTATCAAGCGCAATTACCATCGATTATAGCGGAATATCGCTTTGATAATAAACGCGATATCGAAAACTATTTCCAATATTTAATTACAACACAAGCAGATTTCGAAGCACTTTTCATGTTTGAAATGTCAAAATTGACATCTGGAAAAGGAAATCCGATGACTGATTTTGTTATAGATTTAGTCATTGAACAATGCGATGCTTTTATTAAGGCAGAAGGAGAAAACTATTTAATCACTGTCTTCAATGATCGAATCGGCTCTTATGATTTCTTAACATCATCAGAAGTAAGTGAATATAAAGCGAGAAATGCTCAATATGTAAATGAAAATTTTGTTGGTGCTTATGTGTGGTTGAAAAATAGTTTGTTGCAATTAAAAGCGGCGAACAATGACGAGTTACGAGGATCATTATCGGATACTGAAATAGGAAAGAAGTATTATGAAATTATGTTCCAAAGAAAATGTGGTTCAGATATGACAATTCCTGAGTTGATTACCTATATTGAAGCCAAAATAGCTGAAGCAGAAGGGTATAGTAAATATTATTCTGAATATAGCGGTAATCTGATGGAGGATGCTAAATTAATTGTTTATGATGATAAAAAAGAAATTGAATATTATCCATCATTAAATGGCGTAATTCCTTTCTTGCAAAAAGCAGTAAAGGCTGATTTCCCTGAACTACCAGTAGAATTGGTATTTGGGAAAGACATTGTTGTGAAAGAAGTGCCACCAGCATTGCAAGAAAATTCGTCACCTGCATTTTACTTGATATCACCTATTGATGCGAATACTTCCGAAGTCTTTTATATCAATCCACCAGATTTTAGTGAGGTTGATAACTATATGTTTACTACCGTCACTCACGAAGCTTGGCCAGGACATATGTTTCAAAATATTTATTTTAAAAATACAGATGCTCATGATGTGCGTAAAATTATTAGTTATAAAGGTTATTCTGAGGCTTGGGCAGTGTATGTTGAAAACTATTGCCCTAAATATGTCATTGATAATTATGCTATGCAACAAATGTTCTTACTTGATCCAATCAGTTCATTAAGTGCATGTAGAACGGATATCGGTGTTAACTATGAAGGTTGGGGAATAGAAAAAATTATCGAAAGTTATGGACTTACAATGGACGATGTTACTAGCGGACGTTATAAATGGAGTAGTGGAGATACGGTTAGTTTAGATGATTTTGAAGAAATCTATTATTTCTACGTAGAAGTTCCAACCAATTATTTGATGTATTATTTCTCTTTTGCTCAAATGATGGATATAAAAAATGAGTTTAAAGAAGCTATGGGAGTTTATTATAGCGATAAATTGTTCCACACAATTTACCTTGAAACAGGAGATGCTTCTTGGCCAATTCTTAAGCAAGTATATGAAGAGTATGCTGCTATTTGGGGAACAGAAGGAACAGCAAGGAAATAAAGAATTATAAAGCCTTATTTTAAACAATATTTTTTGTTCGAAATAAGGCTTTATTTAGCTAAACGCTGAGGATTAAAAATAAAAATTGATTGATATTTTCATATATTCATGGTATAATCACCAAGATGAAGAAATTCCAACATTTAGGGAGGAATATAAAATGAAAAAAAGAATATTTATAGCAATGGCCTTGTTTTTAGCCTTGCTTTTATTTGCAGGTTGTAAGAAAAGAGAAACAATAGAAGATTCTCTAGGATTTCAATACCATTTGAATTCAGATAAAACTTGCGAAATTGTTAATTATGTCGGGAATAAAGGAATTATCGTTATTCCACAGAGTTATACAAATCCTGATGGTATCCAATATAAAATCATTTCTATTGCGAAATCCGCTTTTATGAAAAATAAGACTATTACAGAGGTTACTATTCCTGATAATATCACTTCTTTAGGGGAAAAAGCATTTAGAAATGCAACCAATTTGAATAAAATTACAGTAGGAACAGGGATTACTGCTTTTTCAAGAGAAACGTTTTACAATTGTACTAATCTAACGAATATTACGATTAAAGGAGAGATTAGTATTGTTGATACATATGCGTTTTATGGTTGTAAAAACCTTGTAACTTTAGTTTTACCTGCTACTGTGGAAAGAGTCGAAGCTGCTGCTTTCTCTGGATGTGTGAAGCTAGCCAATCTTAGTTTTAATGGGGGTAACCCTGAAAATGAAAGCCGGTTACAATATATTGGAGACAATGTTTTTAAGAATTGTAAAGCATTTACGGTACTAAATATTAGCGATAGTGTAAGTGAATTTGGTGAGACGCCATTTGCTGGTTGCAGTAATGTTGTTGAGATTAACATTGGTAGTGGTGTTCATACCATTGCTGAGACAACTTTTGCTGGCTTAATTAGATTAGAGAGAATTAATGTTTCTGAAAAAAACACGACATATAAAAGCATTGATGGTGTTTTGTATAACGAAAGAGTTACAGAAATATTGTTTACTCCTTTATCGATAAAAGAAATTGTAGTACCAACTACAGTGACAGAAATTAAGGATTCACAATTCTTGGGATGTGAATATTTACGAAGTGTAACACTTCATAACAATATTAAAAAAATTGGGGATAAAGCTTTCTATGAATGTAAAGCTTTACGTGAAATTGCAATCCCTAACAAGATAACAAAAATAGGTAGTTATACCTTTGCGGGTAATGTTGCTTTAGACACAATTAAAATCGGTACAAGTGTTAAAGAGATTGATTTAACTGCGTTTAGTAAATGTAATTCATTACGATTAATTATTGTTGATGAAAACAATCAAACATTTGGAAATTATCGTGGTGATGGAATATTATATGACAAAGACATTTCTGAAATCATATTTGTACCTAAAGGAGTTTCAGGAAGAGTTTTCTTACCAGAAACATTGACAGAAATTGGTTCAAGAAAATTTGCTTCATGTACAAGAATTACAGGTGTTGTTATTCCGGATTCAGTAAAAACAATTGGTGCTAGTGCTTTTATGGGTTGTACCAGTTTGACGGAGATTACTCTACCAAAAAATTTAGAAGTGATTGAATACACATTACTATATGGTTGTACTTCACTAAAAACAATTAATATTCCTGCTTCTGTAACGACAATCAAATCCCTAGCTTTTGGAAATTGTTCTGGCTCATTAGAAAGTGTAGTAATTCCAGACACAGTTACCAATATTCAAAATGGTATTTTCCAAGGTTGTAAATATTTAAAAACGGTTGTAATTGGCAACGGAATCAGAAATTTATCAGAATCTACATTTAAAAATTGTACGAGATTATCAACAGTTACTTTGCCAACTAATTTAAAAATTATTGGTGATTCAGCGTTTGCTGGATGTAATGCTTTAGTAAGCCTAAACATTCCAGAAACCGTTGTAACAATCGGTGAAAATGTTTTTGAAGGTTGTACTAAAATTGAAACAATTACTCTTCCAAATACAGTAACAACCTTAGGTGATAGAAGTTTCTTCGGTTGTAGTTCGCTAGAATCGATTAAACTTTCTGAAGGATTAACATTACTAGCCAACAGTTTGTTTGAAGACTGTGCAAAATTGAAGAAAATTGTTATTCCCAATTCAGTAACAAGTATCAAAAACAGAACTTTCTTTAATTGTTATGTTTTAGAAACAATCAAGTTTTCTAATAACTTAAAAAGTGTTGGCGCTAGTTCTTTTGCTAATTGTTATCGTTTGAAGGGAACAGAAGGGTATAATAAACTTGTTTTCCCTGCTTCATTAACAACATTACGAGATTATAGTTTCTTTGGCTGTAGCTCATTAGAGGAAGTGTCGATTTCATCTAGTATTACTACAGTTGGAGCGAATAGTTTTCAAAGATGTATAAATCTAAGTAAAGTAACAATTGAAGGTTCGAAAAATACAAATATTGCTTTTGGTGCATATAGTTTTGCTAACACAGCAATTACAGAAATTGTTATCCCTAATAATGTTTTAATCATTTCTAACAATATGTTTTCTGATTGCATATTATTAACAAGGGTATCAATAGGAAGTAATGTACAAAGTATTGATGGATCAGCATTTAGAAATTGCATTAATTTAGCTGAAGTTACCGTTGATAACAATAAAGAAGGATTTTATGAAAAAGATAATATTATTTATCTTGAAAAGGGAGAAGACGTTTCCATTGTCTTTGCTCCATACTCTATTACGGGAAAAGTAACCATCAGCCCTAAAGTTACAGAAATCGGAAACTATGTTTTTGCAAATCACTCTAAAATAACAGAAATCGTTCTACCAAAAGAATTAGAAAAAATCGGTATGGGTGCTTTTAGTGGCTGTAGTGGCCTGACTAGAGTAACGGTGCCGGCTAAAGTGGACATGGTATCTAATTTTGCTTTTCAAGGATGTTCTAACCTAGTCAGTGTTGAATTCTTGGGTATAATAGGAGAAATAGGACAATCTGCCTTTGAAGGATGTACTTTATTAGAGGAGTTCTCAATTGATTCAGAAGTAAAAAAGATTGGTTCTAAGGCATTCTTTGGTTGTGAAAACTTTAAAAATATAACGATTCCAGCAAATATAGAAGAGATAGGGTCATCAGCATTTGCAGGATGTAAAAGTTTAGAAAGCATCGTGATCCCTAAAACGGTAACGGTTATTGTCGATTCTTTATTTGAAAATTGTAGTTCATTAACAGAAGTAACTTTCCAAGGAGAGGTAACAGCAATTAATAATAATGTGTTTTCTGGTTGTAGTTCACTAGAAGAAATTGAATTACCTAACACAGTAAAAATAATTAATTCTGCAGCATTTAAAGATTGCACGTCACTAACAAAAATTATTTTCCCAGAAGATTTAGAGGAAATAATCGATAATGCTTTCTTTGGATGTACAGCATTAACAGAAATTGATTTTCCTGCCAAATTGAAAAAACTAGGTAATTTAGTATTTAGTGGATGTACAGGATTGACAGAAATAAACCTTCCAGCAGAAGTAGAAGTGATTGGTCAAGATGCATTTAAGAATTGTAGTGCCCTTGTTGAAATATTCATCCCCTCAACAGCAACCACAATTGGCAAAAATATTTTGGCAAATTGCCCAGCTTTAACTGCTATTTATACTAGCCCAGGTAATGAGGAAGCTTTAGCACAAATATTTAACGATAATGGTAATAAAACTTATACAAATTTAATTTCCATTAGATAAAGGGCACGGGATATCATCAAATATCCCGTTTTTGTCTTTTTAAAGCGTATTATGTAAGCGTTTTAAATAAGAAAAACAAGCAAAAAGCCGATATTTTTGTCGCTTCCAAGCGCTTACATTAAAAAAACATTGACTTTATTGCTTCAAACATTTATAATAAGTATAATCAAATCGTTAAATTTGATAAACAATAATGGAGGAAAATGAACTATGAATTTCAAGAAATTTTTTATGTTCTTATTACTAGTATCTTGTATATTCATTTTTATCGGCTGTAAAAATCCTGAAACGGATGATCCCGATAAACCAGATGATCCAATTGAGGATCCAGTAAAGAAAGATACGGTAAAAGTAACTGCAACAACTGAAAAATTAGAATTAATTTTCAATTCTACTGTAAAAGGAAGTGAAGCAAATAAAGGTCAAGTTGAAGCAACAGGACCAAGTGCTTTACTATATGAGAGTTCTAACACAGCTGTAGCTACAGTTGATGCTGGTGGTTTAGTAACTGGTTTAACTGCTGGAGAAGCAAAAATTAAGGTTATTAGCTCTACTGATGCAACAAACTTTGTAGAAGTTCCTGTAACTGTATCAGGATTACCATTAGCTGGTGGTGAAGCGGGATATTTATTTAATTATAAATATGCTGATTTAGAAACAAGAACAAGCATTTTAGCTGCTCTTGAAAGATGGTTATTAAATGTTGGGTATAGTATTCCATTGTATTCATCATTAAGTTTCACTTTGTATAGTGAAAGAGTTACCCCATTATCAGAAGTATACGTTCCTAACATGGGATATGGTACTTTCTATGGATCAGTATCAACTGGTAGTGCTAAGGGAACTGAAGATGACCCAGCTTATAGATCATACACAAGTGCAAGTCCTAAAACATTAAATGCGTTTATGTATGCAGATTCTGCTGAGAGCGATATTTTAAGCATGGTATCTGATGCATTATTTACAATTGATTTTAATGCTGAAGTAGATGGCTTCAAGATGTATCCTTCAATGGCTAAAACATTAGCACAACCTGCTCAATTGGTTAATGGTACATATGTTCCACTTGAAGGTGTTGATGACAATACATTATCAGATACATGGTTAATTACTTTAAGAGAAGATCTAGAATTCACAGATTATCAAGGTAAGAAACTTGCTGAAATTGATGCGGATGACTTCATCTATTCTTATCAACAATTATTAGATCCAAAACAAGTTAACTCACGTGCGGATGATGTTTTCTTCAGTTCAACATTTAAAGTAGTTGGAGCTGAAGCATATTTCAAAGGTGAAGCTACTTGGGATGAAGTAGGAATTAAAAAAGTAAGCAAATACCAATTTGTATTCCAAACAACGACAAAATTTAACTCATGGGATTTCCATTATAATACTGGAAGTTTCATTTTAGGTCCAGTTTATGACGTAATGTATGAAGCAAGTAAAGTTACTGATGCGAATGGAGTAGTTACCGCTGGCTGGGGTAATATTACGGATATTCAATTTGATAAGACTGATATGATGGCTTACACAGGTCCATACTTATTAACTTATCTTGAAGATAGTGTAGCTTATCGTTTAGTTAAGAATCCTAACTGGAGTCAAAATACTGCAATTCCTTTCAACTATGCATTTGATAAAGTTGAATACTCAATTGTAAAAGACAATAATGCTGCATTTGAATTGTGGGAAGCTGGAAAACTAGATGTTATTTCTATCCCTACTACTAAATTAGAAGATTTTATTGATAACCCAGGATTAAAGAAAGCTCCAGGTGCGACAGTATTCCGTTTGAACATTAATGCTGCGTCACAAGAACAATTAGAAGAAATCTTTGGATTTGGTCCTGAAACATGGGTAGCTAATCCATTGTTACAAGAACTTGATTTCAGAACCGCATTATATTATGCAATCGATAGAAAAGATCTTACGAGCACAATAGCTAAGACGAGAAGTCCAGAAATTATTTATATGAATGCTGCATATGTTGTTATGGATGGAACAGAAGGTAATATTTATCGTGAAACTGATGCTGGTAAATCGGTAATCAATGGTATTTATGTAAATGATTTGAATCTATTAGAAGAATCATACGGTTTCAGTGCTACTCTTGCAAAAGAATATTATGTTAAAGCATTGACTAACTTAGTTAAAGCTGGAACTATTGGCCAAGGTACAGAAGCTGAGCCTGTTGTTTTAGGATTAGAATTATCGTTATTTGATGGTGATGAGCAAACTAAGATAGGTCAATACTTAGAAAGCGCATGGGAAAGTATTTTCAATGAGCAAACAGTATATCCTAATATCCAATTAGATGTAACTGTAATTAACAATCCTGGTATGGATGTTTACTATCAAAAACAAATGACAGGTAAATTCGATATTGGTATTGGTGGTATTTCGGGTTCTGCATTAGACCCACTATCATACATGGATGTGTTCTTTGATACAACAGATGGTTCTGCTAACAAAAACAACCTACAATTAACATGGGGTGTTGATACCAATGTTGTTGAGATTGAATGGAATGGTATGATTTGGAGTTATGAGGCATTATCACAAGCTGCTAATGGTCCTACATTCGTTTGTGAAGGTAATAACTTGTTAGCTGAAGCTTATAATAAGATGATTGACAATGGTAGTGCATTCTTAAAAGCAGTTGCGAAAGAAGCAGGTAAAGAAGATTCTGATGAACTTAAGACAGCTCTAGCTAATGTTGCAAATGCCGTTTCAATTGATGCAGGATATGATGCTGTAACTGCAGGAGTAGATGCATTATTTGCTGGAACAGGAACCGTTGGTTTAACATTTGCTAAAACTCATTTTGATAAAGCTGCAGATGATTATGCTCAAGAATGTATTACATTATGTCAAGGAGACATAGACTTAATTAATAGTAAGCCTTCTTACTTAGAAGCATACGGTTATGCTCTTGAAGGTTTACAAGCTGCTGTTGATGGTTTAATTGTTGCCGATGCTGCTGCATTTAAAGCTGGAACATATGCAACATATCGAGAATATATCGAAGCGTTTGCTGAAGCAAAGGTTAAAATGTATTCATACTACTTATGGTAAAAAATAAATCATAAAAAATGATTAGAGTTAATGGAGCCAACAATCAAAAATTGTTGGCTTTATGTTGCATAGGAGGAAGAAAATGCTTAAATACATTATGAAGCGAATTGTCTTGATATTTTTCACAATGTTCTTGATTTTATCATTAACATATATACTAATGAAAAATATTCCTAGATATCCACCGCTAGACCCAAATCTTGATGAAGAAACATATCAAATGTATGAAGAAAAATATGGTTACAATAAACCTATTATAGAACAGTATGCTCGCTGGTTAAAGAATATTGTAACTGAGTGGGATTGGGGAATTTCTACTGTTTATCGACCAGGGTCAAACACTTTTGTTGTTCTAACAAGTAGATTGCCAGTTACATTGAAGTTGAATTTTTATTCTTTGTTTGTTTTCATACCTTTTGGCTTTTTATTTGGTATTGTTGCTGCATTAAGAAAAAACAAACCTCTCGATCATGCTATATCGCTTGGAGTAATTATATTTATATCCGTGCCTTCATTTGTTGTCATTACTTTGTTAATGATTTCAGCGAAGTATGTAAATTTGCCTCCTCAATGGGAAGCAAGCGACCTTTTAAATTGGCGGCATCTAATTATTCCAATCCTCGCTTTATCATTAGGGCCAATTGCCAGCTTAACGCGATATTCTCGAGCTGAGTTATCGGAAGTATTAACTTCAGATTTTATTTTATTAGCACGAACAAAAGGTTTAAATAGATTTCAAACTACAGTTAGACATGCACTAAGAAACTCTATGGTTCCATTGATGCCGATGATAATTGGAAGTTTTGTTAGTATTTTAAGTGGATCTTTGATTCTTGAAACGATATATGGTATTCCAGGAGTTGGAGGAATATTTAAATCGTCTTTGGATATGCAAGATTATAACTTAACAATGACAATCTTGGCTTTTTATACCATAATTGGTTTGTCTGCAACATTACTTGTTGACATGTCATATGGTATTGTTGACCCTAGAATTAGAATGGGGGCAAAGAAATAATGGAAAATATTAGAGATATTGATAAAAACAAATTTAAATTAATCCAATTAGATGAAAAAATTCATGATACCAAGTTTGAAACAAAAGCAATTGGCTATTTTGGTGATGCTTTAAGAAGATTTTCACGAAACAAATCGAGTGTTGTTGCTTTCATCATCTTGTGTACGGTTATTTTTCTAGCAATTTTTGCTCCGATGGTCAGTAAATATGACATCGATAAAATCAATCCACGATTACAGTATTTATCACCAAGAATTCCTATATTGGAAAAATTAGGTATTTTAAACGGATATAAGACATATAATGTTCAAGTAAGTACAATAGTTAATCCAGAAGATGATAGTTACAGTGCAGCTAAAGTGGCTAATAAAGAACAATATGATACATCATTTATTGTAAAATATGGTGAAAAAACAACCATTATTCAAAATGGTACAGAATACGAATATCAGGAAATTGTCTATGACACCTACAAGTTTCATGCTCAACCTTATGTGAAATTGAACGTCACAAGTAGTGAATTTGAACGTTTGAATGCAATCGAAGGAGCAATTCTGGAGATCAGAGCAGTAAAAGGTATTGTTGGCGAAGAAGCAGAGTATGACATATTGATTGACCCTGCAGTAGCAGAAGATTTCAGCACTAAAACATATTATGTATTCGGTACTGATGCTCTAGGAAGAGATATGTGGACTCTGGTATGGAAAGGTAGTAGAACCTCTTTAATCATTGGTTTATTCGTTGCTGTTGTAACCATTACGATTGGTATCATTTGGGGTTCTGTTTCTGGATACTATGGTGGAACAATTGACTTAGTTATGGAACGTTTCACTGAAGTTTTGGGTGGAATTCCATGGCTAGTAATTATGACATTAATGAAACTATATTTTGGTGGTAGCGTATTAACCGTAGCGATTGCGCTTGTCTTAACTAGTTGGATCGGAACTGCAAGTACAGTACGATCGCAGTTTTATCGGTATAAAGGTCGAGAATATGTTCTTGCCTCTCGTACTTTAGGAGCTAGAGACAGAAGGTTAATTTTCAAACATATTTTACCTAATGCGTTAGGTCCAATCGTTACTTCTTCAGTTTTAATTATACCATCAGCTATTTTCTTTGAATCAACGGTATCTTATTTAGGAATAGGTGTAACTTCCGATACTTCTATCGGTAACTTGTTGAGTAGTGGACAGTCTTTAGTTACAACATATCCTCATTTAACGATTGCACCAGCATTAATTATTTCCATTTTGATGATAACTTTCAACTTATTTGGAAATGGTTTGCGCGATGCTCTAAATCCAACACTGAGAGGAGTGGAATAACATGGATGAATACAAGAAAGTATTAGTCAATGAAGAAAAAACCACTCAATTATCAGGAGAAACTATTTTAAAAGTGGAAAATCTTACTATTTCATTTAGAACTCCAGGAGGCTTGGTTAGGGCTGTCCGAGGTGTTGATTTTGAATTAAAAAAAGGTGAAACACTTTGTATAGTAGGAGAATCAGGTTCAGGAAAATCAGTAACAAGTAGGGCAATTATGGGTATTTTGGCAGGAAATGCAATTATTGATGATGGCCATATATACTATAAAGACTTAGATTTAACTCGTTGCGAGGAAAAAGATTTTTACCAAATAAGAGGATCGCAAATCGGAATGATCTTCCAAGACCCCTTATCGAGTTTAAATCCGATTATGAAAATTGGTAAACAATTAACAGAAACATTAATTTTAAAGAACAACATGAATAAGCATGACGCTAAGAAAAAAGCCTTAGAATTAATGCAAGATGTCGGTATTCCCCAAGCGGAAAAAAGGTATTATCAATACCCATTTCAATTTTCTGGGGGTATGAGACAAAGAATAGTTATTGCAATTGCCTTAGCGATGGAACCTGAGATTTTAATTTGTGACGAACCTACGACAGCTTTAGACGTTACTATTCAAGCACAAATTTTAGATTTAATTAATAATCTAAAGGAAAAAAGAAATTTATCAATTATTTTCATCACTCATGATTTAGGTGTAGTTGCTAATATGGCTGATAGAATTGCAGTTATGTATGCAGGTAAGATTGTTGAATATGGAAAATCAGAAGAGGTTTTCTATGATCCACGTCACCCGTATACATGGGCTTTGTTAGAATCAATGCCAGCATTAGAACGTAAAGGACGCTTAAATGCGATTCCAGGTACACCACCCAACATGTTGTTTCCACCAAAAGGAGATGCATTTGCACCGAGAAATAGATATGCAATGCAAATAGATTATGAAGAGCATCCTCCATTCTTTAAAGTAAGTGATACTCACTATGCAGCAACGTGGTTGCTACATCCAAATGCCCCAAAAATTGAATCCCCAATCAAAGATAAGGCATTCACTAGTAAAATGAAGGAGAAATAATATGGTTGATTACACAAAGGGCGAAAAAGTTTTAGAATTAAAAAATGTAAGACAATATTTTTCGAGCGGATGGGGCCGTAGAAAAGTAGTTGTAAAAGCCGTACATAATGTTAGTTTTGATGTCTATAAGGGTGAAGTGTTTGGTTTAGTAGGGGAATCTGGTTGTGGAAAAACAACAACAGGTAGAACAATTATTAAACTATATAACATAACAGATGGAGATATTTACTTTAAAGGTCAAAGAATTGCTTCGGGGATTCGCGGTAAAAAAATAGCAATTAGGCGCGCAAAAGAAAGTATTCTGGATAAAAAAGAAGAATATAAGAAATTTATCATCGATACAAAATCAGAAATGAGCAAGCAAGATGAGAGTTCTAATGAGTACATTCGTGCTCAAGAAGATATGAAAAATGCTCAGGAAGACCTAGATAAGTTTATTGAAGAAAAAAGAATTGAAATTGGAAACATAAAAAAAGATATTCTTAGGAGTAAAAAAGATAATAATCCATCAATTGAATTTATTACTAAAATGCAAATGATTTTTCAAGATCCAATTGATTCTTTAAATCCTAGAATGACGGCAAGAGAGATTATCTCTGAAGGATTAATTATCCGTGGAGAAAAAAATCAAGAGTTTATGACCAAAGAAGTAGAGAGAGTTCTTGGATTGGTAGGATTATTGCCAGAACACGCTAATCGTTATCCCCATGAATTTAGTGGAGGACAAAGACAAAGAATTGGTATCGCACGAGCATTAATTGTGAATCCAGAATTGATTATTGCCGATGAGCCAATTAGTGCATTGGACGTTTCTATTCAAGCTCAAGTGATTAATCTTTTAAATGAATTAAGAGAAAAATTTGAATTAACAATTCTTTTTATTGCTCATAATTTATCAGTTGTAAAATATTTCTGTAATCGAATTGGTGTAATGTATTATGGAAGATTAGTAGAAATAGCTCCAACTGAAGAATTGTTTGAGCATCCACTTCATCCATATACGAAGTCACTGCTTTCTGCTGTACCATTACCGGATCCAGATTATGAAAAACATCGTAAAAGAATTTATTATAACCCTTCTTTAAGAAAATTTACTCCAGAAAAACCAACAATGGTGGAAATAGTTCCGGGTCATTTTGTTTATGGAAGTCCAGATGAGATTGAAGTGTATCGCAAGGAATTAGCAGAAAAAAAATAAAGCAAAAAAAAGCATTAGCAAGAAAGCTAATGCTTTTTAACAGTTAATTTCTAATAACCGTAAAATAATATAAACTGTAATAGGGATAAGAGCAACAACAATAGTTGGTAATATTGGAAGTTTCTTTTTATCCCTCCTTGTTTCAACATATTCAATAAATGTTTTTGGTAAAGGGTCATTTTCTTTTTGTTTTGTAAACGATTTAAAGAATTTTTTCGTTCCATAGATAAGAATATCAAAGGCACCTTCTTGGTAAACCCATAAAAAACAAGAGGCTAAAATGGTAATAAAACCGGATAGGCTCAATGCATCAAGAAAAATAAACTCATAGGAAGGATCGTATCTTTTTTTCATGTATCCGAGAGATACGAGAAATCCAAATAATATCGTTATCACGCAAAAGGAAAAAATCCATTTTTTCATATTAATCACCTATAAATATTGTAGCATAAGATATAATTTATTACAATAAATTATATAATGACATAAAAAAAACAAATATTTCTTTCTTTAGAAGGGAAAATATAGTAAAATATAATAGTCAGGAGAATCTAGTTATGTTAAGATTATATACATCACCAAGTTGTGCCTCTTGCAGGAAGGTAAAAAAATATTTTAATAGTCATAAAATTCCATATGTTGAAAAAAATATAATTAATACCCCTCTTACAAGAGAAGATATTTTTAGGATAGTGACTAAAAGCGAAAATGGCTTTGAGGACATTATTTCTAGCCGTTCTAAAATATTCAAAGAAAAAAATTTGAACGTTTCAGAAATGAAAACAAGTGAGTTGATAGATTTTATTATTGAAAATCCAACAATTCTTCGTCGTCCAATTATTGTTGCTGAGGAAGAAATTCAAGTAGGATATAATGATGATGATATTACCTTATTCTTACCACCTGAAATCAGAGAAAGAGAATGTTTCCAATGCTTTGAAGAAAAGGATTGCCCTTATATTCAAGAATTAAACAAACTGAAAGAAGCGTAAAAAAAATCATACCAGCAGATATGATTTTTTTATTCGCTTGTGAGATCAACAATTATATTTTTGTTTTTAATTGCTCTCTTTTCTTCCCTTATTCTAATAAAATTCTGATAGATAATAAAGGAATAAAATCCTGTTATTGATACACAGCTGATAATTCGGTAAATTAAGAAAGCATTTGTGCTTGAATAAGCAAAAAAATAGGTGTAATTTGTATATTGATTGATATTTTTGGCTAAATTTGGAATATTTATATTAACAAAAAATTCAGAAAAACATAATCCAATGGTAGAAACCAGAAAGAGAGCCAGAGATGAAAAGCAAAAAGCATTGAATTTTTCGGGTTGATATTTCTTATATTTTTTTCCTATTATCATCAGAATTGCTGAAGATAGGAAGATAATATATAACAAAATAATATAAATATTGGCTCCTATTTTAAAATTCCCAAATTGAGTAGAGATATCACTATTTATTGCCATCCGATAGGGATTTGTGATACCAATATAGTAAGCAGAAGTTTTCGCTGTTTCCATTGTTTCTGCTGCATAAATAATAAATTCTTCTCGACTTAGAAATAAAATGATAAGAACATTGACAATAATGATACTTAGCATTTGATTTACAATTGAGTTTTTACGTTCTCGCTTTTTAAAAATACGATAATCTTGTGATTTAGGTAGAGTTAGGTTGTCTTTAATGATAATTACTAACACAGAGATAGCAAGCAATGCATTAAAACTAACAAAAGTATAACTGGCTAGTCTATGAAATATTGTAAGCTTGACGGTTTCATTTAAAGCACCTACTCCGAATTTCCCAGCGTAAACCAAAACTCTAACATGATATGAACCATTAGAAAGTAAAGTAACATCACTAGTAACAAAAGAAGTATTGCGATAAATGCTTTGATAATGAATTTTTGCTTGGCCTTCCGCGATTGATTTGATCAGTTCCATTGGTGTTAATAAGATTCCAAAGATCATAATCCCAACAAGTCCAACCGCAAAAAGTATAAATGCGCTGTTTTCATGTTTCTTATTTCTTAAGTATGCAATAAGAAAAATACAACATGCAATATAATAAAGCATAAAAATGATTGGTACATTAAGAGTAATTAGAATTACGCCCACTAGTACAGCTAAAAATATTATGAACATAAATTCACCTTTTTCACCAAATTATTATAGCATAATATTTCATTATTTACAATCTTAATAATAGGATAATGCTTATTTTTGAAATAATTAAGAAGAACTTAATTTTTGTTATTAGATGTCGAATTAACTTGAAAAAAAGGCTTAAACATTGTAAAATAACATAAAATAGGAGAATGGTTTATGGATTATACAAAAGCAGCAAAAAAAATAAAAAAAGATAGTAATAAATTATATGATATTTTAAAAATAATTATTGTAGTGATTTGTTTATCCACTACTCTATCAATGTTTTTACCGTTGTTTGATATTTATGGAACATTTACAAATGGGTTTATCAATTTAATGAAAAATGCTTTTCCTGAATTTGATTTTACAAACATAAAAGGTCTAGCCATTACCACTTACGGATATGAGTTTGCTTTTGGCGTTAATGAAGTTAGTTTGAGCCAACCTTATCGCTTAGTGAAAGATGAATTTTTAATTTTTTGCTATATGTTACCTTTAGCAATTGGATTGTTATTGATTCCTTTTAATAAATTAGACAATAATAAAATTTATTCAATTATTAAATATTGCATCATGGGAACTTTGATGATTACTTTTGGAATATTATTCATGGTATATGTTGATGGAGCAACAGAAAGCCTACGCAATATGTTAGTAGGCACTTCTACAGAATATGGATATGCCATTTATGCAAGTGCAGAAATAAAGAAAGTAACCTTGCCAATATTATTCCAACTGATATATATTTTTGGTGGCTGTCTTTGCTTTTTTCTAGCAACAAATGTAAATAAAATGGTTGAAAAAAACAAAAAAAGAGGAAACTAATCTCCTCTTTTTTTAACTAATACGCTTGTAAGCATTATAAGCACGTTTTACCTTTTTCTCTGATTTTCGATACTGGATTCCTAGTTCATTAATAATCTGAACAAATTCTTTTTTTCCAGCATGATAGCTCTTTGCTTCATATTCTAATTCGTAATCAGTAATGCCTAAATATTGACTTTTGTCGATAAACAAGACACCATTATTATACGAAAAGAACATTCTTAGAGTAGATAGACTTAAAAAGTTATTAATTTTTTGATTACCAATTAAGTTATCCACTTCGTTTTTTAATTCCCCTTCAGGAAGAATCCCAGTAGTTTTGATTTCTTCAAAGACTTCTTTGCTGATTGGCAAATTAAGTTCCTGGATTATATATCCTTTCTTTCTTTTTAATGTTAATTCTAAACTTTCCCTTTCCCTTACCCTTAAAGAAGCATCAAGAGCTTTCAATGAAAAACGCGAAGTATCAAAGTAATGATTTGTTTGTAAATCCATACGATTGCCTTCAAATTGCTTCATTAAGCGTTCGTATTCTTCTTTTGAAAGAAGTGTTTTGAATTCTACTTCTACAGATTTTTGCATTGTTACCTCCATTTTTATAATTCTATTATATTATACACAAAGAGATATAAAAATCAATAGTTTTTTCTTTTTTAATATTTTAGTTTATGGTAAAATATAATTGTCAGTAAGAAAGAAGGAAAATATGAATCAAATTTCAGATTGGAAAAGTTTTTTATTACCTTATGAATTGGCTGTCGGCGGTTTTATTATTAAATTAGAAGCGGTAAAAAAGGAATACATTTTAAAAGGAGAACGTAGTCCGATTGAAATTGTTTCTGGCAGAGTTAAGGCTTTATCGAGTATTTTAGAGAAGGCAGAAAGGCTAAATGTTCCCTTAACGAAAATACCAGAAGAAATTTATGATATCGCTGGAATTAGGGTAACCTGTAAATATGTTGAAGATGTTTATAAAGTATATGAATTATTACATAGTCGCAAAGATGTTGAGATTTTTTTGGTAAAAGATTATATCAAAAACCCTAAAGCAAGTGGTTATCGTTCTTTGCATATCATCGCAAGGTATAATGTAGAGACAATAGAGGGACAATTTCCGATTAATATTGAGTTTCAAATTCGAACCCATGCTATGCATTTGTGGGCAAGTGCAGAACATTCATTGAAATATAAATATTTTCGTAACATTCCAGAACCAATAAAAGAAAGATTATTAAAAGTAGCAGAAGTAGCAGCTAACCTTGATGAAGAAATGACAAAAATTAAAGAAGTAATAGAAGCAATAGAAGTGGAGAATTCTCGTGGTGAGGAATATTCTTTAGATGATTTAGAAATCTTTTTAGGAAATATGAAAAAATGGTGAAACAAATGAAATATGCATTCTATGGAAAGTATCAAGAAGAAGACAAACAAAAAATAACTTTTCTCGATTATGATGAAAAGAATCCAGATATTGTTTTTTCTTTTGGTGGAGATGGAACTATGTTAGGAGCAATTCATAAATATATGGATTGTGTTGACAAAGTCAAATTTGTAGGGATTAAAACTGGTAGTTTAGGTTTTTTTACTGATTTTGAATACCAAGAATTTGATCAGGCAATTGAAATGATAAAAAATAAGGAATGTAAAGAAAATAAATATAAGTTGCTGAAATTTGTTTTTAAAAACAACAATCATAAGGAAATTGGGTATGCTGTAAACGAAGTTTCACTTGTTAATCCAATTCATACTCAAATCATCGAAGTGTTTATTGATGGTAAACTTTTCGAAGTTTTTCGTGGAACGGGGTTATTGGTATCTCCTCCGACTGGCTCTACTGCATATAATAAATCTTTAGGAGGAAGCATTATTGATCCTAAAATTGAAGCTTTTCAACTAACAGAAATTGCAGCTATTAATAATACTGTTTATAATGCGATTTCTTCTCCACTTATTTTAAGTAAAAAAACAAAACTAGTCTTAAGAACAAAAGAATCGAGTAATATTTATTTAAGTGTTGATGGCAAAGAATACAAATTTACCAATTTAACTGAAACAGAAGTTTCGTTAGCGGATAAACAAGTTAATATTATTTCTAAAAAAGACACCTTGTTTTGGGATCGTGTTAGGAAGGCTTTTTTAAGGTAAAAAAAAGTAGTGAAACCACTTTTTCGTTCACTACTTTTTTATTTTTGTTTCACCATTACTTCATCAACGATTCCATATTCTTTTGCTTCTTCCGCAAACATATATTTATCACGTTCTGTGTCCAGTTTTATTTGTGATAAAGGTTTTCCTGTTTTTTCGGAAAGGATTACATTCATTCTTTCTTTTACTTTAAGGATATGTTCTGCAGCGATTTGAATTTCTGTTGCTTGACCTTGAGCACCACCCATTGGTTGGTGGATTAAAATTTCGCTATTAGGAAGAGCGTAGCGTTTTCCTTTTTTTCCTGCTGCCAATAGGAAAGCTGCCATAGAAGCTGCCATTCCCACGCAAACAGTAGAAACATCAGGAAGAATGTAATTCATCGTATCAAAAATTGCCATTCCTGCGGTAATGCTTCCTCCAGGAGAATTAATGTATAGATAGATATCTTTTTTTGAATCTTCTGCGGCTAAGAAAAGTAGCTGTGCAACTATAGATGAAGCAAGGCCGTCATTGATTTCTCCACACAGAATAACAATTCGATCTTGCAACAATCGTGAATAAATGTCATAAGAACGTTCCCCCATAGAGCTACGTTCGATAACATAAGGAATGTAATAACTCATAGTAAACCTCCGTGGTATTTCCTATTACTATCTTACCATAAAAGAAAATTTATTAAAAGAGAAAAATGCGATAGAGCGTTGATTTTACAAATTACTTGCAAATAAAAAACGATAATGATATAATCTATCTATAAAACGAAGACAAGAACTAGTAACAAAGGAAATTTTATTAACAGGGAGATAGATCAATGACTGGGAATCTATCAATAAAATCTTTGTGAATTCAGCTTGGAGTGACTCTAATCCAGTCCGCAAATGATAGCGTTAAAATATTTAAAGTGCATAAAGCAAATTTATGAACTAAGGTGGTACCGCTGTATACAACAGTCCTTGGAATATTCAAGGACTTTTTATATTTTTAGGAGGAATATTATGATAAGTAAATTAATGGCTATTAGTGATGAAGCCAGAAAAAAGATTAGTGAAGCAAAAACTTTACCTGAATTATATGAAGCAAAAGCTTTATATTTAGGGAAAAAGAGTCCTATGCAAGAAATTCTTGGGAAAATGAAAGATTTTTCTATAGAAACGAAAAAAGAAGTAGGGCAAAAAATTAATGAATTTAAAAATATGCTTGAAGAAGAAGTAGCAAAACGTCAAGAAGAATTGGCAATCATGCAAATAAACAAAAAATTAGAAAACGAAGCCATTGATGTGACACTTCCGGGAAAGCAAATCAAAGTTGGAAATCTTCATGTATTGACTAAAACAATTTTAGAATTGGAAGATATTTTTATTGCGATGGGATATAAAATTGTAGAAGGTCCCGAAGTTGAAGAGGATTTGTATAACTTTGAAATGTTGAACTTACCAAAAGGACATGCTGCACGGGAAATGCAAGATTCATTTTATATCAATTCTAATTTGCTGCTTAGAACGCATACATCTCCAGTTCAAGCGCGAACGATGTTGGCATCGAAAGGAAAACCAATTAAAATTGTTTGCCCAGGAAAGGTTTATCGTCGTGATGATGATGATGCGACGCATTCTCACCAATTTATGCAACTTGAAGGATTGGTTGTCGGAGAAGATGTTACAATGTCTGATTTAAAAGGAACCTTAACAGAAGTATTTTCAGAATTTTTTGGTGCCGGACAGAAGGTTCGTTTTCGCCCATCTTATTTTCCGTTCACTGAACCTAGTGTAGAAGTGGATATTTCTTGTTTCAAATGTAAAGGAACAGGTTGCAGTTTCTGTAAGGGTAGTGGGTGGATTGAAATATTAGGAGCAGGAATGGTACATCCAAACGTGTTGGATATGGCAGGATATGATTCAACAAAATATCAAGGTTTTGCTTTTGGAATTGGTATTGAGCGAATAACTATGTTTAAATATGGAATAGATGACATTAGAAATTTCTATATCAATGATCCTCGCTTTTTAAGGCAATTTTAGGAGGCTTTTTATGAGAGTGAAATTAGAATGGTTAAATGAATTAGTTGATTTGTCTGGCTTGACAGTAGAAGAGATTGTTGAAAAAATTAGTCTGTACTCTACAGAAGTAGAAGGAGTTGAGCGAGTACTTTCAGGAACAAATCTCGTGATTGGACATGTTTTACAACGGGAAGATCATCCAGATTCTGATCATTTGTCAATATGTAAAGTTAATATTGGTCAAGAAGTTATCCAAATTATTTGTGGAGCACCGAATGTAAAAGAAGGGCAGTATGTTATTGTTGCTCAAGTTGGAGCCGTGTTACCTGGGGATTTCAAAATAAAAAAATCTAAAATAAGAGGGATTGAATCCAATGGTATGATTTGCTCTCTTCAAGAATTAGGAATGGAGAAAAAATATATTCCTGAAGAGTATCAAGGAGGGATATATTATTTTACTCATCAAGTTACTCCTGGTGATGATCCACTAAAAGAACTTAATTTTGCAGATGAGATTATGGATTTATCTGTTACACCTAATCGCGGGGATTTGATGAGCATGATTGGAGTAGCATTTGAAATAAGTGCTATCTTTAATCGACCTTTAAAGAAGAAGTTTTATCAAACGATAGAGAAAAATACTAAAATAACAGATGTGGTTAATGTTAGCATTGATTCTGACTTATGCAGTTTGTACTATGCAAAGGCATATAGAAATGTGAAGATAAAGAAATCTCCAGAATGGCTTACTTCCCGTCTAATCGCTTTTGGAGTTAGACCGATTAATAATGTAGTTGACATTACAAACTACATTCTGGCGTTATTTGGACAGCCAATACACGCTTTTGATGGTGATAAATTAGGAAAAGATATCAAGGTTAGATTAGCAGAAAAAAACGAAAAAATTATTACTTTGGATAATATAGAGCGTAATCTTCAAGAATCAGATTTGGTGATAACGGATGGAGTTAAACCTGTAGCCATTGCAGGTGTTATGGGTGGTCTAACAACAGAAGTAACGCAAGATACAAAAAATATTATTTTGGAAGTAGCGATATTTGATTCACGAGCAATACGAGCAACTTCATTGAGATTAGGATTAAGAAGTGAATCTTCAATAAGATTTGAACGAGGCGTTGATACTAATAGGACGAAAGATGTAATACAATATGCTTCTTATCTAATGGCAGAATTGGCCGATGCGGAAGTTATGACTGGCGTTGCTGTTGCAGGAAAAGAAGTAATAGAAGATACGAACATTGAGATTCATGAAGATGATATCAATAAACTTTTAGGAACAAAAATTACGCGAGAAGAAGTAGTTGCAATTCTCAAAAAACTTAATTTTGGGGTAAAATGTAAGGAAAATATTTTTATAAGTGTACCGAATCGTCGTAGTGATGTTAAGATTAAAGCGGATCTTATTGAAGAGATTGGACGAATCTATGGCTATGATAAACTTGAAATTACATTGCCAAAATCATCATTAAAAGGTGGGCGTACAAGTTATCAGAAAAATCGCAATAAAATACGAAATGCCCTTGTTGGTTTAGGATTAGAAGAAACCTATACGTATACTTTAGTAGGAGAAACTAAAAACAATGAATTTGTTTATAATTATGGAAAGGATATCCAACAAATTTCCATTTTAAATCCAATCAGTAATGAAAGAAAATATTTAAGAAAAGGTCTTCTTCCTAGCATGATAGAAGTAGCTACTTATAACTTTGCTCGTAAAATGAAAGATTTAGCCTTATTTGAAATCGGGAAAGTGTATTATCATCAAGAAACCAATAAGGAAGAAGAAGTATTATCTATCTTGATGTCAAATCATTATTCTGATACTTTATGGGAAGGGAAAAACGAAGATGTTGATTTTTATGTAATCAAAGGAGTAATTGATGCTGCATTTGCTCATTTAGGTGTGACTCTTGACTATCAACCTTTAGAAAAAGAAATTGAACAAATGCATCCAAAAAGAACGGCTGCAATTATTTCTAATGGCGATAAAATCGGATTTGTTGGCGAACTTCATCCAAAGTATGCGAAAGACAATGATTTAGAGAATGTTTACGTTGCGGAAATAAAAATAGATAAATTATTAAGGGCAAAAAAAGAAATTCCAGTTTTCAGCCAAATTACAAAAGTGCCGAGTGTAGAGCGCGATATTGCCATCGTAGTGGATAAAAATGTTTTAGCAGCGGAGATTATTAATGTAATAAAAAAGACAGATCGTAAAGGTTTAGAACAAGTAAAAATATTCGATTTATATATTGGTGATAAAATTGGTGATAATGAAAAATCAATTGCTATTAAAATGAAATTTACCTCATTTGAACCATTAACAGATGATGTGATTAATGGGAAAGTGAATAAAGTAATTAAGGAACTATCAAAAGAATTTAATGCTCGTTTACGAGCATAATAAAAAAACCATCTTATCATGAGATGGTTTTATTTATATTTTTCTAGTTCGTTGATGATGGCATCTACAATTGTTTTTGGTGTTGAAGCACCGGAAGTAAGTGCAACAGTATTTACATTACTGAAGTCAATTGATTTCAAATCATTCACGGTTTCAATAAGATAAGTTTTAACATTATTTTCGCTTTCAATTACTTGTTTAAGAGATTGGCAGTTATTGCTCATAATATCACCAACAACTAAACAGATGTCGGCACCTTTTGTTTGCTCTAATGCAGCCTTTTGTCTTTGATAAGTAGCACTACAAATCTCATCAGCTAATTCAATTAAAGGATATTTATTTTTTATTTTTTTATATAAGGTTTGTACTTGTTTAAAAGGTAGTGTTGTTTGATTAATCAATAGAGTTTTTTTACTTATTGGAGAGATTTTCATAGAATCATCAATTAGTTGTATTTTGTTTGATAATCCAAGAATCCCTTCTGTTTCAGGGTGCCCTTTTATACCAAAGAACAAAATGTCATATCCTTCACTAATTTTCTTCTTCACAATTTCGTGCGTTTTTAAGACATTTGGGCATGTTGTATCTACAATTTTTAATCCTTTTTTAAGGGCTAAGTCATAAATTTTATCGCTGACTCCGTGAGCAGTAAAAATGATAGTTCCAAAAGGAATAGAATTAATAGATTCTTCTTTATTAACCCCATCGAGTATAATAATCCCTTGTTCTTGAAACTGATTGACAATTATTTTATTGTGAACTAACGAACCTAGCATATAAATCGGTTTTACTGTTTGCGGATCTTGCAATAGTTTTTCTATTTGGTTAATAGCAGAAGCTACCCCGCCGCACATTCCTTGGGGAACTACAAATTTTATTATCATAACATCACCTTTGCTTATCGTTGATATTATAACACGATTAAAGGTTGAAAACAAATAAAAAACCAGAGTAAGTTCTGGTTTTCATTTACGTATTTTTTCAACATAAGCCATAATAAAAGGTGCAATTCCGATAGCGTCATTTTCAAAAATCGGCTCTGAAATGTAATATTCAAAGGTTCCGTCTTGGCGTAAATTCCCTTCATGCCCCAAGCCTAACTCCGAAGAAATATTCACCAAATTTAAAGTTCCATTCTTTTCTTGTAAGAAGTTATCGCAAATGCCATCGAAAATTTCTTCTCCTTTCCGGCGATAAGATTCATCGAGTATTTTTAGACGAACTCCTTTTAAAAGGGCATAAGCAATCATTGCACTTCCGCTCGTTTCCAAATAATTACCAGGTCGATTTTGCATATCAACAACATGATAAAACAATTTTGTTTCATTATCCTGATATTGTAAGATTCCTTCGATTGCCTCTTTAAAAATAGTTGTTAATGTTAAAAATTCATCAGTATCATTTTCATCTAAATAATCAATTACATCAATTAAAGCTACTATGTACCATCCTATAGCTCTCAACCAAAATGATTGAGATAATCCAGTAGTTTTATTAGCCCAAAAGACAGATTTTGTTGAATCATAGCCATGATGATATAGTTTTTTAGTTTCATTAAACATGCGTAAACGAACATTACGAAATTGATTCAATATATCCGGATAATTTTTTTTATTATTTAAGTATTTTTCGTATTGAATATAAAAGGGCATCATCATATATAAATCATCAAGCGAAACTTGGTGGGGATAGGTTTTTTTATGGGAAAAGTTTCCCTCATTTGTTCGTGGATGTTTGAGTATTCGCTGCCTTGTATATTCAATTGCCTTTAGATATTTAGTATCAGAAGTAAACTTATATAAATCAAAAAGAATTCGGCTCATAGAAACATCAGTCGTACTGAAATTTTCAAGTTCAAAACCTTTAATTATACCATCTTCATAAACGTAGAACTCAACGAAATCAACAACAAAATCAAGATACTTATCTTTTTTTGCTATTTTATAGAGTTCTAACAATGAAGTCATCATACAACCATCAACATAATTCCAGGTAGGAGAATGATTGTATTTCGTAGAATTGATATTCCATAATGGCTTATTAGGTTTTGAAAGTTTTATAAAACCATCAATATATTTATTGATAAATTCATCCATAATAATTCCCCTCTTTATTTGATTATATGAAAAAAAGAAACAAAATGCAAGAAACGATCATCGAAAAAAGACAAAATTTATTCGCATATAAGATGAACTAACCTTTATCAATTAAGAAGGATGTGGTATAATTAAGGCTAAGGAGATTATATAATGGAACAAAGTAAAAATTACCAATTAGAAAACGAAGAAGTTATTGTTAAAATAGCAAGTATAGGTGCAGAATTAAAGTCTTTTCAAACGAACAATAAAATAGAATATATATGGAATGCCAATCCAAAGTATTGGAATTTTTCTGCTCCCTTTTTATTTCCTATTGTAGGAACATTACGAGATAAAAAGACAGTCATCGATAATAAAGAATACTTTATTAAACAGCATGGATTACTACGTCATCAAAAATTTTTGGTTGTTAAGCACACTAGCGATTATATTTTATTGAAAAACGAATATAGTGATGAAACACTATCGGTTTATCCATTTAAATATCAAGCTTTTGTTGAATATAAATTGAAGACGAAAACATTGACCACTAAAATTACAATTGTCAATGTGGATCATCGTTCTATTGTGTTCAATTTGGGAGGTCATCCAGGATTTAATTGTCCGATTTATCAAGGAGAAAGCTTCAGTGATTATACACTTTTCTTTTCAGAACCAGAAACATTTTCATCACCCAAAGTAACAAAAGAAGCAACATTAAATTTTTCTGAGCCGGTATTAAATTTTTCAAACTTAACGGTATTGCCATTAGAAAAAAAGATGTTTGAAATTGATACTATTATCATTCCGCGAGTAAAATCAAAATCGGTATCTCTTCTTAATCGAGAGAAAAAAGGTCTTAAGTTCTCTTTTGATAATTTTAAAACATTGGCAATATGGACACCAACCAATGAAGCACCATTTATCTGCTTAGAGCCATGGATAGGATATAATGATCATCATGATTCAGATTATAATTTTTATAACAAGGATGATTTGATAAGATTGGCTGTCAATGAAGAAATTTCAGTCGTTTATCAAATGGAAATAATCGATTGAATAATAAAATAATAGACAATAACGATAAAAAGTGATATAATAATATATGTTTTAGGAGGGCTTTATGGTATCAAGTAACGAATTCAAAACAGGAATGACAATTGAATATGAAGATAAAATATATCAAATATTGGAATTCCAACACGTTAAGCCAGGAAAAGGTCAAGCATATGTGCGAACAAAATTAAAAAACATGAGAACGGGAGCTACTACCGAAGTGGCAATCGCATCAGGAATTAAAATTAAAAAAGCTATTATTGAAAAGAAACCAATGCAATATATTTATGATGGTGGAGAAACACTTGCTTTCATGGATATGGAATCATTTGTTCAGATTGACATACCAGCGGATAGATTAACTTATGAAAAGAACTTCCTAAAAGAAGGAATGGATATTACTATTGTTGATTATCAAGGCGAAATTCTTGGTGTAATGCTGCCAGAAAAAGTTGTTTTAGAGGTAGTGGAATGTGACCCTAATGTTAAGGGTAATACGGTATCAAATGCAATGAAGGGAGCAACTGTTGAAACAGGATATTCACTTCAAGTACCGCTTTTTATTGAAGTGGGAGATAAAATCATCATTGGCACATATGATGGCAAATATAACTCAAGAGCATAACGAATTAAGGTGAATTGCACTACAATTTACCTTTTTATATTTCAAAAACGACTAAAAACAAAGGCTTGAACTACTTTATATTAATAGGGTAAAATTGTTTGTCTAAAAAAACGAAAATTGTGAATTATGATGTTTTTTTTAATCAATGATAAAATTCATCAGTCTACTTTACTTCAAGAAGAAAGACTCTATTATCTAATAAGAAAAATTAGTTTTTTTTAATAGGCAATATTGCCTTTTTTCTATTTTGTGATATTCCCAACTTATGCATTTTTATATAAAAAAACAAAAAAGTAGAGAAAAAGACCTAATTAATGAATTAAGTCATTTTTTAAAATATTTTAATATTTTGCTTTACATAGTGTGTGTAGTGGATATAATAATGTTTTTAAAAAAAGAATGTAAGAAAACTAAAACTGGAATGAAAACATACATAAGGATAGTCGAATCATTCAGAGATGATGGGGTTAGTAAACATAGACCGATTAAAAATTATGGATATTTAGAGGACCAAGAAGATTCTAAAGCCTTTATGGAGATGGTTAATCGTGAATTAAGAGTATTGGATAAACATAAAGATAATGATATAACAATTAAAATTAAATCTAAAGATAATTTATTAAATGGTCCTATTAATATAGCTTATCATTATGGATATCGATATTTAGAAAGTATTTATGATTATTTAAAAATTGATGAGTTTTTAAATAATCATCAACAAAGTCTTGGTGGGAAAAACCAATATTTAATTAGCGACATTTTTAAATATTTAGTGTTTGAAAGAATCTTAGCTCCTGCTAGTAAGCGAAAAAGCTTATCTAATGCTAGTTATTATTATGATAAAGATTTTAATTTTTCACTAGATGATTTATATCGTAGTCTAGATTTAATTGAACCAGTTTACCAAGACCTTCAAATTCATATGAGAAACCAAATAAACGCATTAAACATAAAAAAAGAGAACCAATTATACTACGATGTAACTAATTATTACTGTGAAATAGATCTTAACGATTTAGCTGATGGGCTAAGAAAACGAGGTGTTTCTAAAGAACATAGAATAAGCCCTATAATCGGTCTAGGTCTTTTTATGGATAATAACGGTCTTCCAGTATCATTTCAACTATTTCCTGGTAACGCATCAGAAAGCACAACATTCATTTCAGGACTTAACGAAGTTAAGCGTGTTAATAATTTAAGCCGAGTTATTTGTGTCGCTGATAAGGGAATCAATAGTTTAAAGAACATCAATTACTTAGTTGAAAATAAAGACGGATATTTATTCTCTCAAATATTAAAAGGTAAAAAAGGTAAGAAATATGGTGATAACATGTTTAATGGAGGATTCACTATTATCACCGATGATAATGGTGAAGTTATTTATCAATATAAGACATATATTGAAAAAATAAAACTGACCAAAACAAATGGTGAAACCCATGATGTTGATCAACAAGTATTAATTTATTATTCAAAAGAACACGCTTTAATGGAGAAAAACAAACGTGATGAACAAATCGATAGAGCATTAAGGTCGCTACAGAATAACGCATATTCAGTAGAACATGGTTACAAGCGATATATTTTAAAGGACCAAAATAAAAAAGGAATCGGTATTAATTATGAATTAATTAAAGAGGAAGAAAAATATGATGGTTATTTTTGTTTGATTACTTCAGAGACACATTTAAAGCACGATGAAATTAAAAAAATATATTCTAATTTATGGGAAATAGAAGATACCTTTAGAGTTACGAAAACAGATTTAGAATTTAGGCCAATCTACCATTACAAGCAAGAACACATCATATCACATTTCTTAATCTGCTTTACTTCACTAGTCGTATTACGGCTATTACAATACAAACTCCAACAATCGAATATTAACTTATCTTCAGCAAGAATTATTACCGTTTTAAAGAGAATGAAATTAGAAAAAGTATCAAATGATATCTATCATCTTCATAGTATTAGTGGTTCAAGAGCATATAGAGAATTAATAGAAAAGGGTAAGACTGTTTATACAAACCAACTTACCCAAGAAGATCAGATTGAAAAAGATTTAAAATTATTATATATTGCCTTTGGAGTTGAGATGGATGAGGCTTACGTTAAAGTAGAAAAATTTAATAAATACCTCAAAGATATCAAATTTCACACTACAACTGCGTAAGTTGGGTATCGCTTTGTCTATATGTAACACGTTAAAATGTGCTATTTACGTCTTAATATTGGTGTAAGAACTGATATTAGGACTTTTTTATTTGTCTTGACTAGAAAAAACAACATTATTTTCATGAAAAAGTAGTGAAAATGGTGTAAGACATACGGGATTTGAACCGTAAGAAGTATGAGATTTGAACCAAATGGGCAAAAAGTGGTATTTTAGGTAAGCTTTTAGATGTGGAAGATACCGATTAATGTTTTATTTATTTAATACTTGTTTGTGTTATTAATTTATGATAAAATACTTTTATAAATAGATTGGATTCATTTGATATAAAGATTGGCACAAATTGTAATATTAGGAGTAATTAAATGAATTATAATATTATTAAGTTCAAGAATGGTTTTGAGGCATATGTGTTAAGGGAATAATTTTCATATGCTGACAACCCTTTTTTTAAAAGTTTAGATGATTTATTAGTTGATAATGATTTTAGATTAGGTGTGGCAAATTTGTTTTTACAGTTATATAAGGATGAACTTGTTTTCAAGTATTGTATATTGTAATTTGTATTGGATTTTTTGCGTTTAGCAGAATTAATGTTAATGCCGCATCAGGAAATGGAACTATTATAGATGGTCCTATCGATTTTAAAGGAACTAATGTTACTCAAGTAGTAATCATTAGAGATGATGGAAATAATGGAGGTACATTAATTTGTTTAATTGGTTATTTAGTAGAAACATATGGAACAAATGCTAGTGTTATTATAAGAGAAGATGATAATGATGAAGGAACATTAATTTGTTCTGTTGAAAGTAATAATGTTGAATAAGAGATTTTTTAAAAAAATTAATGTATGATGTTTTGTAGTTAGTATAATCTAATTATAATACTCTATCATTTTAAATTCAGATAAAAATTTAAAGTTTATAATTTATATTCAGTTACTAGAAATAATTTTTTTTTGATAATGAACAAATTATTAATTATTAATAAAGTATACAAAAGAAACCTTTAGATATCGAATTTAGATAAATTTTTTAAAAAAATCAGTTTTATTAGGATATAACATATATTATGAAATCTTAAGCGTATTAAAGTGCTAAATTATTTAGTAAGATTTCTTACTAATTTTTATTATTTTTCTTACATAGTATAAAAAAATAGGAGTGAATTAATGTTAGATCTTAGAATTATGATTAAATTTGACAAAAAAGAAAATATAAATAGAATTAATTGCTCTTTAAAAGAGAATGTATTGTTTAATGTGATTACAAATGAATATATGCCAGTTGAAATAGTGTATGAAAATTACCTAAATTTATTTAATAAAAAAAATCATAATTTTTTATATTGGAATACGGAATATGAAGAATTTTCCCAATTAGTAAATAAATTTAAACAACACGAAATTATAAAATTAAATGATTTAAATCTTTAAGTTGGATAGTCTTAATAATAAATGTGCATTCGCTATAAATGTATAATAATTTTAATTATATAATTTTTGATAGTACATTGCGATAATAAATAACTTTTTATAAGGATATAATATTATGAAAATTTTAAATTTAAGTTATCAATTAGAAAAATATAGTGTAGATATAAATAATTGTATTGATTATAATATTGCTGAGACAATTAGTTTTTTTAAAAATGAGTTTTTTGATTATTATAATTGTTTTTGGACTTTGTATAGCAATTATTATGAGGTTGATATTTCTAGAATTAAATATTTGATTTTAAATATATTTGGTTTAGAGTTTATTAATGAGAATATTGAAAATCCGAAAGATCTAATAAATAAAATTAAGCAAAAAATAGATTTTGAACATCCTATAATTATTAATGTTCCTAATTCTGTATTATTTTATTCTATTATGTATAAAAATGAAACTGTGAAATCATTCAACCATTCTATAATTATTAATGGATATGATGAAAATTTAGAAGTGATTTATATTAGAGAAAATTCTATAAATACAGAGGTTTTAAGTCAATTAACATTATCACAACCATTTTCTAAGTATATTTTAACTAATACAATGATTGAAAATATATTTATTGAAATGAAAAAGTTATTTTCTAAGGACGAAATTGAAAAAAATTTTTTTAATTATATTGTACAAAAAAATAAAATTGATATAATTGATATTAAAACGAGATTAGTACAAGAAATTTTATTGTGCTTTGGAGAAAGAGAAGATATTTTAACTAAAGAATTAGATAAAACAATTATTAGAAAATATTATCATAATTATTATAGAACAGAGGAATTTAGAAGAATAATTTTACATTCGTTTAAACCACTGTTTGATGAAATAAGAAAAATGTTAACAAATGAAACTACAAATGAATTTGATTTAGTAGTTAATTCTTATATTAGATTTAAAGAGAGTATTGTAAATATGTTAGCTAAAAATTCATTTAAATCTGCTAAAGTGAATGAGAAAAAGATAAAACAAATAAAAGCCACATTAAAAGAATATCATATAAATATATATCAATTGTTATCTTCTAAAATAGGTAAAAATGAAAACTTACACAATAAGTATAATTTAATAAAAGGAGATGTACAAATTACTAGTGATAGTGAACTTGTTAGGGGAACAAAAATTTTTAATGTTAAGAATATTTTAACTAATTCTAGAAGTAATGATAATCTTCATTTTTGGATTAGTGATAACACTATGGAAAGACATTGGGTAACGATTGATTTTTTAAAGAAAATTAATATAAATAAAATTGTAATTAAACATAGACCTAATGTGAAATATATAACAAAAAATTATAGGTTGTTATATTCACTTGACGGAACAAACTGGGAAGTATTTAAAAATGTTAAAAATAATAATTATGTTGTAAATGAATTTTTATTTAATAAAAAAATTGAATTTAGATATTTTAAAATAATAATTACTAAAGCAAATGATGGTATTGATTACAGTGCAAGAATTCAAAAAATTGAATTTTATAATTGTGATTAGAAGAGGTAATTAGTAATGAATAATTTATATTTTTATAGTAATCCATTAATTGACATTGGGTTAAAGAAAGTTAAAGAGAATATTAAAATTATTGCATCTGACAATGATTTTAAACAATGTGTTTCTATCTTAAAATGGACTTTTTATAATTTTCTTTATTTAAAAGAAGATGAAAATTATAATAATGATTATGCTTTAGAAATTATTAATTATGCAAAAATCAATAAATTAAGAGTTAACTGTCTTTGTCATGCAATAGTAATGAATGAGTTGTTATTGTCTTATGGATATAAATCAAGAAAAATATTTTGTTTTAATGATGATTATATGCCTAAAAACAATCATGTATTAGTTGAAGCATATATAGATTCGATGAAAAAGTGGGTTGTGTTTGATCCAACAGCAAATTCGTATTTTACTGATGGTAATAAGGTTCCGCTATCACTTAAAGAATTAAGTAAACTTTTTAGTGAAAATAGAATTCCTAATATAGCATATTCTAAAACGTTAAAAATTGATAATTTGCATAAAATTTTAGATTATAATGAGGATAATTATATTAAATATTTAAATAGTGTTATGTATAAATTCTTGAGCTGTTCGACTCAACATACAAAATATTTTTTAAAAGAAGAGGTTTATTATTTGCTTGTTTCCGAAAGTGATTATATCGGTATAGATTATATTGTTTGGGAGACTGGAAAAAAATGCAAAGCAAAAATTATAAAAAACGAAGAATTGTTTTGGAGATAAAAATGTATAAAAATTCTATATTTAATTATATTATTGATTTAAAAGATGAAATTAGATTATATAATTCTATAAAAGGAAAAAATAGTTTGTTAATTGCAACTGGTAGTGACTATATTAAGGTGAAAGAAATCTTGTGTAAAAAAAATTATAATTATGATTCGGCAGTTTTAAAAAAATTATATGATAAAGGTTTTATAATAAATGAAAATGTTAATGAACATTTAATTAGAGAGCAAGTATTAAATGATGTAATTAATAATAACAAGTTACATTTAGTGATTATGCCTACTGAACAATGTAATTTTAGATGTGTTTATTGCTATGAAAATCATATTAAAGGCAAAATGAGTTTAGAAACACAAGATGCGATTGTTAAATATGTTAGAAATAACATAAAAAACTACACTGGACTAAATATTGGATGGTTTGGTGGAGAGCCATTGGAAGCACTTGATGTTATTAGAAATTTATCTAATGAATTTATTAAGATTTGTAAAATAGCTAGAAAACCGTTTAAAGCTGGTATGACAACAAATGGATATAATTTGACTAAAGAGGTATTTGAGGAATTACACAGATTACATGTATATGAATATCAAATCAGTATAGATGGACTAAAAGCGAGTCATGATTCTCAGAGAAAACTTGTTGATGGTTCAGGGACTTTTGATAGAATAATATACAATATTAAAGAAATAAAAAGAATAAGTAAATTAATTAAAACTGAGATCGTTATAAGAACTAATTTTACAAAAAGAATTATTAATGAAATTGATGATTATGTTAAATTTTATGATGATTTACTAAAAAATGATGATCGTTTTAGTTTGCAAGTTAATATGGCAGGTGATTGGGGAGGAGAAGAGGTAAAGAGTATTTCTCACGACTTATTAAATGTTAGCGATTATATAAAATTATTTAATAATTTAATTAATATTCCAAATGGTATAAATTTTAATTTTCATTTACAAGAATTAACTTCTGGTGAATTTAAATGTTACGCTGCAAAGAAAAATAGTTACACTATCGGTTCAGATGGAAAAATATATAAGTGCACAGAAGCATTCGATATGCCAGAAAATAATTTAGGTTATATTTCAAAAAACGGAGAAATGATTATTGATTATTATAAAGAATCATGTTGGACGTCGATATCGCGGATATTGAATATAGAAAAATGTTTAACATGTAAGTATAGTGGTTGTTGTTTATATAGTCCATGTCCTAAAAATTCTCTTCAAAATACAAATAAAGAACCAATTTGTCCTAGAACAAAAGGAAATGTTGCTAATTTAATAAAAATTTTATCGTCTGAATGTTTTGAAAAAATATAAGGAGTAAATTTATGGATGAAATAGTATTTAATAAGATAATAAAAGCGTTTGAAAATGTAGGTTTATCAGTTGAATGCGAAGATATTAGTTTTTTAATTGAAAATGATATAAATTTACAAGATTACATTAGTGATTCATTAACTTTTATATCAGTAATAATTTCATTGGAGGAAGAATTTGAAATAGAATTTCCTGATGGAATTTCTTATTATGAATATATGAATTCTTTAAAATCTCTTATAAAATTGATAAAAGAAATTATTAGTAATTCTAATCAAGACTAACCTATGCTATGCTATATATATTAATTAAGAAAGGAAAATAATATGAAAAAAGAATTAAAAAAGAAAAAAAATATTACTACCGATGTAAAAAAAGTTAAACTTTATGGTAGTGCTGAAACTGGAAAACCAAATGTTTGTACTTGTGACAAATGTATTTGTGATAAATGTAGCTGTTAAATTATATAATTATTAAATATGACCTAATTTATTATTAGTATAGGTTAGTGCTTTACTAAAAATATCAAGGAGCGTAAATATTAATGCTAAAAAAATATAAAGAAGATTTTTCGTTAATAGCAAAATCGATAAAATTATTTGCTAACTTTGATAAAACAATTATATTATATTATGTTTTTAAAATGCTTTTGTCGATAATAGTTCCCTTTTGTTCTACATATTACTACAAAATTGCGGCTGAAATATTATTAAATAATTCAAATAAAATTATAGATGTTATGCTTGTAACTTTAATATATTTAATGATATTATTATTTAATTCAATTATTAATCAAGTGATTTTAAATATTATAAATAAGAAAAAGATTAGTGTAAATCATAAAATTAACACGCTATTAAATGAAAAAAATATTAACTCAACATATGAAAACCTTGTAACTCAAGAATTTATTGAAAAAAGAGAATTAGCAAAAAATATTCTTAAGAATAATAAAGCATTTGAACATATTGAATACTTATTTAATTTTATATCAAACATGTTTGTGGTTTTTGGAATGATATATATTTTTAAAGATATGCCATTTATTGTTTTAATTATTTTGATTTCAGTATTAATTAGCACCTTAATTACTTCTTATTTTACAAAGAAAAATAATTATCAAATGGATGAATTTGAAAGCATTCAAAGCCCTAAAACTTCATACTTAAGAAGTATAGCAAATGATTTTAAATATGCTAAGGAAATTAGATTTTTCGATATGAGCAAAGGAATTAAAACAAAATTATATAGATATACAAAAGAATCTTGTGACGCAAAACGAAAATATCATTTTACCAGTTTTATTAATGGAATGTCTACTGATATTACATATTTATTTTATAATAGTTTTATATATATTTATTTTGGTTATAAATTATTATATATGAAGGATTTAAATATATCTGATTTTGTTTATATGATAATTGCAACTACGACAATGTTTTTGAATTTACAAAGTATGATTAGAAACGTCTCATTATTAAGTGGCAATTTTATTTATGTAAAAGATTTTTTTGCATTTTTAGAATTAAATTCAGGTATGATAAATGTAGATTCTAATAAAAAAATGCCAAAAATTGAAGAGATTTCATTTGTGAATGTTAGTTTTAAATATCCTAATACAGATACATACGCATTAAAAAATATTAATTTCACTTTTAAACCCAATAATGTATATATGATAGTAGGAGAAAACGGAGCTGGTAAAAGTACAATTTTTAATTTGCTTCTAAGATTATTTGATTCATATGAAGGGAAAATATTGATTAATAATCAAGATATAAAAGATATAAATTATAATGATTATTTAAATAATATATCTACTGTATTTCAAAATATTGGATTTCTATCATTAAGTATTAGAGAAATAATTTCGAATGAAAGTGAAAAAATTAATGATGATGAAGTTTTAGATTGTTTAAAAAAGGTAGGATTAATTGATAAGATTTATGAATTAGATGATGGCATTGATAGTCAGCTTTATAAAATTTTGAATCCGAATGGTCTAGAGTTATCGGGCGGAGAAATGCAGAAATTATCCATAGCAAGAGCTTTATACAAAAAATCGCAAGTATTATTGTTAGATGAACCTAGCTCGGCTCTAGATGTTTATTCTGAAAAATCTGTTTTAGAAATAATAAAAAACAATAGTAACAATAAGATTACAATATTAACAACCCATAGATTAAATTCGAAAAATATTTCAGACTATATAATAGTTTTAGAAAAAGGGGAAATTATTGAATCTGGTAGTCATAATGATTTATATAATAAAAAAATGAAATATTATGAATTATATAACGTTCAAGCTAATAATTTTGGTGACCCAAATGAATAATTCAAAAAATTCGATTAGAATTAAAGTAAAATATATATATGAAGTACTTACTTTTTTGTGGCAAAAAAGTCATCTGCTAGTGATTTTTATGGTTATTGAATCTTTTCTAATTGCAGTAACACCTTTTCCAACTTTAATGTTAACTAAGTATACTATCGATATGATTTCGCAAGAGTATATTTTTCAAGATTATATAAAAATAGTAAGTATATTATTAATTATATCGTTTGTAATAAGTTTACTGAAAGGTCTTTTTAATCAATTAATATCTAGAGTTAAAGTATATGAAATAACATCAAATTTAGCAAATGATTTCTTTATTAAAAGTATGTATGTGCAATATTCTTTATTAAATGACAATGAATTTCAAGAAGAACGAGAATATGCTAAATCATTCATTCAAGGAGGATGCAATAGATTAATATGGAATATCAATAATTTAATTTCATTAATATTAACTATGATATTTTCTATATATTTTTTAATATCAGTAGATATTTTGTGTGTTATTTTATTACTTGGTATGGTTTTTTTTCAAAATAGGTTACAGAAAAAACAATTTGATGTCAACAGAAAAATATATAGAAATATGGTAGAAAATGATCGTAAATATAGTTATTATAATGATGCATTTTGTAACAATAATTTATTTGGGGATTTTTGGATATTTAATATTAAAAAAATAGTTAGCCTTAAAATAAATAAATATTTATTATCGAAACATGATTTAACTAATAAGCAAAATAAAAATAATATTAAATATTCACTAAGGAATAATTTTATTAATTTTATTTTTATGTTTTTAATTTATTCTATTATTTTTTTTAGTATTATATATAACAATAAAGAAATTGGGTATTTTGTCGTTGCGATTAACATTATTAATTTATTGAAATCATCTTTGTTAAAAATATCAACAACACTCAATTCATTTAATGATGATATTATATATATGAAATCTTTCTTAAATTATATGAATACAAAAAAATTGTTAGAATGCGAAGAAAATGATAAAAATTCTCAAAAAACTATTATTATTGATAATATTGAATTTAAAAATGTTTCATTCAAATATCCAAATACCGATGTATATATATTAAAAAATATAAATATAAAAATTAATAATAACCAAAAAATTGGAATTATCGGTTTAAATGGATCAGGTAAAACAACTTTTTTAAAATTATTAATAGGATTTTACGATGTTACATCAGGAGAGATTTTAATAAACAACATTAATATAAAAGATTATGACAAACGAACTATTTGGGCTTCTATGTCAGGAATTTTTCAAGATTATAAATTATTTTTTTTTAAAATTTACGAAAATATAACTTCTTTAAAAGAACAAAAAGATAATGATTTATTTCTTAATTCAATAAAGGAAGCTGATTTATCGAGCTTATTATTAAAATTACCAAATAAGGAAAATACTTATATAGGTAAAATATATGATAAGAATGGTGTAGAATTATCAGGCGGAGAATCTCAAAAAATTTCATTTGCAAGATCTTTATATAAAAAAAATGCAAGTGTTTTAATTTTTGATGAACCAACATCTGCTTTGGATCCAATTTCTGAATTTAATTTATATAAAAAATATTGTGAATGCTGTAATGAGAAAATTACTTTCTTTGTTTCTCATAGGCTATCAGTGTGTAACATTTGTGATACAATTTTATATTTTAAAGATGGAGAAATTGTTGGATGTGGTCCACATCAAAAATTACTAAATGAAAATATAGATTATAAGGAAATGTATGAATTGCAAAGAGAATCCTATTGTAGAGAAAAAAAATAAAGTAAAGGTATTAATTATAGATAGTCATATTTCAAGAAAACATCCCAAAATATTGAACGATGAGATTATTGAAATCAAAACTGATTTTATTAATGTTGACACAAGCTTAGGTCACGGAACAGCAATATATGGGATATTAAGAAAAAAGATAGAAATTGCTCAGTTCTATTCACTTCCTATAAATGATAATTTTTCTGAAGAACAACTAATTCAAGTTTTGGATTATGTGATGAATTATAATATTACTTTTGACATAATAAATATTAGTTTAGGAATATCTTTTTGTAAAAATTATACTCTTTTATATTCAGTTTGTGAAAAATTAGTTAAAAAAGGAAGTGTTTTAATATCGGCTTTTAATAATGATGGCTCCATTTCATTTCCAGCCGCATTTGATAATGTAATTGGAGTAATTTCTAGTGATAAATGTATTGCTATTGATGACTTCGAATATTATGAAGATGAAGTTTTAAATATAGGAGCTAAGGGAGGAATACAAAGATTACTTTGGAATAATCCAAAATATATATTTTTAAGTGGTAATAGTTTTTCATGTGCTTATGTTACATCACAAGCTATTCAATTTTTATATGAAGAAAAATGTGATTATATAAATTTATTGAACAAATTTAAGAAAATTTCAAAAAGCATTCATAGATATAATACAAGAAATGATTATAGTTTACTAGAATCCATCCCTTTTAGCATAAAAAAAGCAGCTTTATTTCCTTTTAATAAAGAAATTCATAGTTTATTAAGATTTAAAGAATTATTAAATTTTGATATAGTAAATGTATATGACTCAAAAAAATCAATTTATTTAGGAAGAATGGTTTCGGAAATCCTAGACGGTGTAGATAGTGATTTGATTATTAATAGTATTAAAAATTTTGATTATACAAATATTGATACGATAATCGTTGGTCACATAGATTCATTTAATAATGAAGAGGAAAAAAATCAGTTATTAATTTTTTAATTGGCCTTATTGAAAAAGGTGTAAATATATATTGTTTTGAAAACATATTGAAAACTAGTCAAAATAAAAATTATTTTTATCCTAGAATAGGTAGCGAAAATGTATTTCCATATAGAGAAGGAATGCTATATCGTATTACAACTCCAATTTTAGGATTTATGGGAACTACATCGTTTCAAGGTAAATTTACTCTACAATTAGAAATAAGAAAAAGATTATTGAAGGATGGGTACTTAGTAGGGGAAGTAGGAACAGAACCTAGTTCACTTCTTTTCTCTATGAATGCTGTAATTCCAATGGGATATAATAGTACTGTGGAAATAGTTGGAAAAGAATTAATTAATTATATAAACAATATTCTTTTTAAAATATCAAATAAAAATGTAGAAATTATCTTAGCTGGTGCTCAAGCAGGAACATTGTGTTATGATACAGGAAACTTATCAAGATTTAACATTGATATCTATAGTTATATGCTTGCTATTGATCCTGATTTTGTTATCTTGTCTTTTAATTCGTTCGATAATATAGAGTATTTGATTAAAACTGTCTCATTTATTGAAGCTGCATTTAATACTAAAGTAATTGCTTTAGTTATGTTCCCGTTAGAATTAAAGGATGGATATTTTAGTATATTTAAAGCTAAACAATATGTTTCTAACGATTGTTACCTAAATTTGAAAAGAAATTTGGAATCTAAAATTGGTATAAATGTATATAGACTGGATGATTATTATGAAATTAATAATTTATACGAACAAATTATTAAGTCCTTTGAATAATTTTTAGTACAAATTTTAAGTAAATAATACTTGATTTGTGAATTTTTTCTGATAAATTATTGTATTTATGTGATAATAAACATGAGTTTTATATAAAATATTGAGTTTTAATAATATAAATTTTATATTTTTTGGACACAATTGTATTATACCTAGTCTATATAAATTGTTCGAGGACACAATAATGTGTGGTAAATCAATATTCTAAGATAGTTAAATAGATTACCTTAGAGCTGTATATTTTAATGGATCACTATCAATTTAGTGGTCTTTTTATTTACATGAATTTAAGGGAAGCAATAATATGCATGTAGCAGAGCAATCATCTCGAGTTTGTAAAGATGGAAGTCTTCGCTGGTATGCTGGAGATACATTTTTAATAGTCTTTGATTTTCACCTACAAGATGCAAGTGGAGAGCCTGTTGAAATTTCACCTACTGATGTAGCTGAGGTGTGTTTTAGAGATTATAAAAATGAAGTAGTAGCCAAGTTTACAGAAACTGGATCAAGTGCAATAGAAGTAGGTATGACAAGCGAGATATCAGCAAGATTTAAGGCAGGTGTATACGCTATTGATGTAAGATTGAATGGAACCTATGTTACCACAATAATGCATAATAATAGGGTGGTGGTTGAGTAATGGTTATAACATACACAATAAGACTACCAGCTAAAATCATTGTATCAACAGATGTACAAATAGCATTTAAAGGAAATAATGACCACAGTAAGATGAAGAATCTAGATTATGAATCAAGTGGTCATACAGGATTTGCATCAATTGAAGAACTAAAAAAATATGCTTCAAAAACAGAGTTAGGTCAAGGCATTCCTAACGAAGACATTGAAAACATATTATGAGGTAATTAAATATGTCAAAGAAATTTTTGGATGAAACAGGGTTAACCTATTTATGGTAAACTAAAAGCATTGTTTGGTGGTAAAGTAGATAAGGTATTTGGTAAAGGCTTATCAACAAATGATTATACTACAACAGAAAAGAATAAGTTATCAGGTATTGCTAGTGGTGCTCAAGTGAATGTTATCGAAACTGTGAAAGAAAACGGTACAGCACAAACAGTATCAAGCAAAGAAATTAATATAAACGTTCCAACTAAAACTGGTGATATTACAAATGATAGTGGCTACCTTACAAGTCACCAAGATATTAGTGAAAAAAAACACTAGTAATAAAGTAACAAGCTGGGGATCAACTCCATCTAATATTAAATATCCATCAGAAAAGTTGGTAAAGAACGCTTTGTATGGAAAAGCAAGTTCAATTCATAACTGTTCAGTTATTTAAGTATCTGGTACAACTTCAGTAGGTCAATCAGCATATACTAATAGCATTCATTTTACAGGAACAGATAATGCCATTCCAACATTTTCCAATTATAATGATGTACGTGGAGATACTGTTGACTATGAAATCTTTACAGAACATAGTCTAGTAGCAATTACGAATGCGGAAATTGATACTATCCTAACACAATAGAATTATGAAGAAATATTTAGATAAAAATGGTCTAACCTACCTTATTGGTAAGCTAGACATTGGGTATGGTGGCGAGGAGGGGGTAGTGGTCTAACAAAGACCCTGCTAGCCTATGGTACACCAGTTCAGTCTATACCAGCAGGAGAAGCATACACAATAACAGGTACTACAAGAACAGTAATCCAAACATATAAATTAATTTTTGTATGTATTTGTAATATGACCAGGACTAGAAGTTACAACACTATTTGGCCCAAACAATGTAAGCGGTGACGGAATTGCATAAGGCTTTCAAAACACTTGGTGGATGATAAACACATTTGCAACTAACCCTAAAGTAACAACTCTAGGAACTTAAAATGCATATCTTTATGATTATAAAATTTACGGAATTAAGTAGGTGAGTAAAATGGATGAACGCAAAGAACTAATGAAAGAATCTTATGAAATTAGGCAATGGTTTCAAGATAACGATTGGAAAGTAAACAAAAGATACTTAGGAGAATGGACAGAAGATGATCCAAGATGGGTTCAATACTTAGCAGATCGTGAAGTAAAACGAGCAAGATTAGATATTATAAATTATATTTTAGGAGGAGAATAAGATAAATATACTATCATTAATAAATGTTCCAATTATAGCAACAGTTGTATATTGGACAATAGAACTAATTAAATACACTACAAATAATAGTGAAAAGATTAAAAGATTTACACCTCTAATAGCAGCAATACCAGGAATCATATACGCAGTATGCTGCTTTTATTTTGTGCTAAATATCGTTCCAACTAATAACCTAATAGTAGTAATAGTGATAGGTGCATCAACAGGACTATCAGCTGTAGGTATTAATCAAACTATCAAGCAACTTGGAAAGAGTGATAAGAATGAATAAAGATTAAGTTGCTATAATTCAAGCCATAGTAGAAATGCTGTGGCTTGATAAGCTTATACACTATTACAAATATTGCTAATGAAATTAGATATCATTTAAGACCTTTGTTAATCCTAAAATAATTGTTGAAAAACACGATAGTTTTATTGCTATTAAAGTTGGGGTAATAGGATATTATAAAAGATGTTATGATCAGGATTTAGAAATGACACAAGAAAAATTAGTGTATTACTTAAATAATAAAAATATAAAAATGTGAAACAAAATGAAAAAAAGTTTCACATTTTCTATTTAAATATGATATAAGAAAAAAAGTTTCCCGACTTTTACAGTTGTTATGCGACAAAATAGCTTTTATTAATATAAATTGTGTTTTATTGATAAAAATATTAAAATATTAACATGTTTTTAAGGATTATTTCTATAATTCCTCTTTTTTTACCAAAATTCCCTATAAGAATTATACACGTATAAAGGTGATTTATATGGCTAAACTAATCGAAGTTAAAAATGGTAATGGTATTACTTATTTATACACTAATAAAACTACTTGGGATAAAGAAAAGAAAATATATAAATACAAACGTAGTTGTGTCGGTAAAATAACTAAAGATGGTAATAGAATAATGTATGACAAAAAGCCTTTAAAAGGATTACCGCCTAAACTATCTAAAGCTTTTGGTAACACTTATTTATTAAATAGTGTTGGTGAGAAAATAGGAATTAACAATATTTTAAGAAATATATTTAATGATGAATATGATGTGTTTATAACTCTAGTTTATTATATATGCTGTGAAGATTCATCATTATCTAATGCTCCTAATGGTTAGAACTTAATGATGCAGTTTTAAAAACTAATTTATCTAGTCAATATATATCTAATTTTCTAAAAACTATCGATGAAGAAAAAAGATTAGAATTCTTTAAGGAGTGGGTAAAGCATAGATTAGATAATGAATATATTGCTTTTGATATAACTTCAATATCTTCTTATTCAAAATTAATTGATATGGTTGAACTTGGTTATAATAGAGATAAAGAAAAATTACTTCAAATTAATATGGGAATGTTTTTTGGTGAAAGTTCTAATTTACCAATATTTTATAATCAATATCCTGGGTCTATTAAAGATGTTAAGACATTAAAGAATATGTTAACGTATTGTGATGTTTTAGGGATTAAAAATATAAAGTTTGTAATGGATAAAGGCTTTTATAGTGATCAAAATATATCTGATATGCTAGAAGCTAAGAAAAAATTCACTATTGCTATACCTTTTAAATCCGCTGTTGCACAATCTAGGGTGGAAGTAGTTAGAGATACTATTAAAAAACCATCAAAAATTATAGCTATGAATGAATTAATATATGGTGAAACTATAAAAGATAAATGGAAGATTCTAAAAGATGATATATCAAAAGAATATACTGTACATTATCATATTATGTTTGATGATGACAAAAGAAATGACGCTGAAAATAGAATCATGTCTAATGTTATGAGAAAGAAAAAAGAATTCGAAGAATATGTAACTAAGTACAATAGACTACCTAAAGAATTAGATAAATATTCTAAATACTTCACCATTAACAAAAGAAAGCTAACAATAGAAATATTAGATAATGTAATTGAAGAAGAAATGAAATATGAAGGATATATGGTAATAATAAGTAATGATCTAATTAACGTTAAAGATGTATTCAATACTTATAGAAGAAAAGATGTAGTAGAAAAATCATTTGATAATATGAAGAATGATTTAGACTTTAGAAGATTAAGAATACATAATGAAAACACATTAAAAGGTAAAATGTTTATAGTATTCATTGCATTAATATTAAAAACATATTTATATAATATGGTAATACAAAGAGGGATAGTAAAAGAATATTCAATTAACGAAGTACTAAAAGAAGTACAAAAAATAGCTAGAATTGAATTTGATAAAGATACATCATTACTAACAGAGATATCAAGCGAACAAAGGAAAATATTTAGATTATTAGAAATAAAAGAACCAAATGAAAAAGAATGTACCTTAATTTAGGGTGCATTCTTTATTGTTTATACGTGTATAATTCTTATAGGGAATTTAGGTTATAATTGATAAAAATTTACTAATATATATGAGGACAGTAAAGGCTTAAAGAAAGGTATACTATTCTATTTTTTCATTTCATAAAGAAAGATAAGGAAAGAAGTGTATATGCTAAAATGAAATTGACCAGTTTTAGATCCTACAGCAATTCTTTAAAAGTAATGCCAATAAATAGAAGAATATCAAACATACAAACAATGTTACCGAGATTTGAGATTTCGTGGTATAATGATGATAAGTTGAATATACCCTTTGTATCTTCAACCCACGTTGAGATGGTAAATTTATTAACCCATAAGTAAAAATATAAAAATGTGAAACAAAACACAAAAAAGTTTCACATTAGGAGAACTATATATAAAGAAAACAATAAAAAAATTATTACATGAGAGGGAAATTTTAATTTCAAAATTAAATAAAATGATATATAGACCAGTAGAAACAGTAATGAAAAAACATAATAAATATTTAATCATTCAATTGACATTGAAATGATATTTACAAATCTTAATTAATAGGTTGTTAAACAGATACAATAATTAGCCGTATCAAACATCAAGTCAAAACATATTCAATATATTTATGAAGATAGCGAGCTTGAAGAAACTTGAACATGTAATAAAAAATTGCAAGTTCAAGTTAATAGTTCTAAAAATGTCAAATGCGATTAATTTTATTATCGCAAATGTGATATATGATATCAAGAATATATATTTAAAATTAGTTACACTATGCATTGAAGATAAATTTGAAAGTGAGACAATTTACAACTATCTATATTCTAAAGTAAAAGAATTAGTTACTAACGCTATTGTTCATAAGAATTATGAAAATCCTAGAACTGTTCAAATATATATTTATGAAAACTCAATTGAATATATTGATAAGTTGATCTATATTCGGAATTCTGGATATTGTGATGTATTAATTGATTGGCGTATCCCTTTATTATATAAAAAATGAAAAATATTTCAAGAAGTAAAAATAAAACAACTCATGTTCTTTTGTTCGTGTACACATTCTAGTGTACACGAACAGAAAATTTAGTTTTTTTGAATAGGCAATATTGCCTTTTTTCTATTTTGTGATATAATAAAAAAGTGAGGTGTTGAAGTATGTTGTTATGTATTGATATCGGTAATACGAATATTGTTTTTGGTATTTATGATGAGGATAATTTATTAAATAGTTTTAAAATAGAAACAAATCATCATAAAACTGTTGATGAATACGGCTTAAAATTCATTGAGATGATTAAGTATATGGGACATGAAGTAACAGAAATTGATGGAATAATTATTGCCAGCGTTGTCCCACAATTAGATGGAGTATTCACAAAAACAATTAGAAAATATATAAAAGTTGAACCGTTGTTTGTTTCTGCAGGAATTAAAACAGGAATAAATGTAAAATTAGATAGTCCGAAACAACTAGGAGCAGACATTCTTGTTGGTGCTGTTGCTGCGGTTAATAAATATCAAGCGCCAGTTATGGTCGTTGACATGGGGACAGCAATAACCTTTACTTATGTAAACGAAAACAAAGAATTATTAGGTGGTATCATCGCTCCGGGAATTAGAACAAGCTATAATAGTTTGATTAAAAAAACGGCGCGTCTTGAAGAAGCGAATGTAGAAAAGCCAAAGAGTATAGTAGGTAGAGATACAGTTTCATCAATCCAAAGCGGTATGATTTTTGGTACAAGTTCTCTGATTGATGGGTTGATTAAAAAAATAAAAAAAGAAAAGGGAGAATGCCCGGTTATTATTACTGGTGGTGAAGCTCGTTTTGTTTTGGAATCGTTGGAAGAAAAAGTATATTACGAAGAAAATTTAATGTTGGAAGGTTTAAAGTATATTTATCATAGAAATAAAAAATAGCCGAAAAAAAACATTAAAGATAGCAAATTCGAGAAAGGGAATAAATTAAAATTATTTCAATAAGAATAGTAAATCAAAAGTAAATCATTTTGAATTTACTTTTTTTAATTTTCAAAAATATTAACAAAAAATTATAAATATGATACAATATATTATATAAAAGCAATTAATAAAATGAGAAAGGAAAATAAAAATGATTGTATTAGCAATGTTAAAAGAAGAGATAATAGCACTTATATTGTTATTAGTTTGCATTGTCCCTATTCTACTACTTTCGGTTTTTGCAATTTTTAAAACCATTAATAACAAAAGTAAATTGGCAAAAAAGCATGAACTCAATATTGAAAATGAACCAAAAGATTTAGAACAACAAAAAATATTTTATAATGCTTATGGTGGGAAAGAAAACATTATTGAGATTAGTTTAAAAGTGTCAAGGATTACCGTTAAAGTGAGAAATATTGAAAAAGTAAATGGTGAAGAGTTGAAAGCGTTAGGAGCAACAGGAGTATTATTTACCGGTGATGAAGTTAAATGTTCATTTAGTGACCAAGCCCCATATATTTATGAAATGATTAAAATGTAGGTTAAACTATGCATAAAATTGATGAATTAACAATAAAAACGTTACGGGTATTATCGGTTGAACAAATCGCAAAAGCTTCATCAGGTCATCCTGGGATTGCATTAGGGGCAGCTCCTATTATTCATGTACTATATTCACGAATATTAAAAGTTACAGCTAAAAAACCAGATTGGTTTAATAGAGATCGTTTCATACTGGCTGCGGGTCATGGTTCAGCGCTACTTTATTCACTATTACATATTGCGGGATATAAAGTAAGTATGGAAGACTTGAAAGGTTTTCGCCAACTTAACGCTATTACAGCTGGTCATCCAGAAATGGATTTGATAGAGGGAATAGATGCTTCCAGTGGTCCTTTGGGACAGGGGATTGCAGAAGCTGTTGGGATAGCGATTGCTGAGGAAAATTTGGCAGCTCGTTTCAACAAACCTTCTTTACCAATCATCGATCACTATACCTATGTTCTTTGTGGTGATGGTGATTTACAAGAGGGGGTTACTCAAGAAGCGATGAGTTTAGCTGGACATTTGGCTTTAAAGAAACTTATCGTTTTGTATGACTCTAATGATATACAGTTAGATGGCGAAGTGAAATTGGCAAATAGCGAAAATGTAGCACAAAAGTATACAGCAATGGGATGGAATTACTTGTATGTGGAAGACGGAAACAATATAGATGCGCTTACTGATAAGATAAAAGAAGCCAAAACAAGTGAAAAACCAACTTTGATAGAAATAAAAACAATTATAGGTTATGGTTCTTCAATGAGTGGCACATCAAAAGTTCATGGGAAACCACTTAGTCAAGATGAAGTTAATGCCATGCGTGCTGAATTAGGTGGGGAAAATTTTACTGTCGATAAAGATGTTTATGCTTTTTATGACGGAATTAGTTTGAAAGGTCAAGAGCAATACGGTAACTGGCAAGGCTTGATGGATCAATATCAAAATCAATTTCCTGAAGAACATCAACAATTAATGAATATGATTGCAGATGATTTCGCTATTGATTTTAAGACTCAAATATCAGATTTTCCTAGTGATTATCAGAAAGCAACACGGGTTTCTAGCGGACAAATTTTAAATGATATCAGTAAACTACATCCTGGGATTATTGGAGGTTCTGCCGATTTAACTGCCTCAACAATGGCTAAAGGAATTGATGGGAATTTTTCTTTGGAAGATAGAAAAGGAAGAAATATCAATTTTGGTGTGCGTGAACATGCGATGGCAGCAATTTCTAATGGAATCGCTCTTCATAAGGGGTTAAGACCATTTTGTAGTGGCTTTTTCGTTTTTTCTGATTATATGAAACCAGCAATTCGATTATCGGCACTTATGAGGCTACCAGTCATTTATATTTTCACTCACGATTCAATTGCAGTTGGTGAAGATGGACCAACTCATCAACCAATAGAACAACTAACGATGTTCCGTAGTATTCCTGAAATTAATGTTATTCGCCCTGCAGATGCTTTTGAAACAAAAGAGGCTTGGGAAATCGCATTAAAAACAAAAGATTGCCCGACTGTGTTGGTATTGACTAGACAAAATGTTCCGCTTGTGAAAAAGGAAATGACAAATCAAGTGGAAAAAGGAGCCTATGTCGTTAGTTATGAAAAGAAAAAAATAGAAAAATTAATCATGGCCAGTGGTTCTGAAGTTTCACTTGCGATAGCTGTGCAAAAAATTCTTTGGGAAAAAGGAATTGATTCTCGCATCGTTAGTATGCCTTCAATCAATTTATTCGAGAAACAAAAAGAAAGCTATAAGAATAAAATTTTGCCACCTGAAATTACAGCAAGATACGCAATAGAAATGAGTGAAGCAAGTCATTATTATAAATATTTAGGGTTAAAAGGGAAACTATTCAATATCAATCGATTTGGAATTAGCGGTAAATTTGAAGAAGTGATGGCAGACTTTGGTTTTACACCTCATAAAATCGCGCAAAAAATTATAGAACAAGATTAAGTAAAAGACAAAAAGCATTGTAAACCAATGCTTTTTTAATTTACAAATCTATGTTTTTCATAATAAAAATGGTATAATACTATTAGGTATATGAAGGAGAGATAATATGAATTTTCTCGATGAAATAAGGAAGAATAAAAAGGAATTTGTGAAAGAAATATGTGAACTAATTAAAATCCCTAGTGTTTTAGAGGAAAATCCCCACTCAAAGGATGCTCCTTTTGGAAAACCAATTAGAGAGAGTTTGGATTACGTTTTAAACTTAGGTAAAAAAATGGGGTTTATTACGAAAAATGTCGGTAATGTTTCGGGGCATATTGAATATGGTGAAGGAAGCGAAATAATCGGTGTTTTATGTCACGTAGATGTTGTTCCTGCCGATGGAAAATGGAAATATCCTCCTTTTAGTGCTACCATTGAAAAAGATAAAATCTATGGTAGGGGAGCACAAGACGACAAAGGACCGACTATCTGTTCTTTATTTGCTTTAAAAATGATAAAAGATCTGAACATTAAATTAAACAAAAAAGTGCGATTGATTATCGGGACCGATGAAGAAACAGCTTGGCGAGGGATAAGTAAATATCTCCAAGAAGAACAAATGCCTTCGATAGGCTTTTCTCCTGATGCTGAGTTTCCTTTGATATATGGAGAAAAAGGGATTCTTACGTTTGATTTAGTAGCTGATAACGTCGACAAGAAACTAAAAAAAGTGGTTGCTGGAAAAAGATACAACGTTGTTCCTGATTATGCCTATGTGATTCATGAAGATGATCTGGAAAAAGAATATGTAGAATATTTAAAAGAGAAGAATAAAAAAGGAAGGGTTGATACAAACAAATTAGAAATGTTTGGTAAAAGCGCTCATGCGATGATGCCTGAAGCAGGGGAAAATGCAGCGATAGAACTTTGCAAGTTTTTAAGTGAGTATACAAATAATCAGTTAGTTAAATTCATTAACGATAAATTACAAGATTCACGTTGCCATGATATGAATCTTAACTATACTGACGAGGAAATGGGAGACCTGACAATGAATTTAGGGATCTTAGAAATAAATGAGAATAAAAGCAAATTGGGACTGAATTTTCGTTATCCAATTCATTTTGATAGTAAGAATTTTGTTGCGGAGTTTGAGAAGCAAGCAGTCCAATACGGTCTTAAACTAGAATTCAAAGAAGATAAAGCGCCTCATTTTATCGATAAAAATTCTAAACTTGTTCAAACATTGCATCAATCCTATATCAAATATACCGGTGATGATAAAACACCAATTAAAACAATCGGTGGGGGAACCTATGCCCGGGCGATTAAAAATGCCGTTGCTTTTGGAATTTTATTCCCTGGTGAAACGGAATTAGCCCATCAGACAGATGAATATATATCAATTGAAAAGGCAATGTTAGCTTCCGCAATCATAGCACAAGCTATTGTCGATTTGGGGAAAGCAGATGAGACTTAGAAAAGTAAAAAACATTGAGGAAAAAATAAAGCAGTTTGCGGATATCATTATTTTTGAGCCACAATTACAAAAAGGAAAATGGAGAAAAGTGTTTGCTAATGATAACCCGATTCATTTAGAAATAGGAACAGGGAAGGGAAATTTTATTGTTGCTAATGCGATAAAAGACCCTAACATTAATTTTATCGGCTGTGAAGTTTCCCGTAGTATCATTTATAAAGCAGCACTGAAAGCTCAAAATATTGCCAATTTACGGCTAATAAATATCGATGCTTCTTTCTTACAAGATGTTTTCGAAGAGGAAGAAATTAGTCATCTGTATTTGAATTTTAGTGACCCTTGGCCCAAAGCAAGGCATGAAAAAAGAAGATTGACTAGCCCTAAGTTTCTAGATATATATCAAAACCTTTTGAAAAAACAAGGAATAATCGAACTAAAAAGCGATGATCAACATTTTTTCGAATATAGCTTGGTGAAATTTCATGAGAGAAACTGGGATTTTTTAGAACTGAATCTAGATTTACATAAAGAACAAACAGCAGAAATTATTACTACTGAATATGAAGAGAAGTTCAAAGAAATTGGAAAAACAATATATTATATTAAAGTGAGGATAAAAGAATGAAGGATTTAACCTATTTTAAAGAATTGGCAAATTTAAATGGTATTGCTGGACATGAAAGACAAGTCCGCAATTATATGAAAAAGGAATTAACAAAATATAGCGATGAAATTATCCAGGATAAATTAGGTGGTATTTTTGGAATAAAGAGAGGAGAACAAGGACCTACCATCATGATTGCTGGGCATATGGATGAAGTAGGAGCTATGGTTATTGGTATTACGGAGACAGGGTTTATCAAAATGCTCGCCATTGGAGGGTTAAATCCAGAAGTTTTTGTATCACAGAATGTACAAATAACGGTTGGTAATAATAAAACAATCACTGGCGTAGTGGGGGCAATTCCTCCCCATATGTCTCGGAATTCAGAAAAAAAAGAATTATCTTTCGACAATCTATTGCTTGATATAGGCGCCGATTCTAAGGAACATGCAATGGCGATGGGGGTAAAAGTAGGGCAACAAATTACGCCAGTCAATCATTACTACGTAACAGAAGATGGTAAAAAGATTGTTTCCAAAGCATGGGATGATCGGGTAGGTTGTGCTATGGCTTTAGAAGTGATGAAAGAAATCGCTGGGATGAAACATCCAAATACAGTAATAGCGGGTGGAACAGTGCAAGAAGAAGTAGGGTTAAGAGGAGCGAAAGTTGCAAGCGCGATGATTACACCTGATTTGTTTTTAGCTGTTGATGTAAGTCCTATTGGCGATTTCTTACCAAAAAATGATATCAATGCAAATGGAACACTGGGTGGAGGATTTTTGATTCGATATTATGACCCGCGATGTATAATGAACCCAAAACTTCTCCAATATTTTGAACAATTAGCACAAACAAACAATATCAAGTATCAACATTTTAAATCTACCGGAGGAACTGATGCAGCAGAGGCACAGTATGCAGGAAAAGGAACGCTGGCCACTACAGTGGGTGTTCCAGGAAGATATATTCATTCTACAGCGACAATGATTCATGTTGAAGATTTAAAATCAGTTAAAGATATGCTACTTGCAATTATTAAAGATTTCGATAATCAACGATTACAAGAGTTGTTAGCCCATGAATAAAATTTATTTAGGCTCTACAAACAAAGCTAAACTTACAGCTGTAGGTAAAGCAATCCCCAATTATGAAGTCATAGGAATCAGTGTGGAAAGCAAAGTAAGAGCTCAACCACTAGATGATGATGAAACAATAAAAGGAGCGTTGAATCGTGCTCAACAATTACCTAAAGATGGATTAAGGATAGGACTAGAAGCAGGAGTCAATCTTCATCATGGTATGCTATTTATGGTTAACTGGGGTGTATTAATCGACGTTGAAGACAATGTGTACTATGCCGGTGGAACAAGAATACCGCTTACAGAGGAAATTAAACAAAATATTTTTGAAGAAGGTAAAGAATTATCCACTGCTATGGAAAAGATTAGTAGCATTGAAAATATTAAAGAAAAAGAAGGAGCAATTGGCTACTTTACTAATAATCAAGTTATTCGAAGTGACATTTTTGTTCATATTGTGAAATTATTATATGGTCAATATTTATTCAAAAAAGGAGGAAAACAATGAAAGGAATAATGATTCTTGCTAATGGCTTTGAAGATACAGAAGCACTAGCAACACATGATATTCTAAAACGTAGTTCATTAGATGTTGATATGGTTAGTATCAATGAAACAAAGGAAGTGGTGAGTCAATATCATCTACATCTTAAATTAGAAAAGACATTAAAAGAAGCAAAGTTTGCAGAGTATGATTTTTTAGTCATTCCAGGAGGGGGAGCTGTAAAAAAAGTTTTACAGGGGAACCCTGAAATAAAGGAAGTGATCGCCTATTTTGTTAGTAAAAAGAAATTGGTAGCAACAATTTGTGCAGCACCATCCTTGTTGGCTGATGAAGGGTATTTTCTAGAAGAAAAATTTACCTGTTTCCCAGGTTGTGAAACCAATTCACGAGGGGGAAAATACTTGCCTAAGCAAGGAGTTATTACGAGCAATCATTTTATAACAGCAAAATCGATGGCATATACATTAGAATTTGGTTTGGAAATCATCAAGTATTTGCAAGGCGAAGAACAAATGATGAAAGTAAAAAAATCAATTTATGGTGAAAAATAAATAAGGGGTTGTCCCCTTATTTTTTCATTTATTTAAATCAATTTTATAAAAACATTGTAATGATTTGCTCGATATGGTAAAATAAATGTAAGTAAAAAAGCATTTATTGGTGGGAAACATGGTAGAAAAAAGAGAAATGAAAAGCGATAAACAAACGACTACCGTAAAAAACAAGAAAAAGAATCCTAATCCTATCGAAGAAACAAAGGATGTCCTTTTTACTGTGCCTACTGATAAAAAAAGCAAAAAAGTAAAAGTTGCTTCAGAAGAAACTAAAGCACTGACAGAACTTCGGGAAAAAGAAACCGTTGATACCATCAATATCACAGTTAATGATGATATAGAAATAGAAGAAAAGAAACCGATTATAGAAGAAAAAGAACCAGAAATTATTCGCTATTATGATACAAAAATTAAAGAAGGTCTAAATGAAGAAATCGTCGCAAAACGAAAAGAGCAAGGATTAGCTAATATTGCTTCTAGTAACAAAGGAAAATCAATATTTGCTATTATTGCTAGTAATGTTTTTACGTTTTTTAATATTCTATATTTAATTATTGCAATTATTTTGATTATCTTTAATAGCCCAGAGAATATGATAGGATTTGTTCCGGTTATATTTTCAAACTTAATCATAGGTATTATTCAAGAGATTAAGGCGAAGCGAACCATAGAAAAAATGGCATTAATGTCAGCACCAACAGCGACGGTTATTCGTAATGGTGTTAAATTGGAGGTACCAATTCAAGAAGTTGTCTTAGACGATATTATTTTCTTTACTCCTGGAAAGCAAATTTGTACGGATAGTATCATTTTAGAAGGGACAGTAGAAGTTAATGAATCGTTATTGACAGGTGAAGCGGACTCGATAGTTAAAACAACAAAAGATGAATTATTATCGGGTAGCTTTATTGTTAGTGGAGTGTGCGTTGCCCGTGTGGATCGCGTTGGTGATGAGAACTATATTGAGAAAGTTGCTTTTGATGCGAAGAAATATAATCCTCCAAAATCAGAATTACTACGAACTTTACGAGGAATTATCAGAGTTATCGCAATAGTTATTTTCCCGATTTCTATTTTATATTTAATGGCAAATGGTAATATATTTAGTGGTGATGTGACCCTTGAACAATTAAGTGAACAAATTAAAAATGTTGCCTATATTATTCTTGCCATGATTCCTGCTGGGTTATTTTTGTTAACTACAATGGCTCTGGCAACAGGTGTTATCCGTTTGGCAAAAAATAAAACACTGGTGCAAGAACTATATTGTATTGAAATGTTAGCCCGCGTTGACGTATTGTGTTTAGATAAAACAGGAACAATTACCGATGGAACAATGCGTGTTTGTGACAGTGTTGAAGTTAAGAATCATACCGACTATACGATCAGAGAAATAGTAGGTTCGATGATGAGTGCATTTGAAGATAGTAATCCTACCTCAGAAGCATTGATTAAGTTTTTTGATAAGAACAAAGTATTAACTCCAATTGAAATCATTCCTTTTTCTTCAAAAAGAAAATATAGTGCGGTAACTTTCGAGGAGGAAGGAACATTTATCTTAGGAGCTCCAGAATTTGTTCTAACTGCTCCAGAACAATATGAAAAAGTGAGAATTAAAGTAGATAGATTTGCCAGCCAAGGATGTCGTGTGATTATTCTCGGTCAAACAAACAGTCGAATAAAAGGAAACGTTCTTCCTAAAACAGTTCGCCCGATTGCTATTATTGTAATTCAAGATCATATTCGTGAAGATGCAGAGAGCACTATCGATTTCTTTAAGAATAATGGTGTGGATATTAAGGTTATTTCTGGAGATAATCCAGAAACGGTGTCACAAATAGCAAAACGAGTAGGTATTGAAGGAGCCGAAAGATATATCAGTTTACATAACTTGACAGATGAAGAAGTTAGAGACTGTGTCTTTGATTATACTGTCTTTGGCAGAGTATCACCGAAACAAAAAAGGATTTTAATTCAAGCATTGAAAGCTCATAAAAAAACCGTCGCTATGACCGGAGATGGAGTGAACGATATTCTAGCATTAAAAGAGGCAGATTGTTCTATTGCTATGGCTTCTGGAAGTGAAGCGGCACGCTATGTATCCCATTTGGTTTTAATGGATTCTAATTTTGCTTCGATGCCGAAGGTAGTTCGAGAAGGTCGTCGTGTGATTAACAATATTCAAAAAACATCTTCTTTATACCTTACCAAGAATCTATTTGCTATTCTCTTGGCAATAATGTATATCATTATCGGCTTCACAACAAAAAACAATGGTCAGGCTCAATTAGGTTGGCCTTATCAAGCAAAGCATTTATTGTTGATTGAATGGTTTATTTTAGGCTTTGCAACGTTTGCATTAGCGTTACAACCAAACAATGAAATCATCAAAGGAAAATTCTTAAAGAACGTTATCAAGGATATTCTTCCTGGGGCTTTGACTATTCTTTTCTTTAATCTGATTTTGTATTTAATGAAGAATCTAGAAGGATTTGCCACATTACAGAACAAGGAAGTCTTCGCCACAATAGGATCGTTAGTAACAACAGCAATTATGTGGTTTGTCCTTTTAGAAGCATCTCGTCCCTTTAACTGGTTCAGAAAAATTGTCTTTTCAATCGTTACAATAGCTGTTATATCGAGTTTGTTGATAAAACCGGATATGCTTTTAGTGGACTTTACAAAACTTGCGATAGTGGATTGGTTAGTATTCATTGTAATGTTACAAGCAATTTATCCGATGATGAAATTAATATCATTGGTTTTAGTAAAATTGAGGATTATTAAAAACTAGAGGTTTAGAAAATGATTCTAAGCCTTTTTTTAATTGTTTCAAAAAAAACTTTACTTTTATCTCGTTTTATAGTATAATAACTCGAATGAGAAACAACTCATCCTTGCTCTTTTTATAAAAGAGCCATAAGACCAAAAGGAGGTGCGAAGAATGAAAGAATACACAGGTATGTATATTATTCGCCCAACATTAGAAGAAAGTGCTATTAAAGCAATTATTTCTGAAATTTCAGAGATATTTACTACTAGAGATAGTAAGGTGCTTGAAGTTAATGAATGGGGCATTAAAGAACTTGCTTATGAAATTGATGACTTTAAAAAAGGTTACTATGTAAAATTTAAAGTGGAAGCAACAACAGAAGCAGTAGATGAATTTAATCGTATATGTAACATAAAAGAAGATATTATTAGACATATTCTTGTTAAAGAGTAAAAGGAGGGAATATGAATAGAGTAATTCTTGTTGGTAGATTAGTTAAAGATCCTGAGTTAAAATATACTCCGAATGATATTCCTGTTGTACAATTTGTTTTAGCGGTAAATCGTCAGTTTACGAATAAAAGTGGCGAAAGGCAGGCAGATTTCATCAATTGTGTTGTTTGGAGAGCTCAAGCTGAAAATTTAGCTAAATTCATGCGTAAAGGAAGTCAAATCGGAGTTGAAGGTCAACTTCAAGTGCGAACATATGAAGATAATGGTGGTGTAAAACGCTACATTACTGAAGTTATTTGTGATTCCATTCACTTCTTAGAACCAAAGGGAGCAAGAAATGATGGATATAGTAGTGGATATGGTGATGTAAGTCAATATGATATTCCTGATGTTCCTAAAACCAAAGAACAATCAACGGAAGATCCATTTAAAGATATCAAGAGCACTTATGGTGTTTCTGATGATGATTTACCATTTTAAATAGGAGGTTACAAAATGGCAGGTTTTCGAGCAAGAAGAAAAAAAAGCTGTTATTTTACGGATAATAAAGTACAAAAAATTGATTGGACAGATTATGAATTATTAAGAAGATTCGTTTCTGACCGCGGGAAAATTCTTCCTCGTCGTGTAACTGGTACCAAAGCAATTTATCAAAGAGAATTGGCTGTTGCAATTAAAAGAGCACGCCACATGGCTTTATTACCTTTCGTAAGAGAATAGTATTCGACCATAGCAAAGCTATGGTTTTTTTATTAGAAACGAAACAAAAAAATAATAAGATATGGTATTAACTATTTCTATTTTTATTTTTTTTGTGTTATAATATCGATATAAAGGTGAGTATCATGAGAAAAACAAGAAAAAGAAAATATATAATATATAGTTTGTTGGTATTAACAATAATTTTTTTGCTATATACATTTATATTTGAAGAAGTAAATCGATGGCTAACTTATGGAGCAATTTTTTTCTTTGGTTACTTATTAACCATGGTATTTTCTGATTTTGCTCTCTATGATTATACTAAAAAAATCGAATGGTTGGAAAACAGATTAAAATTGTGGAATACCATATCTTATAAAGTAAAACTTGCTGGAGAGAATGCCTTCAATAAAATGCCAATAGGAATTATTGTTTATGATGATAAGAAAGTGGTTCAATGGGCCAATCCTTATGCAAAGAAAATTTTTCGTAGCCAACTAGTAGAGCGCAGAATTTCGATTATTAATAATGATCTACACAATAAAATTTTACTTTCTAATGAATTTGAAATCATGATTTACAATCGAGTTTTCAGTTGTTCGGTTTTACGTGAGGATAATATTTTATATATGCTCGATACAACTAATTTGAATTCACTAGAAAATAAATATTATGAGAGAATGCAAGTTGTAGGAATTATCAATCTTGATAATTTAGATCAAGCATTAAGCACCTACGATGCTCAAGAAAAAACCAAACAAATAGGAAATATCATGGGTATTTTGGTTAACTGGAGTAGTCGCTATAATATCTATCTGCGTGGCTATAGTGAAGAGCAATATTTACTATTAATGAATAGATTGCAGTTAGAGCAGATTATAGAAGAAAAATTTAAAGTGTTGGATGAAATTCAAGAATATTGCTTACGCCAAAATTTACGAATTTCTGCTTCAATTGGATTAGCCTCTAAAGAAGCAGAAATTACCGAATTGGTTAGACTTGCGGAAGAACAACTTGAACTGGCTATGGGGCGTGGTGGTAATCAAGCGGTAGTTTATGATTATGGACAAGTAAATTATTATGGTGGAAGAACGAGTGGAATAGAAAACAGGTCTCCAATCTATGTTAGGGTAAAGACAGAAGATTTATTAGAACTTATTAATAAAACGGACAATGTCGTTATTATGAGTCATGAAGGAATGGATGCAGATGCGTTTAGTTCTTGTTTAGCCCTGGCAAAAATTGTTGATACACAAGATAAACAAGCGTTTATTGTTTTTGATGAGGAACTTGTTGATCAAACAATCAAGATCGTATATGAAGAAATTAAAACGGAGCACGTTCATCTTCTCGATTATATGAAAACATCGAAAGAAATTCTTTCCCTAATGAAAGATAATACTTTATTAATCATCGCTGATTGTCAATATCAACATTTATTAATGAGTGAAAAAATTTATAAAAAGGCAAAACAAATAGCGATTATAGACCATCATCGTCGTAATAATGCAGCGATTGATAATTATAAATTTTTATACAGTCAACCCTCTGCTTCATCAACAATAGAACTAATTCTGGAAATGCTTGATTTTATAAAAGAAGAAGTAGATATATCACCGATTGAAGCTTCCTATATGTTGATGGGAATCATTGTTGATACGAGTAATTTAATGTACCGAACATCTTATCGAACATTCAACGTTTTGTCGCGTTTACAAAAGTTAAGGGCAGAAATGGCTCAAGCACAACGCTACTTGCGTGAAGATTTTGAAGAATACACAAAGAGAGTTAATATTCTTAAGAACTTAGAAATTATTAATCAAGTATATGGTATTGTATTATGCGATGAAGAAAATATTTATGAAAGGCAATTTATCGCAAAGATAACCGATAGTATCATAACCATAAGCGGAATTAAAGCGGCATTTTGTATTGGTAAACTTGACGAAAAAGTAATTGGAATTAGTGCGAGAAGTCTTGATGAAATCAATGTACAAGTTTTAATGGAGCATCTAGGTGGAGGCGGACATTTCAATAATGCTGCAACTCAAATTAAAGATGTAACTATATTAGAAGCGAAAGAACTATTATTAGCACAGATAAGAACAATAATAGATAAGGGAGAGCAAAACATGAAAATAATCCTGACAAAAGATGTGAAAGGCAAAGGAAAAGCGGGAGATATTATCGATATTCCTGCTGGACACGCTAACTTTTTAATTCGTGGGAAACAAGCTATTCTAGCAACTGCTGACAACGTAAAACATCTGGAAATTGAAAAAGATAAAGAACGTATTGAAGCAGAAAAACTATTAGAAAATATGAATGAATTAAAAGCAGAAATTGAAGCTAAACCTATTACAATTGCAGTTAATGTTGGTAAAGAAGGAAAACTATTTGGTTCAGTAAGTAGTAAGCAAATTGTTGAAGCGTATAAGCAAGAGCATAATATTATTTTTGATAAACGTAAAATGCTTTTCGAAAAAGATATTGATGCTGTTGGAACATACAAAATTGCCGTTCAACTGCACAAAGAAGTAAAAGCGATTATGACAGTCAATGTTGTGGAAAAGGAATAGAGTATGGAAAATGGAAAATTAAGAAACATTCCCTATAGTGCAGAAGCGGAAAATTTTATTTTAGGAAGTTTGTTGATTGACCAAAGGCTTGCATTAGAATATTGTAGTCGTTTGGACGTTCAAGATTTCTATGTGCAAGAAAATAAAAAAATCTTTACAGCGATTCAAAATCTTTATCAATCACATGTAAAAATTGAATATCTTTCAGTCGTTGAAGAGTTAAAAAGAATGAATGAATTTGATGCGATTGGAAAAGATTACTTGCTTGATTTAATGGATATTTTACCGACCATTGTAAATGCAGAATCCTATATTGAGATTATCTTACAAAAGAGTTTGGAGAGAGAACTATATTTTGCTATAAGCACGATTAGTCAGGATATTTTAACGGGTCAAACTGAATTTGAAGCCTTACTGGCAAACACAGAAAGAATTGTTTTCCAAATCGTCAATAAACGAAAGACAACTCCGTTTGTAAAAATTGATGAAGCAACTGAAAAAGTAATGTATATTGTCGAAGAAAACAGAAACAAACAAGGAAAAGGAGTTATAGGACTAGATACTGGTTTTAAGAAACTAAATGAATATACATTAGGTTTTCAAAAAGGTGAATTGATTATTTTAGCTGCTCGTCCTGGGATTGGTAAATCTGCTTTTGCCTTGAATGTTGCCGCATATGCTTGTTTGGAGTCAAAAGCTCATGTCGCTTTTTTCTCATTAGAAATGAGTGTTGATCAATTAGTTATGAGATTGTTGAGTTTAAGGTCTAATGTACAATTGCAAAAAATTAGAAGTGGTAATATGACACCAACAGAAATGACAAGGGTTTTGGCAGCAAAAGCAAGACTGGATGATAGCAATTTGTACATCGATGAAGGAATTAATGGCAATTTAGAAGATGTTAAAGTAAAATGTAGAAAATTAAAACGAGAAGGAAAATTAGATTTGATTATTATTGACTATCTACAACTTCTTTCTTTAACTGCGGGACAAGACAAACTAAGCATATATGAACGAGTTACTAAATTATCTCGTGGTTTAAAGATATTAGCCAGAGAGTTAGATGTTCCTATTATGGCTTTATCACAGTTATCACGGGCAATAGAGCAACGAAAGGAAGAAGAACAAATACCGCTATTGTCAGACTTACGAGAATCAGGAAGTATTGAACAAGATGCGGACATTGTTATCTTCTTGCATCGCCGGATGACAAAAAAAGAAGAATTAGAACAAAAAACAAGCAATCGAAGTCGTAAGACAGATATATTTATTTCGAAGAACCGTCAAGGTGAAGTGGGTTCATTTGAATTAGTATTCAGGGGGGACTGCTCTAGTTTTACAGAGATGGAGTAAGTTATATAACAAGAAAGGTGTCACATGTTAGAACGATTAAAAATAATTGAAACAAGGTACAACCAAATCGGGGAAGATTTACAAAAACCAGAAGTAGTAAAAGATATTAAAAAAATGACTTCATTAATGAAAGAAATGAGCTCGTTAGAAAAAATTGTTGTTGTTTATCACGAGTATATTGAGGTAATGAAGCAGATTTCTGATTTAAAAGAATTGACTAAAGATGAAGATAATGAAATAAGAGAAATGGCGACTTTGGATTTAGAGGAGACTCTAGCAAGGGAAGAAAGCCTGATAGAAGATTTGAAAATATTATTGATTCCTAAAGATCCAAACGATGAAAAAAACGTTATTGTTGAGATTCGTGGTGCTGCCGGTGGCGATGAAGCGAATATTTTCGCTGGTGATTTATTCAGAATGTATACTCGTTTTGCAGAATCAAAAGGTTGGAAAATAGAAGTATTATCAGCGTATGCTGCCGAATTAGGAGGTTTTAGCCAAATTGAGTTTATGATGAGTGGTGACAATGTATATTCATTTATGAAATACGAATCAGGAGCTCATCGTGTTCAACGGGTTCCTGAAACCGAATCACAAGGTAGAATTCAGACATCAACGGCAACGGTTTTGGTTATGCCTGAAGCAGATGAATTTGATGTTCAAATGGATATGAATGATGTAAGAGTAGATATTTTCTGTTCGTCTGGTCCAGGAGGACAGAGTGTAAACACGACAAAGTCTGCTGTGCGAGTAACACATGTGCCAACAGGAATTGTTGTTTCATGTCAGGATGGTAAGAGTCAACATGAAAATAAGACGAATGCTTTAAAAGTATTGCAAGCCAGATTATATGATAAATTGAATGAAGAGCGTTTGGAAAAAGAAGGTAAGGAAAGATTATCTAAAATAGGACACGGCGACCGTAGCGAAAAAATTAGAACATATAATTATCCTCAAAATCGGGTTACTGATCATCGGATAGGTTTTACGATTCAACAGTTGGATCGTGTAATGGAAGGAAAACTTGACACGGTAATTAATGCGTTGATTACCGAAGATCAAAAAAGAATATTATCAGACCAAAAATAGGTATCTAAATGTTACAAATGCAAATTAACTTAAAAGCCATTTTAAATAATATCAATAAAATTCATCAAATATCTAATAAAAAAGTTATTCCAGTTATTAAGAGTAATGCTTATAATCTAGGTGATATTGAAGTTGGTAAATATTTATCCGACCATGGAATTAACTGTTTAGCGGTAGTAGATATAGAAGAAGCAAAAAGATTATTAGAGGCTCAAATTACCGCTGATATTTTAGTGTTGAATGGAATTTTTCCCCATGAAATGGAGTTTTGCGAGCAAAATCCGAACCTAATCCTATCAGTAAATAGTTATAAAGAAGCATTGGATATTGTTGAACATTGTTCAGTTGATAATCTAAGAGTTCATTTGCAAATTGAAACAGGAATGAATAGATTAGGAATCAAAAGCGTTGAGGAATGCAAAGAAGTTATTGCTCTTTTAAAAAGTGCAAAGGTTAAAATAGAGGGAATATATACTCATTTTAGTAGCTTGAATAATTTAGAGAAACAAGAATCTGAATTTAAAAAATATTTGTCTTTGTATAAATTTGAAATGGTTCATTGTGCTGCTACTTCAACATATAGGTTTGCTACGATTGGCAATTTTGTTCGCGTAGGCTTACAAATATATGGATTTGAGACAAATGACGATTTCACTCAGGCTCTAACCATATATACTAAACCAATCGCGATTAATAATATCAAAGCTCAAGAAACTGTTGGTTATAATGAAGCGTTTATTGCCCCTAAAGATATGAGTGTTGCTGTTTTGCCCATTGGTTATAGCAACGGATATTCGCGGAATTTATCGGGATTTGTTGTTTTTGCTGAAGGAAAAAGATATCCTGTGATTGGTAGAGTCTGCATGAATCATTTATTTGTAGCAGTAGACAATAAAGTTAATATGGAAACTAAATTTTATATCACTTGTAGTGAACTACCAATTAAAGAAATAGCAACATACCTCAATACAATCGAACATGATGTTTTGTGTATGTTTCATATTAAGGATAGGGAATATCTTCGATGACTTATCGCGAATTGATTCAAATAAATAGTAAAAAAGCAGAGGAACTAAATAAAGAAAAAAGTGCTATTGTAATGATGGTGCGAGAATTGGCAGGATTTTCTCCTTCTGAGTTATACATAAATTACGATAGTGAGGTTCTTAATCAAGCATTTATTCAAGAAAAGGTAAATGCTTATTTAGAGAATGATGTTCCTCCTCAATATGTTTTGGGGTATACGTACTTTTATGGAAATAAAATCGGAGTTAATCCCGATGTTTTAATCCCAAGAGCAGAAACAGAAATATTGGTTACTGAAGTTTTAAAACAGATCGATAAAGATAAAAAAGTGAAAGTCGTTGATATTGGAACAGGTTCTGGATGTATAGCAATTGCGATAAAAAAACAAAGGCCAAAAGCAGAGGTATTCGCTTTTGATATATCATTAAAAGCTATTGACATTGCCAGAAAAAATGCTGAAATGAATGATGTTGAAATCACGTTTAAACAAAATGATTTATTATCAGGGATAAAAGACAAGTTTGATGTTTTGATATCCAATCCACCCTATATTGATAAAAGTGATTTTGTTGAAGATATCGTTTTGAAAAACGAACCAAGCTCATCTTTGTTTGCTAGGGAAAAAGGACTTTACTTTTATCGAAAAATATTAGAAGAAGCAACTATTGTGATGAATAGCAATTATGTTGTTGCCTTTGAAATAGGCTATAACCAAGCGCAAGAAGTTTTAGTTCTGGCAGATAAATTCTTTCCTGAAGCTAAAAAAAAGGTGATTAAAGATTTATCTGGCAATGATAGGGTGGTTATTATTCACAATTAAAAGAGGAAGATATGAATAAAATATTAATATTTTTGTTATCATTTATGCTTTTATCTACACCACAAGAGATATTTAAAGATAATTTTTTATCTGATGTAGATAAGGCGTATAGTGAATATACGGTGATTACTAATTATACAAATGAGACATATTCCCTTCACATAGTCAAAGGAATTATAAACAATCAAGCTACCTATGGGGTTTCTTTCTTTAATATTAGAGCTGGTGACTATAATTTATTTTTTGAAATTGATGGCATTGAATATAAAGTTAAACCAGATGGTCGGGGAGACTATCGGTTAATAGGAATTAAATGGCGTAATTATGAACAAGTAAAGATTAAGATTTATAGTAAAGATGGAAATCTTCAATCTCCAGCGCATTTAACAGTTCTGGATAAATTTGATAAAAGCACTTTTGTTGGGGATATTATCGGTCAGGATGAAGGAAAAACATTGGTATCGCTTGAAAGGGTAGATAGTGTTTTAAATTTTGATGCTTTTGCCATGGTAACATTAGCGATTATTGGTGTTTGTGCTTTGGTTATTGCCATTTTCGCAATTACAAAAAAAGGAATGTTTTCTAAGGAAGTTCGAAAAGAGAGCGTTTTTGATTTTAAAGAATTTATTAATCAACAAACTACTACACCTCAAAATAACGATGATTGGATTGAAGTAGTCCCAGAAGTAGAAGAGGTGCAAAACGACAGTCAAGAAAGCCCTAAGGAAGTATATGAAAAAGCACCTCGGTATGTTGATGATGAAATTAGCAGTATTGATGTTAAAAAGCATTTACAAGATGCTGGTTTTGTAGTAGATTATTCTTTAGTAGGCGATGAAGAAAAGAATTTGATAATGTTGGAATTGATGCATTTGAAAAATGAAGGGAAAATAAGCAACGACGTCTATCTTGAGGAGATATATAAATTATGGAAAAAGTAACATTAAAAGAATTACTATGTCTAGAAAAAGAAGATTTAAAGGGGAAATTGATTTGTTTTCCAACAGACACTGTTTATGGTGTTGCTGCTATTGCAAGCGATATAGAAGCGGTTGAAAAAATATATGCGATGAAAAAACGCAGCGAAAGAAAACCCTTAGCTTTATTATGTAGTAGCATTAAACAGGTTGAGGAATATGTTGAGACCATTGATGAAGCAGTATTGTTTTTAATGAAAAAATACTGGCCAGGGGCATTGACGATTATTTTCAATAAAAAACCAGGAGTTGGTGACCATCTAGCGAAAGAAACCATTGCTTTTAGAATGCCTAATTCTAAAATAGCATTAGCGATTATCAATCATTTTTCCATTATGGCGACTACTTCTGTTAACATCAGTGGCGAGGTTGAGATAAATGATATTGAAGAAATCGCAGAAAAGTTCGGCGACTGGATTGATTACATTGTTACCGATGAAGCTTATATCTCTAATGTTCCTTCAACGGTTCTCGATGCGACAGGAAAGTCATTAAATATTGTTCGTGAAGGGAATATAAAAGTATAAAAAAACACATCATATAACGATGTGTTTTTTAAATTTTAAATGACTCCTTCAGCAACCATTGCCTCATAGATTTTTAAAAAACCTGCAATATTGGCACCTATTACTAAGTTACCTTCTTTACCAACTTTTTTAGCTGTGTTATAACATGTTTTAAAAATATTCTTCATAATAGAGTGAAGTTTATTATCGACTTCAGTGGCAGTCCAGTTTAAACGGATGGAGTTTTGACTCATTTCCAGACCAGATGTAGCAACACCACCAGCATTTGCAGCTTTGCCAGGGGCAAATAAAATATTGTGTTTGATTAAATAGTCAATCGCTGCAATGGTTGTTGGCATATTAGCCCCTTCACAAACCATTATTGTTCCATTTTTGACAAGCTTTTTCGCATCTTCAATGTCTAATTCATTTTGGGTGGCACATGGAAAAATAATATCTGCTTTAATTGTCCAAACTTCTTTGTAATTAGGAACAAATTTAACTAAAGGATATGCTATCGGGTAACTATCGAGATTTTTCTTTTGCTTTTCTTTTATGTCACGGACATAGTTTACATCGATGCCGTTTTCGTCATAAACATAACCACTAATATCGCTCATTGCGATGACTTTTGCACCTAATTCAACAGCTTTTATTGCCGTATAGGTTCCCACATTACCACTACCTGTTACAATAATGCGTTTTCCTTTCAGACTATCATTCTTCATTATTTTTAATGCTTCTTCAGCAAAATAGCAAACACCATAACCGGTAGCTTCTTTTCTAACTAAACTTCCTCCAAAACTAAGTCCTTTTCCTGTAAAAGCACCAGTAAATTCGTTCTTTAGTTTTTTATAATATCCAAACATATAACCAATTTCTCTGGCACCGACACCAAAATCTCCAGCAGGGACATCTAAATCAGCACCGATATGACGATATAATTCGCTCATAAAACTCTGGCAAAAACGCATAATTTCGTTATCCGACTTTCCAATTGGAGAGAAATCTGAGCCACCTTTTGCACCGCCCATCGGTAAGCCAGTAAGACTATTCTTAAACATTTGTTCGAAAGCCAGGAATTTCATGATTGATAGCGTTACGGATTTATCAAATCTGATTCCCCCTTTATAAGGACCAATAGCACTATTAAATTGTACGCGAAAACCGCGATTTACCTTGATTCCATTCTGGTCATCAACCCAAGGAACCCGAAACATAATCACTCTTTCTGGTTCAATAATTCTTTCAATAATAGAATATTTTTCGATATCGGGATAATCTTGAATAATCAAATCAATTGATTTCAAAAATTCTTCAACGGCTTGTAAGAACTCAGGTTCGTTTTTTGATTTAATCAGTAATTCATCGTATACTTTGTTTAAATAAGAACTTTCAAACATATCGTCCTCCTAATTTTGTATGCTTATTTTACTATTTTTTGTTTCAAATGACAACTAAAAACGATTACTTAAATAAAAATATTGCATTATAAAAAAATAATGTTATAATAACATAAACCGTTGAGAAGGAAGTAAAACTAAAAAATGTATTTATAGAGAGCTGGTGATGGTGGAAAACCGGTAATGGCAATTTAGTAAATGGGCCTTTGAGGGCATGGCGAAATGATAGTAGTCTTGACGTATTTCCCACGTTAAAGGGAGAAAAACGTGATAGCGTTTTGTAATGAGTGGCTTATTTGAAATAAGCAAGTAAGGTGGTACCGCAGGTATATTTTTAGGTAAATACTTGTCCTTAAGAGAGAAATCTTTTAGGGCGTTTTTTTATTTTTACGCTCTAAGGTAAAGGAGGACAATATGGTATTTACTTGAAGAAAACTAACGATTAAAAAACAAGCAAAAGATAAAAATATTTTATAAAAAGGAGAAAACTATGAAAATTAAAAATATCGATTTTGCAACTTATTTGAAGAAATATCCTACCCGAGATGGTTTTTTTGGAAAATATGGTGGTGCTTATATTCCTGATGAATTGAAGAAACCCTTCCAAGAAATAGATAAAGCCTATCAAACAATATGTCATTCTGCTCAATTTATTAACGAACTACGAAGAATTAGAAAAGAATTTCAAGGTCGCCCGACTCCTGTTTATCATTGCTCCAGGTTGTCAGAATATTGTGGTGGTGCACAAATATACGTGAAAAGAGAAGATTTAAACCATACAGGAGCGCATAAATTAAATCATTGTATGGGTGAAGGATTATTGGCAAAATACTTAGGTAAGAAAAGATTGATTGCTGAAACAGGAGCTGGCCAACATGGTGTAGCGCTTGCAACGGCAGCAGCATATTTTGGTTTAGAGTGTGAAATACACATGGGAGAGGTGGATATTAAAAAACAGGCTCCCAATGTTGCGCGAATGAAAATTTTAGGGGCAAAAATAATCCCTGTTACTCATGGAGCAAAAACATTAAAAGAAGCTGTTGACTCGGCATTTGAAAGTTATTTAAAGAATTATGAGGATTCTATTTATTGTATTGGTTCTGTTGTTGGACCGCATCCTTTTCCTCAAATGGTAAGAGATTTTCAAATGGTTGTTGGAGAAGAAGCAAGACAACAATTTAAAGAAATGACAGGAGAAATGCCTGATGTGATTTGTGCTTGTGTCGGTGGAGGAAGCAATTCTATAGGTTTATTTATTCCATTTTTAAACGATCCTGTTGAGATTGTTGGTGTTGAACCATTAGGCCGTGGTTCTAAACGAGGAGAACATGCAGCAAGTATGACTTACGGTAGTGAAGGAGTGATGCATGGCTTTAATTCTATTATGTTGAAGGATGAAAAAGGTGAACCGGATGCTGTATATTCCATTGCTAGTGGCCTTGATTATCCATCGGTTGGTCCAGAACACGCATTTTTACATGATATCGGTCGAATACAATATGAAACAATCACTGATGAAGAAACAATAGAAGCATTTTTCATGATGTCTAAATTAGAAGGAATTATACCTGCTCTTGAAAGTGCTCACGCTATAGCATATGCAATGAAATTAGCAAGAACAAAAATGAAAACGGGATCTATTCTTGTAAATTTATCAGGGCGTGGAGACAAAGATGTTGACTATATTATTGAAAAGTATGGAAGTGAATATAAAAAAGAAGCTGTTATGAAATAGCTTCTTTTTCTTTTTTACGATAATAAAATAATCTGAGTATGGCAAGAGTCATAGTGAATAAAGAGATCATCATGGTAATGAAATAAAAAGTTTTATAGGAGTACTTTTCGATAATATTTCCATTGATGTTATTGAAAATAGCAACATAAATGGATTGCATTAAAACCATTAGCATAAAAGCTTTTGTCACCGACTTTTCTCCTACTAATTTAATGATATAATGAAAACCACCAAAAAGAACGACAGCATTGGCGATACCTCTAAAGGCAGAGAATAAAACGACGATGGATACAGGTAAATATAGATAATTTACCAATAATCTAATGGTGGTAAGAATAGTATAAATAGCAAGCAGTACATGATAATTTGCTTTTTTGAAATATTTATTGAGAATAATGATAGTTACAACTTCAAAGAGGACAAAATACGAATAGATCAGTCCATATTGATCAGAAGTTATTCCGCGAGATTCTAAATAAGTAGGAAAAAAAGCTTCTCCACTGACCGTTGTACCAATCATGATTACATAAAATAAAGCATAGAAGACATATTTTTTATTCTTCAATAATACTTGATAACGTGGTTTTTCTTTTTTTTGTTCTTCTTCGTTAAGCTCAATTGGTTTCAAGAATTGATATAGGATACCAGATAAGATAAAGGCAGTACAAGCGATAGCAAAACAAAATTGAAACCCTAAATATTGAATGACAAAGCCACCTAATGTAGTGGCAATAATATAGGCAATGGAACCAAAGATACGGATATTTGTATAATTTATTTTTGTTTCGCTCGCATAAATTGCGGTTAGCGAATCGAGTAATCCATAATGACTTGAACCAAAAATAGCTAGTAAGACTACGAGTCCTGAGATAAGGTAAAAGTTTTTCGAAAAAGAAATAGCAAGGATAATTAAGGCTTCAACTATCGTAATAACACGAAGCACTTTTCTTGTTATTTTCACATCCTGACAAATATGGGAATAAATAGGGTTAACGATAATAGCAACAATGGGGGTAATGGATAAAATAAACCCGATTTTGGCTTCAGTAAGACCACTGTTGATGAGATATAAAGCAAAAAAGGGATAAAAAAAAGCATCACCAAAATAACGAATTGTAGCATTTAATTTGTATTTAGTGAGTTCTTTCATAGGCTCTCTCCCTGCATATAAATTATAACATTACCTTTATAAATATCAAGAGGTTCACAGAGAATAATAAAAACCGCTATTTAAAAATAACGGTTAATTCTTAGTTTACTAAATTGTCATAAACGGCTTTGATGGTTTTTTCAAAGTCTTTGTTACACACACCTACGATAATCGTTAATTCTTGAGAACCTTGGGCAATCATTTTAATATTGATATTTTCATTGCCAATGATTCCAAATACTTTTCCAGAAATACCAGGTTTTGTTACCATATTTCTGCCAACAACAGCGATTAATGAAATATCGTTATCAACTATGATATTTTTTACTTCTTCGTTTTTGTTAATTTCACTTACCAAGTCATAAATACACTTTTCAACATCACTATTTGCAACAACGACAGAAAAACTATCTATACTCGTTGGAATATGTTCAACATTAACCTTGTATTTATCAAAAACATTTAATACTGCTCTTAAAACACTTAGTTTATCAGCATTATGTGTTTTAGTAACAGTGAAGGAAGTGAAGTGTTTTTTACCAGCAATACCAGTAATGATTTGTGAATTATCATCACAATTCTCTGTAATAATTGTTCCTGGATTTTCTGGTTCATTTGTGTTGAGAATATTAATTGGTATATTTCCTTCCTGTACAGGAAAAACTGTTTCTTCATGAAGGACACTTGCGCCCATATAAGAAAGTTCTCGTAATTCGTTGTAGGTGATTTGATTGATTCGTTTTGGATTATCAATCACTTTAGGATCTGCCATTAGAATTCCTGAGACATCGGTCCAATTTTCATAAACAGTCGCACCTAACGCTTTTGCGACAATTGCTCCAGTAATATCAGAGCCACCACGAGAAAAGGTTTTAATTGTTCCATTAGGATAGGCTCCATAAAAACCGGGGATGACTATTTTATGATATTTTTGGTACGCTTCATTAATCGCTTTTTCGGTTTCTTTATCGTTGACTAAACCACTGTAGTCAAAACAAATTAAATCTTTTGCATCAACAAAGGTATAACCAAGATATTCGGCGACCATTTTTGCTGTGATATATTCGCCGCGGCTGGCTAGATATTCCATTGATAACTCCTTGTTTAATTCTTTTGCTAGTTGATTAAATTCGCTTTCTAAATCTATTTTTAATTGTAATTCTTCTTTGATGTTGCAAAAACGATTCTTAATCATGGAAAAAACATTATCGTAAGGAACAGAATAACATAAATGAGCATGAAGCAAATAGAGTAAATCGGTTATTTTACTATCGTTTTTTTCTTTTTTTCCTAAAGCAGAAACGATAATCACTTTTCTGTTTTCTTTAGCTTCAACAATAGCTTTTACTTTTTGAAATTGACTTGTATTGGCAACGGAAGAACCGCCAAATTTCGCAACTACTAACATATCTTTACCTCACATTAATTAGTTTTTATAATTATATCATGGAAGAATTGCTTTGTTAAGGAAAAAATAAAAAAGTAAGCAAAAGAGTACAAAACAATGATGAGAGAATTTGTTGCCTGTAATAGTTAATTTAGATTTCTTAATTAATATTTTCTATAGGAGAGTTTTTTATAAAACTTGTTTTAAATGGACTTTTTTAGTATAATTAAAAGAAAGAAAGAGGGGAGAATAAATATGGCTAAGATAACAAACGTTATTATCGTTGATCCCAATACAATACGATTAAATGTTGATGCGAAAAAAGGAGATGAAATCGATTTGTTATCTCTTAATCAAGTCGATAATTCTTCATTAATCAAAAGGATTGAAGAAGGAAGAGATGAGGAATACCAAAAGCGGTTAAAAGATGTGCAAGAAAAATTAAACGCTGAGAAAGAACGAGACATCGCTTTTCAAACGGAAAAATTAAAAGAAGAAATAACCAGGTATAAAAAAGATTTAGAACATCAAAAAGAGATGTTTTCAAAAGAAAAAGAAGCAGAGCTTGTAATTGCGGTCGCTAAAAAAGAAAGTGAATTACAAAAAACCATCCAAGAATTACAACTTAAATTACAAGCAAAAGAAAATGAAATAACAATTGCTGTCAGTGAAAAAGAAAAAGAACTACAAAAAGAGTTGTTTGCTCAGAAAGAAGAAATTAATAATTTGCGACTAGCAAAATCATCACTAAACATAAAGAGAATAGGTGAAGAACTAGAAAACTGGTGTGATAATGAATATATTAGTTATTCACAAAGCGGTTTTCAAACTTGTTCTTGGGAAAAAGATAATACTTCAATTAAAACAGAAGGGGAAGTAAAAGGAACAAAAGCGGATTATATTTTTAAAGTCTACGCGACGGAAGAAAAACAAGAAAAAGAGATGCTTACTTCAGTAGTTTGTGAAATGAAGAGCGAAGACCCTAATTCTACTAATAAGAAGAAAAATTCTGACCATTATGCAAAATTAGATAAAGATCGCCATAAAAAGCAATGTGAATATGCGCTATTAATTAGTGAACTAGAATGGGACCAAGCGAACGATGTACCTATTCGTCGCATTGAAGGATACGAGAAAATGTATATGGTTAGACCACAATACTTCATAACCTTTTTAAGTATTGTTTCTGCTTTAAGCTTGAAGTACAAAGAATTATTATTGAACAAAATGGAAGAAGAGGAACAATTTAGAGATAGTCAAGCTATTATCGATGATTTTGAAAAGATGAAAAGGGAAATTTTAGATAAACCTTTAGATAAATTAGATAAGCAAATAAAAGAAATTGCAAATAATGCAAATACTATTATGAAGTCAGCTGAAAAAATTATCAATTCTAGTGAAACCTTAACAAGCTCAGTACTAGAAACAATCAGAAACAAAATTGAAAATTTCAATATCACTAAAATAACCAACAAAATAAATAAAGTAAGCAAAGAAAAATAAAAGAAAAAGGGGAGAAACAATGAAGAAAAGGTTTAAAATCTTACTGTTAATCGTGCTAATTATTGCTGTTTTCATGACTGTTATTAATTTAATTCCCCCAAAACATGTAATTGAAGAAAACCCATTTATTACAACAGAAAATAAACCGATGGTTGTTGCACATCGCGGCGGAAAAATTTTAAATCCTGAAAATACGATTAAAGCATTTGATGCCTGTATGAAGGAATATGAAGTTGATGTTTTAGAAATGGATTTATGTCTAACAAAAGACAAACAATTGGTGATTATTCATAATATGTATATTAATTCTTATTGTGATGTTGAAGAAATAACAGGGAATACAGAACGTCATTATGTTATTAATTATACTTATGAAGAATTACAAAATTTTAATTTTGGCTATAAATTTGTCGATCAAGAGCAAAACAAACCATATGAAAATTTATTATCTGGGGTAAGTAATGAAAACCGCAAAGAAGTAATTGCAGCAAACAATTTAAATATTGTAAGAATTGCTGATTTATTTGCAAGATATTACGAAGAATATCCTGAATTATTATATATTGTTGAAATAAAGAATGATGGAGATTTGGGGAAAGAAGCAGCTGATATATTACACAGATTATTAACTTTTGATTACCCTAATTTAGTTAATAAAGTAGTAATTGGTACTTTCCATACAGAGATTTCCCAATACCTAGAGAAAACTTATCCTGAATTATTAACAGGTGCTTCGATTGGAACAGCAGCAAAATTTATCATTACACAAATGTTACGGATTAATTTGCTTTATAAAGGCTCATTTGTTTGTTTGCAAATACCAATGTCTTATAAAATAAAGGGAATAAAATTACAATTAGCTAAACAAAATTATATTGATAGAGCTCATCGATGCAATATTGCCGTACAGTATTGGACAATCAATCAAGAAGCTGATATGCGAACGCTAATTGATATGGGAGTAGATGCTATAATGACGGATAATCCTAAGTTATTGACTGAAGTTTTATCCTCTTATAAATAATTTAATTAAGTGTGGCAAGAGCCATACTTTTTTTATAAAATTAAATGGTTTAATATTCTTTTTTATCTAGAAACTGAGATTATTTTATGATATAATGCTAAACAGGAGGAAAAAACTATGATTGTTAGTATTGGAAGCGATCACGGAGGTTATCAATTAAAAGAGCAATTGATAATCGCTTTAAAAGAAAAAGGATACAAGGTAATTGACCAAGGTTGCTCCGGTCCTGAAAGTGTTGACTATCCCTTTTATGCACGACGCGTAGCTCGTGATGTTCAAAATGTTATTGATACAAAAGGAATCCTTATTTGTACAACAGGGGTTGGTATGTCGATTGTAGCCAATAAGTTTAAAGGCGTTAGAGCAGCGTTAGTGATGAATGAAGATGTGGCGAAATTATCACGCCAACATAACGATAGCAATATTATTTGCTTAGGCGCGAAATATACTCCTTTCGAAGAAGCAATTAAGTACGTCCTTATCTTTTTAGAAGAAAACTTTTTAGGAGAAAGGCACTCAAGACGAGTGAATATGATTAAAGAGGTAGAAGAAAAATGAATGGAAAACTTGTAATCTTAAACCATCCCCTAATTCATCATAAACTAGCATTAGTTCGCGATGAAAGAACAGGGACAAAAGACTTTCGCCAGACTGTATCAGAAATTGGTATATTAATGGCTTATGAAGTAACTCGAGATTTACCGACAAAAGAAATTGAAGTAAAAACTCCAGTAGGCATTGCAAAGACATCTGTCCTAGCAAAAGAAGTTGTAGTAGTTCCAATTCTGCGAGCAGGATTAGGAATGGTTGATGGGATTACCACGTTAATTCCTACCGCTAAAGTAGGTCATATTGGTTTGTACCGTGATGAAGCCACGTTACAACCAAAAGAATACTACGCTAAGTTTCCTAGTATTATAACAGAAGCAGTTGTTTTGGTCATTGATCCGATGTTAGCTACAGGGGGAAGTGTTGTCCATACAATTGATGTATTAAAAAGAAAAGGAGCAAAAAATATTAGTTATGTCGGGCTTGTTGGTGCACCTGAAGGAGTTAAGCGAGTACAAGAAGCACACCCCGATGTAGATATTTTCCTTGCTGCTCTTGATGAAAAATTAAATGATAAAGGATTTATCATTCCTGGTTTGGGAGATTGTGGAGACCGACTATACGGAACAAAATAGTTTTGAATATACAAAGGCGATTAAAGGAGTGGATAAACTATGAAAATTTATACTAAAACAGGGGATAATCTTACAACTTCAATTATCACAGAACGCGTTGATAAAGATGACTTGCGAATCGAAGTAGAGGGAACAGTAGACGAATTGATTGCTAACCTTACACTTGCAACCACTCTTAACAATGATAGTCAGATAATTTCTTTAATTAAAACAATTATTAAAAAACTGTTTATTGTCAGTGGGGATGCGATAGGATATGGGAAAATCAAGATTTCTAAAGAAGATGTTGAAGAAATTGAAAGAACGATTGATGAATACAGTAGCAAATTACCAAAAGTAAATAGTTTTATCGAATTAGGAACAAAACCTTCCAGTGCTTCAATTCATGTTGCTAGAACAGTATGTCGCCGTTTTGAGCGCCGGATGGTCTCTCTAGCAAAAAAACAAGGAGTATCGAAAGAAGCATTACAATATGTAAATCGTTTATCAGATTTGTTATTTATCCTAGGTAGATACGAGGAAGAAATAAATGTTTGATTATTTAGTTTTAATGTGGTTTTTTGTTATTTTTATACCACTAGCGTTTGCTTGTTATCATGCTTTTATGGCACTTGATTTTTCAAAGCTTTTTCGCCCCAACTCAACATGGCAAATTAAATTATTGACCCTTGTTTTAAGCATATCGTTAGCTTTTCTTGTTGCCTTTGCCTTTGCCGCAATTGTTTATGCAATAAAACTAATAATAGGTTCACTGTAAATTATAAATACAATACAAAAACACCAAAGATGTTCGTTTTTGGTGTTTTCTTGTTTTAAAAGGATAAAAATCATAAAGAACATATAAAAGGTCCATTTATTGGACCTTATAGTTATTGTTCTAATTTTTTCTCTTTTAATTCTCTTAGTTTGATTAAATAAATAAAGATTTTTTGAATGGGTACTTCGGATATTTTAATCAAATATTTTTGGAATTTCCTGATTTCATCCTTATTTAATTTTTTTCGGATACACACAGTTAAATATTTCCCGCGGTCTTCAACACCAATGACTTTAATTCCACTGATTAATGATTTTAAAACCTCAGCTTTTCCCGAAAGATAGCAAAAATTATTTTTTATTTCTTCTGTTGTAAAGAATTCGATTAATTTCCCTTTATCTAAAAATAGGATTTTATCAAAGATATAGTCAATTTCATCTACATTTTCAATAGCAAAAATAATAGTGCGGGGATAATATTGATGATGAGAATATAAGAAATAAAAGAAATCATAACGATCTTTGATATCGACATCTTCGATAGAATCATCAAAAAAAGTAATATTCGCTTTAGAAGCTAAGGCTATGATGTTGAAAAGCAAACACTTTTTATTCTTTAAAAGAGAAGAAAAGGTTGCGTTGGCTTTGATGTTGAAGTGTTCTAATAAAAAATAAGCATAAAAATTATCCCATTTTGGATATTTTTCTTGCATTTCTCGAAAAATAGTTTTTACTGTAATATAATCAGGAAAAACGGTGTTTTTAGGAATATAGCATAATCTTTTGAGGTTTTCGCTATTATTTGTTAGGAAATCGCCGTCAACATAAACATTTCCTTCAGAAGGTTTTATATTTGCGGTCATTAATTGTAATAGCATCTCTTTACCGGAGTCGCTTCTTCCAATAATGGCATATATTTGATTATCAAGAAAATTGTAACTAAAATTTTTGATTGAATTATGATCCTTATAAATTTTAGTTAGATTGTCGCAAATTAAAACTGACATAAATCTTCACCTAACACTATTTCCTATGCACAATATACACTTTTTTGAGGAAAAAGTCAATTAAGTATCGATTTAATGTCAGCATTAATTGAGGCAAAATGAACGATTAATATTTGTTTTTAAAATAATTTGAAATGTTTTCTAGGGATTTAATTAAGACCTCATCTTCATCTAAATTCATGTCTAAAAAAAGAGAATCGATCATTTCGTTATGAAATTTACTGTGTTCTTTTAAAATTGGATATGCAGATGCGTCGAGTTTTACCAAAACTTTACGTCGATCAGATTCTTCTTGATAACGTAAAACATATTTTTTTTCTACTAAACGATTGATATTTGTCGTTAGTGTACCCATCGTTACTCTTAGTTTTCGAGCTAAGTTAGACATGGTAGGTTCAACTTCGTTTTCAATTGCTTCTAGAATATGGATTTCATTCATCGAGAGTTTAATCCCCCGTTTTCGTAGGGTTTCTTCTTCGATGCTTAAAATGTGATTAAATACCTCTACAAGCAATTCATTAATTAGTAATTTTGATTTCTGCAAAACGATCTTTCCTTCCCGTATTTTTATTTTTTAATGTAGCCAATAGCGTAAGCGCCTGGACCAGCATGAGCACCAACCACTGGGGTCAATGGTTGTAAAGGAATCTCCGTGATATATGGATATCGCGCTTTTATTTCTGATGCCAGAGTTTCGGCTAGATTTTTATCTATGGTATAGATTACAAAAGGTTCGATTTCAATATCTTTTGTCTCTTCAAAGAACTTTTCTTTTAAGCGTTCCATCGCTTTTTTGCTGGTTCTAATTTTTTCAATTGTTTCAATAACCCCTTCTTTGCTAACTTGAAGAAGAGGTTTTAGTTTGAATAGATTACCAAGAAAACCTCTGGCTACACTTAATCTACCATTTTTTACGAGAAATTTCAAGGTGTCAACGGTGAAGTAAATTTTAGTATTGTCCCTGATTTGTTTTAATTTTGCTAATATTTCATCAACACTATGGTTGTTATTTGCCATTTCAGCACAGACTAAAGCGAGTTTCGCTTCTGGATAAGCAACAGATTTTGAATCGAAAACATGAACTTTTAATTTTTCTGTCATGTCTGCAGCAAGGATGGCATTTTGATAAGTGCCACTTAATTTGCTAGAAATAGTTACAACAATAACATCGGTATAGCCTTCTTTTTCTAGACGCTTATACACGTCAAGCATGAAGCCTGTTGCAGTCTGGGAAGTTTTAATATCCAGATTTGGATTAAGTTTTAGTTGTTTGTAAAAGTTATCAGCAGTAATATCGATAAAGTCAGTGTACTCTTCTTGATCAATGAATAGAATAGAACGAAAGACATCGATAGAATATTGATGATTAATGTAATCAATTCCTGAGTTTCCACATACAATAGTTGCGATTTTTTGAGTCATATTTTTTCTCCTTTATTTTGATTATCAAATATTTTGACAATCAAAATAATATCATATTAAATGACTAATAGCAAGAAAAATTTTAAAAAAATGAAAATTGTTAAAATCGGTTTAAATCGTTGAAACGCTTAGGGTGATTAATTAGTTGTTTGAAGGCTAAAAACGGCTTAAAAACGAAAAAACCAGCGTATTTTTAGACGCTAGTTAGGGTTCTTCAAAGGTTTGGTTATTTCTTGGAGGATTTTGAAAGTTGCTGTGTTTTTAGTGATTGAAGTGATTTTTTCTATGATTTTATCCTTTTCATGAGCAGGGATTAAATATTTGAAGCTTATCTGATCAGCGAAGTTTTTTTCTAATTCTTGTTCAGGGGTAAAAAGAGCACTGATTGCATTAGAGTAGACATAGTCATAAGTGATTTCAATCACAAGACAAGGAATAATTTCTAACAATTCTGCTTGATTAACAGCTTGGCTTGTTGAGGAACTGTAAGCTCGAATCAATCCTCCAGCGCCTAGTTTTATTCCGCCATAATAACGAGTAACGATCGCCAGGATGTTTGTCAGATTATGCTTTTTTAAAACTTCATAAATGACTATTCCTGCTGTTTGAGCTGGCTCTTTATCATCGCTATTCTTAGTTACTTCACCAGCATCACCAAGGATATAAGCATAGCAATTATGAGTAGCATCATAATATTGTTTCCTTGTTTGGGCTAGTATTTGATTTGCTTCATCTAGATTGTTAATAGGATATAATGAGCAAATAAAACGACTGCGGTTGATTGTTTGTTCATAAAAATAGGGTTTATCAATGGTACGCATAACTATCACCTTAACTAAATTATAGAATAAAAAGCAACGAAAACCAAGAAATTTCTAAAAAAACAAAAAAAACATAGAAAAAGGATTGATATTATTGTATAATAGGTTATAGTAATATAGGATAATAAAAATAAGGGTGTATTTATGATAATCCAAAGAGAAAAATATCTAGAAAAAGGAAAAGAAATTCTAAAATCATTAATAAATAATGGCTGTGAAGCTTATTTTACTGGTGAAGTAGTAAGAAATAAGATTTTAGGAATTGATTTTAACATCATAGAAATTTGTACAAGCGCTACTCCAGAAAACGTTCGCTCCATCTTTACAAACAATCGTGTGGAAGTGATTAGCGATGGTTTAGTAAGGCTGTACTTAGGCGAATTTGAATACATCGTTGGGACATTTAAAGAAGAAGTTCGTAGCGAAAGTCGAAAGACATTACAATCCCATTATTCAAAAAGCTTAGTTGATGACCTTCATCGTCGTGATTTTACGATTAATGCGATGGCGATGAGTCATAGTGGAAAAGTAACAGATGTTTTAAATGGCTATGAGGATTTGCAGAAAAAGCGAATCAAAGCGATTGGTAAGCCAAGGCTACGCTTTAATGAAGAGCCTATTCGCATTTTAAAAGCTTTTCGTTTAGTTAGTGAATTAGGTTTTAAGATTGATAAGGCTACTTATTTTGCTATCAGAACTAATAGACAAATGGCCAATATACCAATTGAAATCATGGCGGAAGAATTAAAATATATTATCAATGGTCCACATTTTCGAAAAGCATTATCATACATTGTCGATTCAGGAGCTTATCGAAGAATTCCAGTGTTAGGGCCTGAATTTAAAAGGTTGAACAAGAAATATCGTGAGGAAAGCATTGATACTATTTTAGGATGTGCTTTTGTTCAGAACAAGGGAATTGATGAGACTTTGCTATCAATGTCTAATAATCCACAAACATTAAAGAAAGTTGTTGATTTAGCTTTAGTTACCCCGAAAAGTCAGTATGATACCTTATTATTATTCAATTATGGATTAGAAGTTTGTCAACAAGCAAATTATATTAATGTTTTATTAGGAACAGCAAAAAGAAAAAGCCGTAAAATTAAAAAAGAATATAGTTTATTACCGATTAAACGAGTTTGTGATTTAGCCTTCAAGGGTGAAGACATTCTTAAATTGACAAACAATTTAGAAGGTCCATATATTCAAGAAGTTCTTGATGAGATTATCTATAAAGTATTATTCAATCAATTACCAAATGATTATGATGCGATTAAAATATTTACAGTAGGTTTGTTGAAGGATAAGGGATTAATGTTGAGTGGTCCTTATCGTAGTAGTGAAAGAAGTGCTTTCGAGCGTTCTCCAGAACAAACAAGCTATGAAAAAGACAATTTTTTCGAATATTATGAAGAAAAAAATCTACCTGTATCAAAATCAGTTGAAGAAACAAGCATGCAAAATAAGTTTGAAGAATATGAACGTCGTCTTCACGAGAAAGATCGTCAAATTGCTGAATTGGAAATAAACCAATTAGAAATAGAATTACAAGCAGAAGTGAAACAACTAGTTACTAAGAACCTAACAATGATGGGTGAATTGCAAAATGCTGATGATGGAGCAAGAGCAAATCTTGAAAATGCCTATCGCGAAATTCTAATTAAGTCTAATCCTAAATATAAGAAATTAAGAGAGAAGAACAATGAATAGAATTAAAGATTTTAATGCGACTGATAAAGCGACGTTAGTTCTTAGATTTACAGATATTCAATTTCGTAAAACAAGTTCCAATGCTGATTATGCGAGTTTGCTTGGATTTGATGGGAAAGATTTAATTGAAGTAAAAATTTGGTCATTAACAGAAGATAAAAAGCAACTTCTTAAAAGTGGTGAAATTTACGTAGCTACCGGAACAATGAAGGATTATCAAGGAAAACTTCAGTTTAATGTAAATGATTTTCGCTTGATAACAGAAGATGATGAAATTGCAAAAGAAGAGTTTTATGAATATGCTAAGCTTTCTATTGAAGTCTTACAAAAAGAGATTAAAAAATATATTGAATCCTTACAAAATAAGGTTATTAAGGATATTGTCATTGATTTGATGAAACAATATTACAATGAATTCTTTTTGTTCCCGGCAGCAATGACAATGCACCACAATTATTATTCAGGATTGGCATATCATATCTATTCGATGTTACGATTAAGCGATAGATATTTAGAAATATATCCGTTTCTAAATAAAGATTTAGTTCATGCGAGTATTATTCTTCATGATTTGGGAAAGATTGTTGAATTGAGTGGTCCGAAGGGCACTGAATATACAAAAGAGGGGAATCTACTAGGTCATATTACTATTGGTGCTAATCTAGTTTACGCATCTGCGATAAAACTCGGATATGATAAAACAGATGAAGCCTTGGCGTTACAACATATTATTATTTCCCATCATGGGTTATTGGAATATGGTTCTCCTAAAGAACCGCAAATAGCAGAAGCTGTTTTGGTATATTTATTGGATTTTTCCGATTCTCGTATGGCAGCATTTGAAAAAGAAATTCCAAATGGTGAAAAAGGCCAATATACAAATCCCATTGCTGCTTTTGACCGAAAACCATTCTATATTCCTGATATTAAATAAAATTGGCTGTTGACAAATTGTTAACAGCTTTTTGTGATAAAAAATTAATAATCGGTTACTTCTTGAAAAAATAATTCATTTCGAGTATAATGTATTAGTAATAATGTTATACTTTACTAGGAGAATGGTAATATTATGTTTACAAAAATAGGAATTGATACAATTAATACGTTAACTATTGCAGAGTTGGATATTTTACGCTTCATTGATAATAACAAAAAAGAAATATTATCAATGAATATCCAAGATTTGTCGAAAACAGTGTTTTTTTCAACAACCAGTATCATAAGATTATGTAAAAAAATAGGTTTTTCTGGTTTTTCTGAGTTAAAGTTTTATATCAAAGAAGAAATTAACAAACATGAAGAAAACAAGAAAGAAGAAACATTCGAGAATATTTTAAATAATAATGTGGAATGTATTATTGAAACATCAAAATTATTAGATAAAACAAAGGTAAACGAAATAGTAGAAATGTTGCTAACCCCGATGAAAATCCATTTTTTCGGGAAAGGATTAACCTCAACAATTCTAGACTATGTTTCAAAACAACTATTAACGTACAATCGCTCGAACTATAATTATAAAGATACTCATATTGTCTACCTTGCCTGTGAGTCGATGACAAGTAATGATATGCTAATAGCTTGCAGTTTAAGTGGAAATACTCATCAAGTAGTAAGGGCAGCTCAGATTGCCAAAAGTAGGGGAGCAAAAGTGATAACCATAACGAGAAATACTGAAAATGAATTGTCGAAAATAGGAGACATCAATTTAAGCATTTGTACGGAACATAGCCCTACAAATGTTTCCGATATTTCCTCAAGAGTACCGATGTTATTTATTCTCAATATCATTGCTACTTCATATATAAAAAAGAAATAATGAGAAAGCTGTATTCAAACTTTCTCTTTTTTTTGTAAAATATTACTTTTTTTGTAATTGATTTATAAAAGTATAGATTTTATAATAAAATTGTATTGAAAGGGGTTTCATAATGGACGATACAAAATATAAAATAACAATAGTTGGTGGTGGAAGCACCTGGACTCCTGGCCTTCTCAAGAGTTTATGCATAAAAAAAGACAAATTGCCATTAAGGGAATTGGTCTTATATGATATAGATGAAAAAAGACAAGAACCCATCGGAAAGTTTGCTCAGATTTTATTTTCAGAAGAAAATGGGCAGGTGAAGGTAATCTATACAACATCAAAAGAAATCGCCTATGAAAATACTGATTTTGTTTTTTGCCAAATTAGAAGTGGTGGTTTTAAAATGAGAGAACTGGATGAAAAAATTCCCTTAAAGTATGGGGTTGTTGGTCAAGAAACGTGTGGTCCAGGGGGATTTGCTTATGGGTTAAGATCCATCCCGGATATGATTGAAATAGTCAATGATGTTAGAAAAAGAAGTAAGGATACATGGATATTGAATTATACAAATCCAGCCGCAATCGTTGCTTTTGCATTAGATAAAGTATTCCCTGAAGATAAGAGGATATTAAATATCTGTGATCAGCCAATTAATCTATTAAAATCCTATGGGAAAATAGTCAATACTGACTATAAGGAATTACAACCTGTTTATTTTGGATTGAACCATTTTGGTTGGTTTAAAAACTTATACAATAAGGAAGGAGTTGACTTAGCTCCCATTATAAAAGAAACAATTTTAAAAAATGGATTTGAACCAGCCGATAAGGAAGAAAGAGATCAATCATGGCTGGATACTTATGCGATGGTTAAAAAAATACTTGAAAATTATCCTGAGTATTTACCAAACACCTATCTTCAATATTATTTATATCCTGAGTATAAAGTCAGTCAATTAAATCCAAACTATACAAGGACCAACGAAATCATCAACGGAAGAGAGAAAAAAGTTTTTCTTGAAAGTCAGAGAGTAATTGATAAGAATACAGCAAAAGGTTCACCATTAGCTGTCAACGAAGCGCATGCCGATATGATAGTGGATTTAGCGGCAGCAATCGTCAACAATACCAATGAAGAGTTTATTTTAATTACTAGAAATGAAGGAACAATCAGTAATATTCCTGACGATGCAATGGTTGAAGTCAATTGTGCTATGGACAAAAATGGACCGAGAAAATTTAGTGTTGGTGCTATCTCCACCTTTTACAAAGGGCTAATAGAACAACAATACGCCTATGAAAAATTAACTTGTGAAGCGTTTTTTGAAAAATCATATCATAAAGCATTGGCGGCATTAACATTAAACAGAACGGTCATTGATGGTTTTAAAGCAAAAAAAATTTTGGATGAATTAATCATAGCAAATAAGGGTTATTGGCCGGAGTTGTTATGAAACTAATTATAAATGCAGATGATTTTGGTCTAAGTAATGCGGTTACTTATGGAATATATGATTGTATTAAACAGGGAGTTGTCACTTCAACAACGCAAATGATGAATACGAAGGCAACTGAATTAGCTTCTGAATTAATTATCAAAAATCCTGACTTGAAGGTGGGTTTACATACCAATATCAGTTATGGGAAGCCGTTGACAAATTGTCCAAGTTTAATAAAGGATGGATATTTTATAAAACCAAAAGATTTACTCAATGATGATAACTACGATGAAAAAGAAATTTATTTGGAATTAAAGGCACAATATAATAAGTTTTTAAAACTGAACAATAAAAAACCGACTCATTTAGACTCCCATTTATATGCTCATCAAAAATTTGAAAAAGTAAGAAAACAGTTAATAAAATTATCAGAAGAAGAAAGCATTCCTATTAGAGAATATGAAAATATCTTTTATGAAAGTGTTTGTTTTGAAAGAGGATTTCGAGTTTTACCTGGTGAAACCCTGAAAGAAGCAAAAGAAAAATTTATTCGCTTAATAGAAATGAATAAAGATAAAAAAACAGTTGAGATTATGGTTCATCCTGGATATGTAGATATCGATATGCTACAATTTTCTTCTTATAATCATCAAAGAATAATGGAAGCAGCTGTTTTACTGGATAAAGAAATAAAAAAATATATGAGTGATAATAACATTGAATTAGTTAGTTATCTCAATGTGGAGAAGAAATATGGCAACTATTGAACTTCAAAATGTAGTTAAAATTTATGGAGCAAAAGTAAAAAAGAACAGTAAAGAAATCCCTAAGGGAAAAAGAGCGGTTGATGACGTCAGTTTTCAGATACCAAGTGGAAGTTTTACTATTCTTGTTGGTCCATCTGGATGTGGAAAGACTACACTACTGAGAATGATAGCAGGTCTTGAAGACATCACGATGGGAGTTGTAAAGATTGGTGAAATTGATATAACCAATTTGGAACCTGGTGATAGGGGGATAGCGATGGTTTTTCAAAACTACGCTTTGTATCCTCATATGACGGTAAGAGAAAATATTGAGTTCGGTTTAGTTAATGCAAGAATTCCAAAGTTTGAAATCAAAGAAAGAGTGAGTGAAGCGTTAAAAATAGTCGGATTAGAAGACTATCAAGAAAGAAAACCAGCGAATCTATCTGGTGGACAACGTCAAAGAGTGGCTTTAGCGCGAGCAATTTCGAAGACTCCCCAATGCTTTTTAATGGATGAACCCTTATCTAATCTTGATGCTAAACTAAGATCAGAAATGCGCACAGAATTAATTCAACTACACCAAAAACTAATGTCTACTTTCATTTATGTAACCCACGATCAGATTGAAGCGATGACTATGGGTGACAATATTGTCGTCATGAATGAAGGAAAGATTATGCAACAAGGAACACCATCAGAAATTCATAATGATCCTAATTGTGTGTTTGTGGCAAAATTTATTGGTGATCCAGGAATGAACATCATCAAAGTCGATGAAAAATATAGTATAGGATTCAGACCAAGGGATGTTCAATTCGATAGCGAAAAGAATGAGAAAGAAGATGCTGTTTTTGTAAAAACAAAGATATTAAGCTTTGAAAATCACGGTTCAGAATTTTTATATTTAGTTAATTTCGATACTACAACAGCTTTTGTGAAAGAATTGTCAAAACACAACAGAAAAGTTTCATCGGAAATATCCTTTAGCATTTTGAAAAAAGATATGTATATTTTTGATGAAAATGATAATCGTGTTTATGACCAAGAAAAAATTGAGGAAGCATATGGAACATTTAAGACTCATTGGGAAAACGTATAACGATTACTGTGAAATAATTGATTCATATAAAGCAGATTATAAAAAAACAAAAGCTAAAGCAGAAAAAGAAATTATTAAACAAAAAATTAAAGAAAAGAAAAACGAGTTAAAAGAATATAGAAAAACGTTATCAAAAGAAGAAAAAGAAGTTTACAGAGATTACCAAAAAATAAGATTTGATATTAAAAGATGTGAAATACTAAAGAAAGCAGATAAAATAGAATCCAAAATCTTTAAAAAAGTCAATCCTGCGTATATATACATGATACCAGCAGCATTTGGTGCAATCTTTTTTACGATTCTCCCTGCTATTTTTATGGTGATAGGTTCTTTTTTCAAAGTAGATTTAGTGAGTATTTGGGAATCTTCTTTTAGGGGATTTTGGAATTATGAAATGATCTTTACAAGAGATACTGAGTTTGTAAAAGCGATTTGGAACACGATTATTTTCGCGTTTTTCACGGTTTTTTTGTTAATGATTATCACGTTATTAATGGCAAGCTGGCTTAGTAAAAATACAAAGATTCACAATTTATCGCAAACGATGATTTTTACTCCTCATATTGCTTCTATGGTTTCGGTATCTATCTTATGGATTTTAATGTTGGATCCTCAAGGTATTATCAATCAAATTCTATCCTTATTAGGAATAGAAGGTCCTAATTGGTTAATGAACACAAAAACTTCTTTGTTATCAGTGGGTTTTGTAACAGTATGGAAGTCGATCGGATATTATGTGTTGATTATCATAGCGGGGTTACAATCAATACCTGCGTATGTATATGAAGCAGCAAGATTGGATAAAGCAAGTAAATTCACCATTTTTAGAAAAATCACCGTACCATTATTATCAGAAACCCTTATGTTTGTCTTCATTATGAAATTCATCAATTCGTTTAAATCGTTTGCTGCAATTGACTTAATGACTCAAGGAGGTCCTCGTGGCTCTTCTATGGTATTAGGATACTGGATATACAATGCCGGCAGGGTGAAATTTAATTATGGTTTTGCAATGGCTGGTGCTTTGATTCTAACGATTATTGTCGCGTTGTTTACTGTCTTAGCAAATCAAGTGTTTAAGAAGAAGGTGGAGTAAGATATGCAAAATGGGAAATTGAATTTTACAACAGATGCTTATTCCGCAAAACAATTAGAAGAGACAAAAAAATATTTATTTGCTGTAAAAGTAAAGAAAAGAATCAAGTATTTATTGAAAATTATCAATTATTTATTGCTGATAGGAGTGGGATTGTTTTTTGTCTATCCATTTGTATGGATGGCCTCTATGTCATTAAGACCACTGATTGAAGCTTTATCGTTTGATCCGGGAATCATCGTGAAAGATCCTCAATGGGAGAATTATTTGTATGCTTGGAAACAAGCTAAAATTGCCCATTATGTTGGTAATTCTGTGAAGTATTCCATTTTAGTTATTGGATTACAATACTTTACAATCATCCCTGCTGCATATGGCTTTGCCACGATGGAATTTAAAGGTAAAAAATTCTTGTGGGCAACAAAATACTTAGGAATGATGTTACCAGCAGAAGCAACATTGATACCGATATATTTTTTCTATAGCAAAATGGGTCTTGTTGATACTTGGGGAGGATTAATATTACCATCATTATTTTCGATGTTTGGGATTTATATGTTTATGGGGGCGTTTAGGCAGATACCAAAGGAAATTATTGAATCAGCCAAAATGGATAAAGCAAAAAACAGGACAATCATGTTGAAGATTATGGTACCTATGATTGCACCAGTAATGATTACTCATTTGCTTGTTACGTTTATCAGTAATTGGAATGAATATTATTGGGTTTTAGTAATGACCAATTCTGAAAGTATGAGAACATTGCCGGTAGCATTAAGAGGACTTCTTCAAGTAGATGAAGGGGTTCCAGAGTGGAATATCGTAATGGCAGGGACGATGATTCAATTAGCTCCAATTATGTTAATTTATATTTTTGCAAGCAAACAGGTAAAAACTGCGATGGTAGGCAGTAGTAATAAAAATAAAAATTTAAAACTATAAATATTAAAAAGGGAGGAAAAATGAAAAAATTTTTTAGTTTATTGGTTTTATTAGTTGTTAGTTTTATGTTTGTTGGGTGTGGTCCGAAAGAAAAAGAAGTTGTTGATGATGTGCTTTATCCAGAAGATCGAGCATGGACAATGTTAGAAGCGAAACACGAAAGTCCAATAGAAATCACAATGTGGATTCCTAATTCTGCGACATCTTCTATGGGAGCGGCAATTGGAGAACTTGCTAATTTGTATAACAGTTATCAGGCTGTTACCTATCCAGGCAAGAATATCTCTGTTGTTGTAGAGTATCAAGGAACATCGGGTGCGTTAAATACCAAATTGCAAGCTGCAATTCTTGCAAATAACAATCCAGTTATTTCTGCAGTGGGGGTTTCATCAGTTCCACTATATGAAGCAAAAGCGGTTGATTTACGCAATGTATTTACTTATGATGAAATTAAAGGATTAAATCAAGGATTATTGCAATATTCTTTATACAATGGAAAATTTATGTTAAATCCATATTTTCCAAGTGCAAGTAATATTCTAGTAGCTAACAAAACATTGGTTGAATCAAAAGGATTCACCTTACCAAATCCTCAAGACATCATTAATTCACCAGAAGAATCAACATGGACTTGGGATGAATTCAAAAGAATTGTAAAAGGAATCACTACAATAGATAGTGGAAATGATGAAAATAGCGTTTATGGCTTTGCTTCTGGTAGCGTTGATCCAATTGGTATGATGTTCCAACAAGGCGGTAAATTGTATAACGACACTGTTACTGATATTGAATTTGATAAGAATGATAAGATTAAAACAGGACTTGAATTCTGGCGTTCATTGGTTACTGAAAAAGCAATGAGAAATCCAAATTCACGTGCAAACCATAATACAATTATTACTTCTGAATTTTATTCAGGTAAAGTAGGTATAATCTATACTACTTCATCTAATTTAATAACAATGACAAAAAAAGCAAATGAAGGAAACTTTAAAATCGAAGTATTACCTTTCCCTAAACAAGAAAGATTCTTTACTAATCAAGGTGGTTCGGGCATTATCATTCTTGATAATAAGCCAAAAGCTGAACAAGAGGCAGCAGCTGATTTTATGAGATGGCTAACTCAACCAACTCAAGTTGCTTATATGTGTGCTCAAACAGGATACTTACCAGTTAATCCAAAAGCGACGAATGAACCTGCTTTAAGCAATGTGTATCAAGAATATCCAGTTATGAAAACTGTATCTAACTACATGATTTTTGGTATCCGTTCTCCTCAAGGAAAAGCAAAAGCAGCTGTTGACTCTAAAGTAAACACATATGCAAAACAAATCTGGTCAGAACCAGATAAATCAATTAATGATATTGTTACTGAATTAATTGCCGAAGCTAGATATGAAATTGAGGCAAATAAATAATGAGAATAAAAAAGGGCAACTTGCAAAAAGTAACCTTTTCTATCGTAGGTTTTGGTGGGCGTGCAAACGCCTACCTTACTGCTTTAGAGGAGAATTATCAAGATCGTTTTGAACTTATTGCCGTTGCTGAGCCAGATAAAAGAAAACAGCAAAGAATAAAACAGAAGTATGGTTTAAAAGATGAAAATATTTTCGATACCGATGTTGAATTTTGCAAGCAGGAACGATTATCTGATGTTGTGATGATTACTACCCAAGATAGACTTCATTACCAAGAAGTAATACAACTCTTAGATAAAGGTTATGATATTATTCTTGAAAAACCAATAGCAGCTACTTTGCAAGAAGTATTATCGCTTAAGGAGATTAGTAAGAAGTATCCAAATCAATTAGTGGCCGTGTGTCATGTTTTACGATATTCTCCTTTGTTCATGAAAGTAAAAGAAATTATTGACTCTGGAGTTCTGGGGAAAATAATAACCATTCAACATAATGAAAATATAGGGTATTATCATTTTGTTCATAGTTATGTAAGAGGGCCTTGGAGAAATGATCAAGAAAGTGCTCCACTGATTTTGGCGAAGAGTTGTCATGATTTAGATATTTTATTGTACCTAACAGGAAAGCATGCACTTAAAATTGCCTCTTTTGGAAGTTTGAGTGAATTTAATCATAAAAATTATGATGAGAAGAGAATGGCACCAACTTGCATTGATTGTAAAATGGAGAAAGAGTGTCCTTTTTCTGCTATCAAAATATATTCGTCGAATAAAATTAAATCGGTTGTTTTTGATATGTCGTCAATCGATAAAATAAGAGAAAACTTGGGTAATTCAAACTATGGGCGTTGTGTTTATCAATGCGATAACAACGTGGTAGATCATCAATCAACCATTATTGAATTTGAAGATGGGATAACAGCGACCTTTAATATAAGCGCGTTTACTCGAAAAATTAATCGCTCATTTAAGATTATGTGTCAATATGGTGAGATAAGAGCAAGGGAAAGACCATATTTGATAGAAGTCTATAATTTTAAAACAGAAACAGAAGAGAAGTTTGAAATTGTTCAACCTCAAGGTGGTCATGGAGGTAGTGATAGAAGCTTTATCGCTCATTTTATGAATGCATATTTAGGTAATGAAACCTTTAAATCAACATTAGATGATTCAATAGAAGCCCATGTAATGGCTTTCTTGGCAGAAGAATCACGAATAAATCATGGTATTCCTCAGGATATTTGTGATAAAATGAAATAGAGGTTTATATTGATGGAAAAAAAGTTTGAAATAGCTCCTTTCTCGCACAGACTAGGTGCATACTTTATTGATTTTTTAATTGTCCTTTTGTTTTGGTATGTAGTTACTATCAAGGATTTGGATAAAGTGGATAAATTACTAGAAACTATTAATTTAGAACAACAAGAGAGTTTAGAGATATTCATCGAGGGAATTTTTAAATTGTATGTTTCTTTTATATTAAAATGGTTGTTTATTCAAACGGTTTATCATACATTATTACCTTCTATTATCGGTAGAGGTAAAACATTAGGAAAATTACTATTTGGTATCAGTATGGTAGATAGATCTAACTTGAAAGAAATTTCTCCATCAAGACTTATCTTACGCGAATTTATTGCAAGAGGACTTATTGAAACGATTTTAATCATCCCATTTTTTATTTCCATGGTTCTTGTCTGTATCAAAGAGACAAGAGCTATTCATGATTATATTAGTAAAACAATTGTAATTAAAGATTCTGCTGTTGGTGAGGAAGATGAATATGCGTAAAATTTTAAAACATGAATTCAATAGAGTAATTGACTTTGCCAATAAGCAATTCAACTTGGATTTTGTTTCTTTCCTTCCTCGAATTTATGGAGATAAAGATAATTACAAGCACCACTATATATATGAAGTAAACAAAGAATTATTAGGAATGTTTCTTGCGAAACCGTATCGTTATGGAAACCTTAAAATGTTAGGAATAGGTTCATTATGTGTTGAGAAAAATCATCGAAATAAAGGGATCATGCAAGATATGTTTCACTTCATTGAAAAAGAATTAGAGATAAATCAGGATATTCTATATCTTTCAGGGGATAAAACAAGATATGAACATTTTGGATATTATAAATCAGGTGTTAAATGTACACTTCGAATAAAGGGAAAAAATCTTGAGGAGTTTGATATCTCTAAGATGATGATTAGAGTAGTAGAAGATTGCCATACTCTATCTATTTTAAAAGAGAACCATCAAAGATCTCTTGAAACTTTTGCCAATATTGCTAGAGATTCGCAAAAAATAATCTATGTTTTTTCTGAAGAACAAAAGCAGGGATATGCTATATATGATAAAAAAACGAATGAAATTTTAGAAATATGTGGGAATATTGAAGAATTAAAAATCATAAAATCCATTATTCTTAAGAATAATGGAATATTTGTTCATTATATAACGGACATGAAAAAGGCAAAAAAATTCTATGAATATGCTGAAGACTACTCGATAACGAATTTGGTCAATATTAAAGTAATAAATTATAAAAAAGTTATTAAAAATTTATTGAAAAAAGTTGAAGATAAACAAAAAGGGAAGATTATTTTACGGACAAAAGATCGGACAATTTGTATTAAAGTTACAAATAAAAATATCAAAGTAAATGAAATTTTAGAAAACAATCAGATATATTTATCCGAAAGAGAAATGATTGACGTTTTATTTGGCAATCCGAACTTTATTTCTCAGAAGATGGGTTTGGATATGAACTTGATATGTTCTTGGTTTCCGCTTCCGTTTCCTTCTACTTTATCTTCTATTGATGGTGTCTAACATGAAAGAAAAAGCCAAAAAAATTATTTATATTAATCTGGATGGATTTTCTTATTCTTATTATCAATATTTGCATCGTCATAAATTAGATGAGGGTTTTGAAAAACTTAAAAAAGACGGAATATTCTTTCAAAATCTTCATAGTGGATTAATATCTATCACGAATCCGATGCAAAGTGCAATTTTAAGTGGAGCTTGGAGTAATAAAACTCGTAATTTTTATCAACATTTTGATAAAGAGGAACGAAGAGTGGTGAAACATTTACGGACATTCGCAGCTCAAAATGTCGCTGAACTTTTTTTAGAATCAGGAAAAACTGTAGTTTCGATTCATCAGTTCATGCTTGAGAATAATCCTTGTGTGAAGGGGAGTAAAGGAAATAATTATCTTGTAGCACCTAATGAGAAGAGTAATTATTTAGATCGTTTTACTATATTATATAAAATTATTAAGAAGGAGCCAGTTTATGTTGATGAAAAGGAATTTATTTATGATGAATTCCCCGATTTTCTTGCTTTATATATTGATGACTTAGATTCATTGGGACATAATATTGATTATCCACAATACCCCAAAAGAAAAACATATCATGAGCGGCAAAAGGATATTATAGAGAGAGTGCTGGCAATTCAAAAGGAATTGGTCAAGTTAAAAAAGATTTGTATCGAACAAAATATTTATGATGATGTTATCATCCTAGTGACAACTGATCATGGCATGACACCATTTTATGGCAAAAGCAGTTTAAACCTTTTAAAAGAAACGTTAGAGAAATTCGATTTGAAGGTTAATCTACATGATGATTTGAAAGAAGATACTGAGCTTGTTCTCCTTCCTATTTCCAATGAGTGTTCTCTTTATTTTCTAAAACCGGTTTCTTTAGAATGTATGAAAGAAATAAGGAAGAAATTACTCAAAGAAAACTATGTAGATAAAGTGTTGTTGAAGAAAGAGATGATGAAAAAACATGGTCTTGATGAAAGAGGACCAGAAATCCTCGTTTCAGCAAAAAAAGGTAATCATTTTAGTATTAAGGATTATCTGGAAAATTATAGTGCAAACCATGATTCTTTGGATAAGACATCACAGCATATTTTCGGATTAGTGTTTGGGGGAAAGATTCAGCCTAAAGTAATTACCAAAAGAGTTACTAGTATTGATTTGATTCCTAGCATTATAAAAAATAATAATGATTTGGTTTTACGCGATGCAACAAATAAAATTAATTTTTGGGATTTATAAGAACACTTGGAGAACAAGTGTTTTTTATTATAAAAAGCGGAAAAGGTTTACATAATTTATATTAAATGATAAAATCAAGATGTATGTGAATAAAACATATATAGGGAAGGAGAAAAGCATGAAGATTTTTAAGAAAATATGGATGATAATTCTATTTTTAGTAGTTTTTATAGGAAGTGTAGTGCCGTTTCAAGTATCAGCAAGTAATGGAGATGTTCACATTATGTCAACAAATCCTGGTAAAGATATGGCTACGGAGATGAATATTTTCTGGCAAACTGATCATCAAGGGACATTTGTTCAGTTAACATTAAAAGAAGATGCTGATTATACTAACTCAACGACAATTCCGGGACAATGTTCACCTATTGATTTTAAATTGGAAGGAACAACATTGGGGTATACGGGGACAAAACCTAATTATAAATGCGGAGTATCCTTAACTGATTTAACTCCAAACACAGAATATCGTTATCGTGTAGGAAAAACCAATATGTCTAGCGATTATTTTTTCAAGACTGCTGGAGCTGAAAACTTTACTTTCTTGGTAATTAGCGATACCCAATTATATGGTTCTCCGGCGACAAACCAAGATTATTTAAACACATTAACTAATGCTTTTGCTCAAGCAGATGCGAATAATACACCGATTTCATTTATTATCAATTGTGGAGATGTTATTAATGATGGTGGTAAACTACAAGACTACGAAATCATTATGAACGCGGAAAAACTTCGTTATGCACCTCTGGCAATGGTGGTAGGTAATCATGATATTTTAGATGCTGCAGGAGGATATGCTGGACCACGGTTTTTTAATTCTGTACATAATCATCCCGATAATGGAGCCGTAGATTTTGATGGAACATCTTATTATTTCAAATATGGAACAACGTATTTCTTTGTTATTGATACAACGATAAAGAGTGCTAATGCTTATCAAAAGCAAATCGATTGGTTTAAAAATATTATGGATACAGAACAGCCTCAATATGTCTTTGTTGCTGGGCATTATCCTCAATATGGTAGTGACGGTACTTTAGTAAATTCAATGTGGGTTCCTATATTAAATGAATATAATATTGATTTTTACTTAACCGGTCATGGTCATACTCTGCAACAAAGGAAACTAAAAAACTATATATCAATTGAAGCGGGAGCAACGTATAATCCTGCTGACCGTTTTGTTCTAATAACGGTTACACCTACTGCTATTCGCTATAAAGCATATACTGGGGATACGATTACTTTCCAAGGAATATCGCAAGCAAAGCGTGGAGCAGAAATAAATGCTGAATTTTCCAAAGCAGAATATATGAATCAGTTTAAAATAAAGGCCATTGCTTCTAATCGAACAAAAGCAGAGATTAGTTGGGACAAATCTGGATATGGATATGTTAACTATATTACGGTTACCAATGCCAATAATAAAGTTGTCTTTACGAAACGAGCAACTTCTGATTTGGATTTAGTTGGTACAATTAGTGGCTTAAAAGTAGATACAGAATATAGTTACAAGGTAAAAGTAGATTTTAAGGATGGAACGAGCGAAGAACGAATAGTGACATTTAACACTTTCCCAAGTTATGGTGAATATGAGAATATTACGTATATGGAAACAGAAGAAAACTATGTCATTAATCTTGATCCTTCTACTGTAGAGACAGTGTTGTTGTCTGAAGTTAGAGTGTATCTAAATGGTGCATTACAAACTACAATTGATAAAACAGCCAGGTATTTTAAACTAAGTAAAACTCTTTTTGGGGACAATAATAGGATTGAATTACATGGTTATTCCACTGCAGAAAATAAAGAGGTTTTGTTAGGTATTTTGGAGATAAACAAGGAAATTATCCCTCCTACTTTAATTGTTAATCAAGAAGAAATTACAATTGAAGAGGGAAATACCAAAAAAATTGATATCACAATTACCGAAGGATTTGAGGATAAAGTTGAATGGAGGTCTAGTGATCCTACCATTGCGACAGTAGAAAACGGAGTTGTTACGGCGATAAAACCTGGAGAAGTAACGATTACAATTACAGTTGCCGGATTTGAAATTAAATTAGAAAAGAAAGTAAACATTACGGCTAAGTACGTTGAACCAGAACCAGAGCCGAAACCCGAGCCTGAACCTGAGCCCGAACCTAAGCCCGAGCCTGAACCAGAACCAGAGCCAGTTCCAGAGCCTGAACCAGTTCCAGAGCCAAAACCGGGATGTTCTTCACCAAATAAAGGAATGGCTTTAATTGGCTTGGCACTAATATTATTTATTCTTAAGCGTAGAAAATATATCTAGATAATTAAAAAAAAGCGAGGAAAAAAATTATTCCTTGCTTTTATATTTATAAGCACATATAAAAAATGCAGGCATATTCTGCATTTTATTTGATTAATCAAATCTAATATCCGGATCTAATTCTGCCGGAGATTTCCAATAAATATTATAATCTCTTTTTAGTATTTTTTTCTGATGTTTCCAAATGATATGACAAAAACCCAAACCAAAATGCTTGCTACGTAATTCTTCTAAAGTAAGGAAATCACAGCTTTCATCAAGTTTAAATTCCTCACAAATTGACTTCACAATTTTTCGTTCCAATTCAATTCCCAGTTTTTCAACAAGTCTTTCTGTAGCTTCTTCATCATATTTTCTTGGCATACTAAAACTCTCCTTCTTTCCTTTATAAAACCATTATAACAATAACAATGAAGAAATGTCTATATTTAAAATAAAAATATTTTAAAAAATCTGTTATACTTTTTTTAAGATTCATTTAATTAAAGTTGGTATACTAAAACAAAGAGAACAATTGGATTTAATTTCTTTTTTTTAACCAGATAGATAAAATCCTGATAAAGCTTTAGAAAATTATATCATAATTAGGTTAAATAGAATAGAAGATTCCAACAATTATCAAAGATATGAACCCACTGAAGGTAGATTCTAAAAAAAGATATTTACTTTTTTTAAAAAAGTAGTATAATATTTATGTTGCATTATAAAAAGGGAATTACGCATTTTTATATCAAAAAAGAAAATTAATTAAAATGAGGAGCGAAATTTATGAATAGTTCAACCGTAATCAAAAAAACATTACCGTTAATAATAATTTTATTGATTATTATCGGAGTAGCTGTAACATGTACAGTTTTATCAAAAGAAAAAGATAATCCAGTGATAGGAAATCCTGATGGTGTTTATTTAACCGCAAAAGAAGGGGAATTTACCTATAAACTTACTAATAGTAGATTATATGATGAGTTAAAGGAAAATGTTGGTATTAGTTCATTAGTAACTATGATTAACAAGGATTTATTAAAAGATACTAAAAAAGGTGGTATCAGTTATTGGGATAAAGTAACCCAAGAAGCGATTGATGATGAAGTTGAAAAAGCTACTTTTCCTGATGGCAAAGATGAATTAACTGCTGAGGAGATTACAGAAGCAGAAGAGAAATTCTTGGATACTATGTTTTCATCATATGGCTTGGTTTCTATGACTGAGATTGAAAACCATTATCGTTTAATTCTGGCAAAGAAATTATATGCCGCTGATAAGTTAGAAGAAGAAATTGCTACAAAGAACGCTGAAGCAAAAAAAGATAGTGAAAAATATTTCACACAATCTGATTATACTTCTTATTATACTTCTAATTACAAATCGGAATATTGGGCGATGATTGTGCCTTTCTCTACAGAAGCTCAAGCTAAGAATGCATTAGCACAACTTGGGATTACAATTAAGACAAGTACAGCAAACACAAGTGATGATTTCACTAGATGGGTTAAGACTGTTGGTGAAGAAGAAGTTGCTCTGACAACAAGTGAAGTAGTAGCCGCTATGGTAAGCATGTATAATACAACTCGTGCTTTCCAAACAGAAAATTATCCGATAAATCGTTTAGTATTAACAGAAGGAAAACAATATACGATTAATGAAGAAGGATTATATCAGTTTAATACTACTGTATCAGAAGAGGATGAAACACTAAATGCCCTTCATTATACCTATGATGAAATTTATGCTTATCAATCAAGCGTTCAAAATTATTTAAAGAATACTATGGTTTCTTATACTACTAGTAGTGAAGTAACTTATACACAAAAATGGTTTACACCAACTCCACAAAGTTATAGCAGTGGTTCAATTTATTGCTTTATTATGAAGTTAGCAGAGGTTGCTGCTCCAGAACAAAGCACAGTGAATGAAGAGATTTATAAAAAACTTGTTGAAAAGACACTTACAGATACATTTGTTGAAACGAAAATGGCTGAGTTACGTCAAGAAAAAGGATTAGTAATTTATGATACATTCTTGGAAAAACAATATGTATCTAGTGCTAAAACATATAAAGTTACTCATGAAACGACAAAGAAAGCTAGTGAAAACTTAGTCGCTAGCATTGAAGGTCATGAATATACAACAGATCAATTGTTTGATGCGATGGATAAGATTTATGGAATCTCTTTGGCGATCACCTTAATCAATGAAGAAAGATTTTTAGTTAATACAAATTATAACAAATACTTTGATACAACAAGTACTGCTAATAAAGAAAAAGATAAGTGGTTGGATCAAGAAAAATATCAAGAATTAACAACTGAAGTAAGTAACGAAAAGTTGAATTTCTCCGCTGGTGCTTATGAAAGTTATGGATATGGTCCAAGCACCATGAAGTGGGAGGAATTCTTGCAAAGTATTTATGGTGTAAGTAATGAACAGGAATTACGTATGTATTTCTTAAAGAGTGATATTATTTCTGATTTCAAGAAATCATTGGGTGATTTAAGTGAAGTTGATGAAACTTCTCCTTTATGGCAATTCTATTTAGAAAAAATGGAATTAATCAAAGAAAAAATCTTCACGACAACAGGAGTTCATCTATTAATCTCTGCTTATGAAGACCCAATGGGAGCAGTAAGTGCTTCTAGCAATATGCTCGATCCAAAAGACTGGTCAGAATATCAAGTTACCTGTGCAAAAGAATTAACAGATCAAGTAAAAGCGTATATTGCCAGTTCTGAAGGAACAATCAAAGAAAAACTTGAAGCAGTTGTTGCCGCATTTAAAGCTTCACCAAGATTTATTGCTCATTTAGACCAAACAGTAGCAGCTCAACCAGTTGTTGAAGGGGTAAGTTATGTGTTTGAAGGTATTGAAGTCGCAAAATTTAAATCTGCTGGTCTAACAGTTAAGTATGAAGATTTGGGCGAAATTACAAATGGCGAAATGGTTGAAGAATTTGAAGCTGCAGTTAAGTCAATTTGGCTTGCTAATCCTGAATCTGATTCAATGGTTATTTACAACGATTATATTCAAACAAAATTTGGTTTCCACGTTTATGCTAACTTAACAACAAAACCATTGGCAACATGGGAAGATGCAGAAGGGAATACTCAAATTTTACCATCTTTAGAAATCATCAAAAAGTATATTGAAGATGCAGCTGATGAAGATCTAACTGAGGAAATGAAAAAAGCCATTGAAACTTATTATTCTCCGATTTTTAAAGAATTGTCAACTGACGGATATTATGCAGCAATTAAGCAATATCAAGCAATCAATGGAATGGATATTACCTTTAGTAAAACAAACTATACTCGTGAATCCTTCTTAAGAGCAATTGATATGACCATTAAAAAGTACGAAGATGAGAATCTTACTTACATAAAATAATTTAAAAAGTTTGTGCGGTAATTCTAATTAGAAGAAACCGCACTTTTTTCATGGTTATTCGGTCAAAAAACTTGTAAAAGAAAGAAAAAAACGATATAATACATTTATATTAAACGAGGCTAGAATATGAAATTTTGTGTAGTTGCAAGTGGTTCAAAAGGAAATATGACCTATATAGAAACAAAAGAAGCGAGAATTTTGATAGATGCCGGGATTGCCTTGAGTGATGCTCAAAAAAGATTGCCGGAAATCAATTTTTCTTCAATAACAGATATTTTTATTACCCACGAACATAATGATCATATTCGTTATTTAGAGACCATTGCGAGAAAAACACGAGCAAACATCTATATGCATAAAAAAGCATTTGAAAGTCTTCCTTCAAAAATGAAGGCAGAATTAAAAAAACATAAAATTTCTTTTATTGAAGAAAATGGCCAATATCAATTAAAAGATTTCAACCTATTGACTTTAGGGCTATCCCATGACACTGCTTCTAATTTAGGGTATGTTTTCTCGAGTGAGGGAACAAGTCTGGCTTATGTTACGGATACAGGTTTTTTCCCTCATCAATATATAGAAGCAATCAGCAATATCGATGCGATAATAATTGAAGCGAATCATTCTGTAGAGGATCTCCTTAATAGCAATCGTCATTGGACATTAAAACAAAGGATATTATCAGAACGAGGCCATCTATCCAATCAAGATTGTTTTGAATTGTTAGAGGTGATTGGTCCTAGTATTCATAAGTATATTATTTTAGCGCATGTCAGTGAAGATTGTAATTCTGATGAAGCGATTCAAGCAGAAGTGATTTCCAAATTGGCGATAAATTTTAAGGGAGAAATTCTAATTGCCCGCCAAAGAGAAGCAATTAAAATTATAGAGATTTAATGGATATTAATGTAATCGTCGTTGGTAAGATAAAAGAAAACTATTTACTAGAAGGAATTGAAGAATATAAGAAAAGAATCAAACCTTTTTGTAATTTGCAAATAATAGAAATAAAAGAAATCACCACTGCTGATTCTCATAAGAACTTAAAAGAGGAAGCAAAAGCAATTCTAAATAATATTAAAAAGGAAGATTACGTTATAACTTTAGAGATTTTAGGAAACAGCCTTGATAGTGTTGAACTTGCAAAATTCATTCAAAATCATTATTTATATAGTTCTCGTGTATTAACCTTTGTTATTGGTTCTTCTGATGGCTTAGATGAAGAGGTGAAAAAGAGAAGCGATTACCAATTATCTTTTTCTAAGTTAACATTTCCTCATCAATTAATGAGAATGTTATTTTTAGAGCAAATTTATCGTAGTCTAACTATTATTAATAATCAAAAGTACCATAAATAGTAAGATGAAATCCAGGACTAGCTTTGGCTAGTCTTTTTTTGAGAGAAGATACTTATACGGAGGGGATAAACGTAATTCTTGTTTTTTACTAGGAGAAATGATAAAATTAATTGTCTTTATATCAAAGGAAATTGAGTAAGTGAGCGATTCCAAGGAGGAAAATGATGTTTAAACTTCATAGTCAATATCAACCAACGGGAGATCAACCATTAGCAATCGATCGTTTGACCGAAAACATCAATAAAAATGTTAAAGAACAAACCCTTCTTGGTGCTACTGGAACGGGTAAAACATTTACCATTGCTAATGTAATTAAGAATACTGGTAAAAAAACACTTGTTTTAGCTCATAATAAAACATTAGCAGGGCAATTATATAGTGAATTAAAGGGTTTTTTCCCTGAAAATAAAGTGGAATACTTCATTTCTTATTATGATTATTATCAACCAGAAGCTTATGTAGCAAGTAAGGATTTGTATATTGAAAAAGATTCAAGCATTAATGATGATATTGATCAAATGCGACATAGTGCAGTTAGTTCTTTATTGAGCGATGAAGATGTCATTGTTGTTGCCAGTGTTTCTTGTATTTATGGAATTGGTGACCCGGAAGATTATCGCGGAAATATGTTAGTTGTGAAACAGGGGCAAATCATCAATCGTGAAGAAGTGATTGAAAAACTAATCAGTATGCAATATTCTCGTAATGATTATGAGATTAAACGCGGTACATTCAGAGTAAAGGGGGACACGATTGATGTCATTCCTGCCTATGAAAAAAGCGATGCAATCCGCTTGGAATTCTTTGATAACGAGATTGAAAAAATTAAAATTGTTGATGTTATAACCGGGAAAGTAAACAGTGTAAAAACAACAATTACCTTTTTTCCAGCGACCCTTTTTACAGTTAATGAGGAAAAGAAAAAAGAAGCGATCAAGCGTATTCGTGCAGAATTGGAAACAAGAATTGCCTATTTTAAAAATAACGGGCAATTATTAGAAACTCAACGAATTGAAAGTAGAACAAATTATGATTTGGAGATGTTGGAAGAAATAGGGATTTGTAGTGGGATTGAAAATTATTCTCGTCACATGAGTTTAAGAGAAGAAGGAGAAATGCCTTATACACTAATTGATTTCTTTGGAAAAGATTTCTTACTTGTCGTTGATGAATCACATGTTACCTTACCTCAAGTAAGGGGAATGTATAATGGTGACCGCTCACGAAAAATGAGTCTAGTTGACAATGGGTTTCGTCTTCCCTCGGCTTTAGATAATCGACCGCTAACCTTTGAAGAGTTCAACGGAAAACTAAAACAAATTATCTATGTCAGCGCCACACCTGGTGATTATGAAATATCGCGAAGCAGTGAAGTAGTAGAACAAATCATCAGACCAACAGGCTTGCTAGACCCTGTGGTCGAAGTAAGACCTACCTTATATCAAATTGATGATTTGGTAAAAGAAATTAATAAAAGAGTTGCTAATCATGAGCGAACTTTAGTCGTTACCTTAACAATTAAAATGAGTGAAGATCTAACAAAGTATCTGAAAGAATTAGGAATAAAAGTGACTTATTTACATTCAGAAGTTAAATCACTCGAACGACTGGAAATCATAAGATCATTACGACAGGGAACCTTTGATGTATTGGTTGGGATCAATTTGCTACGAGAAGGATTGGATATTCCTGAAGTATCCTTGATTGCTATTTTAGATGCGGATAAAGAAGGATTCTTACGTAGTGAAACTTCTTTAATTCAAACCATAGGTCGGGCAGCAAGAAATGCTCACGGTAAAGTTATCATGTATGCTGATAAGATGACGGAATCAATGGATAAAGCAATTACTGAAACTTATCGTCGTCGAGAAATTCAACATACCTATAATATAAAAAATAATATTGAACCACAAACAATTTATAAGGAAATTGCGGATAGTATTGTGATTACCGAAGAATTTGTTGATGAAACAGGAATTGTTGATATGGATAAGTTAGAGAATATGAGCAATTTAGAAAAGAAAAAACTTATAAAGAAATTAGAAATAGAAATGAAAGAGGCGGCGAAAAATCTCGATTTCGAACAAGCAATGTCACTTCGAGACATAATTTTTGAATTAAAAGCAAGCCTTTAAGGTGTATTATGACTAAAACAAAGAAAAAGGTTATTGTTGGTTTAAGTGGAGGAGTTGATTCCGCAGTCAGCATTATTAAACTTCAGGAATTAGGTTATGAAGTCGAAGCGATGTTTATGCGTAATTGGGATTCTTCGTTAAACAACGATATTTTAGGAAATCCACATACATTTGATGAGGTTTGTCCTCAAGAAGTTGATTATCTCGATGCGGTAAAAGTTGCAGAGAAACTTCATGTAAAGTTACATCGAGTTGATTTTGTTGATGAGTATTGGCAAAAAGTATTTTCTTATTTTCTTTCAGAATACAAAGCAAATCGGACTCCTAATCCCGATATTTTATGTAATAAAGAAATTAAATTTAAAGTTTTTTTAGAAAAAGCAATGGCGATGGGATTTGATTATATTGCTATGGGGCATTATGCTCGTTCTGTTCACGAACCTGAAGTACAATTGCTTCGTGGGTTGGATGCCAATAAAGACCAAAGTTATTTTCTTTGTCAACTAACAAAAGAGCAAATTGCAAAGACATTATTTCCTGTTGGTGAAATGACAAAATCAGAAGTAAGAGCTCTAGCGAAAAAATATGATTTAGATATTGCCGGTAAAAAGGATTCGACTGGGGTTTGCTTTATTGGTGAACGTAACTTCAAATTATTTTTGAAGAATTATCTTCCAGCTAATCCGGGTAAGATTGAAACTCTTGAAGGTGAAGTAGTCGGACAACATGATGGAATTATGTACTACACAATCGGTCAACGGAAAGGATTGGGATTGGGTGGTGCTGGTGAAGCTTGGTTTGTTTTAGGGAAAGACCCTAAAAGAAATGTGCTTTTAGTAGGACGTGGTGAAAATCAAGAATATCTATATTCCAATCGCGCAATTGTGAATAAATTGAATTGGTTAGGGCCAGAAATTGTTGGGGAATTCAACTGTGTTGCGAAATTCCGTTATCGTGGAGCAGATAATAAAGTTATCGTCCGCAAACTAGATGAAGATACAGTAGAAGTTTTTTATCCAGCAAAAGCAAAGGCGGTAACCCCAGGGCAAGCAGCGGTATTTTATGATGGCGAGCGCTTACTGGGGGGCGGAACTATAGATGAAGTTTTTATGAATCAAGAAAAAAGGAAATATTAAGGGAAAATTATGGAAGAAAACATTTATGGCAGCGTTAGCAAGATAACATATTTTAATGAAGAAAATGGTTATGGCATTATTAAGATTAAACTCAATTATCAAGATAATCGAATCGCAAAATACCGCGCCAAATTGTTTTCTAATATATTAACAGTCACTTGCAATTTTGATCGAAAACCATTGATTAATGAAGAGTATGACTTTAATGGGGAATTTGTCACGACGTCTTATGGAATTCAATTCAAAGCAAAGGGGTATTCTCGCCGTGGTGAAAATACGCTTGAAGGAGTTATTACTTATTTATCGAGTGACTTGTTTCCTAAAATTGGTAAAATTTCAGCAACCAAAATTTTTGAAACATTAGGTAGTGATTGTCTTGATCAAATTGAAAAGGATAAAAACGTTTTAGATAAGGTTGCGGGTTTAACCGCTGCTCAAAAAACGATTATTTATGATTCACTTATGGAAAACAGGAATAAGAAAAAACTTACTGTTGGATTGTTGAACCTAGGCATTTCTATGCAAATGAGTTTAAAGTTAATTAAAACATTGGGGGATAATGTTTTAGATATTATCAGGGAGAACCCTTATCGTTTGATGGATTTAGTCGAAGGATATGGATTTATCAAGTGTGATAAAATAGCACTTGATTATGGATTTAAAAAAGATGATATTTTAAGAATTGGTGCTTTAATTAGATATATTCTAAGAGCTTCTACTTATAGTAATGGCGATACTTATGTTGAATATAATGAGCTTTACAATAAATGTATCAATGAATTCAATAAAGAAGAGGTTATCATCACTTCGGATAATTTTGATAAAACATTACAAAAGTTAATAACAGAGAAAAAAATTTATGTTGATGGAGAAAAGAACATTTTTGATGCTAGTGTTTATCAGGCGGAAGGAGTGCTGGCCCAAAAAATAGTAAGTCTCTTGCAAGAAGATTTTGATTACGGATACGATTTAAATGAAATTGATAGTGCTCTAGCAAAAGTGACAAATAAACTAACCATAGTTTATGGAGAAAAACAACTTCAAGCGATTAAATGTGCTTTAAGAGAAAATATAATGATAATTACGGGAGGTCCAGGAACAGGAAAATCAACGATTATTAAAGGGATTATTGAAACCTATATTGAACTATTTGGTGATGAAGCGATGCGCGATCAAATCGCTTTGTTGGCACCGACAGGTAGAGCAGCAAAACGATTGAAAGAAGTTACGAAGCACGAATCAGCACAAACCATTCATCGTTTTTTAGGATATGAAGGTCATGGTATTTTTCGTAATGGGCCAGAAAATCCGATTAGTGTAAAAATGGTGATTATTGATGAAGTTTCCATGGTTGATGTTTTATTAATGTCGAGACTTCTTGCTAGTTTGTATCCTGAAACAAAAGTCATAATGGTCGGCGATGTTGACCAACTCCCTTCGGTAGGACCAGGTGAAGTATTACAGAATTTAATAGCTACGAAAGAAATTACCACTATTAGTTTAGATAAAATTCACCGTCAAGCAGAAAACTCAACAATTATCAGTTTTGCTCATGCTATTAATAATGGGTATCTTCCAGAAACATTGTTAGAGAAACAACACGATCGTAATTTTATCCCTCTTGATGATGAGAATATCCTTGAAAATATCATCAAAGTTGTTGATCAGGCATTAGTAAAAGGGATGGATATGATTCATGATATTCAAGTATTGATTCCTCTTTATCGCGGAGAATTGGGAATTAACGCTTTGAATGAGAGAATGCAAGAATACTTTAATCCATTAAAAGATAAAGATATTGAATTGAAACATTTAACTCGTAAATTTAGGATTAATGATAAAGTGATACAACTTGTAAATCGCAGTGAAAAACAAGTGATGAATGGCGATATTGGTATGGTTTATTCTTTCGATTTTGAAGGAAAAACAATTGAAGGGCTATCAGTTATGTTTGATAGTGGTTTAGTAAGTTATAAAAAAGCAGAACTAGAAGACCTGACTCATGCTTATGCGATCTCTATTCATAAAGCACAAGGAAGTGAGTTTGACCTCGTTGTTATGCCTTTCACCTTAAAATATTATGTAATGTTGAAGCGAAAGCTCATTTATACAGCAGTTACAAGGGCAAAAAAATACTTAATTATGTTGGGAAATGTGGAGGCGATTAATCGGGGAATTCAAGGAATTGAAAGTCATCGGAAAACTAAACTAATCCAAAAAATCAAACAAATATTTGCTGGTGTGTATCAGGAAAATATCGAAATATGTGAGAACCTTCCTGAAGAAGAAGTTTCTCCATATGATTTTATGTAAGTATCGAGGTAAAAGAACAGCAGTAATATTTGCTAATCATTATTTGATTAGCCGAGGTAAAGGATTAATAGCAATTCCAGTTGAACTAGTTTCAAAATATAAAAAAATGTTTATTGATTACTATGAAGATAAAAATGATGACATTAAGAACTTTTTAAAGGAAAATGTTACAGTCCACTGGGCAATTAATAATTAGATACTCAATATATTTCACTAAAGCAAAGAATTATATCAACATAAAAATAGGAGTCTAAATAACAAGTTAACTACTATCAGAGCTACAAAAAACTGCTTGTAGAGGTTTGCTACTTCAATTAGCACACAATTGTAGTGATTTGCAACTGATAGTTGCGAAAGTTCAAGGTACACTTGGTTGTATGCAACCACTGTTTTCACTATAATATAACCATAGAATGTCATAAGGCAGTCTAAAAAAAGGAGAACAAATGTGAATGAAAAAGTGATTGAGGTGAAGGGACTTCACAAATTTTACGGAAATATTCATGCTGTTAAGGGAATTGATTTTTATGTTGAGAAAGGAAAAGTATTTGCTTTTCTAGGTCCCAATGGTGCAGGTAAATCGACAACAATCGATATCATTTGTACTTTCCTAAAACAGAATGAAGGAGAGGTTTGGGTTTATGGAAATAAACTCGGCGAGAAAGATGATGAAATCAGATCAATTATTGGCGCTGTTTTTCAAGATGGTTTATTGGATGGCTTATTAACGATTGAAGAGAATCTGCAAACAAGGGGAGCTTTTTATGGCCTAAAGGGGAGTAAATTAAAAGAAGCAATTAATCGTGTCGCAGAAATCACAGGGATTAAGGATTTATTGAAGCGTAAATACAAGAATTTGTCAGGAGGTCAAAGACGTCGTTGTGATATTGCACGAGCTTTAATTAATACTCCTAAAATATTGTTTTTAGATGAACCGACAACGGGGCTTGATCCTCAAACAAGAAAAATGATTTGGGAAACGATTAGCGAACTACAGAAAAAAACAAAAATGACTATTTTCTTAACAACGCATTATATGGAAGAGGCTGCAAATGCAGATTATGTAATTGTCATAGATGATGGATTAATCGCCGCAAAAGGTACACCAGCAGAATTAAAAGAAAAGTATTCTTTTGATAAACTAATTCTTTCTAGCAAAAACATTGAAAAAATAGAAAGTATATTAGCAAATGATGCAATAGAATACGAAAGAATTGCTGATCAAGTGATTGTGAAAATAGGTAATACCCTAGAATCGTTAGAAATTCTTAATAAATGTCGCTCTGAACTTTCAGGATTTGAAGTGATTCGAGGAACAATGGATGATGCCTTTATCGGTATTACAGGAAAGGAGATAAGAGAATGATTTCTTTTGCAAAACGTAACTTATTGGTATTTTTTAAGGATCGATCTTCTGTTTTCTTTTCGCTACTAGCTGTTTTTATCATTATTGGTTTATATGCACTATTCTTAGGAGATGCTTGGACTAATAGTATTAATGTTGAGGGTGGAAGATTTTTAATGGATAGTTGGATAGGTTCTGGTTTACTAGCGGTAGTATCAGTAACAACAACTATGGGTGCTTTTGGTATTATGGTTGAAGATAAGACGAAAAAAATTGTGAAAGATTTTATTTCTTCTCCATTAAAAAGAACAAATATTGCTGGAGGGTACATTCTTAGTGCTTATCTCATCGGTATTATTATGAGTTTAATCACCTTAGTTTTAGTAGAAATCTATATTATTGGTAATGGAGGAACGTTGATAAGTTTTTCAACATTTATCAAAGTATTAGGAATATTGATACTATCTACCTTTGCTAATACTTCTATTATGCTATTTGTTGTTTTATTCTTCAATAGTAATAATGCTTTTTCTACTGCTAGCACGATTATTGGTACTATTATAGGTTTTCTAACAGGAATCTATTTACCAATCGGACAACTTCCTAAAAGCATGCAGTGGGTGGTAAAATTGTTTCCACCATCACATTCTGCAGTGCTATTTAGACAAGTAATGATGGAAGAACCGATGGCTGTTTCCTTTGCTGGAGCACCAGAAGCAGTAGTTACTGAATTTAAAGAAGCAATGGGAGTAATCTATAAAATGGGTGAATACGAAGTATCTGAGCTTACAAGTATTTTAATTATTGCGGGAATAGGAGTAATTTTCTTCTTTCTTTCGTTGTTGAAATTATCACAAAAAAAGAAATAAAAAAGTCTAACAAATTAGACTTTTCCAAAAAAACTGCCTTTTAAATCTATTATTAGGCAGTTTTTTATTTATTTAACAATAACTGAAGGATATGATTTGTTGCTTTTACCATAGTATCTAATTCTAAGGTTGAAAGACTATCTTCAGTTTGATGTTGATATAAAGGAAAATGAATAAATCCTATTTTTGTAGATAAATTGAGTTTACTTACATAATACAATGCCAGATAGAAAACATAGTTACAAACATAAACACCAGCTGAATAAGATAATGAAATAGGATAAGTGCTAGCCAATTCTTCAACAAGCCTGCTTGCATCGATAGTATTAAAATAGCCATCATTTCCATCTTCTTTAATGATTTTATTCAGATAGAATTTTCCATCGTTATCACGAGTAGGGGTATTGATTAGGTTAATTGCTCCCTGTTCTAATGAGATAGTATGGCGATTTTGAGCTTGACCCAATAAGATTAAATAGTTAGGTTTTTGGTTTAATAAGATATCTTTCAATAGAGTATCGCATTTTTCATAGGAAACGGGAAGAACGATTTTTTGATAGTCTTCCGATAGAGTTTTTAAAATTTCTAAAGAGGAATTCGTTGGGATGATTCCAAATGGTTCAAATGCTGTTACGACTATTTTGTTCATAAAAATTCACCACCTTTTATTCATTATATGATAGATAAAAAATAATAACAATAAAAAAATACTAATATATATACGAGGTGATTGTGGTGAACAAAAAGCGTAAAATAATAATAATCATTATTACGATTATTCTTTTAATCATATTAGGAATATATTGGACTAGCAATAAAGAAATACCATTGGAAGAAAACGAACGAGAAGAGGTGTTACCGTCATCAACGATACAATATGTCATTTATATCAAAGGAGAAGTGAAGAACCCTGGGCTTTATTTAATTGATAAAGATAAAAGAATCAACGATGCGATATGTTTGGCAGGAGGTCTAACCGAAAACGCTAGTTTAAAAGATATCAATTTAGCTGCGAAAATAACCGATGGGATGATGCTCATCATTCCTAGCGAAATTGTTGAGGAATTTCAAAAGAAAATATCGATTAATACAGCAACGATAGAACAACTGCAAAAGCTTCCTCGGATAGGTCCAGCCATTGCGGAAAGAATTATAGAATATCGCGAGAAAAATGGTAATTTTAAGAACATTGAGGAGATTATGAATGTTAAAGGGATATCTGCAGCAATTTACGAACAGATTAAAGATGACATCTGTTTATAGAGAATTGATTAATAATTATTTTGTTCTTGCTTTTGCTTTGTTGCTTTTTGCGATATTTATTAATCATTGGATTGCTTTTCCTTTTGTTATTATTTATTATTTTTATTGTTATCGTCAAAATAAAGAAGTTTTTTTTCTTGTTCTTTTAATTTTATTAGTCTTTATCGTTCACTTTTTATTAATAAAAGTGAATTATTCTTTTAAAGAGGCTGATGAAGTGAAAGGAATAATTGTTGGAATAGAACATAAAGAAAAATATAATAAATTAATTGTTCGTGACTGCTATTATAAAAAAATAGTATATGATTACGATTTTCATCCTCTCAAACCAGGCGAAAAAGTTTATGCGAAAGGGATAAGCCTTAAAGCGAGTGGTCAAAGAGTAGAAAATGGTTTTAATTATCGCGAATATCTCCATCATCAAAAAATTGATCAAGTATTATTAAGTGAAGAAATCGTTGTTATCGGGAATCAATTTCATCTTGCCAGGATCAGCTTTGCTTTAAATCAATATCTATCTCATTTTCCCGAAAAAACACAAGCCTTTATGAAAGCGATTATTATCGGTGATGACAGCCAGTTTACCGAAGAATTCATAAATGGGATGCAAACAAATGGGATTAGTCATTTATTTGCTGTTTCTGGATTACATATAGGTTTACTTGTCATCATTATAAAAAAAATATTGGATTTTTTTAATCTTTCCAATCGAACAATTACGAGTATTACGATTGTTTTTCTTGCGCTTTATTTAATTGTAACGGGTTTTTCTGCTTCTATCTTACGGGCATGTCTTTTATATTTTGGTAGTCTTATCAATAAAAAAGGAAAATTCGGTTTAAAATCAATTGATATTATTTCTATTGTCTTTATTTTATTACTTCTTTTTAATCCTTATTACATCTATAATCTGAGTTTTATATTGAGTTTTCTTATGGCATTTATTATCATTTTAGTTTCGCCTTTACTCAAAAAATATCAAAATCAATGGCAAATTCTTATCATTTCAGCAATTGCTGTTGTCATTACATTTCCGATTATTATCAACTTTAATTATCAAATTAATTTATTATCACCTTTTTTAAATGTGATTTACATTGCTGTTTTTTCTAGTATCATCCTTCCTTTTACTTTATTGGTTTTCGTTCTTCCTTTTTTGTCAGGTATTTATCAATATTTGCTTGTAGCATTTGAAAAATTAGTTATTTTGAGTGGAGAATATGTCAACATCAAAGTGTTCTTTCCTCATTTTAAAAGTTGGCAAATGATTGTCTATTATTTATTTATTGTTGGGATTATCTATTGTTTTAAAAAAACACGCTTTCGTAAAGCAATCCTTTGTTTGTTTTTCTTATTTATGGTTAGTATAAAATATTCTCCTCTTTTAAATATAAAAGGAGAAGTAAGCTTTCTTGATTTGGCAAATGGGGAAGCTATTTTAGTGCACACTCCTTTTTCAGAGTGTACGGCACTTATAGACACGGGAGAAGGTCAAAATGAAGAGGTGACAAAATTTCTTTTAAGCAAAGGAATCAATAAACTGGATTATTTAATTTTGACCCATAATCATAGCGATCATAACGGAGAGGCGGGGAATATTCTCAAAAATCTAAAAGTAGAAAAAATTATCACAAGTAATTTTGATACTAGTGTGTATGCAAAAACACCAATTACAAGAAAAGTTAGTGTTCATGAATCATTCAGTTGTGGAGACATTACATTTCAAGTTTTGAGTCCAAAAATACGAAGCGAAGATGAAAATGATAATAGTTTAGTACTTTATGCGAAGATTAATCAACAAGGATTTTTATTTTTGGGCGATGTTAGTAAAAAGATTGAAGAAGAAATAGCAGAGTATAATCTTGATGTAGATGTTATTAAGGTAGCTCATCATGGTTCTAAGACATCTACTAGTCCAGTTTTACTAGCCAAGTTTAGGCCAAAGTATGCAATCATCCAAGCAGGAAGAGTGATTAAATTTGCTTTTCCTCACCCTCAAACCATAGCGACATTGAATCAGTTTGCAGTCATTATTTATCAAACAAATGAAGACTATTCTATTAAGTACAGTTATACTAAAAAATCATCATCTTTTACTAGTTGGCGATAATTTTTATCTTAGGGGTTTGTTTGACAAACAAAATAGAATCCTTTATAATATTATTATTAAGGTGATTTGTGATGAAATGTGGAAAATGCAATCGAGAAGTCAAGGGAACGGTTTGTTCTTATTGTGGAGAGGTACAAGATATTCCTGAAGAAACAGTCGTATTGCCGAGTCGGAGGGATATACTAAAATATGCTATTCTTTTCGCAGCAATAGCGTTCGTTTTGGGTATTTTATCCAATTACTTTAATCAAGTACTACTTTTGGGGATAATAACTGGTGTTTTTGGGGCATGGATTTCTTTTCGCACTTTAAAATCAGCTGAAAAAAAATGGTTTACATTAGTAGGAATTATTTCTTTATTGGGATTATTTCTAACAGGAATTTCTACAATTAAATATTTATCACAAGAACTAGATAAAGCAACTGCTGCCAAACGATATGAAACCATTCTAGGAATTGGAATTCCATCACGAAAAGCGATTAGCTATCAAGTTGATTTTGGATATAATACAGGATATAAAGTAATTAGGTATGGTTATAATTTGTCCGAAGAAGAGTATCAAACAATCCTAGCAAATACCACTTGGTTAACAGAAAGCAATTATTTTTTAGAATTAATTAATCAAGAAGAATTTGAAGGGAAATATGCAATTTTTGATTATCAAAATGAAACATGGGGTGTTCCTGATGATATCCTGAAATATCATTTTATTGCTGTTCGAATTATTCAAAAAGAAGGAAATTATAAATTAGAAATATACGATGTGAGCAAACGTCAATATTAGAAAGAGGGATTATGGCTAACGTCTATCTTTATTTAGGAGAAGAAAAGTATTTGATTAACAATAAAATTGAACGATTAATCGCTGAATCAAAAGCTGATCAATACAATATATTTTCTTATGACATGGATGAAGTAAATATAAAAGAAGCAGTCAGGGATGCTTTAACCCCTCCATTTATGTGCGAAAACAAAGCCGTGGTTATCAAGAATCCTAAGTTTCTAACAACAGAGAAAAGCGAAATCAATCATACTATTTCTGTTTTAATGGATTATATTGAACATCCAATGGATACTACTTATTTTATTATCAACGCTGTCGGGTTAAAATTAAATGAAAAAAGCGAAGTAGTAAAGCAACTTCGCAAAAAAGCAATTATTAATGAAACTAGAGAAATTAGTGAAACAGAATTTTGTGGTTGGATAAAACGTCAATTTGAACGTGAGGACATCACAATCAAAGAGGATGCGGTAAAACAAATTTATAATTTAGTAGGGCGAAACATGACTAGTGCCAGAACTGAAATCGATAAATTAATTGCTTATGTGGGGAAAGGAAATACGATAACAAGTAAAATAGTATCTTCTGTTGTTGTAAAGGAAATCCAACAAGATATTTTTGCCTTATCAAATGCAATTATTGAACGGGATTGCGAAAAGACAATCAATATTTATCGTGATTTAATTGCTGTAGATAATGATGTTAATCGTTTATTTAACTTAGTTACCAGAACAATTCGGGATACATTGCTGGTAAATTATATGTTAGAAGAAGGGGCAAAGCAAAACGATATTGCTATCAGAATGGGAACATCAACGAATCGCGCTTATTATTTGATTCGCAACGCAAAGAGTTTTGATATTCAATCAGCAAGAGAATATTTAGTGAAATTGGGTGAACTGGACTATAAAATAAAATCTGGACAAATCGATGCAAGAACTGGATTTGAGTTTTTCTTATTTCAACTATAAATGAAAAAAACATCTGACACTACAGATGTTTTTTTATGCTAAACTATTAAGAAGTTTTGCAAGACGAGATTTGTTACGACTTACGAAATTTTTATGAAAAATACCTTTAGCTAATGCTTTATCTAACTTAGTACATGCAAGTTTTAATGCTTCTTGAGCTTGTTCTAAATTTTTATTTGCAACTGCAGTTTCAACATTTTTTACAGCAGTTCTCACTGATGATTTGAAAGCAGCATTTTGAAGTCTTCGTTTTTCATTGGTTAAATTACGTTTAGCTTGTTGTTTGATATTTGCCATGTTCTACACCTCCAAAATTCACACCACTTATTTTACCAAAAAACTTTATAAAAAGCAAGCAAAAAAACTTTATTTATTAATCGGAGTAAATGGATATTGTTTTTTTGTTTTTTATCATATATAATGAATATGTTCAATAGGGGAGCTATGGCTGAGAGGTTGCTTATGACAACGACCCTTAAACCTGAACTAGGTAATGCTAGCGTAGGAAAGATCAATATCTTCTTTTCGTTTTTTGGCATTCAAAAAACTTTTTTTATTTTTTAATAGAGGAGATGATTGGAATTGAAAAAAAATAATGAGGTTTTCAAACTTACTTTTTCCGCAATTTTATTGAGTGTGGCGATTGTTTTAGAAATAATATCGAAAGCAGTTCCTTTTTTGAAGATGCCGAATGGGGGAGGGATTTCTCTTGCGATGTTGCCTTTGGTAATCGTCGCTTATGTTTTTGGTTTCCGATATGGAATTACTATTGGAGTAGCCTATGGTCTTATTGATTGTTTTATTCTTGATGGTTACGGGTTTAATATTTTTTCCTTTTTTTTAGATTATATTTTAGGTTTTGGTGCAATGGGAATTGCCGCTGTTACTCGTAAGAAATCACTGGAAGGAAACAATGTTTCATTTATACTCGGATTTCTGGTTGCTGCTTGCCTACGATGGATATTTTCTGGTTTTAGTGGAGTTATCAATGCTAAGATTTGGGGTTATGATGAAAATTTCTTAGCAGGATTATTTGGCTCATCTCGTTCAGGCATATTCTGGCTGTATTTCTATTCATTTATCTATTATAATCTCCCTTATATTACCGTCTCAACAATTCTTTGCATTGCCGTCGGGTTAACAATAAAAAAACAACTTTTCCAATACTTTAGTGGACAAACTTTTTCTCAATCATAAACAAAGTGTTTATGGTTTTTTTAATGTTTTTAGATTAAAAAAGAAAAAATATGGTATAATAATAGCGGTGGTCATGATGAGAAAATACGATATAGCAATCATTGGAGCAGGAGCAGCAGGAATTAGTTGCGCTTTAGCTTGCAAACAAAAAAACCCAAACAAAACAATCATCATTTTAGAGCAAAACGATAGAATAGGGAAGAAGATTTTAAAAACAGGAAATGGTAAGTGTAATTTGGGGAATGTTCATCTTTATGAAACTTCCTATTATAATTGGAATTACATTCAAAATAAAATGAAACAATTTGATGTCATAAAATACTTTAAAAAAATGGGAATTATGACTAAACAAGATGAACAGGGACGATTATATCCTTATAGTGAAACGGCAGCTTCGATTGTTGATATTTTGCGTTATGAATTAGAAAGGCAAGAAATTATCGTACAATGCTCTTTTATGGTTACCAATATTATTAAAGATAAGAATTTTATTATTCAGGGAATGCAAGATAGCATTGAAGCTGAAAAAATTGTTGTTGCGACAGGGTCTCTTGCCCAAGAAAAGACAAATGGATATCAACTTTTAGAAAGACTGGGACATCATATTACTCCTTTATCACCAAGATTGGTTCCCATCAAAGTAGAAGAAAAGGTGAAACCTTTACAAGGAATTAGAGTGAAATGTTTAGCTAAAGCAAATGGTTTTCAAGAATATGGAGAGATTTTGTTTAAAGAAACAGGATTGTCAGGAATTTTAGCGCTTAATCTTTCTCGTTATGTTAATAAAAAGGATGAGATTATTCTTGATTTCGCTCCAGAAAAATCCTTTTTAGAATTAAAAGAGTATATTAAGGGACTAGAAAATCGCGATTTATCGATGATGTTGCGGGGATTACTTCCCAAAATGCTCATCTTGGATATCTTAAAAAAAGCAGATACAATAGAAACAATAGCCAATATGATTAAAAACTATCGTTTGACAGTAAAAGATTTATATGGTTATGAATTTGCTCAGATAACGAGAGGGGGAGTCGATATGGCAGAAATAAAAGAAGATTTCGCTTCTAAAATAATTAAGAATTTGTATATCGTCGGTGAAGTGCTAGATGTGGATGGAGAATGCGGGGGGTATAATCTTATGTTCGCTTGGATGAGCGGTAGTATTGTTGGTGAGAATATTTAACGTTTTGAAAAAAACGATAAGTTGTTTACTAAATAAAGCGATTATAGTATAATAATAATATAAAAAAAGAAAATGAAGAGGCATAGTTTATGAATTTACCAAATAAATTAACAATCGCAAGAATGTGTACAATTCCTATGATTATCATTATTTCTTTAATCAAACCTTTACAAGAAGTGATTGTCTTTGCAACTGTAACACTAGAAGATTTGATTTTGTTGATAATCTTTTGTATCGCGTCTTTCACAGATTATTTAGATGGTCATATCGCTAGGAAAAACAATATTGTAACGAACTTCGGAAAATTTATGGATCCATTAGCAGATAAATTACTGGTTCTAGCAACATTGATTGTTCTTTTGGAGCGGGGTAGATTAGTGGCATTTAATATTAACTTAGGTTTTGCGGTTACCTTAATTCTTGCCCGCGAGTTTGCCATCACAGGAATTAGACTGATTGCTGTGACGAACAATGTTGTAATCGCAGCCAGTAAATTAGGTAAGATAAAAACCTGTTCTCAAATGTTAATGATTATTCTTTTATTACTGGATTGCTATCCATTTGCTTGGTTAGGAGGAATCAGTAGAGATATTACAGCGATAATAATCATTGGATTTGCTACAATAATGACCGTTGTTAGTGGCGTTGATTACGTAATTAAAAATAAAAATGTTTTAAAAGACAATACAGACAATTAAAACGAAGGAGAACAAAATGGCAGATGAAAAATTGAAAGCTTTAGAAGAAGCGTTTAAGGCAATTGAAAAGCAATACGGAAAAGGCTCAATTATGAAACTTGGGGATAAAATCTACACGGAAATGGAAGTAATTCCCAGTGGTTCAATATCTTTGGATATTGCATTAGGGGTTGGTGGCTATCCTAAAGGAAGAATTGTAGAGATTTATGGGCCAGAAAGTAGTGGTAAAACCACATTCGCTTTACATGCGATTGCTGAAGCGCAAAAAGCAGGAGGAATCGCTGCATTTATTGATGCAGAACATGCGTTAGATCCAAAATATGCAAAAGCATTAGGGGTAGATATTGATAATTTGGTTTTATCACAACCAGATACAGGAGAACAAGCTTTAGAAATTACGGAACACTTAATCAGAAGTAATGCGATTGATATTATTGTAATTGATTCAGTAGCTGCTTTAGTGCCAAAAGTAGAAATTGATGGAGATATGGGGGATTCTCATATCGGAACACAGGCGCGCTTGATGTCACAAGCGATGAGAAAGCTAAGTGGAGCTATCAGCAAGAGTAAATCAATTGTTATTTTTATCAATCAAATTAGAGAAAAAGTAGGGGTTATGTTTGGAAGTCCTGAAACAACTTCAGGAGGAAGAGCATTGAAATTCTATGCCTCTATTCGCCTAGACATCCGCCGAGTAGAACAAATCAAATCGGGTACCGACATTATTGGTAATCTAACCCGAGTAAGAGTTGTAAAGAATAAGGTAGCCCCTCCATTTAAATCTGTTGATGTAGACTTGATTTATGGTTTTGGTGTGTCTCGTGAAGCAGAAATTTTAGATTTGGCAGTTAATTTAGATATCATTAATAAGAGTGGTGCATGGTTCTCTTACAATGGTGAAAAACTTGGTCAAGGTCGAGAAAATGTGAAAGAATTTTTAAAACAAAATCCTAATCTTAGCGATGAAATAGAGAAAAAGATTCGGGAAAAGATGAAAGAGAAAAAATAATCAGAGCTCATAATTATTTAATAATTATGAGTTTTTTATTTTTTTTGATTAAAGAAAAGGTCTTGTCCTTAGATATTCCTTGTTTTAAATTTTTTGATTTAAGTCAAAAAAAAGTGGTAGATTCTATACTTAAAACTTGATTAAAAAGCGTTTTCGTGTTACAATAATAGAGATGTTTTTTTAATAAAAGATGAAAGGATACTACTAGGTGAATTATGAACAAAAAATTATTCTTATCATTATTTATTTCATTCTTATTGTTTACAAGTTTTTTGTTTTTGAATAATCAAGAAACAAAGGCGGCAACGGAAAGTGATGTATTTTTATTGATTACTAATCCAGGCGAAGATATGTCAACACAAATGCACATCAACTATCATACCAATATTTCTGGTACATTTGTTGAGCTAGCTTTAAAAAGCGATGGCAACTTTGACAATTCTACTAAAGTAAATGGTGAATGTGCTGCTCCAAACTATGGTTTTGAAGGAACAAACTTTGGTATTGATTGGGGTTTAAATAAAGAACAAAGTAAATTTGTTTGTGAGGTTAATCTAACTAATTTAACTCCGGGGACAGAATACATGTATCGTGCGGGAAAAACTGTGATGTCGCCAACCTATTACTTTAACACCGCGGATAATGATGGTCGTTTTACTTTTGCTGTTATGGCCGACCCTCAGATTTATGGAACATCTAATCAAACAACGGCAAATAATAATATGAATAACGCTATGCAAATGGCAGCAAGTCTAAATCTTAAATTAGAACTTGTTCTTGGTGCTGGTGATATGGTAAACCAAGGTGGTATCATCAATAACTGGAGAATGCTTTTCGATTTGGATATTTATAAACAAATGCCACTTGCGGCTTCTACTGGTAATCATGATTACTGTGATGGTGGTAATGCGAAGGCACCAACATCAGTGATTACCGATTATATGTATAACAATCCAAAAAATAGCTATCCGGGCAAAACGGAAGGTATGTATTGGTTTAAATTCGATAATACTTTATTTGTTGTCATGGATAGTGAAGAAAACTCTAAAGGTTATGATGACCAAATCAACTGGTTCATTGATATCTGTGAGCGAATACCTCATCAATATTTAATCGTAATGGCTCATCGCCCACCATGGGGAAGCAGTGACTCTGATGCGGTTGCCGCTAAATGGGTTCCGGTTTTCAATAAATATAATATCGACTTATACTTTTCAGGACATAACCATGATTATGGACGTGGATCGACAAAAGTAGGTCCTGCTCGAGGTCAAGCAAAGTTTCCAAATCGATATGTTGCAGTTGATGATACCTATAATGCTTCTAATGCGGAGGCAGCAAAGGGTGGTTACTGTATTGTAAATGTTACCCCAACTGCTATCTTCTATCGAGCCTATGATCAAGAGGGAACGTGTCGCGATCAAGCAGTATTCCCAGCTCAAAGAACCAATAATCACTCTACAACCTTTACTAAGAGTTCATTTATGGATTCGATTAAAGCAGAAGTAGTTGATACTAACACAACAAGAGCAACCTTATCTTGGAGTGCTGAAGGATATGGTCATGTCAATTATATTACATTATCTAAGGCATCAGGAGCTTTGGTAAAGAACGTGTTTGCAAATTCTGATATCAATACAAGTTTTGAGTTTTCTGGTTTGAAGGCAAATACTGATTATACATATCATGTAAAAGTGGACTTTAAAGATGGAACCAGCGAAGAAAAAACAATTAATTTTGCAACAAGAGTTGATTATGGAACTTATTCTGAATATGAACTTACAGAACTATCAACTTCTAAATTAGTAGTTGTAAAACCGGGAGATATTAAAACTAATTTACTAAGTGCTGGTAAGATATATATCAATGATGTGTATGTTGAAGATTATACGATTACTTCACAGAATGTTCGAATCAAGAATGAATGGTTAACATCAGAAAATAATGTGATTAAATTATATGGTGTCGTAAAATCTAATAGTAGTTTAGTATTATTATTAACAATTGATCTATCGACTCCAGCGGTTGAACCAACATTGGCAGTAGACAAAAAAACAGTTACTATTGAAGTGGATAAAACTGCATCAGTTGTTGCCACTGTTGAGAACAGTACGAATAAATTAGTTTGGTCAACGAGTGATGCTAGTGTTGCTACGGTAGCAAATGGTGTGATTACTGCGGTTGCTGAAGGAACGGCTATTATCGCTGTTGCTCTTGAAGGAACAGACCTAAAGCAAGAAATTACGGTTACTGTTAAGGCAAAGCCAGCGGTTAAGTTGGCAGCACCAAGTATTTCTCTAAGTAATGGTATCTTAACAATAAACTTAGTGACAAACGCTGTTAAGTATGAAGTTTATGATGGGACTACTTTAATTGCAACATTAGATGCAGCAGGTACGCTAAATTTAGTTGATTTAAATCTTGCTGTAGGAGCTCATGATATTACCGTTAAAGCTGTTGGTGATGGGGTTACAACCCTTACTTCTGATGCTTCTTCAAAAACAACATTTACGGTTGCTGAACCAGAAAAACCAATTGATGAACCTGAAGATCCTAAAGATCCAGAAGATCCATCTAAACCGGAAGAACCAACTGAAAGAGGCTGTAATAATAGCGCTGCGCTCCAATTTGTTTTATACTTATTTGGTGTTTTCACGGTGTTGTTCTTTGTAAGAAAGAAATTCTTCTAAAATAAATATCACCACTTACTAAAGAAGTGGTGATTTTTTTAATTGCATTGACAAGAATTATCGGGTTTGTTATAATCAAAGATGTAAATTTTATATGTGTTGGGTGCGAAATGCATAACAAGGAATTAGGTTAAAAGCCTAAGCTAACCCAGTAGCCGTAATGCTGATGAACATCGCTTATTCCACTGTAAATAACGGGAAGGATGATAAGTAAAATGAAGCAAAGCCGGAAGACTTACCTAACACTTTATAAATTTCTCCTGGGTAATGAGAATAGGGCACATTTCTTATGCACCTATTTTTCCCAAATTTTAAGAAAGGAAGTGTGAGAAATGAAAAGAAAATTTACGATATTAACACTGGTTATTGTTCTGGTGTTTGGTCTTTTTGTAGTTAGTGGATGTAAGAAGAAAGCAGAAGGCGAAGGTAATGCCACAGTACAAATTGTTGATTTTGATGGAAAAGAGCTATTTAATGATGAAATTAAATTTGATGCTGATGATACGCTTGTTGACTTACTAAAAAATCACAAAAAAATCAAGATGACAGGAGAAACATCAGAATATGGTTTCTATGTCGTTTCTTTGTGTGGAGTTTCTGCTAGCAATGAGGATCATACCTATTGGTCAATTGAAGTGAATGGTGAATACTCTTTGGTAGGGGTTTCAGATATTACTTTGGTTGATGGAATTGAAATTGCTTTTTTATTAATTGGCTGGTAAAGGAAAAAATTATAAACCAAAAATAAGCAAACGATAAAATGAAAGTCGTTTGCTTTTTCATTGACTAAAATGGGTGTTTATTATATAATATAAGAGGTAACAGGATATGTTATATCATTTTATATAAAAAATATATAAATAAATTTTAAAAACGGAGGTAAAATAATGTACGGTACATTCTTAATGGATGGCTTGGACGTGTTTTTTTATTTTATTGCTCCTATTTTGTGTATAAGTTTGGGTACTGGAATTGGAATTATCTTATTTCGTAATTACTATAATAAAACGAAAAAGACAGCAAACAAGATAATTGAAGATGCCAAAAAGCTTGCAGAGGAGAATCGTCGTAAAGAGGTTCTCGAAACAAAGCAAGAAACACATTTGTTGAAACAAGAGGCTGAAAAAGAAATTCGTCAATTGAAACAAGATGCTGATAAAGAAATAAAAGAAAGAAAAAAATCAGCAAGTGATTTAGAACAAAAACTATTACAAAGGGAAGAACGTTTAGATAATAGAAGTAATAATTTAGATAAACGTGAGGAGACTTTAAATCAAAAAGAACACAAGATTGATCAACTGAAAGCTGATGTAGAAAAACAATACAGTAAAGCTGAAGAATTAATCGAAGAGCAAAACAAAAAATTAATTGAAATTTCAAAATTGAATGTCGACGAAGCAAAGAAGCTAATTTTAGAGCGAGTAGAAGAAGATATGTCTTTAGAAATTGCTGTAATCATTAAAGAAGCTGAAGAAAAGGCAAAAAAAGAATCAGCTCGTAAAGCACAAACACTACTTGCAAATGCAATCCAACAATACGCAAATGAAGCAGTCAGCGAAAAAACAGTATCGGTAGTGCCACTTCCTAATGATGAAATGAAGGGTCGTATTATTGGTCGTGAAGGGCGTAATATTCGTGCTATTGAAGCATCAACAGGAGTTGATTTGATTATTGATGATACTCCAGAAGCAGTAGTTCTATCTTCTTTTGACCCTATTCGTCGAGAAGTAGCAAGAAGGACTTTAGAAGCTTTAATTTCTGATGGTAGAATTCAACCATCAAGAATTGAAGAGTTGGTAGCAAAATTTAATAAGGAACTTGATGTTGAATTAAGAGAAACTGGTGAGAAAGCTGTCTTCGATACTGGTGTAGGTAAAATGCATCCCGAACTTATTAAACTAATAGGTAGATTAAAATTCAGAACAAGTTATGGGCAAAATGCTTTATCCCATTCTCTAGAGGTAGCTTATCTTACGGGTAAACTTGCCGTTGAGATTGGTGAAAATGAAATATTAGCTCGTAGAGCAGGTTTATTACATGATATTGGTAAAGCAGCTGACCATGAGATGGAAGGTAGCCATGTTGATATTGGCTTAGAATTAGCTCGAAGATATCGAGAAAATCCTACGGTAATTGATGCGATTGGTTCGCATCACGATGATGTTGAAGCAACAACGATTATTGCTCAATTGGTGGCAGCAGCTGACGTATTATCAGCGGCAAGACCAGGTGCAAGAAGTGAATCATTAGAGAACTATATCAAGAGATTAACTCAATTGGAAGATATTTGTAATGAATTCAAGGGGGTTGAAAAATCTTATGCGTTACAAGCAGGACGGGAAATCAGAATATTGGTTAAACCAGACGAGATTAGTGATCTTGAGACATACAAATTGACCAGGGATATCAGATTAAAGATTGAAAATAATTTGAATTATCCGGGAACAATTAAAGTAACAGTTATAAGAGAAACAAGAGTTAGTGAAACAGCTAAATAATGAATTTGAAGGTTAGGCACTGTTATAGTACAGTGCTTTTTTTATTGAAAAAAATCAATTTAATTGATATCAAAGATAGTTAATGATATAATACGCATAGATGGAGTAAATTATGAAAATATTAATAATAGGTGATGTTTTTTCAAAACTAGGAAGAGAATCGCTGGAAAGAAATATAAAAAAGATTCGCAATGCTGAGAAAATCAATTTTTTAATCGTTAATGGGGAAAATATATCTCATGGAAAAGGGATGAATCAAGGTCATTACAAATGGCTTTTAGAACAAGGGGTTAATGTAATTACCTTAGGTAATCATGCGTTCAATCAAAAAAGCATTTACAATTTTATCGATGATGTCAATAATGTTGTTCGCCCTTATAATTATTCAACTGCAGAACACGGCAAAGGCTTTGCTACTGTTAATTACAATGGGTTAAAAATTACTATTTTTCAAATGATGGGAAGAATTTTAATGACTGATGAAGTCTTATGTCCATTTAAAGAAACAAAGAAACTTTTAGAAGAAGTAGATAGTGATATTTATATTTGTGATTTCCATGCGGAAGCAACAAGTGAAAAAATAGCATTTGGATATGCTTTCAGTGGTAAAGTGCAAATTATTTTTGGTACCCACACCCATGTACAAACAAATGATGCTCGTATTCTTGAAGGAGGAACAGCTTACATTACCGATGTTGGCATGACAGGTCCCCTAGAAGGGGTTATTGGTGTGGAAAAAGAAGTTATTCTGGATCGTTATTTAAACGATGGTAAGCAACGATTTAAACCTCAAGAAACAGGAAAAAGTCAATTCAGCGCAATCTTAGTAGATATTGATGAAAACACTAAAAAAGCAACGAGTATTGAAACAATACGTATCATTGAATAAATAAAGTGTAATAGAGTGTAATATTACACTTTTTTTATATAAAAAAAAGCCCAACTTTAACAGTTGGGATCACTAAACAAACTATAAAATTATTTATCTAATAAATAAATATTACCTACAGGAACAGTAAACATAAACCCGATACCAGGTTTTTTCTCATTAAAAATGTTTCGAATTGCTGTTGTTAAGTCTTCTAAAATTTCTTCCTTTACAACCGAAAAAATGGTTTTATTATAAGGATGCTTTTCATTAACTAAATACCTTAAAGCACCAAACAAGGGAATGTGTTGGTAATCTCCACTAACTATTGCGCTTCCCATTCCTTGAGAATCAATAATGGTAGCCCCCTTTACTTTAAATTTAACCATAGTTGACAATACCTCATCGAGGTATTCTTCTTTATTTAAAATGATAACAAGAGTAATCATAATGCCTCCTTCTTATTGATATTACAGATGTGATTTCTTGATTCAAAATACTATTCAATCCTTTCTAAACCATTGATTTCTCCAGATAAAGAAATTGCCAGTTTAGAAAAAATAGGACCTGTAGTTTCATAGACTAGAACACTAAACATAATAATCGTGTTAATAATTGCCGCATATTCAGGTAATTGAGAGGCAACTATTACCGATAGACCAATCGAAATGCCTCCTTGAGGAAGAAGACCAAGACCTAAAAATTTTGTTACCTCTTTTTCAGCTTTTGCTAGTTTTCCACCCAAGAAAGCACCTAGATATTTACCAAAGCCTCTAGCAAAAATATAAGCAATACCGATAATTCCGACAGATAACAACACTTTTAAATCTAAGCTTGCTCCTGCAAAGGTAAAAAACAGCACATAAAACGGAGCAACAAAATCATTTACGCTATTAAAAACATAAATTGATTTTTTCATTAAATTTACCAAAGTCATTCCTATGGCAATATTGGTAAGAAGGGGAGACAAGTTCAATAAATTAGAAAATCCGATTCCTAGTAATATCGCTATAATAGAAAAAATTTGAAGATTATCTTTATTATGTTCTCTTTGCTTTTTGGCAACAAAGGTAAGAATGAAACCTAAAATAAAACCAAGTAAAAGAGAACCAAAAATTTCTATAATAGGTCCCAAAATGATTTTTGAAAAAGTGATAGCTTCACCGCCGACAGACATTTTTGCCAGTGATAAAGCAATACCAAAGGCGATGATACCTACAACATCATCTAGTGCAACAACGGAAAGTAAGGTTTTAGTAACAGGACCATAAGCCTTATATTGACGCATTACTAGTAATGTGGCAGCAGGGGCTGTAGCGGCAGACATAGCTGCGATGACAATACTAAATGCAAAAGGTTTTCCTACTATAAAATACATCAAACTGAAGACTAAAATAATTGCTCCTAGCACTTCTGCAATAGTAATAATAAATACTTTTTTTCCATATTTGGCTAAATCTTTTACAACAAATTCACTGCCAATACTAAAGGCAATGAAAGCTAATGCCAATTCACTGATAAAAGTTAAATTTTTAAGTTCATCAAAACTTAAAATTGCATAATTACCAAATAGAGTAGGTCCAACAAACAAACCCGCTATCAGATATCCTGATACACTAGGTAGTTTTACAAGTTTAGCTAGCTTGCCCCCAATAAGACCAATTGCTAGGGCAAGACCGATTTTAATAAAAATGTCCAATCCGTTCCTCCTGAATAATTTTTAATTTCGTAGACTATATAAGATTGGCATTTAAAATAAAATGCGCACACGAAAAAGTCATACGCTTGGCGTCCTCCTATGAGGTTAGCTGACGGGTTAGGGCATCCAAGTAGCCCTTCAAAAAGATTCACCCCAAAGTTGGTTCCCCCACTAATAAATTATTCGGAGATATTATTCAAAATTATACTATAAAATGGTAAGCTTGTCAATAAGAATTCATTGGGCAAAGGTAAAGTTCAACCCTGAAAAAGATTAGTATTTTCACATATTTGGCGTTTCGTCAAGATGATATTGTAATAGTAAAAAAAATTGTATATAATAAATATTAGGTGGAAAACATGCAAAAAAAATTACCAATATTTCAAACAAAAAGATTGCTTATTAGAGAAATAGAAGATAGAGATTGCTATGATATGTATGAATATGCTTCTCTTCCTTATGTCGGTCCTTCTGCAGGATGGGAGCCACATGCAAATATATCACATACAAAAAATATGATTAAATTATTCAAGGGGAAAATTGATTATGGTCAATTAGGGGTTTTTGCTATTGTTTTAAAAGAAAGTAACAAGATGATAGGAACGATTGAGCTTCATTCCCATATTAAAGGATTCAAAGCGGAATTAGGGTATACAATCAATCCTAAATATTGGGGAAAGGGGTATGCTGTTGAAGCTTCTAGAGCTGTAATCGCTTGGGGGTTTGACTTTTTAGGATTAAAAAGAATAGAATGCCTTATGTTTTGTGCTAATCAACAATCAGTAAGAGTTTGTGAGAAACTCGGCCTGACATTTGAAGGAAAAAGAAGAAAAGGATATATGTTATATGATGGAACAATCAATGATGTGTTGTGTTATTCTATCATTGATGAAGAATTTTATGAAAAAATTAGAGATCATACTTGGGAAGGTGAGTGATTATGAAAAGGGCAGAAAGTATTTTTAGCTTCATCGTTTCTTTTATAGCGTTTGTGTCAATTGTTGTTGTTATTGTTACGGGAATAAATAACAATAAAGAAGAAAGTGATAGTACTATGCAAAAGGAAGTAACTAAAATTGAAACAGGAGAATTTAATAAAATTAATATCAGTTTACTAAATAGCAATATTCAAGTTCTAGATAGTGCAGATAACACGATAAAAATTGTTTATTTTGAACGAGAAGGAAACACGTATACATATTCTGTTGAAGGAGGGTTCCTTCAGTTGGTAGAACGTTCGAGTTTTTCGCTTTTCTCTTGCCGAGGATTTAATTTTCGACCGGAAACAGCAAAATTATATTTGCCAATTGATTGGGAAGGTGTGTTGAAAATAGAATCAACCAATGGATCTTTGAAATTAGAGAATCGAGCAAAGTTAAAAAGATTGACAATGGAGAGTACTAATGGATCCATTATATTATCAAATGTTGAGGTTGTGGAGTATGTAGAATTGGATATTACCAATGGATCTCTTGAAGTAAAACGTGTAAATGCTGGAGAATATGTTACGGCAGAAACAACAAACGGAACTGTTAGGGTAGACAATGTTGAAGCAGCAGAATATGTTACGGCGAAAACAACCAATGGAGAGATAAAAGCAACTAATCTTGTTAGTGAAAAACTAGAGATTGCTACGACAAATGGAGAAATTACGGTTAACAACGCAACTTTTAATAGAATCAAAGTCCATACGACAAATAGTAGTATTAATGTGACGATAAAAGGAACAAAAGAAGACTACAGTATTGAGATGGATACAGTAAATGGTAGTGTTTATTTAAATGATGAAAAAATAGCCAAGGGAACGATTAGCACAGGAAAAGAAAAAGAGATTACACTAACAACAACAAACGGATCAGTTAAATTAAAATTTATAGAATGACGAAAAAAACGAGTCAAAATCGACTCGTTTTTTATACGATTACATCAGCAGTTCCTAAAATATTAAATGTTTTAAAATAAAGATTTTCTTTAGGAATCCATTCATTGATAAAGCGTTCTAAAATAGGACCAGAGTTTCGTTCTCTCAATCGTCTATCTTGCTCTTCAGGAAGCACATCAACAAAAATTAGGTAATCATAGTATTTTGTTAAGTGTTTGTTATAAGAATACACTCCTTCAACAATAGCAATTTGGGTGAGTTTGGTCGTTTTTAGTTCGAATTTGTTTTCTTGACAATCATAGCAATGATAAGTCACACTACTTGCATTACGAATTTTTGACATAACTTCTTTTTCTAGTAATTTATAATTAATATAGTCTCCGATTGCAGTTTGTACTTCTTTTTGTTCATCGGTTAAGAAGAAGTCATCAGTGGAGATTATAGAAGCGTTCATTGTCGTTTGTAGATAGTTCGATAAATAGCTTTTACCAGAACCGCTCTTTCCTTCGATTGCCAAGACTAAGCGTTTATCTTTAGTTTGCACGGAGGACACGAATCGTTCTATTTGTGCTACTTTCATTTCTTGGGTAATAAATCGTCGATTTACAATTCGGTATGCTGGATGGTATGCTTCAATATATTCCTTGCTATGATGTAGGGGTATGAAACCTAAAGATTCATATTCAGAGATAGCTGATAAAGTTTTCTCATAATCTAGGTTGATTAGTTTCTTTTTTAGTAAACTCTTTAGATAGTTTAAATAAATTTTTATTTTATTTTTATCTTTTTCTTGTTCGTTTGCCGATTGTACAAAACTATTATTTAGGTAATCTAAATCAAAACCAGCTTCGATATAGGGGCGAAGATTGATTCTCACTATGTCATGAGAAATATACTCATATAATAATTCTTGCGGCATTGTTTGTTTTTTTAGGTTCTTGCATTCTTCTTGTAAGAAAAGAAGGCTCTTTTGGGCGTTCTCAATCATGTGACCACCACCAAAGGAAGCTTGATGAACCAGCTTCAACAAGTCTTGTATGGTAGATTTTGGGTATCTTAAATAGCATCTAATAATAATATCATCCATAATTTACTCACCGATATTATTTTAACACGAATGAAAGCAAAAAGAAACGTTAACTTGAAAAAAACAATCTTTTTTGTTACAATAGAAAAAGGATTTATAGCAAAGGGGAATCAATGAAAAAAGAATATAGTAAATATTTTGCGCCATCACTAATAAATGCTCGCAAAAGAATGAATAAAAATATTGAGAATAGGATATTTCATATTCCTGATGAATTAATCGGGTTAGGAAACAATTTAAAGTATCATATAAAAACATATGGTTGTCAGGGAAATTTGTCTGATAGTGAAAAAATTGCTGGCATTTTGGAAATGTTAGGGTTTCGCTTTGCAAATAACGTAACCGAAGCCGATTTGATTTTATTTAATACTTGTGCGATTAGAGAAAACGCAGAAGAAAGAGTTTTCGGGGAACTAGGTAGAATAAAAAGTTTAAAGAAGACAAATCCTAATTTGATTCTTGGGGTATGTGGATGTATGCCACAAGAAGAAAAAACGGTTGAAACAATTAAGAAAAAACATCCCCAGGTGGATATCGTCTTTGGAACACATAATATCTATAAACTACCAGAATATTTATCAGATGCTTTCTTAAAACGCGAAAAAGTTGTTGAAGTGTATTCAAATGAAGGAAGTATTATTGAAGAAATGCCGGTGAAACGTGAACATTCATGCAAAGCTTGGGTTGATATCATGTATGGCTGTGATGAATTTTGCACGTATTGTATCGTGCCATACACTCGCGGAAGAGAACGTTCAAGACAGCCAGAGGATATTCTTCGGGAAGTAGAAACTCTAGTTGATGAAGGGTATGCTGAGATAACCTTATTAGGGCAAAATGTGAATGCCTATGGAAAAGATTTAAATTGTGAATATAAATTTGCAGATTTATTGAATGATCTAAGTAAAACAAAAATAAAAAGGATTCGTTTTACCACTTCTCATCCCAAAGATTTAGATGATGAAACAATCCAAGTTATGGCAAGAAGAGGGAATATTATGCCTCATTTGCATTTGCCAGTTCAATCAGGAAGCAATACCATCCTTAAAAAAATGAATCGAAAATATACAAAGGAAGAGTATCTTGAAAAAATAAATAAATTAAGAAAAGCAATCCCTGACATTTCTCTTACAACAGACATTATTGTCGGTTTTCCGGGAGAAACAGAAGAAGATTTTAAAGAAACATTGGATTTAGTTACAAAAGCAGGATTTGAGGGAGCGTATACTTTCATATTTTCACCCCGAGAAGGAACACCAGCGAGTAAATACGAAGATAATATTACAAGCGAAGTGAAAAAGGAACGACTTCTCATTTTAAATAAATTAATCAATGATGGATTTGCAGCAGGAAACAAGCGTTTTGAAGGGAAAATTGTCGATGTTTTAGTAGAAGGGACATCCGATAAAAAAGAAGACATTATGACGGGATATACTATTCATAATAAACTAGTTAATTTTCCGGGAGATTTGGAATTGGTTGGAAAGATTGTGAAAGTGAAAATAGAAAAAGCATATACCTGGCATTTAAAAGGTAAATTGATAGAGAGTTAGTAAGATAAAAAAAAGTAGCAAAAGCTACTTTTTTTGTTGGCGATTAATCACAATATTAGAAAATAATTTTACCAGCGATTGGACGTTTACTTTTCTTGATTGCATTTTTTGGGCAAACTTCACTACAACACCAACATCTAATACAACGAGATTTATCTAATTTAGGAAATTGTCCTGGTTTGATTGTCATCGCCTTAGGAGGACATATTTTGACGCATTCTCCACATTTGATACATTCACTATGTTTGATAACAGGATGTTCAAGCAAAAGATTACGAACTGCTTTGATTCTTAATATTTTTAAACCGAGATTTCCCAAGGAGTTTTTTGGTGGCAAAAAGTGAACATTTTGGAAATCAGTAAGTTGATTTCCAAAAATCGTTATTTTTTCAAGATCATTTTCTCCATAACCTCTGGCACCACCGATATTGTTTATGAATAATTTGTTTACATCTAAATGAACAAGTTCAACAGCTACTCGATCAAGACTAATCCCATCAGGGGAGATTAAAATAGCATTAGCTTGTTTTGGTATTCCTCCACTTGAGGGACCTTCTCCTTCAAGACCAACGATACCATCCATGATATGTAGAATTTTTTTATCTTTATATGCATCAAGGATTGCCCCATAAAGGTCGTTGATAGCCTCACCGAATTCTAGGGGATTGCTTGCTTTTACATGCCAACCAGCTTTATTTAATCCAAAAATAAAACCAAAGAGATTTTTCTCGGCTCCAGTCATATAAGTAAGGCTATGAGTTTTTAATTTAGGGAGATTAATCATGACATCAACATCTACCATAGCCTTGGATACTTGGAAATCACTATAAATACGACACTTACTATTTGTAATGGTGGTAAATTCTCTTCCGTTGATAATTTTTAAGTTTTCTTCAACAATCACATCATAAAGCCCATTTTTCTTAAGGGTAAACAATAGATCTTTTGTTGCTGGATTATCACCAATAACGATATTCGTTGTGATTTCTTTTACTAATTGAATCACAGCTTGCGCAAAAATCGGATGAGTAGTGATTGCCTTTTCTGCCTCAAAAGGGCCTACACAATTCAATTTGATGAAGACTCTATCATCTTTTTTGATAAAAGATTTTAGTCCACCAAAGAATGAAAGACCCTCTGTTAGTTTGTTTTTTAGGTATTCTAATCGATATTCTTCACATTTAATGAGTGCTACTTTTGACATTTTCATCCACCATAAAATAAAAACTGTTTTTATTCTATCATTTTAATTACGAAAAAGCAATTTAAGATGAACAAAGTATCATTTCAATTCATTGTGATAAAGAAAAAAATAATTGTATAATCATTTTAATAAGAGTATAATGGAAATGATGGAAGGAGATAGAAATGGAAAAAACATTAATTATTGAAAACCTGACAAAAACATTTAAATTATCAAAAAAACAAATGCGTTTGGATAAAACGACAAGCAATTTAAAAGTAGCGGTTAATGATATTAGTTTTTATACTAATGGAGGGGAGATATTTGGCTTGCTTGGTCCTAATGGAGCAGGAAAAACAACAACATTGCGTTGTGTGGCAACCTTAATCAAGCCAGATAAAGGAGATATCACAGTAAAAGGAATTAATGTGAAAGAAGAAGTGTCCGTTAAGAAGAAAATAGCCTTTCTGACAAATGAACTAAAATTGGATGAGCAATTTACTCCCAATTACCTATTTAATTATTTTTCTTATTTTCATAACTTGGATTTAGAAACGATTGAAAGAAGAAAAAAGGAATTGTTTGAAAGATTTGGCATTAATCAATTTGCTGAAGTAAAGATTGGTGAATTATCAACAGGAATGAAACAAAAAGTTTCCATTGTGATGTCTTTGGTTCATGATCCAGAAATTATCATTTTTGATGAACCAACCAATGGACTTGACGTTGTCGTAGCAAGAACGGTAACAGACTATTTAAAAGAATTACGAGACAAAGGTAAAACAGTGATTATATCTACTCATATTATGGGGTTAGTCCAAAAGATATGTGACCGTGTGGGTATTATTATAGAAGGACGTTTAGTTCTTTGTGATACTGTTGAAAATGTATGTAATATGTCTCCTAACAAAGATATCGAAGATGTTTTCTTTGACATTTATAGTAGAGAAATGGGGGATAAATAATGAGAAATATATATGGAATTGTTAAAAAAGAATTAGATAAAATTTTCAAGTTTCCACGAATGATATTCTCAACATTAGTGTTGCCGGGATTATTGATTTTCCTTATATATGCGATAATGGGACAATCATTTACAGAACAAACAAACATAATTGAAGAACACAAAACAATTATTAATGTGGTTAATATGCCGGCATCGTATCAAATGATAGTAAATGATTTTGAAAACATCGAAGTTAGAATTGTTGATGAAGAAAATATTGAAGATATTAAAGCAGAGATCTATGATGGTGATAATGATGTTTTAGTCGTTTTTGACCACGATTTTGATCAAAAGACGTTGAATAAAGAAAAACCAAAAGTACAGGTGGTATATAATCCTACCGATAATCGTTCATCTTCAGGATACGCTATTGTTTCAGTCACATTAAATGTTCAAAAAGAGGGATTCTTACAAGTGATGGGGATAAATACAAATATCATTGATAATTTAAGTGAACCAGTATATGATGAAAAAAAAGCAACAGGATCTGTACTGGCGATGCTTTTACCAATGTTTATTATGATGTTCATTTTTGCAGGAGGTATGAGTATTGGTACTGATGCCATTGCCGGAGAGAAAGAAAGAGGAACTTTGGCTACTTTATTAATGACACCAATTAAAAAGAATGAAATTGTTTTAGGTAAAGTTATTTCCACGGCATTCATTGCCATTTTATCTGCATTGTCTTCTTTTATTGGTGTTTTGGCTTCGCTTCCGTTTGCCAAATCAATGTTTGATGTAGGAGGAACTGTTTCTTATACTATTAATGATTATTTGATGTTATTTGGAATTTTAATTGTCGTAGCATTATTTTCTGCTAGTTTGATGTTATTGGCTTCAACAATCGGTAAATCAACAAAGGAAGCAACGATGTATGCTATGCCAGTTTATATTCTCGCTATTTTTTCTTCAACATTCTCGATGTTTAATGAAGTAAAAGATACGAGTATTTATATGTATTTAATACCAATTTATAATTGTACTTTGGGATTAAAAGCAATTTTTGCTTTCGAAGCGGAATTACTACCATTTTTGTTAGTCATAGGTTCTTCAATTATATACATTGTAGGAACAATATTAATATTATTAAGAATGTTTAAGAGTGAAAGAGTTTTATTTGCGAAGTAGGAAGGGAATGAAAAAAAGATTTTTCAGTTTTACCATTTTTATTCTACTAATTGCTATTTTTACCTCTATACAAATAAAGCTAAAAGCTGCCGTTATTTATAGCGATAACAATCTTGGTAGTTATGAAATGACTACTAGGGTTGAATTTAATCAACTTGGGACCAACACCACTCATTTTTTAGATTTAGGAAATACCATGAAAAGTGGGGTCTTGTATTCGCAACAAGTGAATGTGTTAACCCAAAAGCAAACAGCAGATAGCAAGGTTGTCACTTGGGCAATTGGAGGACAAACGGATTTTACTAGAAGAACAATTATCGGTATTGCACAGGATTATGAAAAACATCATCCTGACTGGATAGTAGTTGGTGGGATCAATGCTGATCAATATGCGACCAATTTTGGTGAGAACCTAGGAGCTAGCGGATCGGATTACTACTACCCACAACCTTATTATCCTATGATTTGTGATGGGGAAGGTTGGTTTGCGATTGGACCTCTTGCCAATGGTAGTTCTGATGTAGCTGGTTTCTTACAAGATGGTTCTAAAGATCCTATCTTTAATGGAAAAGCTAAAGCAAATAATACAGGTTCAATCAAGTTTGCTGGTTTATTCTTATCAATTTATGATGAGGCGGGGAATAAAACTCATGAATATAAAGTAGAACATTATAATACTGTTCCAAAAGATGATGAAACGACAATCTATTCTTCTTATTATCAAAAAGATGAAACAAATTCACAAGTTTTCCCAACTATGGACATTAATGGTAATCTTTTCATCATTGAAGATGCTGAAAGAGCATATCCTTCTAACTCAATTACTTATCGTTATAAAGGGGATAATGCTGCCAATGCTTTTTTCGGGAAAGGAATTATTACAAGTCAGGCAACTGCTGCTACTCTTGATAAAGGACAATTTGCGATTGATACTCGTAACGTTGAAGTAGAAGCAGCATTAGCGATTGGTAAGAAAGTAGTCGTTCAGTATAAATATGAAGGAGTTCTAGCAGATGTTGAATCAGCGATAGGATTTCATACTATTCAGCGAATGGACGGAAAAGATGTTATTGATGGTGATACAACAGCAGCATACAATACCAGACAATACCCGCGTTCGCTATTTGGACGTAAGTCTAATGGTGATATCAGTTTAATCATCATTGATGGAGTATATGCTAATTCGGGTTCTTATGGTACATCTACCGATGAGACAAATGCTGTCTTGAAATATTACGGTTTAGTGGAAGCTTATCAAATGGATGGTGGTGGATCAGCTACAGCGATGATTCGCAATGCAGATGGACAATTGGTCATCAAAAACAAACCATCAGATGGTAGTGCTAGAAGTGTTTTTAGTGCTCTGTTGTTTGTTGAAAGAAAAAATCCGGAAGTGAGTATAAAGACTGAAATAACAGAGAACACCATTTCTTTTAATGCCACCTTAGGGAATACATATAACAAAGAAGTTGCTGATATTGTTTTAGTATTTAATGATAAAGAATATATCATGGAAGATGGAAAATACATGGTTACAGGACTACGCCAAGGTCGTGAGTATAATTATCAGATTTTTGTCCAAGATAGGGATGGAAATAGGTGGGCAACAAATGCAAAAGGATTAATAGGAACGCTCAAAAATGTCCCTATTCTTGAGGCGTGTTCCTATAACAACAATGTATATACCTTGACATTCAACGATCCCAATAGTACAATTAGTGATGTATATTTAGAAGTCGGGGTTGGGAAATATCGACCTGAAGGTAATATTATCCAAGTTGCCGAATATGATGAACGTGCAGTTTTGGTTTATACTTATAATATTGGCCGCGGAGATGTCACTATTAGAGTTCCCTATCCTGAATATACAGTAACACGATTTATCAATGAAATATTTAGTAATGTAAATAATTTGATTAAACCATTATTTAAATAATCTTCAGGGCAGGGTGTAATTCCCGACCGGCGGTAAAGTCCGCGAGTCAAATGACATGAATTGGTGAAACTCCAATACCGATAGTATAGTCTAGATGAAAGAAGACAAAAGGTCTTTTTTATGCTCCGATATGATTATCGGAGTTCTTTTTAGAAAGGATACTATATGAACCGAAAAAAAGTATTAGCGATTACTAAAATTGGTATTTTTGCTGGGTTATCAACTGTATTGTATTTTATTAGATTTCCTTTGCCGATGTTTCCGTCTTTCTTGGAAATTCAATTTTCAGTACTGCCTGCTATTATCGGAGGCTTTACAATGGGACCAGTAGGAGGAATTTTAATCGTCGTTATTAAATTTTTGATGTCTTTACCTTTTTCAAAAACAGCATATGTTGGTGATTTTGCTGATTTATTGATAGGAGCAGCTACCGTATTGGTTACTTCAATGGTTTACCAAAAATACAAAAGTAAAAAAGGTGGTTTAGTTGCTTTATTGTTAGGAAGTTTAACTTGGATTGTTACAGGAGTGTTGGCAAATTATTTCATTTTAGTGCCAGCATACTTAAAACTATTCTTCAATAATGATTTAGAGGGATTTTTACAACTTTGCCGAGTTGTGATTAAAGACATCAATGCAGATAATTATATGATAAAATATATCTTATACGCAGTTATACCTTTTAATGCGTTAATCGCTTTTGTCGTTTCAACAATCACATTTTTAGTATATAAAAAAATATCTAACTTTTTACATAAGCTAGATGAAGAAAAACAGGAATAAAAAAAGAGGGAATATCTAAACAAAAATAGTTTATATTCCCTTTTATTTATTTGATGTCTTTGTAATCAATTCTTTTCCATACTTGATTGACGGTCGCTTGATAATCACCAGCATATTGCTTTTGATTTCTTGTTAAAGTTAATTGATCAAGAGAGACAACATATTTCTCATAACCAAAAATATTTTCTTGAGATATTAGTGGATTATTGTAAAATAATGTAATAACACTCTCTACAATTTCATCATAGATATAATTACCATCGCTATCTTTTACTGCTTTACCGTCTTCGCCAATTCTTAATTCTTCTCGAGTTTCATTTTTTTGTGACCAAGTGCCGTAATAGACTTCTTCTTTATCCAAAGAATAAGGATAAGAAACAAAAGTAAAAGTACGATTGGCAAAGAAAACTAAACGATAATATTTAAAACCGCTGTTTGGATTACCTAAGGCATCGGTTGTCATTTCAAGAATGTTGAAACGAGTAGTACCTACAGTTTTATAATACGATTCACATTCAAATATTTTTCCATCTTTATATAGGCTGTCTGTTTTATCCTTACAGCCCGCCCCAACAAAGGCGATTAATAGTATAACTAAGAATAGTAAATATTTTTTCATAAGAGCTTTCCTTTTTTTTGTTTTTTACCAGATTAGTTTAATGGTTTAACCTTAATAAATCCTTAAAATTACTAATTAACAGGCATTATTTATAAACACTACGGTACATTATACTTCTTTATCACTGAAAAGTCAATCAATAATAACCGAAAAAAGTATTTAATAATTTCTATAAATAAAACAAAAAAAGGGTGAAAATTTCTAAGACAAGTTTAATTAAAAAAGAAACAATTAGGATTGTAATTGTAAAAATGTATATTATTTTTCTTTGAAATATGATAGAATAAAATGAGGCGAATGAACATGAATAATAAAAAAATAACTTTAATAGATGGAAATAGTTTAATGTTTCGATCGTATTATGCAACAGCTTATACGGGTAATTTGATGAAAACAAGTAAGGGGCAATATACAAATGCTCTCTTTGGATTTTCCAACATGTTAACCAAATTGCTTGAAGAGAATAACGAATATGTTTTCGTCGCTTTTGATGCTGGGAAACAAACATTTCGCCATCAAGAATATCAAGAATATAAGGCAACACGAACAAAACTCCCTGATGAATTAAAAGAACAAATCCCCTTAATTAAGAAGTATTTAGATATTTTAAAAATCAAGCGTTTGGAAAGCCTTGAATTTGAAGCAGATGACCTAATTGCATCAGTTGCAACGACGCAATATGAAAATTTTGAAGAAATTAGAATCATTAGTGGTGATAAGGATTTATTGCAACTGGTAAACGGAAAGATAAAAGTATTTCTAACAAGAAAAGGTGTTGGAGAATTAGAAGAATTTAATAACGAAAATTTCTTTGAGAAAATGGGACTTCATCCTCATCAAATAATTGATTATAAAGGGTTGGTTGGAGATTCATCTGATAATCTTCCAGGAATTAAGGGTATTGGAGAAAAAACAGCGATAAAATTACTGACAGAATACCAAAGCATTGAAAATATCTATCAACATATTTCAGAGTTAAAAGGAAAGACAAGAGAGCTTTTTGAAAACGGCAAAGAGATTGCTTATACTTGTAAATATTTAGCTACATTAAAAAAAGACATATCAATTGATATCAAGCCAGAAGAATTTCTTGTTGGTCAAATCAATCTTGATGAATTAATTTCTTTTTTTCAGGAAATGGAATTTACTTCCCTATTAAAGCGAATTAATAAAATAGCAATCGGTAAAAAACAAGAGAGTAATCATAATTATCAATTCATTGATCATAATGATAAAGTAGAAAGAATGATTTTTTCTAAACAAACCATTCTTATTCCGGAAATTTTTGGAAGTAATTACTATATAGGAGATTTTCTTGGATTAGGGATTGTAACGGATAAGGATGCCTATTTTGTCCCCAAAAACATCATTCAAAACTCTTTAAAACTGAAAGAATTTTTAGAAGATGCTACTTATGAAAAAAAGACTTTTGATAGCAAAGCGTTATTGGTCGTATTAGCGAGAGAAAACATTCATTTAGAAGGGGTAGTTTTTGACTTATTGTTGGATAGTTATTTAATAGATCCTTCTTATGGTGCCGATGATTTTAAAAAAGTTGTCGATAATTTTATTCATAACCATTTACCATACTATGATAATGTCTACGGAGCCAATACCAAAATGTCGGTTCCTGACAGTAAAGTGTATGCAGAATATGCCATTAATAAAGCCTATATTTTAAGAGATATATTTGAACAAATTCGTCAAAAGATAAAAGAAATAGAAGCTTTATATTTGTCCGAATTAGAACTTTCTTTAGCAAAAGTACTGGGAAAAATGGAATTGGCAGGTCTTAAGATTAATATTGACCACTTGAAGACTATTGGAGAAGAGTTTAATCAACATCTAGAATCAATATCAAAACAGATTTATGAACTTGCAGGAGAAGAGTTTAATATTAATTCACCGAAACAATTAGGGGAAATACTGTTTGTAAAGATGAAATTACCTCATGGTAAAAAGAATAAAACAGGATTTTCAACAAACGTAGATGTGTTAGAAAAATTAGCCACTAATTATGAAATAGCCGGTTTGATTTTAAAATATCGTGGTTATATGAAACTGATTTCTACCTATGTCAAGGGTATTATTGAAGTTTCCGATAAGGATCAGTTTATTCATCCGTTATATAAACAAGCGTTAACGGTAACAGGAAGATTGTCTTCTGTTGAACCTAACATTCAGAATATGCCGATTAGAACAGAAGAAGGCCAAGTTATTCGCGAAGTGTTCGTTTCTCGTTTTGAAGATGGTGCAATTATTAGTGCTGACTATTCGCAGATTGAACTACGAGTTCTCTCGCATATGGCTAATGACGATAAAATGATCGATGCATTTAAAAATACAATAGATTTCCATGCCCAAACGGCGAGCGAAATCTTTGATGTAAAGATAGATCAGGTTACAAAAGAAATGCGTCGAGCAGCAAAAGCAATTAACTTTGGTATCATTTATGGAATGAGTGCTTGGGGATTAAGTGAAACCTTGAATATTTCCCCTTTAGAAGCGAATATTTATATTAACAAATATTTTTATACTTATGATCGGGCAAAAGCCTGTTTGGACCATTTTGTATCGGAAGCAAAAGCCAATGGTTATTCATTAACCTTGTTTAATCGTCGTCGTTATCTTCCAGAAATTAGAAGCGAGAATGCTAATATAAGAGGCTTTGGAGAACGAACAGCGATGAATTCTCCAATTCAAGGAACAGCAGCGGATATTATTAAAATTGCTATGGTAAAAGTATACCAGAAAATGAAAGAACAAAAGTTGAGCGCTTTACTGATTGCTCAAGTACATGATGAACTTGTTTTTGATTGTCCTCATCATGAAATAGAAGCCTTAAAATCATTGATTAAAGAAGTTATGGAATCGGCAGTTACATTAAAGGTACCTTTAATTGCTGATGTAAAAGCGGGAGAAAATTGGTTTCTTGCAAAATAGTAAAGACTATCAAAAAAATAAAAGATTGTAATAGTAAATCTTTGCATGATATAATGAAAAAAAAGAGGTGTAAAATGGAAACAATTCAAATAAGGAGAAGCATCCGAAAATATATCAATAAACCACTGGATAAAAAAGCGATTACGAGTATTCTTCAGGCGGCTATGCAAGCGCCTAGTGCTCGAAATCAACAACCTTGGCATTTCTTAGTGGTTCAAGACCAAGAAAAAATTAAAGAATATGCCAAGCAAACCACCAATGCAAGATTTTTAGAAACAGCACCTTGTATTATTATTTTTCTAACCGATAAGGAAAATTTAAAAACAGAGGCGATGTATCCACAAGATTTATCTGCAGCTATAGAAAATGCGTTATTACAAGCTGCTAGCCTAAAGATTGGTTCTTGTTGGTGTGGGACATACCCTAATCCTGAGCGTATGAATATAGTTAGTAAAGAATTTCAAATTCCTTCAAGGTTTGAGCCGTTTGCTGTTGTAGGTTTTGGCTATCCTAGTGAAGAAGAAGCGTTTCATCATGTAGATAGATTTGATGAAAGTCGCATTTATTACGAGAAGATTTAATTATGCCAGAACTTCCAGAAGTTGAAACGGTAAAAAAAGGGTTACAGGAATTAATTATTGGAGAAGAAATCACCAAGGTTACGGTTTACTATGAACGGATTATTCAAAACACGAGTATTCCGGATTTTTGTGAGAGCCTTATAGGGCAAAAGATTGTAGATATTACAAGAAAAGGGAAATACTTAATTTTTATTCTTAGTGATTTTATTCTTGTTTCGCATTTAAGGATGGAAGGAAAGTATTTTGTAAAGAATCGAGAAGAAAAAGCCAAGCATGAACATATCATTTTTAGTTTTAAAAGTGGTAAGACATTACGCTATCAAGATACACGAAAATTCGGTACAATGGATTTATTTAAAACGACTAACCTTCAGGAAGTATTACAATCTAAACCTTTAGTGGATTTAGGAAAAGAACCATTAGATGTAGGTTTTGATGCGGAATATTTAAAACTTAAGGTTAAGAAAAGCAGTCGAGCAATAAAGTCTATTTTATTAGATCAAACGATGATTAGTGGCTTGGGGAATATCTATGCGAACGAAGTCTGTTTTTATGCACGACTGAACCCCAGTGAACCAGCCAATACGCTTACTGACGAAGATTTTGAAAACATCGCTACTGGTGCTAAGCTAGTCCTAACAAAAGCAATCGCTTTAGGGGGAACAACCATCAGAACCTTTGCCAATGTGCATGAAATAGATGGCCGATTTCAAAATGAATTAATGGTCCATATGAAAGAAAATTGCTCTATTTGTGGTACGAAAATCACTAAAGAATTTGTTTCTGGAAGAGGGACATATTATTGTAAGAAATGCCAAAAAAAGAGGTGAGATTGTGATAATTGGGATAACCGGTTCGATTGCATCAGGAAAAACATATGTTGAGAAACTAATTAAAGCAAAAGGATATAAAGTCATCAACGCTGATTATATTGCTCATCAGGCATTATATCGAAATACAGAAACCTATGAAAAGACAGTGTCCAAATTCGGCAAGGCGATATTAAACAAGAATCAATCGATTAATCGCCGTAAATTAGGGCAAATCATCTTTCAAGATCTCGATCAAAAGCGAGCATTGGAAAGCATCATTCATCCTTTTGTTATCGATAAAATCAAGCAAAAGATTGAACGAAAACCAAAAAGGGAAATTCTTTTTATCAGCGTACCTTTGCTATATGAAACAAACATGGAAAAGATGTGCGATAGAATTATTGTAGTCTATACTTCTAAGGAAAAACAAATAGAACGATTGATGAGGCGTGATAAAATAGATAAAGAAAAGGCCTTGTTGAAAATTGCAAATCAAATGCCACTAGAAGTTAAGAAAAATAAAGCGGATATTTTGATTGAAAATGAAACAGATGGAGAGTGTCAATTAATCAAGAGAATTGAAGAAATATTACAAGAAATCAAGGAGAATTCAAATGAAAATTAGAGATTACTTTTCAAATAATTTTGAAACTGGTGAGAATCATTATTTAGAAAATCTAAAAACGAGATATTATCGAGCGCGAAACGAAGAGGTAAAGAAGGTTATTGATGAACTAATCATTGCGGAGAAGGGTGTATTAAAGGCTAAAAACGATAATTTTTGCGAGATATTTTATGAATGTCCTGAATATTCTTGTACGGTAGTTGTCATTAGTCCACGCCCAACAGAAACAGCTGTAGATTTAAATGTTACTACTTATAAAATATTACCTTTTGGGAAACCAACTAAAATTATTGATCGAATTTATAAATATTTGGATAGTAAATTGCCATTCAAAGGAGTAAGTTTATACAAATAAAATAAGGAAGGAAGAGGAATTTATGGAAGTCCACAATACCTTTAAAATTCAAAAAAATTTTTGCGTAGGTGGAGATGATATCTTCGTTTTAAGTCAACTTTATTTACCATTAATCGGTATGGATAGCTTTAGTTTATATTTTGTTTTGAATACATTGGAAGATAAAGAACAGTATCAAATAAAGAAATTACTGGACAGTTTAAATCTGCCTAATTCTACTCACTTAAAAAAAGCAATAGAAAAATTACAAGGCGTTGCTTTGCTTTCCTGTCTTTATAATGAAACAAAGGATAGCTATATATTTCAATTACAAAGACCTTTATTGGCGGAATTTTTCTTTGAAAACACCTTATTGTCCTCATTCTTACAAAGCCAAATAGGTTCGGTCGAGTATGAAAAGATAGTATCAATGAAAAAGAAAAACAAAAATTTTGGATATAAAGATATCAGCAAAAGCTTTGATGAAGTGTTTAAAAGAACCGTTTTAGATCTCGATAAAGTATTACCACAACCTTTTCTTAATAAGAATAGATATGACATAACAATTAAGAATGCTAGTTTTGATTATGCTCTTTTTAAATTAAGTTTTGATACTAATTTCTTCGATCCACTTATTTTTGATGATGAGGAGTTCAAAAATGAAATTCTAAAGATTAGTTATAATTTTAATTTGAATGAAGAAGATATGAAAGAAGCATTAATGCGAACAGTTGAAATTGATAAGGACCTTAAACCTAAAGATATTGCCAAACATGCGCGGGCGATTTATAACATAAAAAATAAAAATAAACCAGCTAAATTTGTTACCAAAACCCCTGATCCATATCTTGTAAGTGAGCAAGATGAGGAGACCATGAAAATCATAGATACAATAGAAAGAATGAGCCTAGCAACTCTTTTAGAAAATATAAATGAAATGAAAGCTGTGAGTAGTGAATTAGCGATGTTTGAGGATTTACAACGAACAACAGGTTTGCCTCAAGGGGTCATTAACATTATGATTCTTTATGTTAATACAGAAAAGAGTGGGGTGCTTCCGGGGTTGAGTTATTTTGAGAAAATAGCAGCAACGTGGAAACGAGCAGGTATTACTTCTGCAAAAGCAGCTGTTGACTACATTAACAAACCAAAACAAAAGAAATACGGTAAGACCGTTAAAGAGGCTCCAGAGTGGTTGAAAAAGTATGCAGAGGAACACAAGAATATCGTTCAAGAAGAGATTTCTTTAGAAGAAGCAGAAAAGATTTTAGCCGAATTAAAGGAAAAAAACAAGGTGAAAAATAAATGAAAGCAATCGAAAAACTGAAAAAAGAACTGCTTAAAAATCAAGAAATTGTCGATTTTTGTGAGCAAAACAAGCTGACACAAGAGCAAATAAATCATGGAATTTCTGAATTATATTTGCATAAAGACAATTCAGAGATTTGTGCGAAGTGTTTAGGAAAACTTCCCTGTAAATCAAGTGCTTATCAAATGATGACAATTTTGAAGTATGAGAATGATAGAATTAAAATTGTCTATAAGGATTGCCCTTATGTTTTGAAAAAAGAAACATATCCAATTAAATTCATTCATTGTCAGAATCGCGAAAATGAAGAATTCAAATTCGATAAACCAAGTCAAGCAATACCTTTGAAGGCTATTTATGATTTTTCTGAGCAGTATGAAAAAGGGAAAAAATTAAAAGGAATGTATTTATTTGGAGGATTTGGAGTAGGGAAATCATTTTTATTCATGCATCTTGCAAAGCTTTTAGAAGAAAAAGGAGCTAGAATAATTTTTGCTGGTTATCCTGATTTAATGAGACAAATAAAGAGTGAAATCTATGGTAGAGCAGAGGAAATAATTGCTGAGCTAAAAACGGTTGACATTCTTATTTTTGATGATATCGGTAGTGAAAATAATACTCCATACATCCGTGATGATGTGTTATCCCCAGTATTACAATATCGTATGGACAACGATTTGCCAGTATTCATGACCTCTAATTTAAACTTTAATGAACTAAGCAAACATTTTAGTGAAACGAATAATGAATTAGATGATATGAAAGGACGTCGTATCATCGAAAGAATAAAATATTTGATGAAACCATTTGAAATAAAAGGGGAAAATTATCGTAGTGATGAATGGAAATAAAACATAAATAAGGTGGGTTTTAATTAGGGACTTACTTAATTAAACTATAATTATGCAAAAGAAAAACCATACTCAGTGGATATTAATTTAAAGAGTATGGTTATTTTTTATTCGCAACATCAAGAAAATCACCCTTGATAGATGGGAAACTATTCAAATGCCCCAAGACCTAGACAATATGAGATCTATAGTCGTTTTGTTGGGTTAGAAAGTTAAAGATTAAACTCTAAGAAATCTAAGTGGTGAAACTTCAGTCTATTCTTTTATGAGTATAAAATTACTAATCTCCCAAAAAGGTAATTTTTTTGTGAGAATAATCTCTAAACTGCTTGATTAATCTCCCAAAAAGGTGTATAATTTTGGAGAATAATAAGGGAGGTTGGAGAATATGTACAAATTGTTCGATTATACTCAATTAGAAAAAAGACAGTGGGATAAGGAAATATTAAATTATATTGGTTTGATTCATGAATTTAAAGGGCGTCAACAACTTTATTTATCTCAAAAGCCAGGTGAACTAGATAAATTAATTGAACTTGCTAAGTGCCAAAGCACAAAAGCATCCAATGAAATCGAAGGAATTGTTACGACCAATCAAAGACTTATTCAATTAATGGAAGAAAAAACGACTCCAAAAAACAGAAATGAAAAAGAAATAAAGGGATATAGGTATGCACTTAATCTTGTCCATGAAAATTTTGAATACATTCCAATTAGACCTAATTTCATTCTTCAATTGCACAAAGAAATGTATCAGTTCCTTGATGTAAGATTCGGAGGGAACTTTAAAGATACTAGAAATGAAATCGATACAGTATATCCTGATGGTAGGAAAGAAGTTATTTTTAAACCTCTTGAACCTTATGAAACTCCAGAGGCAATAGAAAGAATTTGTAATGAGTATAACAATTTGATTTCAAGGGGGACAGTTGATCCATTAGTTGTGATTCCGGTTTTTATTCACGATTTTTTATGTATTCATCCTTTTAATGATGGAAACGGAAGAATGTCACGGCTTCTTACAACATTGCTTCTTTATAAATCTGGTTATGTTGTCGGAAGATATATTTCTCTTGAAAAAAAGATTCAAATCACAAAAGATGATTATTATGATGCGCTTAGTCAAAGTTCAAAAGGGTGGCATGAAAGTGAACATGATGATACTCCTTTTGTAAAATATTTACTTGGAACTATTGTAGCTGCATATAGAGATTTTGAAGAACGAGTTAATTTGGTCGGGACCCCTTTATCTGCAAAAGAAATGGTAATTAAGGCAGTTAATCAAAAATTGGGGAGATTCACGAAGAGTGAAATAATGGAACTTTGTCCAAAAATCGGAAGAGGCTCGGTTGAGAGTGCATTAAAGGTTCTATGTGAAGAAGGTGTAATTGAGAAATACGGTGGTGGAAGGTCAACATTTTATGTTAGATTAAGATAGTCCTTAAAAATGCTATTAAATTAAAGACAAAATAAAATAGTAAAGTTAAGTGTCTAAGAAAAGGTAGATGTTTTTCTTATACAAAAAAATAATCTCCAAAAAAAATGGACCATTTTTAGGAAAATAGGAAATGGGAATATTTAGTTTTACACGAGATAAACTTAAAAATTCAGTACCCGGAAGTAAATACACATTTTATATAAGTTGATAAATTGATAGCTACGAAATTTTTAACGCCTTATTAAAAATCACTTGTAAAAGGCTTCTTATACTGTGTTTTTTTGTTTTTTTCTGGTCAACAAAAGAGGGATTTAGAAAAAAACAAAGGTTACTTGTTTTCTATATATAAAAATATCTTTAAAAAAAACTGAAAATAGTATATAATAAGATGAGCTATTATGCACATATGATATAAAGGAGTTCTCTATGATGAAAAGAATATTGAGTTTGATTTCAATTATAGCGATATTATTCATAGCAACAGGATGTATCAATGTCACAAGTGCCATTGAATCAATTGAAGTGGATAAATCAACAATTCCTACCGAAGTAACAGTCGGTGATTTTGTGTTGTCTGATATTGAAATTATCATTCATCGAACAGATAACACCAGCTATAAAAAGACCATTACAAAGAGTATGCTATCTGATGATGCTTTACAAAAATTGAAAAAACCAGGAGTTCACAATATATACGTTCGTTATGAGGGAAAAATTGATTTGATGACGATTGTTCTATTGGAAAAATATCCTAATATAACAATAACCTTTGAAACAAACGGAGGTAGTGAAATCCAAGACCAAGTAATCACTAAGAATTCAAAGGTTTCGAAACCTAGTAATCCAACTAAAGAAGGTTACGTTTTTGGTGGTTGGTTTACAGATATAGAAATGAAAAATGAATTTTCATTTACAACAATTGTGGCGGAGTCTATTACTCTATATGCAAAATGGGGTTCCCGTGAGAACGTAGTAACCTTTAATGGAGGAAGTCAAGTGTTTACTTTTACTGTTGATGTTTCAACAGGAGAAAAAGTATCTATGCCAGAAAATCCAGTGAAAGATGGATATACTTTTGGCGGTTGGTATATTGATAGTGAATTTATTACGCAATATAATTTTGAAAATATCGTTCGCAACTCTTTTACTTTATATGGTAAATGGATACCAGAAGAATATACAATTCATTTTAATAGCAATGGCGGTAGTGAAATCGCTAGTGTTATGGTATTAAGAGAGCAGCTATTAGCAGAACCAATAGAGCCAACAAAGGCAGGGTTTGAAATCGAAGGTTGGTATCTAGATACTGAGTTAACTCAAAAATATGATTTTACAACAGTAGTTACTGGAAGTTTTACGCTTTATGCAAAATGGAAAGTAGCAGAATGGACCATTACTTTTGCAACCAATGGAGGATCATTAATCGATTCCCTTGAAGTTAGTCATGGGGCAGTGGTTCCTAGTATTACAAATCCAAACAAACAAGATTATACTTTTGCCGGTTGGTACTTAAATCCGGAGTTGACAGAGAGTTTTGTATCAACAATGACTATTACTAAAAACATTACTCTTTATGCAAAATGGACGAGAATAATCTACTCAATGGATTTCAATTCTAATGGAGGAACGTCGATTGGGTCAAAAATCATTCAATCAGGAGAAGTTGTTAATAAACCGACAGATCCAACTAAAGCAGGATTTATTTTTGCTGGTTGGTATAAGGATAATGGCTTAACAGTATTACATGATTGGGAAAGTGCGGTTAGAGAAAACCTAATTTTATATGCACGATGGGTTGTTGATCCGAATACTCCACAGAAAAAGTATGTGCTTATTTTTGATTCTGATGGTGGAAGCGAAGTAAATAGTATTGAAGTTGTTGAAAACGAAAGGGCGACTGCACCGGCGAATCCAACTAAAGAAGGATACACTTTTGGTGGTTGGTATATTGATATCACCGATGAATATGCCTTTGACTTTACTATGCCAATTATTCACGATTATATATTCATTGCCAAATGGTTATCAAACCATACAGTTACTTTTTTGGATCATGTTGGAAATATTTTAAAAGTACAAACAGTAGGAGATGGATTAGCTGCGACTGCACCAATTCCTCCTGTACGCGAAGGATATGACTTTAGATTCTGGAATGTTGCCTTTAGTGAAGTCCGTTATGACTTGACAGTAAGACCTATTTATGCAGTATCTACTTATGTAGTAGTGTTCAAAGATGCTGATGGAACGGTACTGTCAGAACAAACCATAGAATATGGCTCTGATGCTGTGTTACCACCAGATCCTGATTTAATGAATGCTCAAGGCTATCATTTTATTGGTTGGGATAAGGTAACAACTAATGTTTCTAGCGATTTAGTGGTTACAGCAAAATATGCTATTAATACCTATACGGTAACTTATGTTGATTACAACGGAAATGTCTTGAAAACACAAGAAGTTCCTCATAATGGAAAAGCAACAAATATTACTGTAGATATTCCTTATCTGGAATTATTAGGATGGTATCAAACCAATGATTTTATTAATATTTTCAGATTTGATACAACAATCATTACTGCCAATACGACTATTTATGGTAAATTTGATTTTAAGAATACAATTTTGTACGTAATAGATACGAATGTTACTCCAAATGCAATTAAAATAAATTCTTGGAATGTTCAAGGAATTACAGATTTAATTGTTCCTGAAGATCTAAATGGTTTGAGGGTTACTTCATTGAGCAATCTATTGAATACAGATGCTCTTACAAGTATTACCTTACCAAAATATATTGAAGAGATTACGTATTCATCGTTGTTGGCAGCAACATCTTTAGAAAGAGTAACCATCGATGATGGAGCTTCTCATTTCGCAACAGTCAATGGTGTATTATATAACAAAGCAAAAACAAATTTACTGTTATATCCAAAAGGGAAAAATGATATTGAATTCACACCAGAAAATACAGTAACAACAATCAGTAATGAGGCTTTTAAAGATACAAGCAAACTAATACGCGTGATTTTCCCAAGTTCAATTACCACATTGGGTGATTATGTCTTTGCTAACACAAATATCTCTGCAGTTGATTTCAGCGCAGTTGGTTCAGTACCAACAACGACTGATTCTACTTTTGCTAATATAAGTGCTCATTTTAAAGCAATCGTTGCTAGTGATAAAGTTGCTGATTATGATGCAGCATGGACAGTTACGATTTATTCCACAACACAAAAGTCGGGTGACTTCTTGTTTGTTGAAGTGGATAATAAAATTACCATTTTGCAATATTTAGGTTCTGAGATTAATGTCATCGTTCCTAATCAGATTAATGCAAAAGATGTTACAGTCATTGAAAGTTACGCTTTTTATGGCTTAACGGGTATTAGGGGATTGGTTTTACCAAGTACAATAACAGAAATAAAAGCAAATGGATTATTGAACCTTAATCTAGAGCATTTACAAGTAGATGGAGATATTACTATTCCTGCTGGCTATAAAACTGCTTTCGAGAGTGAATTAGCGAATACGATAGTATATGTTCCAACCGACTTATTAACGGGACCAAATGCTTTTTCTGATCTAGCCAATGTATACGATAAGAACATTATCGTTGGAGATTTTGCTGTTATTCGTCGTCTTACTAAATATGGTATTTTACAATACTTAGGGGATGATAGTGAAGTAATCATTCCTGATACGATTGGAATAAACACAATTTCCTTTGTTGAGGAAAAAGCTTTTGACGGTATGGATAATCTTGAAGTAGTAAAAGCTCAAGGAACAAATCTTGTCAACTTTGCAAAAGAATTTGATAAAGATGTTATCCTAGTCGTTCCCGATAATTTATTAGAAGAATATCTTGTTACCTATGAAAATACGGCTATTTATCCAAGTTCAATGGTAATAACGAAAACAAGTGATTATATTTATGGCGAAATAGACAATAAAATTACGATTATTAGAATTTTAGATTGGAGTGAGTCGATTACCATTCCAACAACAATCGGTGGAAAAAATGTAGAATCAATTGGTAGATTTGCAATTTATTACATGCCAATCACTACAACAGAAGTAGTCGTACCACAAAGCATCAAAAATCTAGCGGATTTCGCTTTATACAATGAAAATGATGTAAATACTAGTATTCGTTTCCTTGGCGCTTGTCCTACAAATATTGGTTATCAAGTGTGCCATAGTGAAGATGTTGTTTTAGTAGCTAGTGAATATTTCAATATTTACTTGAATAACTTTACGGAATGCAGCGTCCATAATGTTGGGTCAGTAGTGGCTCAAAGCGATAATTTCCGTTATTCAATTTATAATAATAGTATTGGTATTGTTAAGTATATCGGAACAGAGAAAAACGTTGTTGTTCCTGCTATTATTAATGGTATGAATGTTACTAGTGTTTATGCTATGGCATTTGCGAATAATGCTACTATAGAAACAATCAGTTTGCCAACATCAATTACTTACATAGGTTATAAAGCATTCCATAATTGTGCGGCATTAAATAGCGTTACGGTTAATTCATTAGTAGTACCAAAAGTAACAGTACTAGCGGATAACTGGATTTTATTCTTTGTTCCTGAAGTTGTTTTGGGAGATTACCTGGCAGATAGTGCTTGGAACAAATATCAGATTTATCGAACAGGTACGGAAATCTTACAAAATTCTTATTATAAATATATTATTAATACTGCTTTACAAGAAGCAACTATCGTAAAATATATTGATACTATCGAACCAGAGGAAGTAAGAAAAGTAGCAGGATATTTTGTTAGTACAATTGGAGCCTATGCTTTCTATGATAGTCCAGGAACATCAATTATACTAGATGCGTACGTTCAAACATTGGGGTACAAAGCTTTGCAAAGAAATATTGCTGAAGTAACCTTGAAGTCAGAACAGGTTAATGTAATTGGTGATTATATCTATGAAGATTTGGTTGTCTTTACAAAGCCTTATGATATTTCACGGTATCGAAATAATAGTTATTGGTCAAATTATGATATTTATGAAGAAGGCACAGTTTTCTTAACTGACAATGATTTATATTTCTCTTATTATAATAGAGCAATTACAATATTAGAATATCGTGGAACAGCGAATACAGTGATAATTAATCAAACAATTACGGTAGGATCTGTATCAGGAACAGTGGTTGCTATCGGTAAATGGGCTTTTTATGACAATACGATGTTAGAAGAAATCGTGCTTCCTAGCACAATCACAAAAATTGGTGAGTATGCCTTTTATAATTGTTCTTCCCTAGCAACAATAACTGGCGGTAGTGGTATTACTGAGATAGGAGTAAAAGCATTCCATAATACTCAGTGGTATACCAATGCTACGACAACGCAATTTGTTATGTTTGGTAATGTTTTATACAAATATAATCAAATTCCTGGAGTTAGTAGTGAGGTTACTATTCCAACAAATGTTAAAACGATTGCTGATTATGCATTTAGTGGTGTAACTACCATTGCGACAGTATCCGTTCCTAATACAGTTACTTTCATTGGCTCTCATGCCTTTGAAGGATGTAGTAACTTAACGGGTGTGACAATTGTTAGTGGTGGTATCAATAGAATTGCTGATTATACATTTGCTAATTGTACAAGATTAAGAAATATCACGATTCCAGCATCGGTTGTTGCAATAGGAAAATATGCTTTTGCTGGTTGTGGGACATTGGATGCTATATCATTTGGCACAGGAGTTAGAAGCATTGAAGATTATGCTTTTAAAGACTGTACGCAACTGTTGACACTTGCTTTACCAAGATATTTATCAAGTATTGGAAAAATGGTTTTTGCTGGTTGTAATAATCTTGTGACAGTTACCTTAGATGCATCAAATACAACTTATAAAGTAATGGACGGTATTTTATTAACTAAAAACGGAGAAACGATTATTCAAGATTTAGTGCCATTAACAAGACTAAAACTAACGGTTCCAGGAACAGTAAAGAAAATTGAAACAGGAGCCTTTGACGGTAGTAAGTTCACAGAAGTGATTATTAGTGCAAATGACCTTATCATTATGCCATTAGCATTTAATAATAATACTAATCTAACAAGAATTATCATTAAAGCAACAACACTACCTTCAGTTGTAGTCAATAGTTTTGGAGATTTTAATCGTTATATTTATGTTTATGGAAATATGGTAGCTGAAGCAAATGCAAACGAAGTTTTTGGTAATTATGAAATAAAACCAATATTTAGTTTTGCTTCAACAAGTGTTAATGTTGTTCTGACAGAAGAGTTTACGACTGTACCAACTTCTATCTTAGATATAACAGGATATACGATAACCTATTCATCAAGCGATACAGAAATTATTCGTTATGTAAATAATAAACTAGTTGGAGTTAAGATTGGGACAGCGACGATAACAGCTACACTAAATACCGATCCAACCCAAACCTGTACAATTACAGTCAATGTTATTGCACGATAAATATTGACGAAATCAAGAAACCGCTATATAATATATAAGATGGTTTTGAACTGAACATGATCATTAAAATAGTTTATTTTTAGAGAAGTAGGATGGTGGAAACTACTAATAAACCTTAATGATTACTCTCGGGGAGCCGATTATGAAAATAATCCGTGAATCTAGCGTTAATAGAATGAAGAGCAAACCTTTTATGGTTTGAATAAAGGTGGTACCGCTGTAGAAACAGTCCTTTGCATAAGCAAGGGACTGTTTTATATTGTAGATTGAAAAAATAAGAAAAAAATGTTAAAATTAAAATAAGGAGCAGTAATTATGAAAATTACATTTTTAGATGGTAGTATAAAGGAATTTAATAAGGGGACTAGCGCCTTGGAAATTGCTAGTAGTATCTCTTCTAGTCTAGCAAAGAAATCGGTTTGTGCTAAAATAAATGGCAAATTATATGATTTAAAACGCCCGATTGAAGAAGATGCTACTTTAGAATTAATTACAAAAGAAGATCCGGAAGCCCAAGAAGTTTTAAATCATTCTTGTAGTCACTTACTAGCAAGTGCGGTAAAAAAATTGTATCCTCAAGCTTGTTTTGGTGTCGGTCCAGCAATTGAAGAAGGTTTTTACTATGATATTAATCCAGGAAATAATGTTAAGATTACTGAAGAAGACTTGGTAAAAATAGAAAAGGAAATGAAACATATTGCGGCATCTGACGTAGAGTTCAAACGAATTGAAGTATCAAAAAAACAAGCTCTAGAATTATTTAAAGAAGATAAATACAAGATGGAAATCATTTCTGAACTTCCTGAAACAGAGACAATTACTTGTTATCAACACGCAGAATTTATCGATTTATGTCGTGGACCTCATGTTACTAGTACAAAATGGTTAAAGTTTTGCAAACTACTAGCAATTAGTGGTGCATATTGGCGTGGAGATAGTAAAAACGAACAATTGCAAAGAATCTATGGTACTTGTTTCTTTTCGGAAGAAGAATTAAATAAACATTTAGAAAACCTAAAAGAGCGGGAAGCCAGAGACCATCGTAAATTGGGACGTGAATTAGAATTATTCATGCTGAGTGAATACGGCCCAGGTTTTCCTTTCTGGCTACCAAAAGGTATGGTATTACGAAAGCAACTAGAAGATTACTGGTTTAAAGTACATACTCGTGAGGGATATCAATTTATTCAAACGCCGATTATGTTGAATAAAGAATTGTGGGAGATATCGGGACATTGGACAAATTATCGAGAAAACATGTATACATCGGAGATTGATAAGCATGAATTTGCGATTAAACCAATGAATTGTCCAGGAGGGATGTTGGTTTATAAACATAGCCTTCATTCTTATAAAGACCTTCCTTTGCGGATTGGAGAACTTGGATTGGTTCATCGTCATGAGGCAAGTGGGGCATTAAATGGATTGTTTAGAGTTCGTAACTTCACACAAGATGATGCGCATATCTTCATGAGACCTGATCAAATCGTAACAGAAGTGGGAAATCTAATTAAATTATTTGAAGAAGTCTATTCGGTATTTAATCTTTCTTATCACATTGAACTATCAACACGACCAGAGCATAAATATATCGGTTCTATTGAAATTTGGGATCAAGCAGAGGCTGCACTGGCAGATGCTTGTCGTTCTGTTCAGCGAGAATATAAAATTAATCCTGGAGATGGTGCATTTTATGGACCTAAATTGGATTTTAAATTGAAAGACTCAATGAATCGTATTTGGCAATGTGGTACAATTCAATTAGATATGAATTTACCAGAACGATTTGACTTAACATACATTGATGAGAATGGCGAAAAGAAACGTCCAGTTATGTTACATCGTGCGTTATTTGGTTCAATTGAACGATTTATCGGTGTCATCACTGAGCATTTTGGGGGAGCTTTTCCAATTTGGCTTGCTCCTGTTCAAGTGAAGTTGATTCCAGTTAGTAATGAACATCATTTAGAGTATGTTCAAAAGTTAAAGGATCAATTGTTCAACGAAAACATTCGTTGTGAGATTGATGAGCGAGAAGAAAAACTCGGCTATAAGATTCGTGAAGCCCAAACAAAGAAGATACCTTATCAACTAGTATGTGGTGACAACGAAGTAAATAACAATTTAATTACTTATCGTAAATATGGTTCTAATCAAACAACAACAGTTACGACTGGAGAGTTTATTACGATGATTAAACAAGAAATTCAAACAATGGGAAGGTAAGAGATGAGTAAAAAATGCTTTGAAGATTTAATTTTTTTTCAAAATCGGTTAAGTCGAAATAATAAGAAAAAATTTCGCGATTTTGTTTTTGAACGGGCGGGAGGATTAGGTTTACGGAGTGAAAATTATCCCCGCTTCAAGGGACAAAAAAATATCTTGATTGGGGATATACGGAAAGCAAAGTATATTATTGCTACTTATTATGATACACCAGTTAAAATGCCAGCTTTTATTACGAGAAAAGCACCGTTAAGCAATTTGCTTTTATCAGCGATTTCTACGATTCTGGCAATTCTTTTGGTCGCTATTTTTCCCAAATTTTTCTATCTTGTTATTCCTTTTGTCCTGTTAGCAATTTATAGTATGGGTTGGCTTGGCGGTGGAAAACGATTTAATTTTAATACGTCAAGTGGAATTATTTGTTTACTTACTTTAATGAAAGAAGTAAAAACCATGAACAACACTATTGCTTATGTGTTTTTAGATAACCATTATAAGGGTTTTTTAGGCGCAAAGGCAATGTATCATCAGATGGTAAAAGAAGATTTAATCAGTTTGGATAAAAAAATAATTTTTGTTGATAGAATAGGTCAAGGAAGGCATTTTGTTTTTGATTATTTCCGCGAAACAAAATTTATTGATGAAGTGAAAGAAGCAATAGAATTAAAAGTTTTAGAACAAGCAAAGTTTCATTATCGCGAAGATACAAAGGAAGATAAATCAGATTATACTGCTTTTAAGAAACTACATCATGTGGCAATCAGGGCCTATCCGAGTATCAAAGATAAGAAGTATTTCTTCCCTAATAGTTTTTATCAGGATAAAAATATTGATTTAGAGAATATTGATTATATTGTAGCGGGAATAAAAAAATTTTTAGAAAAATACAATGTTCAGGTAGAAGAAGAAACACCGAAAAAAACAGTTAAGAACATTATGAATTCATAATGTTAGAAGGAGAGAAAATGGAAAAGGCAAAATTGGGCCATTATTATAAAAAAGCACTTATTGTCCTATATGATTGTATCTTGACTATATTAATATCCTTTATAGCATTATGGCTAACAGAAGAAGATAAAAGCGCAATCAATTATAATAATATTTTGTTGTATTTAATCCCTTTTGTTGGTTTAACTATCATTATTTTTGCTGTTTTAAAACTATATGATAGTTTGTGGCGTTATGCAGGAATTAGCGAAATAGTAAGAATTTTATTTGGAGTTTTTTGTGTTTTGGTGATTAACTCTATTGTTTCCATCATAGCAAAAGATTTCCTGACCCTTAGGTGGTGTCTTGTTGCTGCTTTGTTGCAAATAGTATTTATCATGTTAAGTCGTTTTTTCTTTCGGTTTATTAAACACTACGCTTTTCATAAGAAAATTCCGTTTAAGAAAAATTATCAAGAAGGAAAAATAAAAGTGATGATCATTGGTGCTGGAGAGGCAGGAGTTAGCCTAATTCGAGAAATGCAAAGCGTTGAAGAACTAAATATGACTCCATTGATTATGATTGATGATGATCCTGCTAAACTGAATAAATATGTCCGAGGAATTAAAATTGCTGGAAATCGTAATGATATTATTTCCTTAGCGAAACAATATGAAATTGACCGAATTATCATTGCAATGCCATCAGCCAATCCACAAGAAATTTCTAAAATCATTAAGATTTGTAAAGAAACGAAATGTAAAATCCAGACCTTACCGGGAATATATCAATTGGTTGGGGAAGAGGTATTGATAAATAAAATAAGAGATGTTCAAATTGAAGATTTATTGGGTAGAGAACAAATAAAGGTTAATTTAAGCGAAATAACAAGTTATTTAAAAGACCAAGTTGTGTTAGTGACAGGTGGCGGAGGTTCAATTGGTTCTGAATTATGTCGTCAAGTTGCTAATAGTTCTCCAAAACAATTAATTATTTTTGATGTTTATGAAAACAATGCTTATGATATCGAACAGGAATTAAAGCGCAAGTTTCCTAAACTAGATTTATTGGTATTAATTGGTAGTGTGCGCGATAAAATAAAAGTGAAAAGTGTTTTTTCACAGTATCAGCCCAATATCGTTTATCATGCTGCTGCTCATAAACATGTTCCGTTAATGGAAACAAGTCCAATCGAAGCAGTAAAAAACAATGTGTTCGGTACTTTAAATGTTGCCCAAGCAGCATCGGAACACCATGTTAAGAAGTTTATTTTAATATCTACCGATAAAGCAGTGCGACCGACAAATATTATGGGAGCAACAAAAAGAATTTGTGAAATGATCGTTCAAACAATTAACAAACATTCTGACACTGATTTTGTTGCTGTACGATTTGGAAATGTTTTAGGTTCAAATGGTTCAGTAATTCCTTTATTCAAGAAGCAAATCGAGATGGGCGGACCAGTAACCGTAACTCATCCGGATATCACTCGTTATTTCATGACAATTCCTGAAGCAGTAAGTTTAGTTTTACAAGCGGGAAGTTATGCACAGGGTGGAGAAATTTTCGTATTAAAAATGGGGGAACCAGTAAGAATATATAACCTTGCTGAAAATTTAATCAAGTTATCAGGGTATACTCCTAATGTGGATATTAAGATAGAAATCACAGGATTACGCCCTGGAGAAAAACTATATGAAGAATTGCTTATGGAAGAAGAAGGATTACAAAGCACAGAGAATAAATTAATCTATATTGGTAAACCAATTGAATTGGATGAAGAAAATTTCTATCATAAATTATCAGAATTGCATCAATTGTGTTTAGAAGAAAATTTAGAAATGAAGTGCATTATTAAGGAGTTAGTTCCTCAGTATCATCCTAATGGCGAACAGACATGCTAGAACTTTTAAAATACATTTTATTAGGATTAGTCCAAGGAGTTGCGGAAGTATTACCTATTTCTTCTAGCGCTCATCTTATTATTGTTCAAGAATTAATGGGAATTAATAATGATACTTTAACGTTTGAAGTTTTATTACATCTTGCAAGTTTAATTGCGATTTTAGCTTTTCTTTGGAAAAAGCTATGGCAATTAATCAAAGGATTTTTCTATTATGTTTTTAAGAAAAATAAAGAATATGAGAAAGATTTTAAATATGTGATTCTTCTCATCCTTTCAACAATTCCCGCAGTTATCTTTGCTTTATTGTTTAAAGATGTTATTAACTTACTAGCTAGTAAACTATGGGTAGTAGGATTATTATTGATTATCAATGGTTGTATTTTACTAACCATAACAAGAATTGTTGGCTTCAGGAAAAGAGAAGAATTAAATTATAAAGATGCGCTAGTGATTGGTTGCTTTCAATGCTTAGGTATTTTACCGGGGATTTCTCGTAGTGGTTCTTGTTTGTCGGGAGCTTTTACGCGTAAAATTGAGAAAGAAACGGCAGCAGACTATGCATTCTTATTATTCATTCCTGCAGTTTTAGGAGCAACGGTATTAGAATTGGAGAATCTAGGAAGTCTTTCTGGAGAAACAAACAAATTGATTTATTATATTGTTGGGTTCATTGTCGCGATGATTACCACTTATTTTTCTTTTAAGTTTTTACTAGCGGTGATTAAAAAAGGAAAATTGAGTTGGTTTGGTTATTATTGTTTGGCTATTGGTGTTGGCGTTTTGATACAACAAATAATCACAAAAATGTAGGATTTTAGTTTAAAAATAGCAGCAAAAATATTTGACTAGCTATCTGTAAACAGATTCTATTAATGGGATTATTCGTGTTATTTAATCAAAATGATTAAACAAAAAACAGATGAGTAAAACCTCATCTTTTTATCTATATGAGGATTATTATGGAAAACAAAAAGAAAGTGAATTATATTTATCTAGTTTTATACTTATTAAGCATCTTAGTTGCTTATATTTCATCCTTACAAAGTGGTAAGATTTCTTCAAGTGAATCTGGTTGGATTACTGATTTTCTATTTAAAATGGCTACTGACCTTGACTTTTTGAAGTTAGACCTTGATTATGAAACACTTCATGGTATTGTTCGGAAATTATTTGGTCATTTTGGATGGTTTTTTGTTATGGGTACTTTTGGTTTTCTAACCTTTTCTCCTTTTTTAGAGGATAGACAAAAGTGGTTATGGATATCTCTAACGATTGGGATGGTGGTTGCAATTACATCGGAATTAATGCAGTTCTTGGCAATAGAACGTAGTCCAATGGGTAGTGACATGGCAATCAATTTTGGTGGTTATTTAATGAGTACTTTACTATGTTTTCTTATTTATAAAATTAAAAGAAATAACAATAAATAGACCTTTAATTTGAATCAATAAAATGGTATAATAGGAATACGAAAGATAACAAGTGAGAAAAAATATGGCTAAATTGGGAAAAACTATTTTTGAAAAAACATACTTTGCAATTGTTTTAGTAGTTTTTTATTTTTTTTGGGCAATCCCCTATTTACAAATCAATAAGCAAGCAGAAAGCAATATCATTATAAAAGCAGAAAATTTCGCTTTGTTAGCAATTGGTATAACTATCTTTTTATTGCTTTTAACATGTAAAAACACGAAAGTCGTTATTCCCCTTATTCTATTCATCCCCTTTATTTTTGCCCATCCTTTTGATGCATATACAGTACCATTCAATCTTTATTTGATTGTCGGTATAGTCATCATTGGTATGATAATTCACCTGATTCGATATCGTGAAAAATTTAGTTTCGGGCGTTTTTTTATTGGCTTATTGATTTTATGTTTTTCATTGATGCTGGGGGGAATCGCAACAAAAGCGGAATATTTCTTAAAACAGTTGGGTTTTGTTGCTTTATGTTCTCTTGGACTTTTATTTTTCTATTCTTTTTTTGTAACCACAGCGAAAATGAATTTTATTGATTTAGCTAGAATAATTACTTATTTGGGTATTTTTATTCTTTTGCAAATGATTACTTATTATGTCATTCAAGAGAATGTTATTGATAGTTTATTGTCTAAAGGAATTAAGGTTGGATGGGGAGTTACTAATAATATAGGGTTAATTTTACTTTTTACCTTTCCTTTCACTCTATATCTAGCAATTGTTAATAAAGGAATAAAAACAATTCTTTATACGATGATTACTTTTTTTCAGATGGTAGCCATTTTGTTTACTTATTCGCGTGGTTCTATTTCTTCGATGGTTTTAGGACTCGTGTTTATATTTCCTGTTGCGATAAAATATGCAAAAGATAAATGGAGTTTTTTATCAACTTTTAATATTCTACTATTAGGGTTTACTTTTCTTTTAGTTTATACAGGATATCATTATCCGGAGTATTTTAGCCGTTTTTATGGATATGTACTAAAAATTGATCTGGATAGTATCAATGGAAGAATTCCTATTTATCAAGAAATATTAAATGCGTTCAAAGAAAGACCATTATTTGGTCATGGGATGTTTGCCCCTTTTTCAAGTAATAGTGAAACTTATACCTGGGGTCATAGCACGCTTTTACACACTCTCTATACGGCAGGTGGTTTTGGTGTTGGAGCGCTTTTGTTTCATCTTGGTGAGAAGTATTATTGGCTGTTGCGTCAAATTAACATCGAAAAAATCATCATCATCTTTAGTTTCGCAATGTCAGGTTTATATGGACTTTTTGATGTGAGTTACTATTTTATGAATTACATGATTCTTTTAATCATTACAATGGCAGTAGTAGAACCCGTTGTGGTTATTGCTTGCAAGTGAGGTTTATTATGGGATTCTTTTCTAATGACGGTATCGGTAACATTCCTGGGCTACTAGGATGGGAACATTTTCTTTATATCCTATTATCTCTTATTTTAGTCATAGGCTTATTATTGATAACCCATAAGTTTTCTAAGGAAAAGATTGAAAAAATGATTAAAATTATTTTTTGGATCGTTTTAATTTTGGAAATTTTAAAAATTGTTTGGAATCTAACGATAAGAATCGGAACAACATTGAGCGACTGGATTCCTTTATATTATTGTAGTCTCTTTATTTATGGTCTTGGTTTGGCTGGTTATGGAAAAGGAAGATGGAAAAGATTAGGAGAGTCATGGATTTTTTATGGGCAAATCATTGCAGGGATTGCTTTTGTTTGTTATCCATCAACAGCGTTATTAATTCATCCTCTACTTCATGTTCTAACATTTCATAGTTTAATTTATCATAGCTTAGCTATTTTTGTTGGCTTAATTATCGCTATTACAGGTTATTTTCAGCCAAACAATCAGGATTTTAAAAATTATACAATTAGTTTGCTTATCATCTGTTTGTTTGTCTATCTGTTGAACGAAATGATCAGCACGAATTTGATGTTTTTGAATGAGCCACTTGCTGTCTGGCCGTTAGAGAATATTTATCGTTTCTCTAAGTTTTTATATCCGGTTATAATTTCATTGGCACAAGTTTGTGGTACATATATCGTTAGTCTAGGTTTATATAAGTTGATAAAATCTTTGATTAAAAAATAAAAAGTGAATAGGTTGACAAAAACCAGGAAAAAGATTATAATATTTTGGCTGAGGAGGGATAGTAATGGATAACAAGGAAATGCCTCATGATTTACGGAAAGTGGCAGAGGAGTTTCTTAATTCCCAAAAAATTGTAGAAATAAAAGAAATTGAAAGTGGACATATCAATAAAACATATTTGGTGGTAATGCCAGAATGCAATTATATCTTACAAGAGATTAATACCCATGTTTTTAATAGTCCATTTGGAATGATGCATAATATCAAAGAAGTAACAGAATATATTAGAAAAAAACTGATTTATGAGGGTAAAGATCCGAATCGGGCAACGCTTAATATTGTTACTAGCCGTTTAGGTCAGGATATTGTTATTTATAAAAATAGATATTGGCGCTGTATGCAATACATTAATGGTTCAAAAACATATGAAGTTATCGAATCAAAAGAAATGTTTTATGAAGTAGGAAAAGCGGTGGGAGAATTTCAATTTCTTCTAAGCGGTTTTCACACAAGGATTCTCGATGATACGATTAGGCATTTTCATGACACTCCTTACCGTTATGAAAAGTTTTTGGATGTAATTAAATTAGATCGTTGTGATCGAGTAAAAGAATGCCAAGAAGAAATCGAGTTTATCCGCGCACGTAGTGCATTTTTCTCAAGGATAACTTCAAAATTAGAAAAGAAAATTATTCCTTATCGTGTTACTCATAATGATACAAAATTAAGCAATGTTTTGTTGGATGAAAAAACAGGGAAAGCGCTGTGTTTAATTGATTTAGACACCGTTATGAAAGGTTCTATTTTATACGATTATGGCGATGCTCTTCGTATAGGCGCCTCTATTGCCGTAGAAGATGAAGTGGATTTAGAAAAAGTTAAGATTGATTTAGAGCTTGTTGAAGCATTTACAAAAGGGTTTTTAAGTGAAGTTAAAGAAATTTTATGGCCATCAGAAGCAGAAGCACTTTATGATGGATATCACATTATTACTTGTGAAATCGCTATGCGTTTTTTACATGATTATTTAGAAGGAGATTTATACTTTAGAATTAATCGTAAAAAACATAATTTAGAGCGAGCACGAAATCAAATCAAACTTGTCCAGGAGATTGAAAAAAACGAAAAAGAAATTAAAGCATTAATCAATAAAGTTTTAAAGGAATTAAATTATGATGAGAAGTTTTTTTCCTCAAACTTACCAAAAGCCTAGATTTTTAAAGGCTGATGTGGTATAATCAATAGAGATCAATATAAAGGGAGTGCAATATGGTTAATGAAAAGAACTTTGAGGAGAAAGGATTATCTTTAAATGATCTATTTTTTCTTGCAAAGAAGAATTGGCTTTTAATACTAATTGTTATTTTTGTTTCTATTTTAAGCGGAGCAATTTATGGATTCGGTATCAGAAAGACAACATATAGTGCTGATGCAACAGCAATAGTTATGGCTGAAAGTAGTACAGCAACAGCTAATGGCTATCAAGATTATCTTTATTCGAATTATTTAATTAATACATTTAAAGACTTTATTGTTTCTGACTCGGTTATTGAACTAGTAAAAGAGGAATTGAAAGAGTATAATTTATCAAAAAAACAAATACTGGATTCAATTACCGTTAGTGTAACAACAAATTCTCTTATCCTTAGAATAAAGGCTAAGGCTGGAAATAATGATTTGGCTATTACGCTTGCAAATACCGTTTTAGAAAAAGCGATGGAAGCTGCTAATGTAACGGAAAATGGAGAATATAAGTACGATGTGCTTGCGAATAAACTAATCGATATGGAATATGCTTATGAAGCAACAGGCTCAAGAGGAGCTTTAACCGTGTTAATTATTAGTTGTTTGCTAGGTTTCATTATTTCTTTTGGAATTATTTTAATAAAATATTTAATTGAAGATACCTTTACTTCAAAAGAAGAATTCGAACAGATGTTTGAAATTAAAGTATTAGCATTATTACCGAGTATCCAAATTAATGGAGGTAATAAAAAATGAATTTATTCAATAACAAAACAGAAGTTTTAGAACGTCAAGATGCGATTATTTTTGGCACAGAAGGAAATGAAGCTTTAAAGGAAGCGTATATTAGATTAAAAGATAATATTTTATATTATGGAATAGATGGTAATAAAAAAGTAATTCAAATAGAGTCATCAATCGGTGATGAAGCGAAAACTACAACCATTGCAAATGTTGCTGTAGCTTTAGGATTAAGCGGAAAAAAAGTTTGTGTTATTGATTTGGACTTTCGCAAAGCACGATTACATCGTACCTTCCGTATTGAAAATATCAATGGCATAACAGATTATATGGTTGGCAGAATTTCTAAAGAAGAATTGTATAAAAAGACTTCTTATGAAAATGTCACATTAGTGAATAGAGGTAGTGAAATTCAAAATTCTTCTATTATTCTTACAAGTGATAAAATTAAAAAATTCTTTCAAGAATTAAGAAGTGAATTTGATTTTATTTTAATTGATTGTCCACCTGTGTTATTAATCAGCGATTATATTCACATCTCCCAATTATCAGATGGGGTACTATTTTTAATTGCTTATGGTAAGACAAAGAAAAAACAGGTAGCGGAAGCGATTAATCAATTGCGCTTGAATAATGTAAACATCATTGGAGCAGCGTTTACTTTTTATGATCCTAAGAGATCAAATTCATATTATGAATATTCTTCGTACAAATATTACGGTTACAAAGATAAAGATGAATAATTGCTAGGGTGGCGTTTATGATTGACATTCATGCCCATATTATTCCTTTTATCGATGATGGAAGTTCAAGCATTGAGCAGTCGCTTGCAATGATTGATGAAGCTATTAATCAAGGAATTACCGATATAATTTGTACGCCGCATTATCGTAAGAATATTTTTACGGCAAATGTTTGTGAGATAGAAGAAAAATATCAAATGATAAAAAATCGAACTAAAGATAAAGCGATTCGGTTATTTTTAGGTCAAGAAATTCATTGCAATAAAATCAATGAAGTTCTTGAAATGATCAATAAGGGTACATTAATCACTCTAAACAATAGTAAATATATTTTATTAGAGTTTTCTTATACTAACAAAATTGATATCAGTGAAGTTGCCTATGTAACTAGCCTAAAAGGATATATACCGATTATCGCTCATATTGAGCGATATCGTTATCTTGATTTGGAAACAGTGAAAGAAATCAAAAATAACGGGGGCTTAATTCAAGTCAATGCTTCTAGTCTTATGGGTAAAGAGGGAGCAAAACAAAGAAAGTTTGTTTTCACGTTATTTCGCGAAAGGTTAGTTGATTTTGTTGCCAGCGATATTCATGAAAAACGTAGGAATTGGATGAGTAAAGCATATCGTTTAGTGGTAAGAAAATTTGGTCAGGATTATGGTCAAAGGGTATTTTACGAGAATGGATTATCAATTTTGTTATAAGGGATGTGAAACCAATGAAGTATGCTATAATACTAGCTGCAGGAAAAGGCACAAGAATGAAAACGGATATACCAAAGTGTGCGTATCCGATTAACGGAACACCGATGGTAGAATATATAGTTAATAGTTGTAAAAAGAGTGGTATTGATAAAATCCTAGTCGTTGTAGGATATAAAAAAGAGCACATAAAAAATATTTTGAATAGTTCAGTCGAGTATGTATTACAAGAAGAGCAATTGGGAACTGCAAATGCGGTGATGTGTGCCAAAGCGAGTTTAGCGGATAAAGAGGGTATTAGTTTGATTCTCCCTGGTGATATGCCATTGATTAATGAAAAGGTGATTACTGATTTGATGAACTGTCATCAAGAACAAGGGAATGTTCTTACCATCGCTACAACAATGCTGGATGATCCTGATGGTTATGGAAGAATTTATCGTAAACACGGAAAAATTAAAAAGATTGTTGAAGCGCTGGATGCTACTCCTGAAATTCTAGAAATCAAAGAAATAAACAGTGGTCTTTATTGTGTGGATATCAAACTATTATTCGAAGCTCTGGCAAAAGTAAATAACAACAATAGTAAAAAGGAATATTATCTAACAGATATTGTTGAAATACTAGCCAAAGATCATAAAGTAGGGACTTTTGTTGTTGCTGATAGCAAATACTTACTAGGAATCAATGATTTAAATAGCCTACAAAAAGTTGAAGAAATCTTAAAATATCAAAGTGAATTTTAGTTCGCAAGTGAATTTTAATTCGCTTTTTTTATTATCTCTTGGGAAAGAGGTAAAAATGTGGTACAATAAACATAATTAATAGAGGACAATTGGTGGATTTATGAATATTGAGAAAAAGCAAAAAGGTGATGTATATTTTATCACTTTACTGTTAGGAATGTTTTTATATTTATTATTGACTTTTATTTATATCTATAGTGCATTGATGGCCGTATCGATTGTTGATAATAGTCCTTTAGCGAGCGTATTCGATGAAAACAATCCTTATTATGCAGAAATATTATCAATAGTGCAAATGATGTTTAACTTGCCATTAATTGGATTTTTTATCTATGTTCTTCGCCATGATTTTCAAGAAGATTGGAAAAGATTTAAAATAGATTTTAAGAAAAATCTATCTTACATTGGGCTAGGTATTGTCGCTTGTTATGTATTAACAGCAGTCGTTTCAGCAATCTATGAATTATTAGGAATTACCGGAACATCAGAGAATCAGCAAATTATCAATGATGCTCTATTTGGAAAAGGGAAAGTTCCGATGATGATTAGTGTTATTCTATTTGCGCCATTTGTTGAGGAAGTTTTATTTAGAAAATTGCTATTTGGTACATTGGAAGAAAAATTCAAATTAAAACCGATTGTAGCTATTATCGCTTCTACGTTGGTGTTTTCTCTGATTCACGTTTCTAGTGGCGATAATATTATTTATATCTTTCAATACTTACCTTTGGCTTTTGTTATTACTTATAGTTATTATAAATCTGAGCGAAATATCTTCGTACCGATGGGAATTCATTTTTTAAACAACTTAATCTCTGTACTGGTTGTTTACTTTGTGTTATGAGCGAATACGAATTATTGATTGCGAAAGCAAGAACATTGATCGCCGAGGATAAAATAGAAGAGGCGATCACCATCTACCAAAAAGCATTTCTTATTGATTCCACTGTAGATGATTTTCTTGATTTAGGATTTCTTTATCTGGAAGTGAAGAGCTATTCACTGGCTTTTGAAGTTTTTTCATCGGTAATTAAAATGGATTCTCAAAATGCTCGTGGTTTTCATGGTTTAGGACTTTGGTACGAAAAAAATGAAAATTACCCTCTGGCAATTACCAATATGCAAATAGCATTGTCACTTGATGCTTTTAATACTGATATGATGCTTGATTTAGCCGAAATGTATGAACTCAATCAAGAAATTACATTAGCGGAAGATTGCTATTTAAAAATAATCGCTTTGAAACCTGATCATTTTTGGGCAAATTTAAACTTGGGTTCTCTGTATGAGACACAAGATAAATTAGAGGAAGCTTTAAATTATACTAAAAAAGCCTATACCATTGATGCAAATATGAAAATGGTAGCTTATAATTTAGGTGTTATTTATGCTCGATTTGAAAAATATGAAGAAGCCATTCAATGTTACAAACAAGAAATTAGTAAAGAGGATGGCTATTATCATGCTTATTATAATTTAGGAATAATTTATAAAGATATTTATCAGGATTATGAGCAAGCAAAACTATATTACTTGCAAGGTATTTCTAAGAATAAAGAAAATTATCTTTGTTGGTATAATTTAGGATGCGTATACGCATTAAGCCAAAATTTTCAAGAAGCAACTAATTGCATTTATTACGCTATTTATCACTATCCTCAATTAATTAATGATATAGAAGAGGATAAAGATTTAAGTGAATATCGGAAAAGTGAAGAATATCCAAGATTATTGCAATGGTTAAAAAAATGAAATCCACTTTATGGGAAGTGGATTTTTTTGTTGTGATTTTTATGCTTGATGGTGCAAAGAGGGGTTACTTATGGTATAATGGGTAAAGTGGTGAAGAGTATGAAAGTAGTGAATGTTGTTGGTGCAGGATTAGCGGGTAGTGAAGCTGCATGGCAATTAGCAAGTAATGGATATCGAGTTAAACTATGGGAAATGCGCCCGCAAAAAATGACGCCAGCTCACAAAACAGCATTTTTTGGTGAATTGATTTGTAGTAATTCCCTACGAGCTGCATCGATTGAAAATGCAATCGGTCTGTTAAAAGAAGAAATGAGAAATTTCAAATCTTTAATTATGGAAAGCGCCGATAAAAATAGAATAGAAGCTGGAGGAGCCTTGGCGGTTGATAGAGACCATTTTGCTCATGACATCACTGAAGCGATTAGCAATCATCCTTTGATTGAAGTCATTCGTGAGGAAATAACTGAAATTCCCGAAGGGCCAACGATTATCGCTAGCGGTCCATTAACAAGTGATGCATTAAGTATTGCCATTAAAAACTTTTTTGGCGAAGAATATTTATATTTCTTTGATTCTGTTGCACCAATTGTAACGGAAGAATCTATAGATAAGAATGTTGCTTATCTGAAATCGCGATATGATAAAGGAGAAGCAGCTTATTATAATTGCCCTATGACTAAGGAGCAATTTACCCTCTTTTACAACGAATTGATAAAAGCAGATAGAGTATTGCCTAAAGATTTTGAATTAAAGGTTTTTGAAGGTTGTATGGCAATTGAAGATATCGCTCTTCGTGGGGAGCAGACACTGCTATTTGGTCCATTAAAACCAGTAGGATTAGCTCACCCTACCACTTTAGTCGAACCTTATGCTGTAGTACAATTACGCCAAGATAATGCAGCAAAAACCTTATATAATCTTGTTGGGTTTCAGACTCATTTAAAATGGCCCGAACAAAAGCGAATCATTCGATTGATTCCGGGGTTAGAGCATGTTGAGATTGTTCGCTATGGAGTTATGCATAAAAACACGTTCCTCAATTCTCCTAAGATTCTAAACCGTTATTATCAGACAAAAGCACGAGAAGATTTGTTCTTTGCTGGTCAGATAACAGGAGTAGAGGGATATCTGGAAAGTGCTGGTAGTGGACTCGTTGCTGCTGTTAACATGATGAGATTATTAGAAGGAAAACCTTTGCTTGACTTTACTGCTGAAACAGCTCTAGGGGCATTAAGCAACTATATCAACACACCTAATAATCACTTCCAACCAATGAATGTCAATCATGGCATTTTTATTCCTATAGCAGGGAGAATGAAGAAAAGTAGTCGTAAAATGGCTTATGCAGAGCGTAGTTTAAAAATGATCTCTAGATTAAAAGGAGAATTTTATGGAAGAACTTGATGCTGTCTATCTATTTAAAGAGTATATCGAACAAGAGAGAAATTATTCAGAATATACGGTGTTAAATTACATCAATGATATTAATGAATTCAGAAAATTTCTTAAAGAAAATGACTTTTCTGATTTGTTTTCTTTGAAACAAACCTATCCGCGATTTTATAAATCATCTTTGGTAAAGAAAGGATATAGTTCGAAGACAATAGCACGGAAATTATCCAGTCTACGCAGTTTTTATAAATTTTTACTTGCTGAAAAAATGGTAGAAGTCAATTTGTTTGCCGAGTTGTCATCGCCTAAACTAAGTCGTAGTCTTCCTAAACAAATTTATCCCAAAGAGATTAACGCTATGTTTGCTTGTATAGATAAGGAAAGTTTAATCGGTAAACGAGATACTGCTTTATTAGAACTATTATATGGTACAGGAATTCGGGTAAGTGAATTATGTTCCGTGAAAGTGGCGGATATTGATTTTTTCAATGAAGCGATTACCATTATGGGAAAGGGTTCTAAAGAAAGGTATATTCCTCTTCATCCAGGAATTATCTCTTCGATTAAAACCTATTTAGAATTTGCAAGATCGGAATTAATGGCACGTCAAAAAGGTAAAGTCAGTGATAAATTATTTTTGAATTTTCGCGGAAGCGAATTAACAGTGCGGGGAGTAAGAGTCATTTTAAACACCCTAGCAGAAAAGGCCTCAACTGGTTTGAAGGTTTCACCGCATATGTTTCGTCATTCCTTTGCTACGCACTTGCTTGATAATGGAGCTGATTTACGAAGTGTCCAAGAATTATTAGGACATGTAAATTTATCAACAACTCAAATTTATACCCATGTATCGTTAGAAAAAATAAAAGAAGAATATACTAAACATCATCCAAAAGCAAAAATAAATAAAGAAAAGAGTGAGGAGTAATCATATGCGTGGTTTTGAAGTGGTAACAAAAAAGGAATACTTAAAGAAAAGAACAAATGAGGACTATCGAGAAATAAAATTACCAACAAGATCGACAACCAATGCTGCTGGCTATGATTTTTATCTTCCCTATGAATTAATACTGCTTCCTTGTGAAACAACAATTATTGATACAGGTATCAAAGTATATATGCCGGATAATGAATTTTTAATGATAGTTATTCGTAGTAGTTTAGGCTTTAAAAAGGGATTGCGATTGAAAAATCAAGTAGGAATTATCGATAGTGATTATTATAATAACATTGATAATGAAGGACATATTCTGATTGCCATTGAAAATACAAGCGATCAAGAAGTTCATCTATCTAAAGGAGATAGAATTGCTCAAGGAATTTTCTTACAATATCAAACTGTTGATCAAGAAATGGAAATAGAGAAGAAAAGAGAAGGCGGTATAGGTAGTACCAATAGAAAAAACAAATAATTCTTGGAAATGTTTGTTGTTTATGATAAAATACACAAGCGATTGAAAAAGGTGTAGAAATGAAAGCAAAAGAAATTATAAAAAAATATTATAGAAACATTATTGTCCTTATAGTAGGTATTATTTTCATGTCTTTGGGGGGAGCGATGCTTGTCACGGCAAAGTATGGTAGTGATGCGTTAATGGTTTTTAATCAGGGCGTAGCGACATTCTTCAAGATAAAAGTGGGTGTATCCATTATGATTTCCAATCTGGTGGCTTTAATAATCATTTTCTTTGTTAATCGAAAGTCAATCGGATTAGGGACATTTATTATGGCTTTATTATTAGGACCTTTGATTGATTTGATTCTTCAGTTAGGGATTTTACCCGCTCCGAATTCTTTTTGGGGAAGTGCACTAATACTAGCGTTGGCTTTTTTATCAGGTACATTTGGAATAGCGCTATATATGTATGCCAATGTCGGTCTTTCGCCTTTCGAAGGAATTTTGATTGCGATTAAAGAAAAAACGAACTGGCGATTTGCTTATATTAAGATTGTTAATGATGCAATATTCTTTACTGTTGGTTGGTTATTAGGGGGAGTATTTGGAATTGCTTCCGTGATTACGGTATTGATTTATGGTCCATTAATCGATTTCTTTATAAAAATACTTACGAAAACGAATCTTTTAAAATCACCAAAACCAGAAGAAAAAGCAAACTTAGAAGTAGAAAAAGCGATTGATAAATAGTAATTCAGCAGTCCTGAAAAAAATGGTTTGCCGGTGAAAAAAATGTTTGCAAATAATAAATGTTTGTGTTATAATATGTGAGGCAATAAAAAATACACACACTATTGGAGAAGGTCGTCAAGTGCATTCTATGAATGAGGCGGTTTTCGAAGAAAATAGTGGAGGCCAAACAAAATAAAAATAGGAGAATTTAAAAAATGTCAGTTGTTACAAAAAATCAGTTGCTAGAAGCAGGAGTTCATTTCGGTCATAATACTCGCCGTTGGAACCCTAAAATGAAAGAGTATATCTTTGGTGAACGCAATGGTATCTATATCATTGATCTAGATAAAACCGCCGCGTTAATTGAAGAAGCTTACAAACAATTATTTACCATTGTTCAAAACAATGGAACAGTTTTATTTGTTGGTACCAGAAAGCAAACACAAGATGTTATTAGAGAAGAAGCGACGAGATGCGGTCAATATTATGTTGATCAACGTTGGTTAGGGGGTACATTAACAAATTATAAGACAATCCGTAAGAGTATAGCTCGTCTTTTTGAAATTGAAAAAATGGAAGAAGATGGAATTTTCGAAGTTTTACCTAAAAAAGAAGTTATCTTAATCAATAAAGAAAAAGATAGATTATTGAAATATTTTAGCGGTATTAGAAATATGAAAGGTCTTCCTGCTGCAATGTTTGTTGTTGATCCAAAGAGTGAACATAATGCAGTTGCGGAAGCGCGTAAATTAGGAATCCCTGTATTTGCATTAGTCGATACAAATTGTGATCCAGATGAAGTAGATGTTGTAATACCAGCAAATGATGATGCGATTCGTTCAGTTAAATTAATCGTCGGAACAATGGCAAATGCTGTTGTTGAAGCGCAAGGTGGAACACCAATCGTGATTGAATTTACCGACGAGCCTGCACCTGAAGAACGTCCTAGACGTCCATTCCGTGAAAAAGATGGTCGTGGAGGTCAAAAAGGAGGATTTCGCGATAATCAGGAAGGAAAAGAAACCCGTGAAGGACGTCCACAACCTACTCCTCGTCCACACACACCAAAATCAGAAACTGTTCCAAGTGCAGTTGTAGAAGATAGCGAAACTCAACCTGCACCTGAAAAAGTAAAGAGAGTAAGAAAAGCAACTCCAGAAGTTGTTAAGGAAGAAGAAACTGAAACAGCTGTTGAAACCGCTGAAAAGGTAGAAACTGCTGAATAAGGAGGATAAAAATGATTAGTGCTGCATTAGTTAAAGAACTGCGTGAAATTACTGGCGCAGGAATGATGGATTGTAAAAGAGCATTAGTTGAAACTAAAGGAAACATGGAAGAAGCTGTTACTTGGTTAAGAGAAAAAGGAATCATGAAAGCAGCTAAGAAAGAAAGTCGTATTGCTGCAGAAGGTGTTTGTGCTTATGCAATTGCTGGTAATAAAGCTGTTGTGTATGAAGTAAATGCTGAAACAGATTTTGTTGCTAAAAATCAAAAATTCTTAGATTTGGTTAGTGAAATCGGCAATGCTATTTTAAAAAGTGATGCTAAAAATGATGAGGAAGCTTTAGAAGCCAAAACTGCTGAAGGAACAGTAAAAGATTTAGTCATTGCTGCTACAGCAACCATTGGCGAGAAAATAAGTTTAAGAAGAATAAATGTATTTACAAAAACTGATAATCAAGTTTTTGGAGCATATTCACATATGGGTGGTAAAATCGTAGCTCTTAGCGTTTTGGATGGCAATAATGCTGAAGTGGCAAAAGATGTTTGTATGCATGTAGCTGCGATGTCACCAAAATATTTAGATCGAAGCAAAGTTGATGCAGATTTCCTTGCTAGCGAGACAGAAATCTTAAGACAAGAGACGTTGAATGAAGGTAAACCAGAAAATATCGTTGATAAAATCGTTGTAGGTAAAGTACAAAAGATGTTAAAGACCATTTGTTTAGTTGATCAAATGTTCGTTAAAAATCAAGATATCACAGTTGGACAATATGTAAAAGATAACAAATCTAATATTGTTACTTATATACGCCTTGAAGTTGGGGAAGGAATCGAAAAGAGAAAAGACGATTTTGTTGCTGAAGTAATGGCAGCAGTTAACAACTAAAATTCTAAAGGCGCATATAATTAATGTGCCTTTTTTTGAAAGGTGAGGAGAATGCAAAAGAAAAGAATTGTTTTAAAGATTAGTGGTGAAGCTTTAGGAAATGGAGATGTGCAAGGGATTAATCATATCAAGGTGAAAGAGATCGCTCAAGAAATCAAGGATTTGTATAATTTGGGAAATATCGAATTATCAGTAGTCGTTGGTGCTGGCAATATTTGGCGAGGTCGTGATGCAATTGATTGTGGTATTGAACGTTCTAGTGCTGATTATATGGGAATGTTGGCGACTATTCTAAATGCTCTTGCTTTACAAAGCGCTCTCGAAACGCTAGGATGTGATACAAGAGTGATGACTTCATTATCCATTCCTTCTGTAGCAGAGCCATACATTCGTAGGAAAGCTCTATCACACCTGGAGAAGGATAGAATCATCATCTTTGGTGGGGGAAACGGAATACCCTTTTTCACAACCGATACTACTGCTGCATTAAGAGCAGCTGAATTAGGGGCAAAATTGATTCTAATGGCAAAAAACGGAGTCGATGGAGTTTATGATAAAAATCCTCGTATGAATGGCGATGCAAAGAAATTTACCAAATTAAGTCATAATGAAGTTTTAAAAAAACATTTAGAAGTTATGGACTTAACAGCAGCAACCTTATGCGCGGAAAACAATATTGATATTTATGTTTTCGATATGAATAAAAAGGGAAATATTGCGAAAGCAGCTAGTGATTTCTCTTTTGGAACTTTAATTAGTAATAATAATAATTAGAAAAGGAGAAAAATATGCCAGAAAAAGCTATTACAATGGGTGAAGAAAAGATGGCTAAAGCCATCGAAGCACTGAAAAAAGAACTCGCTTTAGTGAGAACTGGGCGAGCAAATCCAAGTGTGTTAAATAATGTTTCTGTAGTTTACTATGGTAGTCTAACACCACTAAGCCAAATATCATCAATTAGTGTTCCTGAAGCACAACAACTTGTTATCAAACCATATGATAAAGGCTCATTAAAAGATATTGAAAAAGCAATTCAATTAGCAGATTTAAATTTAGTTCCTCAAAATGATGGAGTAGTCATTCGAATTAATTTTCCTATGTTAACAGAACAACGAAGAAAAGAATTAGTAAAGGAAGTAAAAGTATTAGCAGAAAATGCTAAAGTCGCTATTCGTAATATTCGCCGTGAAGTGAATGATCAACTAAAGAAAATGGAAAAAGATAAGGAAATTTCTGAAGATGATTTAAAATACTTCAATGAACAGACACAAAAATCTACGGATAAGTATATCGAAAATGTTGACTTAGTAACAAAAGATAAAGAAAAGCAAATCATGGAGATTTAATAAAACAAGTTTTTAAAAAATAAGAAAATATAGAATAAGGAGAAAGTCATGGAATTAAAAGGTTCAAGAACAGAGAAGAATTTATTAGAAGCATTTGCAGGGGAGTCGATGGCAAGAAACAAGTATACGTTTTATGCATCAAAAGCAAAAAAAGAGGGATTTGTTCAAATCAGTGAATTATTTCAAGAAACAGCAGCTAATGAAAAAGAACATGCTGAAGTTTGGTACAAATTATTGCACAATGGTATTGGAACGACTGCTGAAAATCTACTTGATGCTGCCAAGGGCGAAAACTACGAATGGACTGAAATGTACAAGAATTTTGCTGAGGTAGCAGATGAAGAAGGATTCACACAAATCGCTTTCTTATTTAGAGAAGTTGCTAAAATTGAGAAAGAGCATGAAGAAAGATACCTTGCTTTATTGAATAATGTTGAAAAAGAAAGAGTGTTTGCTCGCGACGATGTACAAGTATGGCAATGCTCAAATTGTGGACATTTGCATTATGGTAAAAAAGCTCCTAAACTTTGTCCAGTATGTGATCATCCACAAGCCTACTTTCAATTGTTAGCTAAAAATTACTAATTGTAGTTTTATCGGAAATAGACAGTTATCTATTTCCTTTTTTATTTGTAAAAGCAGGAGTAAAATGATATAATTGTTGATATGATGAGGTGATTTTGTGTATCCACATGAGTTGTTTTGGGGAATTAGTTTATATGGTGTATTCATTACTATAGGGATTATTCTTTGTATTATTACATTACGAGTTTATGGTAAGAAAATAGGAATTGACCCTAAATTTTTAGATTTTGTTGAATTGAATGGTTATATTGCAATCGCCGTTGGCTTTCTGGCAGCAGCAGCATGGCAGGGATTGTATGATTACCTATCAAATCCAGAATTAGGATTTAAGTTAACAAGTGGAACTACTTTTCTTGGGGGTTTAATCGGGGGTACAATATCATTTTTAGTTGGTTATTGGTTTTTCGGAAGAAAAAAATATGATTCAAAACTGATAGATGTTTTACCACTTGTTCCTTGTTGTATATTGATTGCTCATAGTTTTGGAAGAATTGGCTGTTTTTCTGTTGGCTGTTGTTATGGAAAACCAACAGATTCTTGGTTAGGGATGGTATTCCCTGCTGGTTCACCTTCGTATTATGCTTATGGTCCTGGAGTAGCTGTTTATCCGACGCAGTTATTTGAAGCTGTTTTTCTACTTTTGATGTTCATCCTAACCTCTTATTTGTTGTTAAAGAAAAACTTCAAATACAATATTTGCCTATATTTATTTGGATATGGAGTTTTCAGATTTTTGATTGAATTTATTCGTGCAGATGATCGGGGAAAGTTTATTGGTGAACTTTCACCATCTCAATTTTGGTCAATTGTTATGGTAGGACTATCAATTGTACTTTATTTTTTTATCAAGAAAAAGACTAAAATGCCTGGTCAAAAAGCCAAGGTCTAGATAAATTCATTATTTGACATTTTTTTTGTTTTTTGATATAATTATTGTCGACCAAAAAGAAGGACAGAGGTGATGTTTTTTGGTTCCTCTCTTGTACTTGGCTGAACTGTTTAATTTTAAATTTTTCGCCGACAATTGGGCTTTGAGTTTAGCCCTATTAATTTTATTTGTTTTATTGTTAATGGCTTCAGCGTTTTTCTCAGCTACAGAAACAGCATTTTCAAGCGTTAACCTGATTAGACTACGCAATTATTTAGAAGAAAAGAAAAAAGGGGCAAAAAAAGCTGTTTATATTGCGGAAAAGTTTGATATCGCATTAACAACCATTTTAGTTGGAAATAACTTCGTTAATATTGCTGCGACAACCGTAGGCACATTTATTGCAACGCGAACCATTTTAAATCCAACATGGTCTAGTATTATTAGTACTATAATAATGACGTTGATTATTCTTACCTTTGGCGAAATCCTTCCCAAAGCAAATGCAAAGGAGAATGCAGAAAAGATTGCACTCCGTAATTCGGGAATAATGTTTATTTTGATGAAAATATTATGGCCGATTACTTATCTGTTTATTCAATTACGCAAAAGCATATTTAAGAAAAAAACAGAAAATGCAGTAGTACCAATGGTTACTGAGGATGAATTGGAGTCGATTATTGATGCCATGGAAACTGAAGGGGTTATCGACAAGGACAATGCGGAATTGTTGCAAAGCGCAATAGATTTAAGCGAAAAAACTGTTTATGACATTATGACACCAAGAGTAGATATGATTGCCATAGATATAAATGACTCTATCGATGAAATTCGTGATCAGTTTCTTGAATATAAATTTTCAAGAATGCCGGTTTACGATGGAGATAAAGACCATATTTTAGGTGTATTAAGAGAAAGAGACTTTTTTGCTGCGCTTATATTGAATAAAGCAGTTAATATTAAAGAATTATTATCAGCACCATTATATGTTTCTAAAAGCACAAAAGTAGATGATTTATTACGAAAAATGCAAGTTGAAAAAACTCACTTTGCGATTGTATCGGATGAATACGGTGGTACAAGTGGAGTTGTCACCATGGAGGATGCTCTTGAGGAATTAGTCGGAGAAATCTATGATGAATATGACGATGAAGAAACAGAAAAAATTACAAAAATTGACGAAAATAAATATTTGTTATCTGCTAATATGGAAGTAGAAGAGCTTTATGAAGAACTGCAATTAGGAATTCCTCCTTATTCAAGATATTCAAATATCGGAGGAATGCTTTATGAGGCTTCTGAAGTTACTCCATATGAAGGCATGAAATTAAAATTCGATGCTGAATATGAAGAAGATGACCTTGAGAATCCAATTCACATATTTTATCAACTTGAGTATACGATAAAAAAGGTTGAGAATCGACGAATTCGTCTCGTTGAATTATTAATCAAAAAAGTTGATTTGGAAGATGAGGAATAAATATAAAGACTAAAATATATGTTTTAGTCTTTTTTATGATAAAAAATGTAAAGTGGAGGTTTTATGAGTACACTACATATGATGATAGGAATTCAAGGAAGTGGAAAAACAACATATACAAAGAGGTTAGAAAAAGAATTCAATGCTAGAGTAGTATCTAGCGATTCCGTAAGGACACTTCATCCTGATTGGAAGGAAGAAGATATCTTCCCTGAAGTATATCGTTTATGCGCCGAATACTTACAAAGAGGAATCGATGTGATTGCCGATTCTACTAGCATCACCCCAAGAGTAAGAAAACGATATGTTGATTCAGTAAAAGCATATGGCGTAGATTTTGATATGATTGCACATTACTTTACTATTCCTTATGAAGTTTGCTATCAAAGAGTTATGCAAAGGAACTCAAATCCTGAAGAACGATATTTACCTCTACCCGTGATTGTATCCTATCTAAGTCGACTAATACCTCCTAGTCTAGAAGAAGGATTTAAAGAAATAAGAAAAATTGATCAAGTTGATGATGTTTTGTTGAAGGATTTAATTGTTGATGAAAAGCAAGGCTACGCTTTTTATTTTAAAATAGGAAATAGCATCATTGAACGTTATCAAGGTAGAAAAATAGCGACGAAAAGTGAATATATTGATAAATATACTAATTTTCGTTTAGCTTCGGTCAGCAAACAATTTATTGCTCGAGCAATTGTTCAATTAGTTGCTGAGGGATTATTACAATATGATACTTCACTACGATCTATCTATCCAGAATTACCAGAGTGTTATGAAAAGATAAAGATCATCAATTTATTGAATCATACCTCAGGGATAAAGGATTATGAAGATATGCCTCATACCGAAAAACAAATCGTTGATGCTGATGTTTTGGAATACATTAAAACTCAAGAATCACTCTATTTTTCGGTAGGTGAACAATATCGCTATAGTAATACCGCTTATGTATTATTGGGTTTGATTATTGAAAAAGTATCAAAGATTAAACTAGATCAATACATAACAGAAAAGATTTTTACTCCAGCTCATATGTTGAATTCCTTTGTGAATTATGAGGGGATAACTGATGTTGTTAATAGAGCTTATGGTCATAAAATAATAAATAATGAACTGATAGTAAGCGATCAATATTGGTGTAGTGCAACGATTGGTGATGGAGGACTTTATTCTTCGGTGAACGACTTGATTCACTGGCTAGATTTCCTTCAAAAAGATAAGTTAAGTGAACAAATGTTTATTTCCAATATTCTTCCTAATGGTAAAAACAGTGAATATGGATTAGGGATTAGAATTGTTACTCATCAGGATAAACCAATTATCTACCATTGCGGGGAAACGATAGGAACAAACACAATTGTCGGCTTTATCCCTAGTTTAAAGGCGGAATTTATTTTCCTGACAAATGTCAACGTCATTAACTGTAGCAAATTTATTTCTAACTTATATCGTTACTTAAATATAAAAGTATAATAAAAAGCAGTGTTTGATGACTGCTTTTTTTTACTGGTTGTAAATAAGAAAATTTTGACTACTTTCTTCATTATCTTCAAGGTTTTGATATATTGTAAATTTTAAATCTTATATCGAAAAAATTATCTTTTGTATAGACTATGAAGATGCATGTTAATTAATTCGTTTATTATATTATAAACAATAATAGTGGATATAAAATTAATCAAATTAAAATCAATTGTGGTATAATGTGATTAATAAAAAAATCATTTTGAAAGGAGAAGGTAGTGTGGAAGAAATGTTCAAGAAAGCATTAGAGATACCCTCGCTTGCAAATTTTAAAAATGTTTTAGTCGTTGGGCCGCATCCTGATGATATTGAGATAGGAGCGGGGGGATTTGTTAGTCGCTTAATTAAAAAAGGATATAAAGTTACTTACTTAATTTGTACAGATGGAGGTAGTGGAACCCGCGATTATCATGTGAAGATTACCGATTTGATTAAGATTAGAAAAGAAGAGTCGCTAGCTGCTGCCAAACTAATGGGGGTGGCAGAGGTTTATTTTTTAGATTATCCTGATGGTGGAATTTATGATACAGCAAGAATGTCATCGGATATATCAAGAATCATCATTACAGTGAAACCAGATTTGGTATTATGCCCCGATCCTAACTTATCCAATGAAACACATCCAGATCATTTGAATGTAGGGGAAGCGACGAGAAGGTCATTAGTAGCAGCGATGTATCCTAATTCAGCACGTCGTCATGGTTTAGAAATTGATGAAAGTACAGTGTTGCCGCAAGGAATTACTTTGGGGTATTATTACACTGATCGAGCCAATACTATTATTGACCTAACCGATGAAGATTTTATGAAACAAGTAGCTGCTTTAAAATGCCACCAGTCTCAAATGGATTCGAGTATGGATATGGTAATTGGATATCTAAAGATGAGAGGTCAAAAATTAGGCTCGACGATAAATGCTCCTCATGGAGAAGGATATTTTGTGTTAGCGCCTATTCACCAACATTGTTTTCTAGAAAAATTATCATAAAAATTAATAACGCCTTTAGTTAATCTTATCAAAAGGCGTTTTTTCTTTTCTTTTTTTCTTTTTTTGTTATACTAATAGTAAGCAAGGGGGGGATAAACATGAAGAAAATAATTGAGATTATTCCTAATTATTCTGAAGGTCGAGACAGGGCGGTCATGGAAGCTATTCTTTCCCCTTTCCAAAGAGAAGGAATCTCTTTGTGCCTTTTAGAAATGGATAAAGATTATCATCGTAGTGTTGTAACAATTATCGGCGAAATCGATGTTGTTGTAGAGAGTATGGTAGAAAGTGCGAAGATTGCTAGTAATAAAATCGATTTAAATGTTCAAAGAGGAGAACATCCACGTATGGGAGCAGTAGATGTAATTCCTATTTTACCAATTAAAAATGCGACAGAAGAGGATTGTAAAGAAACAGCAATTAAATTAGCCAAACTCATTAGTGAAAAAGCAAAGATTCCTGTTTATTTGTATAACCAATCAGCAACAAGAGAAGAACGAAAATTGCTTCCTAATATTCGTCGAGGTGAGTTTGAAGGATTAAAACAAAAAATGAAAGACAGGAATTGGTTCCCTGATTTTGGCGATCCTGTGCCACATCCTCAAGCAGGAGCCGTAGCAATAGGATTAAGAAAGCCATTGATAGCTTATAATGTTGATTTGGATACTCCAGATAAAACCATTGCCAAGAGCATTGCCCGTAAGATTAGATTCAGTAGTGGTGGTCTACCTTTTGTTCAGGCAAAAGCTGCATTTTTAAAGGAAGTTAATCATGTACAGGTAACGATGAACCTGACAAATTATTATGAAACTTCACTACTACAGGTATTTCTTTCTGTTTGTGAAGAAGCGAAAAAGCTAAAGACAAAGGTGATATCTTCGGAAATTATCGGGTTGATTCCAAAAGATGCATTGTTGTTATCCTTACCAGAGCTAAAAGGAAAAGAAACGACATTAGAAGAATTAGCGCTTGTAGCCAGTAAAGTCTTTTTACTCCGCGATTTTTCAAAAAAGAAAATTTTAGATTATTATACAGATAAATTTTTAGGAGAATGAGTATGAAAAAAATATTAATCATAGGTGGTTCCAATATTGATTATTTTGGAAAAAGTTTTGAAAAGATTCGCCCTTTTGATTCGAATATCGGCGAAATAACGGTTTCTTTTGGCGGTGTTGCTCGTAATATTTGTGAGAACCTAGCGAGATTGCAACTCCCCGTTACCTTTGTAACGACGATTGGGACTGATGCCATATCACAAGCATTGGTAAACGAGTTAAAAGAATTGGGTGTATCGATAATTGTTCCTGAGGAAAAAGGTTTGAGTACAGGAGGTTATCTGGCAATTCATAATCCGGAAGGAGATATGGAGCTTGCTTTATGTGACCAACAAAGCATTAAAGCCCTTTCTAAATCCTATCTTCAATCAATTAGCCAGATTATTAAATCTTGTGATTATCTGGTTATTGATACTAATCTAGAGATTGAAGTCATTGATTATTTGCTAACTTGTTATCAAGATAAGATCATCATCATGGATGCCATCTCAACAAGAAAAGCTGAAAAACTCGCTCATAAAGTCGAGAAAATTGATTATTTAAAATGCAATGTCTTAGAAGCAGAAGCCATAGTTGGAAAACAATCATCAAAAGAAAAACTTTTGAAAGAATTTCAAAAGCAAAATGCAAAGAACATCATCATAACAGATAAAGAAAAAGAGATAGCTTATTTGGAAAAGGGAACAATCGGTACTGTTTTAGTTACGAGTGTTGATAGTAAAGAAATCGTCAATGCTACTGGAGTAGGAGACGCGATGCTTTCGGGAATTATCTATGGAATTGTAAAGGGAAGACCCTTACAACAAGCGATAGAATATGGAAAAAAACTGGCATCGTTAACGTTAAAGAGTAAGGAAGCGAACAATAAAACACTTACAAAAGCATTATTAGAAGAGTAAAAAAAGCCACCTGAGTGGCTCTTTTTAATTCTTTGGATAATTTGCAAGTCCGGATATAAATTCATTAATCGTTTTTAAAGCAATAGCAAAGCCAATATTCTCAACATCCGTGTCGATGATTTTAATGGTATTAACACCAATGACATGACCATCTAAATCAAATAAAGGGCCTCCACTATTTCCTGGATTAATTGCAGCATCATGTTGAACAAACAGGGAAGTTTCTCCCGCTAAATTGCGTTCAGGACAAGAAATCATACCGAAGGTAACAGAACGGAAGAAGTCGTATCCTGTTGGATTTCCTATTGCGATGACAAAGTCACCAGCATTTGTTGAGTCTGTCGCTGCGAAAGTTAGCGGATTAAGCTCTTTGCTAGACACGAAAGTAATTACGGCTAAGTCTGCTTTCGCATTGGCTTGAACGGGATATTCGGCACGGATTTCATCTTCATGATCTCCAAAGAAGATCCTTAATTCAATTCGATCCTGAACAACATGATAATTGGTTAGTACATAATAACGATATTCAGTGTCATTAATTTTTTCGCGATTAATGATAAAACCTGTTCCGACACTTTCTAATTGAAGAATGCTAGGAAAACCAGGAGCTGAGTTACGATATTGGTAATTACTGACACCAACGATAGAAGGCATCACATTATTTACAATCGTGGTGATGGTATTGTTGATTGTTGTTAAGTCAATTTCCCCAACGACTTCATAAGTTTTATTTTCAATTTCATTGTTGACAATTTCACTGTCTCCTTCAATATTGCTTACTAAGATAATCCATTGTTTTGTTAGTGTTTTTTCTTGATAAGTAGAAGCAGTAATGGTAACTAAACCTGGAGCTATTCCATACACAACACCATTACTATCAATGGTTGCAACTCCTTCATTACTTGTTTCCCAGTAAATAGGAGAGTTTGTAGTGGTGTTCGTAAGGGTGGCTACAAGGGTTGTTGATTCATTAACCAATAGGTTTTGCTTTCCTGATAATAACAAAGCAACTTCTGGTTTTTCTGCCTCAACAGAAATAATCACTTTACTTACTTGCTTTCCGGTTTGGGCCGTGATGGTAGCAAGACCGATATTTATACCGGTTACGACTCCATCATCATCAACTATGGCAACATTTTCATTATCTGATGACCAGTTTAGCTCTCCGGTTAAAGAAGTTTGTAAGCGAATGGTTTGATTTACATGGATATAAAGGTAATCAGGATTCATTGTTGTATGGCAACCTATAAACACTGTTGCACTTAAGATGATGAATAGAACACTGATTATTTTTTTTATTTTAGTCATAGATTAACTTCCTCCTAACTTACAAATGATAAGGAAACAATGCCATTATCACGATATACTTTCAATTCTTTTGTTTCGCCTGAACCGATAATAATTTTACCAATCTCTGCTCTTAATTCGGCTGAATTATAAATCTTCATTCCATTAAATTCAATTAAGATATCACCAGGCTTGATACCTGCACGATGACCAAATCCTCCTACGGATACTTCCGCTACATACATCCCATAGGTAATCCCTGCGGGAATTGGATATTGACTTTGCAATTCAGCACTTGCAAGAACATCGCGAACGGCAATTACGGTGATGCCTAGTTTTGGTCTTTGAGGTTGAATTCCTTGTTCTAATACTGAAGCAAGTTCTATTGCTAAGTTGATTGGAATCGCAAATCCCATGTTATCGACAGAAGCGGCTGATATTTTAGTGGTATTAATTCCGATGATTTCCCCCTTGAGATTAATCAAAGGACCACCACTATTTCCTTCATTAATAGCAGCATCATGCTGGATATAGTTTGCATCCCAATCAGCAACTCCATCACCATCAGTATCGTCAGATACATATCGGTTGGGGTGACTGATAATCCCTATAGAAGCACTTTTATAGAAGTCATAACCAAAAGGATTTCCTAAAGCAAGACAAAATTCACCTTGCTTTAAAGCGTCAGAATCCCCAAGAACAGCTACTGGAAAATAAAGTTTAGAAGAAAAAGTTAATATTGCCAAATCAATTTCTTTATCATACTGAATTAATTTTGCTTCTGTTTTCCAATTATTCTCTTGATAGATTTTAATGATTTTACTATTTTGAATGACATGACGATTTGTCATAACATAGTATTGATAGTGTTTGATATCTTTTGTTGGGATGGTTTGATTATAAGCTATTTCTTCGTCGGTTTTTAAAACGATATTTCTTTTATAAATGACACCACTGGCCGTTGCTACGATGATTTCCTCATTATAATCATTTAGATTATAAGTACTAACACCAATTAAAGAAGCAAGACCTTTGGCAATAATTGGTGAAAATACAGTAGATAAGGATTCCATATCGATAGTTTCTGTTGCTTCTTTTATTTGATTATTAATGCTATCTTCAATAAATTCTTTTTGAACAAGGATATTCATTTCCTGAACAAGGGATTCATTTTTGCTTGATCTTGCAATCACCCGAGTGATACCTGCTTTTACGCCAGTAACAACACCTTGTTCATCAATAGTAGCTATTTCTGGTTCAGAGGTTGACCAGATAACGCTTTGATCGTAATCGCTAGGGGTTATTTCAGCTTCAAAAGGTACAGTCTCTCCGATAGTAATAGTTTGAATGCCTTTTATAATCAACTTCGGTTTGCTTGGAGCGATGACAATCGCCAATTTTTTTATGATTTTATTGGTGCTAGCTTCTCGTGCAACAATATAAGCCAAACCATCATCAATTGTTGTTAATTTTTCTTCATTAATGATAACTAAATCAGGGGTTTCCACTTCCCAGTAAATAGTTTTATCATTGATTGTTGCCATCAGAGTGATACTTTCATCAATTTCTAAATAGATAATTTCATCGGATTCATTAATGAAAGAACCTGTATTGGTTAATTGACAACCAGATACAAATAGTAGTAAAGTGAAGAGAAAAACAGTTACTATTTTTTTGATAGGAATCACCTCTTTTTTAAACTAATACATATTATACCATAAAATCTTAATGTTTTCTTAAAATATTAATTTAATGACAAAAAAAAGATTGTTTGTTATAATAATAACCAGGATGATTGTGTGAAAATAGGGTCTGAAGAACTAACAATCACCAACAAGCTAAACTCAATAGCGGTGAGAATAAGGGAAACAGAGATTTTGTTTACCAAAAAACAAATTAAAGCAATCTAAATTCGGTACAAATTAGAATGAAAATAGTTGAAGAGAGTTCCTATTTTCTTACAGAATCATTGGGTATTATCACATGATTGTGATTAAAGGTTGTGTTCTTCAATCATACAAATATTTTATAGAATCTTGGGAGGATTATATGCAAGAGTTTACTGAAAGTTTCAAAAGGATTTGTCAGGAAGCAAAATTAGTAGGTGCTAATTTTGTTGTTGTTAAGGAAGATAAAATGGTTAACCATTGTATTTATGGAATGCAATCATTAGAAAAAAATAAAGCAACAAATGAGAAGACAATATATCGTATTGCTTCCATATCTAAGACAGTAGGAGCGATTGCTTTAATGCAACTTGTTGAAGCAAAGAAGATAGATTTAGAAAGAGATATTAGCGACTATTTTGGTTTCTTAATTAGGAATCCTAAATATCCTGATGACCCTATTACCGTTAAAATGTTAACTTTGCAAACATCGAGCATTATGGATGGTTATGATGATGAAAATCCAGCTTATGATGATATCAGAAAAGGCTATAATGGAGTAAATGGTACTAGATTAGATGTAAGAGTAAAGGATTTGTTGGTTGAAAATGATGGACCATACTATACACCATTGACATTTTCCGACTATAAACCGGGAACGAGATTCATATACTCTAATTTTGGTTGCGGTTTAATGGCCTGTCTGATTGAAATTGCGAGTGGAGAATATTATACTGATTATATGGAAAACCATATTTTTAAACCATTACAATTAGATGCTAGTTTTGTTGCTAGTCATATTCACCATCAAGAGCTAATCGCTGATTTATATTACCCACAAAAGGATAGTGAAGAGGGCTATAAAGTGGCTGTAACCGCTGAAAGATTTGTCAACGGTGGTTATCCAAAGTTTCCATTAGGAGAAAATTTTCGCGGTCCTGCTGGAGGATTATTTATTAGTATGCCTGATTTATCGGTAATCATGCGTATGTTCTTACAAGGTGGTATTGTTAATCAAGTAAGATTATTACAAAAAGAAACTGTCGATTATATGATACAACAACATTGGTTTGGCAAGGGGGATAGTGAAAGCTATTGGGCAAAAGGCATTCAAATGAAAGTACTTCATTCCTTTCCAGAAAAGCCGTTTAGAGGTCACACTGGAGGAGCCTATGGAGTAAGAAGCTATATGTATTTTGATGTGAAAAACCAATTAGGAATTTGTTTTATTACCAATGGCGGATATCGTGAAAAGGAAACACATCGAGGAATTATCGATCTTTTCTATGATACACTGGAATTAGTGATTAATCACTATTGGCCAAAACAAGAACCTAAGACGGAATTTACGTTTGCTATCGGCGAAAAGCTTGCCCAGATTGATCAACGGATAGTAAAACTTCCTATTGCTCCATTTGTTCAAGAAGAAGAGATTTATCTTCCGGCAATTTCACTGGCAGATGGATTGAATATTGTTGCTCATCGAAATGAAGAGAAGGATTTGATTAATTTCACTAAAAAGGGCTTAAAAATCGAGTATAGTGGATTATTAGAGAAGCAAGGTGTAATTATAATCCCATTGAAAAAAACACTTCAAGCGCTAAATATTCCTTTTGAAATAAAAGGAAAAGAGGTAAAGGTTATTTCCTAGGTAGGAAAAACGAAAATTGAAAGAGTATCAAAAAACTCTGATTTTAAAGTATTTAATCATGGATAAATTAAATAGGTATAGCATATAAAAAAGGTTCTATTCAAATCGCGAATAGAACCTTTTTGTTATTCTTGTTTTTTCTTGTTAATTTCTGCCATCATATGTTCATACATTTCTTCATCAATCTTATACTTTTTCTTTAATACAAGAAAAGCGCTGCACAAGAAAAGAATAGGTACGATGGTAATTCCTCCTCTTAGAATGAATTTCATCAAGTTATTATCCGCCTGACTCTTGAAGATTTTGTTTGCTGAAGGGGTGATATCCATAGTATATAACCCCGTTTCAGGATTCAGAGTAAAAGTAGAATCTTCAAGTATATTGTATAAGTCATCGATTTCTTGATTGGCCTCAAGGATTGCTTGTTGCTTTTCCAGTTCACTTGCAAATTCTTTGCCTTCAATTTCATTGAGTTTTTCTTGTAATTCTTGATCGAAAATAACCTGATGTTTTCCTAAGTTATCTAAATATTCTGCTTGACCAGCAAGGGTTCCGTGAATGTATTTACTTTCAAAATCATTCTTTTGGGTTTCCAGAATACTTACGTTTTCTGTTAGGGCATAAATCCCTGAGAAGATGAGAATACCGGTAATAATTAACTGAGTTACGGCACTAGCGAATTTTGCCATGAATGGACGAAGGGAAAAGATAACTCCTTCTCGACGTTCTCCTGTTTTATATTCATTGTATTCAATGGTATTTGTTAAATTGACAGTTAATACCATATAGAAGATCGCTTGACCACTGAAGACAAAGATGGCAAAGATACAAATGGTAATGATGTTAATCGGTATAAAAGTGAAACCTAACAATAATAACATCAAATAACCAGCAAGGGTTAAGGATAAACTATAAATTAATAGTTTTGAACGTTTAAATTTATTGGCAAGCGAAGCATAGAAACTTTGAAGCATAATACTGGAAACACCCAGACAAAGAACAAGAAGGGTTCCTTCTATACCACCATAATTGATTTCTAAATAAATCATATTATAAGCTAAGGTACTACCAAGCAGACTACTTCCTATATTGTATAAAAACATGGCAAGTGTTACCCACAATAGTTGATCATTGTTTTTAATAGTTAATATCATGTCTTTAAAAGAAACATTTTCTTCTTTGGCGTTATTTTCAGCGATAGTTTTTTCATCTTCTTTAACGCCTAAAACAGTCAGGGTTTGACAAGCAACTAAGGCAAAAGCGATACCAATAGAAACGCCACCATAGAAACGAACCATATCTCCACTTGCAAGTGCGATGATTGCATTGGCAGCAAAAGCACCAACTCCAGCAAAGACTACCGCTAAGGTTGTGATTTTATTTCTCTTTTTGGCATCCGTACTTAAAGAAGCGAGCATTGACCAATAAGAAATATCGTTCATGGTGAAGGTGATTTCCCAAATAAAATAAGAAACAGCAAAGAAAATTACAAAATTCCAACCTGTGAATGTTCTTACATTAAATAGAATCACGATGACAATAGCGGTTAAAACAGCACCTATGATAATCCAAGGTTTAAATTTTCCCCAACGGCTTTTTGTGTTTTCAATTATTGCTCCCATGATAGGATCATTAATCGCATCCCAAACTCTTCCCAATACTAGTAATAAAGAGATTGTTGAAAACTGTGCTATGGTTAGATTCATGGTGTATTGAATATAAACCATTAAGAAAGTAGCCATCAAAGTATAGGTCATATCACGACCAATACCACCTAAGCTATAACACCATTTGTTTCGATTAAAAATTTTTTCTTCGTTTACAATATTATTTTCCATAAGCCCTCCGAAAGTATAATTCTAACTCTAGCATTTTATCATAATTTAGTACAAAAAGAAAGCCTTTTCAAGAAAAATTAAAAAAAACAAGCAAATCTATGGATTAAATCAAAAGATTATGTTAAAATAGTTCCGTATGAGGAGGGCTTAAACATGAGTAGATTTTTTATTTGTAAACATTGCAACAATCTTGTCGGAATGATTCATGCAAGTGGTGTTCCTATTATTTGTTGTGGAGAAAAAATGGAAGAACTTGTTGTCAATACAGTTGATGCATCACAAGAAAAGCATGTTCCTTTTGTAGAGGTAAAGGGAAATGTAGTGGAAGCAAAAATAGGAAGTGTTCCCCATCCAATGGTTCCCGCTCATTATATTCAATGGGTATATTTAGAAACCAAACATGGTGGTCAGAGAAAAGCACTTAATCCAGGGGACGAACCTTATGTAAAGTTTACATTAATTGATGATGAACCAGTAGCAGTATATGAATATTGCAATTTACATGGTTTATGGAAAAAAGAACTTAAGAAATAAAAAAAAGGCGCTGAGGTGAATAAAACTTCAGTGTTTTTTAAAAATATTCGTTTGGTGGGTAGTTTTGATAATACTTTATTTTTTATCTAAAGGAAAATAGGAATGCAATCAATATCGGAATATCTACTGCCAAAATCATCGAGATAGAAACTAAAACCTGGGTTGATTGATAACAACAGTAACAGGAAAAACTTTAATTATCCTTGTAAATAGGGGTTATTAGTAATATAATAATGTAATAGAGGTAAAAGATGTCACTAGTTATAGCCAAAAAATATTTAAAAGAACAAAATAAGGAAGACAGAATTATTACATTTACCGTATCAACAGCAACCGTCAGTTTAGCTGCTCAAGCCCTTGGAGTAAGAGAAGGTCAGATTGCAAAAACGATGGCTTTTAAAGATGGTAGTCAAGCAATGGTTATTATCACCGCTGGAGATGTGAAGATTGATAATGCTAAATTTAAAGCTGAATTTGGTTTTAAAGCACGGATGTTAACTCCTGAAGAAACATTAATACACACCAATCATGAGGTAGGAGGAGTCTGTCCTTTCGGGTTGAAAAAGGAAACGACAATTTATCTCGATCAATCCTTATTAAACTATGAAATAGTTTATCCTGCTTGTGGAGATGCCGCTTCGGCAGTCAGACTTACCCCTCAAGAACTATCCCAAATTGTTCCCGTTAAAAAATGGATTGATGTATGTAAGCCTAAGGAGGGTAAAAATGAATCACTTTAACAAGCCAATCAACCGGTTAAACACGAGTTCATTGAAATGGGACTCCATTAAAATAAGAACAGAGAAAGAGAATGTACTGCCTTTTTGGGTGGCAGATTCTGATTATATGACCGCAAAGCCAATTATGGAGGCATTAACTTCAAGGATAAAAAATGGTGCTTTTGGTTATACATATATTGATCAAGAGTATTTGGAGATTGTAAAGAATTGGGTTTGGCGTCGTTATCAATACCGAATTGAAAAAGATTGGATTGTAACAACACCTGGAATTGTACCAGCACTGTTTTTTGCCATTAATGCATTAACAACCCCTGAGGCAAAGATTATTATTCAATCCCCTGTATATAATCCTTTCTATTCTGTTATTATCAATAACAATAGGAAGATACTTGAAAACAAACTATTACCAATTGATAATACTTATCAAATGGATTTTATAAATCTCGAAGCACTACTAAAAGAGGGTGCTGAAATGATGATTCTTTGTAGTCCACACAACCCAGTTGGTAGGGTGTGGACAGAAGCAGAAATTTTAAAGGTAGTCAAACTATGCAAACAATACAATTGTTTATTAGTCAGCGATGAAATTCACTGTGATTTGGTTTTTAAAGAATATCCATTTATTTCAATAGGAAAATATTTTCACCTTTATGATAAGATGATTATCTGTACTGCTCCAAGCAAGACATTTAATATTGCGGGGTTGATGACTTCTAATATCATAATCAAAGATCTTACTTTAAGAGAAAAGTTCAAGCGAGAATTATCGATCAGATCAATAGGAGACCCTAATCTATTTGGAATCGAAGCTTGTAAAGCTGCCTATACCAAATGTGATGATTGGTTAGAAGCTCAAGTAAAGCATATTCAAAAAAATGCCATGCTTGTCAATCAGTATTTTAAGAAGCATATTCCTGAAGCAAAAATAGCAAAATTAGAAGGAACCTATTTAATGTGGATTGACATGCGCTTTATGCACTTAACAAGTGAAGCCCTTGTGAAGAAACTCATTGATTATGGAATCTTTGTCAATCCAGGAGCGATGTATGGAGCTGATTATGATGGATTCATTCGCTTAAATATTGCTTGCCCTCAACAACAACTACAAAAAGGCTTGGAAATTATCGGCAAATTCGTTGCTGAATATAAATAAAACAGGAGGTACCACAAGAAGTGGGAATGATAGCATGAAAAAATATACAAAAAAAGAAATCTTGGAAATTATTGAAAAAGAAAATGTAAGATATATTAAACTACAATTTACTGATATGTTGGGGACAATAAAAAGTGTTGAAGTTCCAGTTTCGCGGATTAATCATGTATTTGAAGAAAAAATTATGTTCGATGGTTCAAGCATTGAAGGATTTGTCCGTATTAAGGAAGCAGATATGTTTTTGTCTCCTGATCTTGCAACTTTTTTGATTTTACCTTTAGAGAGTAATGAATATGGAAAAGTAGCGAGATTTATTTGTGATGTGAAATTACCGAATGGGGAATATTTTGCTGGCGATCCACGAAGCAATTTAAAAAGAATTATCATGGAAATGCGCAAATTGGGCTTTGGTGATTTGAATATTGGGGTAGAGCCAGAATTTTATCTTTTAAAAATGGATGAAAAAGGTAATCCGACATGTAATTTTTCTGATCAAGGAAGTTACTTTGATATGGCTCCTTTAGATGGTTCTGAATATTGTCGTCACGATATCGTATTAGAATTAGAAAAGTTAGGATTTGATGTGGAAGCATCTCACCATGAAGTGGGACCTGGTCAAAATGAAATTAATTTTCGCTTTTCCAATGCATTAGAGGCTTGTGACAATTTACAAACCTTTAAACAAGTGGTAAAACAAGTTGCCAGAAAACACAATCTAGTTGCGACATTTATGCCAAAACCGGTGTCGGGTATGCCGGGGAATGGAATGCATGTCAATTGTTCATTAAGTGATTTAGAAGGTAATAATCTTTTTTATGATGAAACAAAACCAGCTGGACTAAGCGATATTTGTCATAAGTGGATTAATGGAATTTTAAAACACGCTCGTGCATTTACAGCGATTACCAATCCGCTTGTTAATTCTTACAAGCGATTAGTTCCAGGATTTGAAGCTCCGTGTTATATTTGTTGGAGTGATGCAAATCGTAGTTCGATGATTCGAATTCCTGCTGTCAGACAAGATAAAACAAGAACAGAAATTAGGAGTGTTGATCCAACCGCGAATCCTTATTTGGCGATTGCTGCAATTCTTGCTGCTGGTCTAGATGGAATTAAAGCTTCAGAACCGGATATTGCTCCGGTTTATGATAATATTTTTGAATATACGCGAGAAGAGCGCGAAAAGAATGGAATATTTAATTTACCAGAGAATTTAAAAGATGCTGTGAAAGAACTGAAAAAAAGTGAATTAATGAGAAAAACATTGGGAGAGCATATATTCAATAAATATATTATTGCGAAAGAATTGGAATGGGATCAATACCGCGTATTGATTCACCAATGGGAGTTAGAAAGATACTTATAATAGGTATTTTTTATAAGGAAATTACAATATGAAGGAGGAAAATTTATGAATTGGAGAAAGAAAATTGTAGCAATTACACCATTTGTTAGTCTTATTGCTTTTATTTTATTAGCCTATTTTGACCTTGCTCATCCAGGATGGCTTGTGTTTTTATTAATTCCGCTAGCCCCATTCTTGGTAGGGATAGAAAAAATCAAATTTAGTTATCCATTAATTATTGCCACTATCTATGTTGTCTTCGGTATCTTTACAAAATTTGATTGGCGATGGCATCCAGGCTGGGTAATATTTCTTACTATCCCTATTTACTACATCTTAGTTCCCCCAAAAAACAAAATCTTTTTCCGCCATGAAAAGAGAGATGATTTTTTTGAAGACGATTCTAATTAGAACGTCTTTTTTTTAATTGTGTTTACACTAAAAATGTGATAAACTCTTTACAAGGAATGTGATTATATGAGAAAAACTTTGAGAATTACTGGGTATACGTTATTATCGCTATTTTGTGTTATTATTTTATTTCTTATTGGTTATCTGATTAAATTATCGGTTGAGTTCTATCGGATTGAAGATGAAATCAATTTAACAACTGAAATTGAAAATAATCAAACCGCCAATCTGGAAGTAGGGAAAGAATATACTATTGTTACCATGAATATAGGGTTTGGAGCATATACAAAAGATTTTTCTTTTTTCATGGACTGTGGAATTATGCTTGATGGAACAAAAGTTTCTGGCAAGAATTCTACTGCGGCCAGTAGGGAAGTTGTTTTAACTAATACTAATGGTGCGATTAACATTGTTTCAAGTTTTACTCCTGATTTTGCGTTTTTTCAAGAAGTAGATATAGAATCAACTCGTAGTTATAAAATAAATCAATTAGCGATGATTCAGGAAAGATTTTCCAATTATGCCAGTAGTTTTGCCCTTAATTTTCATAGTTCCTATCTATTATATCCCCCTCATGATCCTATTGGAGCTGTAAAGGGAGGAATAGCTACATTTAGTAAATATCAAATCGCCGAAAGTATTCGTTATCAATTACCAATAGACGAATCATTTCCTATAAAATTCTTTGACTTGGATCGTTGTATCATAATTACTAGAATTCCGGTAAGTGGAGAAAGAAAATTGGTATTAATCAATGTTCATCTATCTGCTTACGATAAAGGGGGAATTTATCGTCAATTGCAATTAGAAAAACTAAATGCGATTCTGGATAAAGAAAGAGCTGAAGGTAACTATGTAATTGTCGGTGGTGATTTTAACCATGATATTGCTGATAGTTTGAATGCATTTAAAACGGAACAATTTGTTCCGGAATGGGTTTATGTGTTTGATAAGGATAAACTAGCAACAGGTTATCATTTTGCTACGAGTAAAGAAGCGCCAACTTGTCGCAGTACGGACATTCCTTATCAAAAAGATGTAAATTATACGGTTGTTATTGATGGATTTATTATTTCTGACAATATTGAAGAAATCAGTGTAGAGAATGTAGTTGCGTTAAATGGCGAAGAAATTAGTTTTGTCTATAGCGACCATAATGCGGTTGTATTAAAATTTAAACTAAAGTAGAAAGTGTGATTATATGGTAGCATCATTGGTTAATGCTATAGCAATTCTAGGCGGAGGGTTCCTAGGTTTATTATTAAAGAAAATTATTAAAAAAGAAATATGTGATTCTATATTAAAAGCGATTGGAATTGTTTCTTTATTATTTGGTATCGCTGGCGTTTTACGAACTATGTTTCAAATAAATCCAGAAACAGGGGCGATTACTACTAATTATGAATTGATTCTCATTGTAACGCTTGTATTGGGAACGATGATAGGAGAACTATTAAAAATAGATACTCATTTAGAGACACTTGGTGATGCCATCGAAAAAAAACTAGGAAAAGGTTCTTTTTCTTTAGGCTTTGTTTCATCAACCTTAGTATTTTGTGTCGGTGCGATGGCCATTATTGGTAGTGTTAATGCTGCATTAGGGGATCCAACGACACTTTATTTGAAATCGGTCATGGACATGGTTACTGCATTGGTACTAGCTTCAACTCTAGGTTTTGGTGTGCTATTTGCAGCAATTCCTGTTTTACTATACCAGGGAGGATTAACAATTGCAGCCTTGTTTTTAGGAGATTTTATGAGTGCTGAATTTATCGCTGTTTTCAGCATGGTAGGCTATGTCATGGTTGCTTGTATTGGTCTTAATTTTTTAATCAAAGAAAGAATTAAGGTTGCAAATATGCTACCTGCATTGATACTTGTAATCTTATATTTTGTGGTGTTTAAATGAACTATCGAGTAAGAAAAGGTCGAATTGAAGATTTACCAGGAATTATAGATGTAATCAAAGACGCAAAAGAGCTATTTAGGTCAAGTGGGTCAACGCAATGGCAGGATACTGATGGCTATCCCAATAATCAAACGTTTATTAAAGATTTAGCAGAAAATGAAGTTCTGGTTTGTACGGATGAAGATAAAATTATCGGTGTACTTGTAGTTTCTTTTCAAGAAGAAGAATGCTATAAGGACATTGTTCAGGGACAGTGGCTGAATGATAACCATTATGCTGTCATCCATCGTTTGGCAGTAAAGAAAGAGTATTATCGTCAAGGAGTCGCAAAAAAACTACTGGATCAAGCAGAATATGTTGTTTTAGAAAAAGGAATTTTTGATATCAAAGCAGATACTCACGAACAAAACATTTCGATGCAACATTTACTTGAAAGTTATGACTATACTTATGTCGGAGTTATCTATTTATTACGACCGGATGTATTAGAGAAGAAACGACTAGCTTATCATAAAATTATCGCTCATAAAAGAAATATGGAAAAAGCGATTCTCTTAATTCATGGGTTTTTAAGCGATATGACTGATTTTGATGTCTTAATTCCTCATTTAGAAACCAGATATGATTTGGTTCATCGCATTGTTCTTCCTGGACACGGTCCTGAAAATGATTATAATTATGATAAATTTAATAAGGAAGATACCTTTAAACACTTGACAAAGACGTTTGATGATCTTCATCGTCGCTATAAAGAAATTGATGTAATGGGCTTTTCGATGGGTGGAGCACTAGCGAGTTGTTTATCCAGTTTCCGCAATTTCAACAAGCTCATCCTGTTAGCTCCAGCCAACAAATATTTTAATCCAAAAGCCTTAATCACAACGACTGAGTTTAGTGCTCGTAATTTTAGTTCTCTAGAGAAAGCAATTTTAAAGAAAGAGCCAAAAGAACAAGAAGCCTATAAAAATTTACTCAAAGCGGTTGCCAGCGATAGTACGACAGGATTTGGTTTTGTTTTAAGAAAATATCTTCGTTCTTATATCTGGAAAGCCTATAAAGAATTTAAGGATATTGTCTTAAATTGCAATAAAGATTTAGTAGAAATTAAAAATCCAGTTTTGATTTGTTGGGGAAAATTAGATCAATTAGTACCAAAACAATCGGTAGAGTTTTTATATTCGATTTGTACCAATCCGAATCGTCAACTGAAAATTTATGAAGGCATTACGCATTTAATGTTAATGTCACAAAATTATGAACCCATCTTGCAAGATATTCTTGAATTTATCGATTCTTAAGGAAGGTGAATTTGTGAAGAAAGTGGAATTAAAATGCGATAGATTAAATGAACGAGGTCAAGGTGTTGGTCAATACGGAAGAGAAACTTTTGAAATTCCTAACTTCTTGCCCAAAGAAGTAGGAATTTTTTCTTTTGATGAGGATAAAAAATACCAAAAGTTTAAACTGATTAAAATTCTAAAAACATCCCCTATGAGAACAGAAGTGAAGTGCGATGTTTTTAACCTTTGTGGTGGATGTCAGTTATTACATATGAAATATGACGACCAAATCGCTTTTAAACAGAGGATTGTTGAAGAGTGTTTTAAGAAAGGGAAGCTTCCTTTTAAGATTGATACGATTATTCCAGCAAAAAAGCAAACAGCTTATCGAAATAAGATGCAAGTAGCTTATAAATATCGGGAAGGTAAAATCGTTTACGGATTCTATGAGGAAGAATCTCACCGTATTATTCATCTAAATCATTGTTTAGTACAATCAGAAAGACAAAATGAAATTGTAAAATATGTTCAACAAATCATGCAGCAATTAAAACTATCTCCTTATAATGAAGATAAAAGAACGGGATTGATTCGTTTTGTTTTAGTTCGTGAAGCTCATGTTACTGGGGAAGTTATGGTTATTGTTGTTACAAATGGTGATATTTTCCCTAGTAGAAGTGAATTTGTAAAACGATTGAAAGATAAGTTCCCTTATATCACCACGATCATTCAAAATATCAATAATCGTAAAACAAGTATTATCTTAGGAGAGGAAGAAAGAATTTTATTTGGCAAAGGTTATATTGAAGACTATTTATTAGGAATCAAATTTAAAATATCATCAAAAGCATTTTTCCAAATTAATCCAGAACAAACAGAAAAACTATATCAAAAAGTAGAAGAATATGCTTCTCTAACAGGAACAGAAGTAGTAGTAGATGCTTATTCTGGTGTTGGAACCATTGGTATGGTATTAGCTAAAAAAGCAAAACAAGTCATCGGTGTTGAATCTAGTAAACAAGCAGTTTCTAATGCATCGGCAAATGCTTACGAAAACAAAATAAGAAACATCAAATTTTATTGTCATGATGCCACTGAATTCTTAAAACAAATGGTGAAAGATAATGTTGGAATAGATGTGTTGGTTATGGATCCACCAAGAAGTGGTTCAACCACTGAATTCTTAAATGCTATTTTGTCATTAAAACCACAAAAGGTCATCTATGTATCATGTGATCCAACCACGTTAGTACGAGATTTAAAAGTGCTGGAAGGGGCTTATAAGATAGAAAACAAGACGATTGTTGATATGTTTGTTGGAACTTACCACGTTGAGACGGTAGTATCGATGGTCTTGAAAACATATTAATAATATATATTTCTTTTAAAAAATCTACGCCAAGTAAAGATTTAGGACTATATCCAATTAGAGAAAATCAAGAAGAAGCAATCAAACTCATGGTTGTTTCTTTTTTATTTCTTGAAACTTTTTTTGATTTTTTTGTTTGAGGTCATAATACGACCATCTTATGCTTTTTAATATAGTCAACAAGGGCGAGAAAATCGAAATTTAAGCCTTGTAGGGGGGGGAGAGATGGAGAATTTAGTTTGCATAAACGAAATGAAATTAAGAATCAAATTATGACTAGAGTCCAAAAACAAAGAAAAGAGTTTAATGATTATATCGATAAATATCAATGACTATCTAAAGATATTGTACAATATGAACACTATTTTGAAATAAAACAAAATAGTGGCAATATCATATGCACCCTTAAAGATGAAGTCATATTAGATGAAATGAAGAATGAGGGCTTCATGGTTGTCATTAGTAATGATTTGGCGAATGTAAGCAATGTTTTTCATGCTTATCGAAGAAAAGATAATTTAAAAAAATTATTTAGATGTTAAGCGCTTAGGAGTTTATTCTGAAAGAGCCCTAAGAGGAAAAAATGTTTATTTCTTTTATTGCCTTAATAATGAAAACTCATATCTTTAATACTATTGTTAAGAACGGATCAATCTGCAAATATTCCGTAAATGAAATCATCAGCGAGATGCAAAAAATATCTTTAGTTAATTTTAGTGATGAGTTAGCAATGTTAACAGAAATATCAAGAACACAAAGAAAAATATTTAAAGCATTCAATATTAAAGAACCGAAAATGGAAAAATGAACAAATTAGTTGCTCCTTTTATACGTGTATAATTTTAATTGGATTTTAGGTTTATATAAATAGTATTTCATTATTGTAAAAATGTTGTATATATCCCGTTGTTATAAATACTACTTTATTATATAATTTTATAAAATGTTAGATTAAAAAATAAATAAGAGGTGATTTTTTTGAATATTTTAAAAAAATTTGGGAAAAGAATAGCCAATCTTAGAAAAGAATTGGGTATTAGTCAAGAAAAATTTGCTTTAAAAATAGGAATAGATAGAACCTATTATTCATCAATTGAAAATGGTAAGCATAGTGTAAGTTTAGAAAAAGTAGATCAAATAGCAAAGGGTTTAAATGTATCACTTGAAGAACTTTTTAGAGGTATTAATTAATAGGAGGATTATATGTTTTTTTCTTATGAAGATTTTATGCAAAAACTAAATAGTAGGATTAAATCCGGTAAAGATTTTTATCTTGAATTATTAGAGACTGTTATTGATAATCCATCCAGATATTGTGGATTGTTTAGATTATCAAATGCAAAGACTAAGCTTGTTCAAAATGTTACTCAAAGTATTGAAATCAAATTTGGTGATTTTATGGAAGACATTGTTACTGATTATATTAATGAATTGGGATATCATAATTTGAATAAAGAAATTGGGTGTGATGAGAATGGTGCTAGATTAAGTGTTGACCAGATTTTTGAAAAAGATAATTCTGTATTCCTTGTCGAGCAAAAAATACGCGATGATCATGACAGCACCAAAAAAAGAGGACAATACGCAAATTTTGATAAAAAAGTAAATGTATTAAGGAAAAAATATCCGAATCGTCATATTATTGCCATAATGTGGTTTATAGATGATGGCCTTGTTAAAAATAAAAATTATTATCAACAAGAAATGAATAATTCTTATTATAATAATTGTGAATTATATTTATTCTATGGTGGAGAATTTTTCGAATTCCTAGATGCAGGTATTTTGGCTTGGAAAGAAATAGTTAATTATTTAACTAGAAATAGAATGGAAAACTCTAAAGATATTATTACAATTCCCGACTTTGGTAATAGCGTTGAAATTTATAATGCTCTTTTAGAATTACCTAAAAAATATTGGAATAAATTATTATCTAATGATAATAAATATAAATTGATAAGAGGTGAATTATTTTCTTCTGGGCCTAATTTGATTAGAGCTAAAAATATATTGAATTATTAAAAATTGTTGCATATATACAACAATAATGTTATAATTATATCGAGGTGTTTTTATGGATATCATTAATAAAATAATACAAGGCGATACAATTGAGGTCATGAAACAAATTCCTGATAAAACTTTTGATTTTTGTTTCGCTGATCCACCTTATTTTATGCAAATTGGGGAAGGTAAAAAACTATATCGTGTTGAAGGATCTGAATTTGATGGATGTGATGACGAATGGGATAAATTTGATTCAATGGCTGCTTATGTCGAGTGGACACGTAAATGGTTAATAGAAGTTCGTAGAGTTTTGAAGGACAACGGAACTATTTGTGTTATTTCTGGTATGCAATCTATTTTTGAAATTGGCGCTATTTTAAGAGAATTAGGGTATTGGGTTATTAATGATATTATTTGGCAAAAGAGCAATCCTACTCCTAATTTTGGTGGGACAAGATTAAATAATAGTCATGAAACGTTGATTTGGGCTTCAAAATCTAAAAAATCAAGATTTTCATTTAATTACAAAACTGGTAAGTATTTAAATGGCGACAAGCAAATGGGCTCTATATGGACTTGTCCGGTTTGCTCAGGCAACGAAAGAATCAGAGATGAAAATGATGAAAAGGTACATAATACTCAAAAGCCTGAGGCGTTATTATATCGTTTAATTGTTTTATTTACTAATCAAGGTGATTTAATTCTTGATCCATTTGGTGGGACAATGACAACAGGTGCTGTTGCAAAGAAAACTGGTAGAAGATATACAATGATTGAAAGAGATGAAAAGTATATTAAGTATGGTCAAATAAGACTAGATAAGGTTGTAGAAGAAATAGGTGATGTTGAAAGTGCTGTTTTTGATATTAAGCCAATTAAGGTTTCTATTGAAGAAATGGTAAAAGCAGGTTATTTTATAATTGGTGAATCATTTATTCATAAGAATGGAGAAAGAGCATCGCTGGCTGATTCTAAAGGTAAAATTACATACAATGGTAAAACTGATTCGATGCATGAAATTGCTGCAAAAATGATGGGCGGATTAAGAAGAGTTAATGCATTTGATTATCTATTTGTAGAAAGAGACGGCAAATTAGTTTCTATTTCTGAAGTTAGAGATGATTATAGAAAGCATATTTTAGAAAAGGCGAATTCTGATGATTGAAAATAAAACAAAGAATAAAATTATAAAATTTAGAGATGATAGAGATTGGTTAAAATATCATAATGGAAAAGATTTAGCTATATTTATCTCAATAGAAGCAAATGAGCTTTTAGAAAATTTTCAATAGAGCGCAGACTACCTCGATAGAACTAATAAGATTGAGAGTTTAGAAGATGAATTAGTAGATATTTTGATATATAGTGTGATGTTTGCAGATTATTATATAAATATTGATGAAATAATTGATAATAAATTAAAGAAAAATTTAACCAAATATCCTTCAGATAAGATTATAAAATTAGAAGAGAAATAGTAATTATTAAATTTAAATAGGGTATAAAAACGTGAAACAAAATGCAAAAAAAGTTTCACATTTTCTATTTAAATATGATATAATACATGTGAAACAAAATGCAAAAAAAGTTTCACATTTGGAGGACTATATATATGAACACAACAATAACAGAATTATTACATGAAAAGGAAATTTTAATTTCAAGATTAAATAAAATGGTATATGGATCAGTAGAAATTAGAAACAGTAATGAAAAAAAATATATATATGTTCATTATAGATTAGATGGCAAACGTCAAACGAAATATGTTGGTGAATATAGTGAAGAGCTACATTCTCTAATATTAGAAAATAATAATTTAGCCAAACAATATAAAAAAAGAGTTAGAGTTATAAATAAAGAATTAGGAGCTTTAGAGTTTGAAAGTTTTGAATTAACTGATGATGTTAAATTAAATTTAGATTTTGCAAGAAGAAATATGGTAGATTCAATTTATAAACAGTCAATTCTTGAAGGGATTGTGACTACTTATTCAGATACTGAAACTATTGTTAATGGTGGAATAGTAAAAGGTATGACAACAAAAGATATATCTAAAGTCGTCAATCTTAAAAGAGCATGGGAATTTATAATGAGTGAAGGTGTGATTACTTATCCTACAAATTATGCAATATTATGTCAAATTAACGCAATAGTGGAAGATGGTTTTTCATATTCTGCAGGTAAAATTAGAAGTATACCTGTTTCAATAGGTGGTTCTACCTATATGCCACCTATTCCACTTGAAATAAAAGTAAAAGATGAAATAAATAGAATCATAAATTCATCTGATGATGTTATAGAAACAACTATTAAAATATTGCTTTATGTTATGAAAACACAAATATTTTTAGATGGTAATAAAAGAACAGCAGTAATATTTGCTAATCATTATTTGATTAGCCGTGGGAAAGGATTAATAGTAATTCCGGTTGAACTAGTTTCAGAATATAAAAAAATGCTCATTGATTACTATGAAGATAAAAATGATGACATTAAGAACTTTTTAAAGGAAAAATGCTACAATCCATTGGGGAATTAATAATTAGATATTCAATATATTTCACTAAAGCAAAGAATTATATCAACATAAAAATAGAAGTCTAAATAACAAGTTAAGCACTATCAGAGCTACAAAAAGCTGTTTGTAGAGGTTTGCAACTTCAATTAACACACAATTGTAGTAATTTGCAACTGATAGTTGCGAAAGTTCAAGGTACACTTGGTTGTATGCAACTGCTATTTTCACTATAATATAACCATAGAATGTCATAAGGCAATCTAAAAATAAGGAGGAAAGAATTATGATCTTAGCAGACAAAATCATCGAACTACGTAAACAAAACAATTGGTCGCAGGAGGAACTAGCTGAAAAACTAGGAGTAAGCAGACAGGCAATTTCTAAATGGGAAAGTGCACAGAGCATACCTGATCTAGAACGAATTCTTGCGATGAGCCATCTTTTTGGAGTTAGTACAGACTATCTTATAAAAGATGAGATTGAATCTAGAGTTATTCAAGAAGAGAAAGAAGAATCTGGAAGTCCTCTTCGCAGGTTAAGTATGGAAGAAGCAAATGCATTTCTTAAAGTTAAATTGCAAAGTGCAAAATCGATTGCTTTTGGGGTTTGGCTTTGTATTATGGCGGCCATTCCACCGATTCTATTTGCAATTTGGAATGAACAGGCTTTTGCTGAGCCACTAGGTATTATTATTTCTGCATTCATTGTTGCTGGTGCAGTTACTATTTTTCTATTAAATGGATTTAAGTTAAAACCTTTTCAATGGATGGAGAAAGAACCGTTTGAAACAGCATATGGTATTGATGGTATGGTCAAAGAACGACTTCAGAATTTTATGCCGAAATTCATGGTTCGTATTGTTGTTGGCGTTGTGCTTTGCATTGTTGCAATAGCAACCTTTGTAGCTTCAGATTTTTTACCACAACTTATTCAAATTGAACAAAATGTCATAGTAGCTATTGGCTTGGCAATAGTAGCGATTGCTGTTTATCTATTTGTTAGTGGAAGTACTGTTCGAGGAGCTTTTTTAAGGTTGTTACAGGAGGATGATTATCACCCTGACAAGAAGGTGTTGAATAAAAAGATTGAGCCAATTGCGGGTGTCTATTGGATTGTTACAACTGCCATTTACCTAGCTTATAGTTTTATTACGATGAAATGGGAATATAGTTGGATTGTTTGGCCAGTTGCAGGAATACTTTTTGGTGCTTTATATATCGTACTAGAATTGATTTACGGAAAAAAAACAAATAAATAAATGATGATAATCATTTTTAAAACTCTGAAAGGTTTTGAAATACCCAGTCTCATTAAAGAACTGGGTTTTTTTAATCTGTATTATTCTTTTTTCATTTTTGTGTTATAATCATTATTAGAGGTTTTAACTATGAAAAAATCCGCATTTACAATCTTTCTTACCCTTTTGATAATCACCATTTGTGGATGCCGAAAAGTAGAAGCACCAACAGTGATAGGTTTAGAAATCAAATCTTACCCCGTACAATTGGAATACGTTCTTGGAGAAGAATTAGACTTAACAGGTTTAGAAGTATATCAGTTATTATCTGATCATTCTAAAGTTCTTTTTGCGGATTATAGCATCTCTTATAATCCCTTGGTTTTAGGACAAAATGAAATTAAAATCTATTACCTAGATTTTAGTTGTTCCTTTTACATCAATATCGTAGAACCAATAAATATTGTTGGATTAGAAATCAAAACTCTACCGGTTAAACTGGAATATTTTCTTGGGGAGGACTTAGATTTAACAGGACTTATAGTTTATCAAGTATTCTCAGATGGTTCTAAATTTGAGTTTACAAACTATGAAATATCTTATGAACCCTTGATTTTAGGAGAAAATGAAATTGACGTCAATTACTTAGATTTTAATTGTTCCTTTTCGATTAAGGTTATCGAAAAAGTAAAACATTTATTATATGATTATCCCGATTATTCAAACTATACTATTCAATCAATTCATGTCGATGATTATATAAAAAAGATAGAGAATGTAAAATATGGAGGCCCACGAACCAAAAATACTCTCATTGTCTATAATGAGAGGAATCGATTCCAAACCAATCGATATGGTTATGAAGTAGCTATTAATGAATTTGGTATGATTATTGGTAAAGGTATCAATGTGGAAGTACCAAAAGGTGGTTTTGTTCTTTCGGCTCACGGTGATAGAGTGCCTGAATTAAAAGCATTATCAATTGGAGAATTTGTTTTGTACAACCACGATTTGTTTATTTATCAAAAACAAGAGATTGTTGATACCAATGAACTATTTTTATCCTTTCATAAATTAATTGAAAATCTGGAATTGATTGAAGATATTGATGTTTATAATCGATGTGTGGATGAAATCAATAGTTTGCAAGATGCGTCAATGACACCTCAAGAATTATTACAACAATATCAAGATATGTACCAAAGATATCAAGTGATTGTTGATATATATGATCATAATCATGAATATAGTGTTTGTGAATTTAATGTAAATAGTATGGATTATCTTGATATAGAAGCTAATTATTCTTTATCTATCACTTATGAAGGTACTTTACATATTGGTGGTTTCAGAAATGTTGATATGCTTGTTTATTATGATGCTACTTGCTACCGGGAACGAAATTCTTATGGTTATGAAGTTGCTGTTGATAAAAATGGTATTGTCATTCAAAAGGATGTGCTTGTTAGTCTACCTCAAGGAGGTTATATTTTAAGTGGTCATTCTGCGGCGGCAACTTTCATTATTGATTATATTCAATTAAGGGATAAAATCGAAATTAAGGATGGTAAAGTATCGATTTATCGAGATAAGGACATGATTTTATATCGAAATATTATCGATTTAAGAAACCAGATTGTTCTTGAAATCAATCAAGCAATTACTAAACAAATACCTCATGACTATGATTATATTAGTAAATTGTTAAATAAAGTAGATCAAGCTCTTACTAACGATTTATCATTTCAAAAGGACCTATTAAGCTATCAAACTAATGACAAAGTATATGGCTTTATTGATGAATGCTTAACCTTCATTAAAGCTTTATTGATTGATAGTAAAGTATATAATGCTAGAGGAATGTGGTATTATCCATTTGGTGGTAGTATTCATTATGATGATACTTCACTAGAAGGAGTAAAAACAACGCTAACAAAACTTCAAACGATGGGAATTAATGAAGTCATTATCGATCTTTTTTACGGAGATTATATTTTGTATGATTCAAAGATTTATAAAAAATATGCACCACTGGATACCTATGATTATGGGGAATATGGTCATGATTATTTACGATGTTTTATCAGTGAAGCTCATAAGTTAAATATTTGCGTGAATGCTTTTACTCAGACTTTTGCTGAGAAGATTTCTAGTTTGAAAGAAGAACACCCAGAGTATTTTCAAATTGACTTTAGTGGAGGAAAATCAATGGGTTCGATTTATTACTATGATATTTGTAATGATCATGTACAGAAGATGTTACTCGATTGGTATGAAGAGATATTACTAAAATATGATTTTGATAAAGTGGAGTATGATATCATTCGTTATTCAGTTTCCAATTTACCTAATTATAGCGATGTTGAAGTAATCAGTGATCCCTCAAAGATTATTGATCCAGGGTATACGACTTATAGCATGAACAAGTTCATGCAAGAATATGGCTATCAAGGAAACCTAAAAGAACTTATTGTGAACTCTAAAGAGGTAAGAACAAATTGGCTAACATTCAAACGCGATAACCTAAACCACTTCGTTAGAGATTGTACCGCTTTAATGAAATCAATCAAACCAGAGATTATCGTAACAGCTGCTGTTCTTTCTAACCGCGAACAAGCTTCAAGAGGCTATTTGCAAGATTATTTATATTGGATAGAAAACGGCTATATTGATGAAGTGGAACCGATGTTATATACTGATAGTACGACTTTACTCCGTAGTAAGATGGATCCTTACTTTGTGATTAATCCTGAATATCCAGTTCGGCTGGGTTTATCTGTGAAACTAACCAAACAAGACAATTTTATCGATATGGAACAGATAAAAATTGCTGAAGCGAAAGATGGATATGTCCTATATTGTTCTAGATATTATTTAGTCGATCCTCTGTTTACCAAACCGATGAGCAGAAATCATCATTATCGGTTTGTTTCTTGTCTTAATAGTAAAGAAGAAATTAACAAGGCGATCATCGATAATCTCATTGATGTTGTGACTAATTTTTATACGCAAGTAAACCATAAAGATTATCAAAAATTACTAGAAGTCCTTCAAACCTATCATGTTGAAGAGTGTGTTAAGGAAATTAATGCTTTAGATGAAGTTCTTATGAAAAGCTACTTATTAGAACAATTTAATAATAAAATGAAATAACAATTCAAAATAGTATTCTGTTTTGAATAAAAACTTCTTCCTAATTTTAAAGTTATCCAAACAAAATCAAGACTATTATATTAAAGAAAAATAGTCTTTTTTTACGTTTTATTGTTTTAAATGGCTTTTTATTGTATAATAAAAATGGTAATGTTATCGATATTACTATGATTAGAGGTGAAAAAGTAGCTAAATATAATGAGTTTTTAAATAGAAGCAAGGAAGAATTAAGTTAAAAATATATCTAACCTATCAATTTTATATCCGACAAATCACAACAAGAAATCAATAAAAGCAATGATTAAGACATCCTCTCAATAACAATAAAAAAACTATTTTCTTTAAAAAAATGTAATTCAAGGGATAGAAAGAGGTAAATTATGAAAAATCATAAAAAGGTATCACCAAAAGAAAGTAAAACATTGAAAATACTAGAGACTAAATATGTTTCGATTATTTCAATAATCCTTACAATGGTCTTTATCTTTTTAAACAGCGCTCATTTACATTATAAATGGATTAAATATCAAGAAACTGCCTCTTCTGAAGCGATTCAATTAGCAAAAGCAATGGAGTCACTACTACCTACAGAATATATCATAGAATTGAAAGGTAGTGATGAAGATCGAAATACCCCAGAATATGAGGAGATAAAAGAGAATTTGATCCGTCTAGTTACGATTACTGATTCCACTCGTTTTGCTTATCTAATAAAAGAAAAAGAAGAAATTCTTTTACTTGTTAGTTCAGAACCACTAGATTCTAAGGAATATTCTACACTAGAAAATATCTGTGCCGGAGAAGTAGATTCTATAAAAAAGGTATTTACTTCTGGGGAAACTATCATTACTTCACCCAAAAAAAGCTATTTAGGAAATTGGATTAGTATTTTAGTCCCTGTTTTTGATAAAAGTACCAATCAAGTAATCGCTGTTTTTGGAATTACTTATCCAACTAGAGATTGGAATCTTAACGCATGGAAAAAAATGATTCCTGAGTTCATCGGTGTGTTTTTTGTCTTACTATTGTATATTTCTTTCTTATATATTTTGACTCAGCACTATCGTTTGACTGAATTAAATAAAAAAATGGCTATTGATCAAGCATTATATCGTGGTGTTTTCGAACAAGCGCCGATTGGGATAGCCATTATGCAAGATAAATTACATGCCACTCATAAAGGTGTTACAGGTATGAGTATTAATCCAGCCTATGAAAAAATAGTCGGTCGTTCGAAGAAAGAACTAGAAAAACTTACTTGGGTGGATATGACTCATCCTGATGATTTAGAGGAAGATATTAAGAAATTCGAACAATTTAAAAAAGGTGAAATTAGTCGTTATACGGTGGAAAAACGATATATTAAACCAGATGGTTCCATCGTTTGGGCTAATATGAATATATCTGCTTTACTGGGATTAGATGATGATAACTCAATACATTTGTGTTTGATTGAGGATATATCATCAAGAAAACACGCAGAAGAAACATTGAAAGAAACGGAGCGTCGTGAGAATCTTATTATTAATCATCTTCCAGGATTAGCTTATCGTTGTAAATATGATGAAGATGGAACTATGTTGATAGTCTCTGATGGTTGTTATGAGTTAACGGGCTATAAACCAGAAAATTTTATCAATAATCGCGATTTATCCTTCATTGATATTATTTCATCACCTTATCGTAAAAAGTTATTAAAGATTTGGGATGAAGCGATTCGCAATAAACTTCCTTATCAATATGAATATGAAATTACCACAGCAACTAATCAAAAAAAATGGGTTGTTGAATTGGGGGAACCCCTTTATGATGAAGATGGTAATGTGGAAGCATTAGAGGGAATTATTCTAGATATTACCGAGCGTAAGAAATTTGAGAGAAATCTTCAATATATCAGTGAGCATGATAGTTTAACGGGTTTATATAATAGCCAATATTTAGAAAAAATACTAAAAAAAGATATCAAGAAAGATATATCAGAAAAGAAAGCTATTATCGGTATTAATCTAAGTACAGTTCAACTATTAGCAGCAAACTATGGCTTTCAATATACGCAAAATTTAATTAAAAAAGCAGCAGAAGTATTAAACAAGTATACTGATAATAAAAAAACTTTGTTTACAACCCATGAAAACCGCTTTATTTTCTATATAAAAGGGTATCTTGATAAAGAAGAAATCTTCAGTTTTTCTAAGAAAATAGGGGAAGCTTTAGAGGACTTATTTGTTATGGAAAGAATTACAGGTGAAATAGCAATTCTTGAAATTGACTATGAACCTAATGTAGATTTGGATTTAATCTTTAAGAGATTGTTAATTGCTGCAGAAAAATCACAAAACGTTCTTGAAAAGAGCTTTAAAATTTGTTTCTATGATGAAAAACTAGAAGAAGGAGTCAATAGGGAACGTCAAATTAGAGAAGAATTAACAGAAATTGCTCTTGATAATACTGCTGGCAAATTATACTTACAGTATCAACCAGTTTTGGATTTAAAAACGAATTCTATTTGTTCTTTTGAAGCATTGGCGAGAATAAAAACAGAAAAATTAGGATATGTACCTCCACTAGAATTTATTCCGATTGCAGAAAAGACAAAATTAATTATCGACATTGGTGAAGAAATCGTTCGGATAGCTTTGCGATTCCTAAAAAAACTAAATGAAGAAATTGATGAAAACATGACAGTAAGCATAAATGTATCGACAATCCAATTATTGATACCGGATTTTTCTAAGCGGTTATTCGAGTTAATTGAAGAAGCTAAAGTTCGCCCGGAAAATGTTGGGATTGAAATAACCGAATCATTCTTCATTGCTGATTATGATGATATCAATCGAATTATCAATGGACTTAGGAAAAAAGGATTAGAAGTATTGATTGATGACTTTGGAACTGGTTATTCTTCTCTAGCAAGAGAAAAAGAGTTGAATGTTGACTGCTTGAAAATTGATAAATACTTCATTGATAAGCTATTTAAAGGAACTTTTAAAAAAGCAATCACCAGTGATATTATTTCCATAGCTCATAAACTTGGACATTATGCAGTTGCTGAAGGAGTAGAACACGAAGAGCAATTACAATATTTAAAAGAGCATAATTGTGATAGAGCACAAGGATATTTCATTAGTAAACCGCTCAATGAAGAATCAGCACTGAAATTTCCTCGAAACTATAAAAACAAATAATGAAAACCTTGAAAAAATAGAAAGGTGATTAACTATTATGAGAAAAAAGAATAAATATATGTCAACTCGTAAAGTAATTTTATTGACATTTATAATTTCATTATTTGCGGCAATTGTTGCCAGTGGAATTGTTATTTTTGCTAATTGGATTTCATTATCCAAAAAGACAATAAATCAAGTGACAACTGATACTAGTGAAAACTTATACAATCAAGTTTATGATTTTATGCAAGTTCCCTATAAGATTGCAGGAATCAATCATAGAATTATCGAAAATGGAATGCTCGACTTATCAAATGAAAATCAACGAGACCGCTTTTTCACAAATATTTTTGTATCGCAAAGTAAAGGGATTTATAGCCTTGGTTATGCTACTGTAGCGGGAGAGTATTATGCAACAATAAAAAATGGACAAGGTGCTACTGAACTTATTATTTGCGATGCCTCAACAGGTTGGCATATCAATTATTACTCGACCAATGTTGATGGGACTAGAAAAGAGTTCATTTCTGATGGTGGAAATTATGATCCACGAACACAATTGTGGTACACTGCTGTTTTAGAAAAGGGAAAAGCAACTTATTCTCCAGTTTATGGACATCTTGTTATGGAGGACTTAACGGTTTCAGTGGGATGGCCTGTATATAATCACGAAAACAAACTAGAAGGAGTTATTAGTGTTCATTTGTTATTGGGTGACTTCAATAAATATCTAAAAGGTGCCGTTGAGGCTCACCAAGGAACGGCATTAATTATCGAAAAAGATTCTCATGAACTAATCGCAAATTCACTGGATGTTCCTAATTTTGCGATTCTTTCTGATAATAGCTTACAAAGATATGAAGCAAATGACATTGATAATGAGGATGTTCAAAAAATTTATCAACAATATCTGACAAATGATAGTAGACAACAAGTGTTTAAAGGAGATAGTGACAATTTCTTCTTAAGTACAAAGGAAATCAACTTGCAAGGAATTGATTGGATTATTATTGTCGCTATTCCAGAATCTGTTTTTATGAAAAACGTTTATTCGAGCATGTTGTTGTCAGGAATTATCGCTATTCTGCTTTTGATTCTTTTGGTAATTGGTTATAACTTTTTCATGACGAACAGACTAAAACCGATAAAAACATTATTGAAGAGTGCAGAAAGATTTTCTCAAGGGAATTTTAAAGAACGAATCGATATCGTTAGAAATGATGAAATTGGGTTAGTTTCCCAAGAACTCAACAAATTAGCGGATAAATTGGAAGTTTTTGTTAGCGAATTGGATGAAACTGTAAAACAAAGGACAGAAGAATTACAAAGGGCGAACAGCACGCTAGAAGAAAGTAAAGAAGCATTGCAATTAATTTTAGATTCTGCAGCAGAGGGAATTTATGGAGTGGATTTGAATGGTAATTGTACATTCTGTAATCTTAGTTGTTTGAAGTTGTTGGGATACAAAAATCAAAAAGAATTATTAGGAAAGAATATCCATCAATTGATTCATCATAGTTATCGAAACGGCACAAAAATGCCGAAAACGAAATGTAAGATTGTTGAAACCTTTACTACGATGAAAGGAACGCATGTCGATGATGAGGTATTTTGGCGAGCAGATGGTGTACCAATTGAGGTTGAATACTACTCATACCCTCAAATTAAAAATGATGAATTAATCGGTGTTGTCGTTACCTTTAACGATATCAGTAAGAGAAGACAAAAAGAAGCGGCAATTGAATATTTAAACTGTTATGATCCATTAACTAACTTTCAAAATCGTACTTGTTTTGAAAAAAACAGAAAGACAATGGATAGTGAAGAAAATCTTCCTTTATCGATTATTTTTGCGGACATCAATGGTTTGAAAATGACCAATGATATCTTTGGACATGCTGCTGGTGACCAGTTGATTAAAGAATCGGCCGCTATCTTGAAGCAATCTTGTCGTGAACATGATTTGATAGCTCGTATTGGTGGTGATGAATTTATTATTTTATTGCCAAAAACAACGAGAGAAAATGCAAATAAGATAATGGAAAGGGTCAAAGAGGAATTTAAAACAGCGCATGTTGAAGCGATTAAATGTAGTATTTCTCTTGGTTGTGCGACCAAAGAAACGATGGAGCAATCATTTGATGAAGTGATGGCAAACGCGGAAAATGCCATGTACAAAGAAAAAGCCTTAAGTCGTAAAGCAACAAATAAAAATATTATCGATACGATTATTGAAACTCTACATCAACGTAATCCAAAAGAAAAACGCCATTCCATAGATGTTAGTAATCTTTGTGTTAAAGTCGGATCGGCAATGAAATTATCAGAAGTAGAAATAAGCAAACTAAAAAGAGCAGCTTATTTACATGATATTGGTAAGATTGTTCTCGATGAAAAAATTTTAAAAAAGGATTATTTCACAGAGGAAGAACGAGAAAAGATACGATTACACTCTGCAGTGGGATACCGAATCCTGAATTTATTTGATGATACACTAGATTTGGCCGAATATGTTTATGGGCATCATGAAAGATGGGATGGGTCTGGTTATCCAAGAGGATTGAAGGGAGAACAAATTCCATTGATTTCTCGGATCATTACTGCTGTTGAAACCTATGATCGTGTTTTAAATAGAGGACAACTAACACTAGAAGAACGAAAGAAGGAAGCAAGAAAAGTGATTAAAGAAGGCGGTGGAACTCAGTTTGATCCACAGGTTGCTGAAATTCTTGTTAGCATTGTCGATCAAGAAAGTATGAGTGATTAGGTAGAGAATAAAAAAAATTGATTAAACGAGAATTCGTTGCCTTAAAAAGGCTGAAAAGTTAAAGTACATTGAAAATCAATGTACTTTTTTTTGCGCTTTTTGTTTGATTGTAATATAATAGTAACAAATATATAAAAAGGATTAAAATAAACTAGGGTATAGGGAGAGAATCCATTTCTAATTAACTTGGAGGGATGGCAATCATTTTATCGGGATTAATTTTAATCCTAATCATCAAGGGAGCAAAGAAAAAAGATAGGAGGAGGAATCAAATGAATATTGATATTGATATCAGCAAAGTAACTTTAGAGACAGAAAGACTAATCCTTCGTCCTTGGTTGTTAAGTGATTTAGATGATTTTTATGAATATGCAAAAGTCGATGGGGTTGGTCAAATGGCTGGTTGGTCTCCTCATAAGAACATAGAAGAATCTGCTCAGATTCTAAAAGTGTTTATTAAAGAAAAAAAAGTGTTTGCCATTGTCTTGAAGGAAACGGGTAAAGTAATTGGTTCACTGGGTATTGAAGAAGTAAGAGAAAAATCGATGTTAGCTAGTCCATTAAAAGGACGTGAACTAGGGTATGTGCTAAACAAAGATTTTTGGGGTAGAGGACTTATGCCTGAAGCAGTAAAGAAGGTCATCGACTATTGTTTTACCGATTTAGATTGTGATTTTTTACTATGTGGCTATTTTCAGTGGAACCATCAAAGTCAAAGAGTATGCGAAAAAGCGGGATTTCAGTTCTATAAACAAATTAAATTCGCTACCAGATTTGCAACGCTTGAAAAAACCAATCTAAATATCATTTATCATCCTAAGAAAGAAATCAAAAAATGATATGTTCAGATAGTTTTTTATACCAATTCGTGGTGAATAGATAAGTTATTTCTACCTAGCCAAATACTCGTTTGGTTTCTTTTCAGAAAAAAAAGAGCAATTAAAAATTGGCATATAGAATATGCCAAATATTTTAGTCGCTTTTTTTCTTTTTGCGGAATGGGTTTAATTCGTAATCTTTTTCAAGATTTACATAAATCTTTTCGATGGCAATATTTAAATCTTTCTCGTTTTTCAAAAAGGCAACACTCATCTTGACAATTTTTTCTTCAAACAATACCAAGCTTAAATATAATAAAAAGATAATTAGCGTAAGGAAGAACCATAATTCAAACATTCCTGTTTTTCCAAAAAGAATAATGGGGAATAAAGAACCTATCCAAATAACGCCAAGCCAAATATTGAGAAAAAAACGTA